>Ga0307992_1000014_pt1 | contig 108403 bp, 104 predicted proteins | sample EllFjometagen133_FD_203162 | JGI IMG/M metagenome (GOLD analysis project Ga0307992, IMG submission 203162) | Marine microbial communities from Ellis Fjord, Antarctic Ocean - #133 | ecosystem: Environmental > Aquatic > Marine > Unclassified | place: Southern Ocean | collected 2014-10-08
CTTGTTTTTCGTTTTACAAAATAATATAAAAGTTATATTCTTAGAATATAATTATTAATCTTAGTTTAAAACAACTTTTTAATGATAGCCAAAGATATAGAAAAACAATTAAAAAAGATTAAGCAGGAAGTTTTGGTTTGTCGAAAGTGTTCTTTGTATGAGAACAGGATTTACCCGGTTATTGGCGAAGGAAATCATCAAGCTAAAATAGTATTTATTGGTGAAGCTCCTGGTTTTTCAGAAGCAAAAACTGGTCATCCTTTTTGCGGACCATCTGGGAAAATATTGGATGAGCTTTTAGATTCTATTGGCATTAAGAGACAAGATGTTTATATTACCAATCTTTTGAAAGATAGGCTGCCAAATAATCGTGATCCTGAAATGGAGGAAATTAAAGCCTGTTATCCGTATTTAAAAAAACAAATTGAGGTTATAAAACCTGGGGTTATCTGTCTTTTGGGCCGACATTCTACGCGGTTTTTAATGGAAAAATTTGGTTTAGAAAAAGAAATTCAGCCAATTAGCAAAATTCACGGTCAAGTATTTCAGAGTAATAAACTGCTTGGAGGAGTAAAGATTATTCCTCTTTATCATCCAGCTGTATCAGTTTATAATGTCAATATGAAAAGTACTTTAATGGAGGATTTTCAGATTTTGAAAAAAATTAAACAAGAAACAAATAATTATAAAAAAATTGAATAGAAAACATGTTAATCAAAATTTTAGGAGCTGAATCTTTTTTTTTGGGGGGGGTGAGGGGGTTTTGTTGTTTTATTAAAACTGGCAATAATTTTTGTTTGATAGTTCATAAATAGTTTCAGGGTTTTTAATTTGTCTAAATTAATTTTAATAGTAGGGAAAGCAAAAAAATGATTTAATTGAGAGAGCTGTACAAAATTAAAATTTTTTAATCCCGTTCTATTTAAAACGGGATTTTTTATTTTCATAATATAATTTTGGTTCTAACATAGTCTGTCTCTCCGAGTAAGATAAGAGAAGCGGGGTTCAAAACTCTGTTTTTTTTTTTATTTAAGCGGAAATCCGAGTGTTCTAAAATTTTAAATTCAAAAGTAATCAAAGAATAATTATATTTTTAAAATATTGCTTTTTAAGGTATAATTAAATAATTATGGATAAATAAAGCGATGTCATTTAATTTTTGGGATAAGCCCAAAAAAGTTATATTAGACGGCTCGTTATTTTTGTCTATATTATAAATTAATTAAAATTTATGATTAATTCTAAAAAAATTGGCCAGCTTAATCAAGAGATTGCTGAGCTTTTAAAGTTAAAAGTAAAGCGCCCTTGGGGTTATTTTAGACAGTTTTGTCAAAATACGTCTGTAACCGTTAAAATTATTATTGTTAATCCGCAAGAGCAGCTTAGTCTCCAGAGCCATAAGCAGCGTTCGGAGTTTTGGCGCGTAATTTCCGGCAGCGGGAAAGCGGTAATCGATAATCGGGTGCAAGAGATTGCAAACGGTGATGAGCTGATAGTGCCTATCGGTATCAAGCATCGTTTAATTGCTAACCTTGATGGTTTAGAAATCTTAGAAATAGCGTTTGGCAAATTTAAAGAAGATGATATCATTCGCTATGAAGATAAATATGGACGAATTTAACCTTTATGTTTAAATTACAGCGTCATAAATCTGGACCGATCCTTCGTCCAGATAATAATTTAATTTGGGAACGGGGTGGTGTTTTCAATCCCGGTATCGCTAAAGTCGGGGAAGAAATATATATGCTTTATCGTGCTGTTGGCGAGAGAAAAGCTTATATTTCTCATTTTGGTTTAGCTAAGAGTCGCGATGGCATTAATTTTACGCGCGTTTCAAAAGAACCGGTTTTTGGACCGAAGGAATTTTTTGATAAATGGGCGACAGAAGATCCGCGTATCACAAAGATTGATAATGATTATTATATTACTTATGTCGCGGTCGCGCAGCGTATCATGAATAATGGTCGATCAATCGACCGTTTCCTGCCACTCGAAACTTCGACGGCTCTTCTTAAAACTCGTGATTTCTTAACTTATAAAAATTTAGGCGTCATCTCGCCGCCTGATTCCGATAACAAAGATATTGTTTTGTTTCCACGTAAGATAAATGGTCGCTACTTCATGCTTCATCGGCCAAATCGTTGGGCTAAAGAGTGGTTCAATGGGCCATACGAAAAATATATCAATGAAGGTTTGCCTTGCGATGTAAAAGATTTGCCAGATACCCCCAGTATTTGGATCGCTTCGTCGGAAGATCTTAGTAATTGGGTTGATCATCGTCTCCTAATTAGTCCGTCACATTCTTCTGACGCCAAAATCGGTCCGGGCTTACCACCCATTGAAACGTCGGACGGCTGGTTGGTAATCTATCATCATGTGAAAAAGGAGACTGAGTTGAATAAACCGATTTATTCCGTACGTGTTGCTTTATTTGACCTTAACGATCCGACTCGTCTTATTGCTAAGTTGCCTTATGATATTTTATCCCCAGAAACATTATATGAGACGGAAAACTGTTCCGGCATTGTCTTTCCGACCGGCGGTTTTGTATCGAAAGATACTCTCTATGTCTATTATGGAGCGTCTGACCGCTATGTTTGTTTGTCTACCGGATCGTTGAAAGAACTTTTATCCGAATTCAAACAAGCGGCTATTGTAGAAAAAGAATTAACTCTTAAAATACAATCTTCTAATAAAATAGGGATCGTTTTTTTAGCGACCTATCCGCCGCGGGAATGTGGTATCGCCACTTTTACGGACGATCTGATTAATAATTTCGACCAGCTGTTTGCTACTAGCGAAAAAGCTAAAGTTGTGGCCATGAATCCGGATTTATTACAGACTTATGACTATCCTAAAAAAGTTATTCTTCAGATTTCGGAAAATAAGTCGGTCGATTATTTAGTCGCCGCCAAGAAATTAAATAAGATGTCGGAAGTCGAATTGGTGTCTATTCAGCATGAGTTCGGTATTTTTGGAGCGGATTATGGTAAGAATATCCTGATTTTTTTGGCGGAACTAAAGAAACCCGTTGCCGTTACTTTTCATTCGGTTTTGTCTAATCCGAACGCGATGGTAAAAGAGGTTGTTAAAAAGATAGCTAGTTACGCTGATCGTTTGATTGTCATGACCAATATGTCGAAGAAGCTACTCGAAACGGTTTACGGCGTGTCATCGGAAAAGATTAAGATTATTCCGCATGGTCTACACTCTATACCTTATACTGATGGGTCAGTCGCTAAGCAGGCTCTTGGTTTTACCGGTCAGAAAGTATTATCGACTTTCGGATTATTAAGCCGCGATAAGGGAATTGAAAACGCTATTGCCGCTCTTCCGCGGCTGATTGCTGCCGATCCGACTATCATTTTTCTGGTTATCGGAGCAACTCATCCGGTAGTTTTGCGACAGGAAGGAGAGGTATATCGCAATCAGTTGATTGCTCAGGCGATACGGTTAGGCGTGTCTGACCATGTAATTTTTTATAATGAGTATTTGGAAATCGATAAATTATTAAAATTTTTGCAAGCGACTGATATTTATTTAGCGTTGTCACAGAATCCGGATCAGGCCGTATCGGGAACGCTGACTTATGCTCTGGGTACTGGTCGGCCAATAATTTCTACGCCCTTTAAGCAGGCGCAGGAAATAATTACCCCAGAAGTGGGCGTGCTACTGGCCGGTTTTCAAGATAGTGCTGGTATCGGACGTGTGGTTTTAAATTTATTTAGTAAGCCGGAGCGCTTAGCTGAAATGGGCCGGACAGCTTATTTTAGGACGCGTGGCATGACCTGGCCTAATGTCGCTCTTGCTTATATGCGTGAATTTATAGAAATAGCACCGAAATTAGCTGAAAAAGAAAAAAATTTGCCGATTATTAAGCTAGGGCATCTTTCTCGCCTGACGGACGACTTTGGTATTTATCAGTTCGCGATTTTAGATCAGCCGGATCCACAATGGGGATATACGCTTGATGATAACGCTCGCGCTTTGATCGTGGTTTGTTGGCATGAAGAGCTTCAAGGTAGTACTATCACAAAGAAGTTAGCAAATATTTATTTGAGTTTTTTGGAGTTGGCGTCCAATAGCCAAGGGAAATTTTTTAATTATTTTACTACGGATCGCCAAGCGGATAGTCGTCGTAATCAAGAAGAAAATTTAGAAGATTCCGAATCCCGTACTTTGTGGGCTCTGGCGGTTGCTTCATTTAGTAAATTACCGGCGGAGTTAAAAAAACGCGCCCGTGCTCTGTTAAATAGACAATGGGATAAATATGGCCTAGTGACTTCGCCTCGCGCCGTCGCTTTCCATATCAAGGCACTCGCGATTTGGCAGGTCGCTGAACCAAATAAAAAAATAATTACACAGCTAACTAGCTATGCTGATTTTCTTCTGACTTTGTTTAATAGTGATTCCGCCGATGATTGGCAATGGTTTGAGCAATCGTTATCTTATTCCAACGCCGTTTTGCCCGAAGCCCTATTGTTGGCATTTAAGGCGACTGGTCGGAAAGCCTATCGGATCGCCGGCAAAACCGCACTAGATTTCTTGATCAATCAGTCTTTCGAGGGTGATATTTGTGTGCCAGTCGGGCAGAGTGGTTGGTATCTCCGTGGTGGCGAAAAAAAACTTTATGATCAACAGCCCGAAGAGGTTTCAGCATTAGTCCATGTTCTTCGGACAATGTATGATTTAAGTGGTGATGCTTTTTATTTGGATAAAATGAATCAAGCCTTCAATTGGTTTCTGGGTAATAATCTGCTTAATCAAGTCATTTATTCCCAGTTTACTGGAGGTTGTTATGATGGATTAGGAGAGCGGCAGATTAATCTTAATCAGGGAGCAGAATCGACGATTTCTTATCTTTTGGCACGGCTAGTGATCGATTCGAAAAGGCATAATTAAAACAAAAATTTTATCTGTTTACAGCATAATATTTATTTAATTCAATTTGTGGCTTGTTATCCAAATTGTAATAATCATCCTAAAGAAGAAAGAGTTGGATGTGACACAGAAAGAGAACATTTTGATCTAAATATTTTAGTTGATCAAAAGATTGAAAAAATGAAAACCTGGTATTTTAGATGCAGAAAATTCAATTCGATTCGAACATCAGACATGAAAATAGGTCGAAAGACCTATTTTTGTTAGGTAATAGTAGTTTTAATATTTTGACGATGATTTTACCAGTTTGATAAAAAGCCCATTTTCATTGACTTTTCTTAGCTCGAATTTTGGTTGGGTTATTATGTTTTTTTTGTGGTGTGCTATACTTGTATATAGAATTTATTTCAGATATGACTTTTAGAAACTGTCTCGCAATAGAGCGGTTTTTTATTGGAGTTTTTAATTATTATGATAAAGATAAATAAGAAAATATTACAAGGCCCGGTTTATAAGACATTGCTTGTTATGACCATGCCAATAATGTTTGCAAATATTTTACAGACGCTGTATCAATTAATCGATACTTTTTGGGTAGGTCGACTGGGAGCTGGGGCTGTAGCCGCCGTGAGTTTGTCTTTTCCAATTTTATTTCTATTAACCTCTTTTGTAATTGGCTTAACAATGGCTGGTACTATCTTAGTAGCTCAATATAATGGCGAGGGGGACCGTGACAAGGTCAACCTTATTTCTTCACAGACTTTATCAATTACTACTATTCTTTCTATTATTTTTGGTGCTCTAGGTTATATTTTATCTAATTTTTTGTTAGGGCTGCTAACCAGCGATGTGGTAGTGCTTTCACAAGCTACGTCCTATTTACAGGTATCCTTTTTAGCGTTGCCCTTTATGTTTATCTATTTTGTATTTCAGTCTAATATGCGTGGGGTAGGTAATATGAAGGTGCCAATGTATATTGTTTTGATAACAGTGGTAATAAATTTTGTTATTGATCCTTTATTTATGTACGGTTTTTGGTTTATTCCAGCGCTAGGTGTTTCAGGAGTAGCCTGGGCAACTTTTATGACCGAAGCTATAGCGGCAGCTATTGGTATTATTATATTATTGTCAGGTAGATTTGGTGTGAAGCTATGTTTGCGCGATTTGGCACTTAAAAAGATTTGGGTAAAAAATATTTTTAAGATAGGAATCCCATCCTCTTTAGAGCATTCTTCTCGCTCTCTAGAGTCTATAGTAATGATTGTAATTGTATCAGTATTAGGAACCATGGCTGTTGCTTCCTATGGCCTGGGTATGAGAATTTTTAGTTTTGCAATTATTCCAGCAGTTTCATTCTATCTTTCCACGTCCGCCCTAGTGGGTAATAATTTAGGCGCTAAACAATTTGATAGAGCAGCTAAATTCTCTTCAGCAGCTATCAAATCTAGTTTTTGGTTCTTAACAGGTTTGGGTGCGGTTTTCTTTATTTTTGCTGAGCCATTAGCAGCGGTTCTAATACCAGGTGAACAAGGGGTAATAGCCTCTACGGTTCAGTTTATTAGATTAATGGCATTTACTTTTGGTCTGTTAGGTATACAAATGGTTATTAACGGCACTTTAAAAGCATCAGGTAGAACAAAAATACCGATGATTTTAGCTTGGGTTCATACTCTAGGGTTAGCTGGGCTATCTTATATTTTAGCGATTCCACTATCTTTAGGGATATTTGGCGTTTGGTTGGCTTATCCAATTATGATGACTGTTTCATGGATTATAGCTGTTGTGGTGTATAAGAAGATAAATTGGCAGCGAGTAATTATTTATAAATCTTAAACAAAAATTGGTTATTTTTTTATTTATTGGATTATCGTTACCTGAGGCCATGATACTTAAAAAAGTGTCAAAGTGGCAATTATTAGCTTTGTTTTTTGGAATAGTTATTCTAGGTATTATTATCATTGGATATTCATTTAATATCATTTTATAATATCTTAATTTTAATATCGTTTATGACTTCGAGCAGATTAAAATATATCTAACAGTAAGTATGTTTGTATACCCCGAATCGGACCTGCCCGAAGTGCTACAACGTTGCAGGAGGACGTTCGCACTAATCTAGTAAATTTAGTATAATTAGATTGTTTTAATAATTAAAATATATGTGTGGAATAGTTGGCTATATTGGTAATAATAAGGCCCCAAAAATATTGATAGATAGTTTAAAAAAATTAGAATATCGTGGTTATGATAGCGCTGGAATATGTTGTCAGGAAAAAATTGGATTAACGTGTTTGAAAAGCAAGGGGAGGGTGGCCTCATTGGAAAAACAATTAAAATTTGAAGATCTAAATTCTAATTTGGGTATTGCCCATACTCGTTGGGCTACCCACGGTGAACCAAATATTGTTAATGCCCATCCTCATCTAGATTGCAATAAAGATATTGCGGTGGTCCATAATGGTATTATTGAAAACCATGCTAGCCTTAGGCAATTATTAGAAAAGGAAGGACATAAATTTGTTTCAGAGACAGATTCAGAGGTATTAGCTCATTTAATTGAAAGATTCTATAGAGGCAATTTAGAAAGAGCTTTAATAAAGGCTTTAGAGCTTGTTTCAGGTTCTTACGCAGTGGCAGCTATTAGTAAGAAAGAAAATAAGATTGTTTGTGCTCGTTTAAGCTCACCTTTAGTTTTAGGGATTGGCAAAAGAGAGATGTTTATAGCTTCGGATACCACGGCTTTAATAAAGCATACAAAAAAAGTGATTTATCTTAATGATAAGGAGATTGCGGTGCTTAATGCTGATGGTTATAAGATTAAAAAACTTAACGGAAAAGTAGTTGATCCTAAAATAGACGAAATAAAATGGAGTGCTGAGCAGATTGAGAAAAAAGGTTTTAAGCATTTTATGCTTAAGGAAATTTTTGAACAGCCAGAAAGTATTACCAATATAATTAGGGGTAGAATTAAGTCTGGCAAGATAAAGATTACTACAGATATCGATGTAAAGAATTTAGAAAGAATTATTATTACTGCCTGCGGGACTAGTTGGCACAGTGCTTTGATCGGCAAGCATTATTTAGAGACTTTAGCTGGCGTTTCAGTGGAAGTGGATTATGCTTCAGAATTTAGATATAGAGAGCCTATTATAAAGAAGAATGATTTAATGGTGGCTATTTCTCAATCTGGGGAAACGGCGGACACCTTAGCAGCCCTAAGAGAGGCTAAGGCTAGAGGGGCAGACACCTTGGCTATTATTAATGTAATTGGATCGACAATTTCTAGGGAAGTAGATAGTGGAATTTATCTTTATGCTGGTCCAGAGATTGGTGTGGCCAGCACTAAAGCTTTCAGTTCTCAAGTAGTTGCTTTATTAATTTTAGCTTTATATATACGTCAAGAAAAGGGATTGGTTTTAGATTTAGAATTATTGAAAGAGATTAATAATTTACCTAATAAAGTAGCTGAAGTTTTAAAAATAAAAACTGAAGTTAAAAAAATTGCCCAAAAATTTAAGAATTCTAAAAATTTTTTGTATTTAGGTCGTCAATTAAATTTTCCAGTGGCTCTGGAAGGAGCTTTGAAATTGAAAGAAATTTCTTATATTCATGCCGAAGGCTATCCAGCGGCAGAAATAAAACATGGACCGATTGCCTTGATAGATGAACGTATGCCGGTAGTATTTGTGGCCCCGAAAGATGGTTTATCTGACAAGATTATTTCTAATATGCAAGAAGTAAAGGCTAGAAAAGGCAGAATTATTGTTGTAACTGATAGCGTGAGTGCGGAAATTAAAAAAGTATCAGATTATGTCATTGTTGTACCTAAGGTGAAGCCAGAATTAAGTCCAGTTATTAACACAATTCCATTGCAATTGTTAGCTTATTATATAGCGGATATGAAAGGCCTAAGTGTGGATAAGCCTAGAAATTTAGCTAAATCAGTAACTGTTGAATAATATATTGTAAATATTGGCTGAATTGGAGAAAGATTAACAAATCGGGAGTTGATAAATGCAGCTTATCTAGGTTCATGGGCTTCTGAAAAATTTCGAAGTAAGTCTACTGCCGAAAGCGAGTATAAGATATTCATTTTGATTGGGTATTTTTTTTTGTATCATTTATAGGACTTCGAATTTAGCTGGATGTGATATAATTTAAACATAATTTAATTTATAATATATGAAAAAGTATAAATTTGATGCAGACTTAATAGAGGGTGTTATAATGTCTAGGCCAAATAGATTTATTATGATGGTTAAATTAGGCGGTAAAATAGTAGAATGTCATTGTCCGGTTACAGGTAAAATAGGAAATATAGAATTTAATAACATTTCTTGTCTTTTGTCAGAAAGTAATAATAAGTCTAGAAGAACTAAATATACAGTGGAAGCTATTTCCTTAGATAACCCGAGTAAGAAAAATAAATCTTGGGTTGGTATTAATCAGAATAAGATTAATAAGTATGTTGAATTTTTTCTTAAAAATGGGGGATTATATGATATTGTTGGCATTCCTGAGAAGGTCCAAAGGGAAGTAAAGTTATTAGATTCCCGTATAGATTTTTTAGTGGATGATATGTTTGTAGAGGTAAAAATGCCTTTGATAGCTTTTCCTGGAGGCCAGCAAAATAGTACATTATCTAAATTTAATTCTTTTGATCGATTGATAAAGCATTTTACAGATTTATCTTCTAATCCCAAAGCTGTTGTTTTGCTGTGTTTTTTATATAACGCTGATATTTTTTCTCCTCCTAAAACAAATCAATCCAATAATCGAGTCAGACAAGTGGCTGACAAGGCTATTAAAGATGGTGTCGCAATGTGGCAGGCTAACTTTTCTATTAATGAAAGCGGTGTTTGTCTCGTTAAACATTTTAAGCTAAGAATCTAAATTTTGACCTAATAAATCCGGGTTTTTTATATATGATAACTTTAGTTGTGGTATACTTATTATATAAATATTAATTAGATATTTGGCCATGTTTAAACAAATAAACATTGAAAAACTGTTAAAGAAGCTTGTTTTTGGCGGACTTTTATTTTTATTGGTTATTATTTTTTTTCAGAAGATTGAGTTCACAGCTATTGATTTGGGGCGACATTTAGAGAACGGAAAAATAGTTTGGCAGGATACAAGAGTTTTATTTAATAATTTTTATTCTTACACTGAAACTGAATTTCGTTTCATTAACCATCATTGGCTATCAGGAGTAATTTATTATGTGGTTTATTCAATCGGTAGTTTTAAATTATTATCTGTTTTGAATATTCTATTGATTCTAGGAGCTTTTTGTTTGGCTTTCAAATTAGCTAAGAAAAGAGCTTCTTTTTATTTAGTCTCATTGTTGTCGCTGCCAGTAATATTTTTATTAAGTGAACGAACTGAAATTAGACCAGAGATATTTAGTTATTTATTCTTGTTTCTAACCTGGTTTATTTTAGATAAAATTTCTGAAAAGAAAAATTATAAATTATTTTGGTGGTTAGTTCCACTTTTCTTTTTTTGGGTAAATATTCATATTTATTTTTTCTTAGGATTAATCTTGGTTGGGGCTAAGTCTGTAGCTGAGTTTTTGCCATTTTTTATTGAAAAGAAAGGAGATTTTAAAGCTAGATTTTTGGTTGGTTGGCAAAACAGTAAGGTCTGGATACTAAATTTTTTCTATTTAGTTGTTGTTTGTTTATTAAATCCTAATACTTTCAAAGGCCTTCTATATCCTTTTAATATTTTTAAAAATTATGGTTATGAGATAGCTGAAAATAAGTCGATTTTCTATTTAGAAAATTTAATGGTTAATTGCAATTTTTCTTTATTTAAAATTTTGTTGCTAGTTTTAGTTTTTAGTTGGATTGCCAGATTTTTTCTTAAAAAGAAGATTGATTGGTTTGAATTAATTATTTCCATTCTATTTATAATCATGGGATTATTTTCTTCTCGTAATATAGCCATTTTTGGTTTGGTGTCCCTGGTTATTATCAGTATTAATTCAGTAGAGATTTTTAAATACTTAAAGAAAAAAAGATATTTCTTAAAGATAGAAAAAATTAACTTTTCCAAAGAATTATTGCTAGTTGGACTAATTTTATTAATTTTAGGTAGTGCAATTTATTTATTGTCCGATGCTAGGCGAAATGGTAGTTTTTTAAATAATTCTTTAGGCTGGGATTTATATGAGAATAATGACGCTTCAATTAAATTTTTTCAGGAAAATAATTTAAATCGTCCAGAAGCCTATAGCAATGAGTTTTTTTCTGAAATATATAGACCGATCCAAGAGGATGAATCTAGTTGGTTAGAGTATAGTGAGAAATATAATATTAATTTAATTTATTTCTCTCATACAGATTCTACTCCTTGGGCTACTCAATTCCTGTTTAATCGTTTTAAAGATGCTAGTTGGTCATTAATTTATTTTGATCGCAATGTGGTTATTATGATTAAAAATAATGAAGATAATAAAGAGTTATTAGATAAATTTTCAGTTGATCCGGAGGAGTTTACTATCAAACTCAGAGGGCTTATCAATCAAAATGATATAAAAGGAAAATTTTATTTAGCTGGTTTGGCTAATTTAGCCGGGGAAATAGATTTAGCTGAAGAAATATATAAAAGCATTTTAACCAAACAGCCTAATCATAGACAAGCATTACATGTTTTAGGTTTTTCATATTCTAATCATACCGATAGAGTTGATTTATTAGAGTCTCTAGGATATCTGCAAGAATCTTTTGATCAAAGGCAACGCTTGCCATCTGTTTATAATCAAATGGGGTTAGTATATTGGCGATTGGAAGATTATCAAAAAGCGGAAGATTATTGGAAAAGAGCCTTAAAATTAGATCGAAAAAATAAATCGGCCTTAGATTATTTAACTCAGATTGACCAATTGAGGTTACAAGGGAAATTACCCCTAGAACAGTCTAATATTTTCGGCGGGTTTTAAGAATAATAGAAGAGTATATTTTGAAATATAAAAACTACGTTCCTAGGAACGTAGTTTATTGTTTGTAGTTATTATTTATTTTCGGAATTTTTCTTTAAGTAACATTATTACCGCCAAAACTCCATCTTTTGGTGTTATTTTTTTACCCTCTTTATAACTTCGACGAATATAGTTGATCGGCAGTTCTTTTATTTGGTATCTATTTTTTAAAAGTTGAACAGTTATCTCCGGTTCGATTTCAAAACGTTTGCTGCTTAATCTAATTTTTTCTAAGGCTGGAGAGGGAATTAATTTGAAACAAGTTTCCATATTGGTTAATCGACTATTGAATAGAATGTTAGTTATAGCGGTTAAGAATCTATTAATAAAATAATGAAAAGTGTTGGTTTTATTATTTAGAAAGCGTGAGCCATAGACAGCTAAATTATTATTATTTTCTTTTTGAGCAAATTCTAAAAGTTTAATAATATCTAAAGGATCATATTCCAGATCAGCATCGCAGACGATAAAGTAATCACTCTCGATTTCTTCTAGGCCGCGTCTAATTGCCGCTCCTTTCCCTTGGTTTATTGATTGATCAACTAGTTTAAATGAATATTTTTTGTTTATTTCTTTTAAAATGGATAGAGTATTATCAGTTGAGCCATCATTAACCACTATTATTTCTTTGTCGATTGGAAGATCAAAAATAACTGGCAGAGAAGCTGTCACTAAATTTTCTTCATTATATACTGGGATGATAATAGATAATGTTACTTTTGACATAAAATTATTGTTTCCTATATTATAACATTATTAATATTTTCTGCTAGCAATTATTCCATTTTGGGTAAATAAAAACAGGCTGATTTAGCCTGCTTTTATTATATAAAAAAGTATTAAGCTTTTTTAACGTTGACTGCTGCATTTCCTTTTGGAGTTTCTTCGATCTCGAATGTGACTGCGTCACCTTCTCTTAATTGATCGAAATCAACACCGTCAAGGTTGTTGGCGTGGAAGAATAAATCTTCGCTACCATCCTGAGCGATAAAACCGAAGTTTTTGTCAGTCAATTTCTTGATAGTTCCTTGCATGTAAATGTAAAGATAAAGTTTATTAAGTAAATACTAAATAGTAGAAGATCGACTTCATCTCTACGCTTTTAATATTTGTCACCCTCAGAAAGGGCGGCTAGTAATTAAACTAACTCCTTTATACTAGCATATAAAACTTTCTTTGTCAATGATTTAGTAGTAATTATTTTTTTAATTAGGTAATCTCTTGGTTTTTACTACTTTCGGCCTAAAGAAGGAGGGGTATTGATAAAACCATGTTATTTATAGTATACTCTTTTAATGCTTTAAAAATGTTCTTTTAATATAAATTAATAGCTATGAGTAATAAATTAAATGTAATTACTACAGATAATCGACAGATCGAAATTGATATTTCGGATGAGGCTTGTATCCCCTTTGGCTTTAAGTATGGAGATCGAGTAATGACTGCTAGCAATTTAAAAGCTACTATTAAGGGAGTCGCTCCCAGCAATGAAGGCCCCAATGTATTATGGTATGAGTTTGATCGTATTCCTGGTAAGGTTTGTTATTTTGGTGGTGAGAAAAATCTAATTGAAGCTGGCTTTAAAAAGTTGACTGTTTAAGTAGATAATTGGTATAAAACCCTCTGTTTGTTAGGGGGTTTGTTTTTTACCTTGACATAAATATGATTTTATGATATAATAATGTTATGTTATTTAAAATAAAATTAGTGTAAACCAAAAAATTTAGAGATGAACACAACTCAGAATGTTGACGTAATGGATTTTATCCGCAAAACTTATGGCCCAGAAGCCAGAATATTACATTGTATCCGTCATGGATTTAAAACTTCCGATGGTAAACATATTACTCGGGAATGTTTGAAAAATATTATGGAAGGTGCAGTTCCCCAACTTACAAATCAGGTCAATGTATTACATCCTGGTTCGGCTGAAGTACGTAGTACTGAGACCGGCATGGCTGCCGCTATGTGGATTGTCATGAATGGTGGTAAAATTGATACTTATTTATTTACTGATAGTCGTTTAGGAAGTCCTGCGGTATTTTCAATGTATGATGCAGAAGTAAAGGCTGCTATGAAAGCTCGTGGATTGAAAAATTATCAAGCCTTAGCAGAGCTTAAGCCTGAAGATCTGGATGATTGGAAAGAAGATTTGAAAAACTGGACAGAGGAAACTTTCAGTGAATTAGCACCCGGTGACGTATGTCTGGTTCCATGTCATTCTCCGACTGTAGAAGCTTTGTATAATGTATATGCAAAAGAATCTGATGATTTAATGACAGTCGCTGAATTGGAAGGAATTTTCTTGGTAAAAACCAAGGATGATGAAATTATTGTTATCCGTTAGTTTAAAATATTAGTTGGATATCGAAGGCAGAATTTATTTCTGCCTTTTTTTTATTTGTAAAATTTGTATTGTTACTTTTTTATAGTTTATGAGTTATAATAATAATGTAAATTAAATAATAAAATTATATGAAAAAGTTTTTATTACTCTTAATCTTGGTGGTAGCGATTATTGTTATTGCTAGCATGGTGATTGCACCGAAAATAGAAAATGGAATTGAAGATAGTCCAGCAACAGAGGGGGATTCTTTGAGCGTTGCTGCAACTTGTGAAAATAATAACGGCACTTGGTTATCTGAATATAAAGAATGTGAATATATTAGTCAGACTTGGTGTGAGGAGAATGATGGTGTTTTTACAGGATGTGGTTCAGCTTGTAGGCATGAGGCATTGGATAGTCCGTCTATTTGCACTCAGCAATGTGTGCCTCTGTGTAAATTTGGAGCAGAGGCTCTATCTGAAGATATTGCTAGGAGTTTAGCGATAGCTAACTGGGGTGATTGTGAGGAATGTGATGAGCTAACCATTAATATTGTTGATAACCAGATTGAGGCCATTTATGAAGGATTGAAAGATGACTCCGTGAAGACCGTAAAGAGAATAGCAACCATTAGCCAAGAAGCTGGTATTTGGATGTTAAATAATGAACAGTCATCTCAATTTATTTGTCAGGCTGGTAGAGGACAAGCAGAATTTTCTGTAGATTTATGTGATTAAGCCATTGGCTAGCTAGTAGTTATGAATATATATACATTCAAAGAATACGATCCTATATTTGCAGAAGTATTTTTAAAAGAAAAAACTAGATTGCAAGACAATATTGCTTTAGAATTTGTTATTGAGCATATTGGCAGTACGTCAGTATTAAACTTAGGAGGTAAGGGGGTAATAGATATGATGGTTGTGGTTAATGCTGATGATATGCAAGCAATGAAAGGAAATTTAATTAGTTCTGGTTATTTGTACTCAGAAACAGGTAGCGCTGAAGATAGACACTTTTTTATTTTAGATGAACAAAGCAGAAGATATCATTTGCACTTAGTTGAAGAGAATAGTTTGTATTTGAGAGAGGCTATGTTTTTTAGAAAATATTTACGAAACAATGTGGAAGAGATGAAGGCCTACGAAGACTTTAAAAAACAGATTTTAAAAATGTCTGGCATGGATAATCTTAGATATCGTGAGCTAAAGAATCCCTATATTAGGAAGATATTAGACGAGAGTATGTAGTGTATTGATAAATTAGAATAATATTTACAACAGGCCATGATTTGGTCTTTTTTATTTGGTTGTTTGCTAATTATAATGTAAAATGTACCTACTTTATAATTAATGGGGTCTCTGTTATTTATTAATGACAAGCTCTTAGATATATGAAAAAGATTTTATTATTTTCTCTGCTGGCGGTAGCAATATTAGTTTTTGCTGGTTGTAGTAAGAAAGCGGTTAGAACCGATGATGCGGATATTACTTCGGCGGCAAATGTTGTGGTGGGGGAGGTCCTTATTGATGCTGGAGTTTATGTGGCCGATATTGATAAAAGTTCAGTAAATTGGATGGGAGATGAATATACTGGCAGTGCTCAAACGGGAACTGTAAGTTTAAAAAGAAGCGAATTAGAAATTATAGACAATAATATTGTTGGCGGTAAATTTGTTATTGATATGACTAGCATTGCAGATGATGATGGTAGCGATTCTTTAGAAGAGCATTTGAAAGGAGATGACTTCTTTTCAACTGTAACTTATCCAGAGGCAGTTCTTGAATTAAAGAGTGCACGATTACTAAAGACTAATCATGAAGGGTTGCCGGTGTTTGAGACAGTTGGCGATTTAACTATTAGAGATATTACTAAGGAGATTACATTCGAATCTGTTATTAACGCCTTGCGAGGTGAATTAACTGCCTATACACACCTAATTTTAGATAGAACTGAATGGGGAGTTGAATATGGCTCAGGAAAGTTTTTTGAAGATCTAAAGGATCAGGTTATTAAGGATGAGATGGTTTTTGATATTATGATAGAAGCGGATATTCAATAAATATATGAAAGAAAAGATATTGTTACTTTGCGCCTCACCAAATAAAGGAGGCAATTCATCCACTCTAGGACAGTGGTTTCTTAGTGGTATAAATAAGGAGCATTATGAGGTGGAAGAGATATGCCTTTATGATCTAACTATAAATTATTGCTGTAAAGATAATTATAAACCCGATCTTATTTCCGAGCAGATAGAGGCAGATGTAAAAATGTTGTTTGCTAAGATGCAAGAATCTAAATATATTGTGATAACGTCTCCGGTATGGAACTTCGGCATCCCGGCGGTGTTAAAAAATATTTTAGATAGATTATCTTATTTCGCTAGACCCTGGTCTGAAGAAAAGAAGACTAGAGTGCCAGCTTGGGGAAATAAGAAATTTTATTTATTGTTTTCATCCGGAGCTCCTAAATTTGGAATATTTTTTAATCTCATAGCCTTTCTGCAGATTCGTTGGACGTTGTCCTATTACGGAGCTAGAAAAAAAATAGTTGGTTTAGCTTTTGATTGCGGCAGTGGTAAAGAGAATTTGGTAAATGATAGAGTAAACCTGAAAAAGAAGATAATTGCCAGGGGGAAGAAAATCTTCAAATAAAATATAGCAATTTAAATATATTGATAAAGGCCTTCATTAAGAGGGCTTTTTTGCTAGTAATTATCTTTTCAGGGGTATTTTAGTATGTTAGACTAAGGTTAGTTGCAGTTTATAGGGAATAATAAATTTATGGATCAGATTAAGCAAGCAAGAAAAATAAAAGATTATTTTTTATTTGGGGAGTGGTATCACGTATACTGGATTCACTCTAGTTTTGTGCATGGAATGACCTTGGCAATTAAGAAAGAAGTGGGCAAAGGCTTGAGTCAATTAATATTTGAACAGGATGAACATATTTTACGTTGCTATATGTCCAGGTCAGAGTGGGATAATCTAGGGCAGAGTTATTTAACAACGATTTTAAAAGATCCCAAAAGATTAGAGACATTATTAAATCGAATTAGAAAGGCTGCCGATGGCTTGATTACCTTTAACCATCAAGCTAGGAGTCTTAGAGTAGATAGTCTGAAGAAAGAGAAAATTATTACTTTGCTACAGGAGTATCATAAATTTCATCACAGCACTTGGTCATTGGGGCAAGTGACGAATGTTTTAGAAATGGAGAATTTTTTTCTTACAGACTATTTGAGGAGTTATTTAAAGAAAAAAGGCCTGGATGCTAAAAGACTACTAGAAGTTTTTCAAGTTTTAACTTTGCCAAGAGAATTATCTATGGCTCAGAAGGAGGAAATTGATCTGTTAGCCTTGGCTAAGTATAATGACAAGAAAGGATTAGTGGCTCATTATGAAAAATATAAATGGCTAGCCTTCGGTTGGATCGGTCCGGATTTAGATTACGATTTTTTTGCTGGTCACTTTCAAGGTTTAGTGGGAAATGAAGTGGCGATTAAAAAATTAGAGAAATCATTTGCCAAACAGGACAAATTGATTGAAACCAAGAATAAATATATTAAACAATTAGATATTGCACCTGAGTACCAGAAATTATTTAGACTATTAGAGGAAGTTTTATTCATCAAAGCTCATCGCATGGATGCTTTGTATATGAGCTATAGCGCAGTTTGGCCAATATTAAGGAAAGTAGCTAAAGACAATCATTTATCCATGAAGCAACTATATGCTTTGTCTCTGCCAGAGTTAATTAAGTCTCTTAGGGAAGATAAATTTAATCTTACTAAAATAAATCGTAGTTTGAAGTATTCAATTCAATACTATGATGGACAAGTAAATAAGTTGTTAATAGGTGAGCAGGCTAGAAATATAGTGGCCGTAGCTAAACAGTGTTTAGTTGTAGAAAAGTTTAAGGACTTCTTTCAGGGTGAATGTGCCTGGCCAGGTAAAGTAAAAGCTAGAGTAAAAGTTATTAATCAGGCTAGTGAAATGGGTAAGTTGGAAAAAGGTGAAGTATTAGTTTCAAATATTACGGATCCTTCATTGTTATCAGCGATGAAGAAGGCTAGTGCCTTTATTACTAATTCAGGAGGCTTAACCTGTCATGCTGCAATTACCGCTAGAGAATTAAAAACTCCATGTGTGGTAGGAACTAAAATAGCTACCAAAGCATTAAAGGACGGTGATATGGTAGAAATAGACGCGAGCCTAGGGACAGTTAAAATAATAAAATAATATATAAATATATGTTTAAATTTGAACAAGATAGCAATCAAGAAAAAGAGAAAAATTTAGAGACAAAGATTTTTTTAGATTTTTTTAGGCACGGTATAAAAGAAGTTGATCCCAATAAGTCCAGTAGCGAATTAATGTTATCAGAAGTAGGAAAACGTGAAGCTCATGAAAAAGGTAAAAAAATAAATTCTCAACCAGAGGTATCATTAGCTTGGGGTGGTCCACAGAAAAGAACCCAGGAAACTTCGGCACACGTAATGTTAGCTAATGAAGCTGAAATTGGAGAAATAGATACTTTAGAAGAAATGGAAGATAAAATGAAGAATAATATGAAGGTGGGGAAAAGAGTTATTGAAGATGATAGATTGAATTTTACCTATAGCGGACCAGTCGGAGATGCTTTAAAAGCAGAGTTTGCTAATAATCCTCAATTTATGTTGAAGTATGTAAAAGATAGTGATCAGATGGCTATTGACGGTAAAGATCAGATTAGTACGACTTATTCTAGGCAAGCAGGAAACTTAGCAGAAATAGTGGATAGATACATGAAAATAGGTAATAATTTTAATAGATTAGCTAGCAAAAAAGATGACTATAAAAAAACTGGCAATCAACTTGAAAGATATTTAGGCAGTCATGGGACAGTGGTTGAGTCATTTTTAGCTAAGCTCATCGAAAAGACTTTAGGAAAAGCAGCTAGAGATAATTTTTTAGAAAAAGTTGGTCATTGTTTTAAAGAGTTGGAGGGAATAAGAGTTGAAATAATAAATAAAGGAGTTGAACAGAAAATAAAAATTTATTATGAATTAGACGAAGAAGAAAAGACCTTAGAAGTAGATATTAATATTTTACAAAATATTATGAATGATAGAAAAAAATTAGATGAAAAATGTAAATAAATAATAATATGAATAAAATACAACATCCAGAAAAATATACTTGGTTAAAACATTGGGCAGGAAAATGGAGCATTTTAACCTGTACCTATATCGGTTATCAATATACTAAAACACTCGAAGAAACACTGGGTAGCTCCCTGGATGTTTCTATATTTATTTTTCGTAAAGGATTAAGCGTTTGTTCTTTGGAACAGGATGATTATCATAAGTTCGGTGAACAATTAGCTATTAAGGTTATGAATGATCATAAAGTGGCTTTAGATTGGTGTAAAGACATGAAGAAGGAAACAGATGACATATTAAGTTTAATTAATAAATATAATAAATCAAAAATAACAGTTGATGATTACAATAGTTTTTTGGAGATGTTCTTTGGATATGAATCTTCTCATCGCGCCATTAAAGTGAGTGTCAATTTTTTACCAGAAAAAGATCTGCAAGAATTATTACCAAAATTAACAGAGGCCAGACTTTATGCCGAACCGGTTTATGCTGAAACAGAGAAGTTTATGAGAAAATTTTCTAAGCAATTAAGTAAACAAGTGGGTATCGCTGCAGAATTAATTTTATGTATGACCAAGGATGAATTTCCAGAATTTTTGAAGACAGGAAAAGCCCCATCAATTAAAATTTTACAAGATCGCTTTGATTCTTCAGCAGTCTTATTTACTAAAGGGGGAAATTGTCGAATAGTAACAGGCAAGGAAGTCGGAAACATAGAAACGGATTTAAATAGTAGTTTATTAAATAAAAAGATTATTAATGGCACCACTGCTTATCCAGGGTTTGTTAGGGGAACGGCTAGGGTGATTCTTGATACTCAAAAAAAGAATAAATTTAATAAAGGGGATATCTTGGTAACCGAAATGACACGACCAGAATATCTGTCTTTAGTTGAAAAGTCAGCAGCTTTTATCACTGATGCTGGCGGCATGCTATGTCATGCGGCTATTACAGCCAGGGAATTGCAAAAACCCTGTATAGTTGGTCTAGAGGTGGCTACTAAAGTGTTGCAAAATGGTGATATGGTGGAAGTAGATGCAGATCATGGAATTATTAGGATAATAAAATAGTTTTTATTACAACCGTTGTTGAGAGTAGACAACGGTTTTTTTATTGACAAATAGATGAAAAGTACATATGATGTCTAGTAAACAAAGTAATTAGCTTATAAAACAAATATATGAAAAAACTGTTTAAATCACAAACATCCTATGACATTATTGAGCTGTTTATTAATAATAAACAGAAAGATTTTTATTTAACTGAGATATCTAAGTCTTTGTCTAAAGACACAGCTAATGTTTCTCGGGAAATAGATAGTTTAGTGAAAGAAGGAATTGTGACTATGGAAATTAAGAAAAATAAGAAATACTTTCATTTAAATCTGAGCTGCGATTACATGGATGATTTAGTGGCAATTTTTAAAAAACAGCAACAGTCAGAGATTAAAGGTAGATTTGATAGAGAGTGGTTATTAGGCGAAGAAATAGTTAATGCCAATCCTTGGTTTATGACCCTGCCATTTTATTGTTTTACTAACCAGTTTCAAAATCCTAGTGGCAGAACTTACAAACATCTAGCTTCTATGTATAAGGGGTACTATTTAAAATTTTATTTTGATAAACAAGATTCATTCGAAGTAGCTGAAAATTTAATTAATAAATTTTTCAAGAAGCCTGAGTTTATGGAAGAAGTGAATGATAAAATTAGATATTGGGGAGATAAGTTAATAGAGACTGTAGATAAAATTCCTGAATCAAATTTACATAGGCTATCTGTGAAAGATCTTTGGGCCCTCTATCAGGTCCATGAAGATGTTCACTTTGAATATTATCAATGGGGGTGGATTCCGGCAGCGGCTGACATGTTCCATAATAATTTAACCAACAAAGGTAAGGAGATTTTGAAAGACTTAAAAGTTCCTCAATCTAAGATAGAAGAATATTTACCAATTGTTACTCAGCCGATTGAAGAATCATTGATTAAACAAGAGGATGATAATTTAATGAAGATTGGTATTAAAGTGCAAAAGAATAAACAGCAGTATGAACTGTTCAAGGAATTGTTTAGAAAATTCAAAGAAGAAGATGTCAAATACTTAGGCCTGTATACCCATAGCCTAGTCTATGAGGAAAAATTTGAAGCAATAGTTAGAAGTTTAACAGACAAAATTGATGCTGATATATTAAATGATCTTCAAAATCACTATACTAAATATTTCTTTACTAAATTTATCTACACCGAAGAGCAAGGGGTATATAGTTTTGAACACTATTTAAAGACTTTAGTTAGGCTAGTGTCTGGTGATAGTGATTTAGATGCTTCGTTCAAAAGACAAGAACAAGAGTTGGAGAATATTCAGACTAGAAAGAAACAATTAATAAAAGAATTGAAATTATCTAAGAACTTAATTAGATTTTTTGATGCTTGGGGAGATTTCATGGTCACTAAGATTTATCGTCGTTCTGCTCAACTGTTTGCTTTGTACAAAACCACCTTTTTATTAACTGAAATATCTGAACGCATTGGTCTATCGCTGAAAGAGGTTAGATTTATGACCTCTAGCGAAATCAAAAATGCTCTATTTAATAAAACGTTAGACAAGGATGAAATAAAAAAGAGAGTAAAATATAGTCTATATTATACTGCTAAAGATACTGAAGTATATTATAGTGGAGATCAGGCTCAAAAAATTGTTGAAAAATATATTGAAACAGATGATCATGAGGAGGTATCCGAACTAAATGGCCAATGTGGTTGTCGAGGGCGAGCCAAGGGTATAGTAAAGATAGTAAATGTTATGGCTGATATGCAAAAAATGAAAGAAGGAGATATTTTAGTTTCTATCTCTACCCAGCCAGACCTTCTGCCAGCCATGAAAAAAGCTGCGGCCTTTGTTACTGACCAGGGAGGAGTAACTTCCCATGCTGCTATTGTAGCCAGAGAAACCAACACCCCCTGTGTGATTGCCACCAGGAATGCTACTAAAGTTCTAAAAGATGGAGACGAAGTAGAAGTCTATGCAGATAAAGGTTTAGTAAAAGTGATAAAAAGAGTTTAATCGAATATATTCAAATAGAAAACCGTCATTTATTGGCGGTTTTTTTGATAAAATGATAAACTAAAATAAATAATTAACTATAAATATTATGAAAAAAATATTATTTATTATCATTATAGCGTTATTATTAGTATTTTTTGCCTACAGAATCATAGATAATGATAGAATATCAGAAATTAATTCGGATCATCAGGTTAACGGCGAAGGGCTAGGTTCGATTGAGTTTAACAACATTGGTATCGCAGAAGATACAATTGTTTTAGAAACAGACCCCCAGGACAACGGAGATGATAAAGAGGATGTGGGAGAACAGATTTCTGTTGAAGAACAGGCCTTTAATGATAGTGGCCGAGCTAAAGCTGTAGAGTCTCCAGGTGATTTAGAGATTGAATTATTAATTAATGAATACAATGTTTATACAGTTCGTGGTACCTGGGCTTCAGTGAATGATGAAAAATCCGTTATAGAGTTTAATAATAAAATTAAAATAGATTATTATAATGACGAAGAAGTGAGTAGCGTTGAATATTATCTAGATGGACCAGATTTAACCATTTTTGAAGAAGATGAAGAGATGTTGTATAAGATTTTAACTCTAACCAATCATCGTTTGATAATGAGTTATTTACCCCGGGGTAATACGCTCTCCTATGAAAAAGTTGAATAATATTAGATAGAACACTCGCAATTGCGGGTGTTTTTGTTGACACCAATAAATAAACGTTATACGATTAATTATTAAATATTGTATAGTTCTTTAAATAATAATAACAACCAAATAAATGTAGACATGATTGATTCTAATGACGAAATGACTATCCATTTAGATATGGATGTTTTACCTTCTAATCCAGGCGTTGATCTGGATAAAAGACACGCTCCTAAAAGGAATTTAAAAGTTCCTCTAAGTAACAAAGAAATTAGATTAGCTTTAGCTAATATTTTTCGTTACATTCCTGCAAAACATCATGAAACATTAATTCCTGAATTTTTAGAGGAATTAAAAACTTATGGTCGTATTTATGCTCTTCGTTTTCGTCCAGTAGGAAGAATTAAGGGCGGTTCCATTAATGATTATCGCGGTACCATGACTGGTAAGGCGATTCAAGTGATGATTAATAATAATCTAGACTTTGAAACAGCGCTGTATCCTTATGAACTTGTTACCTATGGCGAATCTGGTCAGGTATGCCAAAACTGGTTACAGTATCGTTTGATTATGAAGTACTTGGAAAATCTAGGAGATGATCAAACTCTGGTAGTGAGCTCTGGTCACCCTGTAGGTCTTTTCCCATCACACGCCTTTGCGCCACGGGTAATTGCTACTAACGGCCTAATGGTTGGTCAATGGGATAATAAAGACGACTTTAACAGGTTAGCCGCGCTCGGAGTTACTAATTATGGCCAGATGACCGCTGGCGGTTGGATGTATATCGGTTCCCAGGGTATTGTGCATGGTACTTTTATTACTGTTCTGAACGCTGGGAAAAAGTATTTAGGTATTCCTGATGACAAAGATCTTCGTGGTGTTTGCTTCGTTTCCTCAGGTCTTGGCGGTATGTCAGGAGCTCAACCTAAAGCTGTGAAAATGGCTGGTGGAGTTGCTGTTATTGCTGAGGTGGATAAAGGCAGGATTGATGAGATTGAGAAAAAAGGCTGGGTAGATAAAGTTTCCGATAGCTTGTCTCAAATAGAAGCGTGGATAGGCTATTATAAAAAGAAAAAAGAGCCAATTTCCATTGCCTATCATGGTAATATAGTAGACCTATTATGGCATATTGATGAAAAAGATGTTCCAGTGGAATTAATTAGTGATCAGACCAGTTGCCACGTAGTGCATGAAGGAGGTTACACCCCCGTTAGTCTTACCTATGAAAAGGGTAGAGAAATGCTTAATAGTGGCAAGGGTAAAGAATTTGCTAAATTGGTAGATGAATCCCTGGAAAAACACTTTAAAGTCATCAAGAGGTTAACTGATAAGGGCTCTTTTTTCTGGGACTACGGAAATACTTTTATGGCATCAGTGTTCGAGGCTGATGTAACTGAGATTGCTAAAAATGGTAAAGACATTTCAGAAGGCTTTATTTGGCCATCCTATGTTCAGGACATTATGGGTCCATTATGTTTTGATAAAGGTTTTGGTCCATTTCGCTGGGTATGCTTGAGTGGTAAGAAGGAAGATTTGAAGATAACTGATAAAATTGCCATGGAATGTATAGATCCTTCTTTGGGGGATATGTATCGTGATAATTATCGTTGGATTAAAGAGGCTGGTTCTAATGATTTGGTCATGGGCACTCAGGCTAGAATTTTGTATTCTGATGAAGAAGGTCGAATAGCCATTGCTTTGCGATTTAATGAGGCTGTACGACAGGGAGAGATTGGTCCGATTATGATGGGTAGAGATCACCATGATGCATCAGGGACAGATTCCCCTTATCGCGAAACTTCCGATATTAAAGATGGTAGCCGAACGACTGCTGACATGTCGATACAGTGCGCTCTTGGTAATGCAGCTCGTGGAATGACCATGGTTGTGCTGTCCAATGGTGGCGGTGTGGGCGTTAGCAGGGCATCTAACGGAGGTTATGGAATCTTGCTGAATGGTTCGCATCATGCTGATGAAGTAGTAACAATGGGTTTAAGTTGGGACGTGATGGGCGGTGTTGCTCGTCGGGCCTGGGCTAGAAACCTAAATGCTATTGAAACCGCTGAAAAGTGGAATGTTAAGCATCCTGTGCAACAAATCACTTTACCTTACTTGGTTGATGAAGCGTTACTTAAAAAGTACGTTCAGTAATTATAAGAAAAGGTAATTATAAAAAACCGTCATTTATTGACGGTTTTATTTTATCTTTTAGTTTTATTAGGTATAATGTATAGATAAGTAAATAAAATATAATTCATGTTATTAAATATTATTATAGCCACTGGATTGATTAGTTTATCTGTGTTTGTGGCATTATTATTTTTCTATTTAAACAGTAAACAGTTATCTAAAATAACTATATTTTTAGTGTCATTATCTGCCGGGGCTTTCATGGGTGGAGCTTTTTTGCATTTATTACCAGAAGCCGCTGAACAGATTAAATCTAATTATTTATTTGGTACGGTTTTAGCTTCTTTTGTATTTTTCTTTTTATTAGAGAAATTATTGCATTGGCGTCATTGCCATAAAGCTAATTGTGAAATTCATTCTTTTGGTTATATTAATTTAGTGGGAGATTCTATTCATAATTTTATTGATGGTTTAGTTATTGCCAGCGCTTTTTTGATAAACATTCCTTTAGGGATCGCCACAACTATAGCGATTGCTTTGCATGAGGTCCCTCAAGAGATTGGAGATTTTGGTGTGTTGATCCACGCAGGGTTTAATAAGAAAAAAGCATTATTAGTTAATTATATTGTAGCATTGGCTGTAGTTGCAGGTGGTATTGTCGGTTATTTCTTAGCCAATGAAATGGAAAATATTATTCCATATCTTTTGCCGTTTGCAGCTGGTGGATTCATATATATTGCTGCTTCAGATTTAATGCCAGAGTTAAGGAAAGAGAAGAGTTTGAAGAAGTCTATGCTATCTTTTCTAGTATTTATTGCCGGCATACTATTAATGGCAGTAGTTAGGTAAAAAAATAGATATATTTGGTATATGAGAATAAAATTTGTTTTTATTTTAATATTAGCGGTTAGCTTAGTCTTGCCTAGGCAAATTTTAGCTATGGTAGATTCAGATGGTGATAGAGTGAGTGACCAAGATGAGCAAAAAATATATTATACTAATCCTTTTTTAGCTGATTCTGACGGTGACGGTTATAGTGATTGGTTGGAGTTGAACACTGGTTATTCTCCTCATAATCCTCAGCAAGTTAGTTTGGAGGATAATGATCAGGATAATGATGGATTGTCTGATCGCCTAGAATTAGATTTTCACACTAATTTGTTATTGGCTGATTCTGATGGTGACGGCTATACAGATGGTGACGAAGTTATTAATGGATATAATCCTGTAAATCCAGAGCCAGAACAATTAGGAAAGAAATTCGGAGTAGATACAGGTAACCAAGAGTTTAGTTATTTTTTAGGTGGAGTTAGAGTAGGAAAGTTTTTGATGTCTTCGGGAATAAATAATTCTACACCTTTAGGAAGTTATCATATTATAAATAAAGTTGATAAAGCTTGGTCACCCTACGGTCTCTGGATGCCCTATTGGATGGGGCTGGGGACTGGTAAGTTTGGTATTCATGAATTACCTATTTGGCCTAATGGGTATCGTGAAGGTGAGGATCATTTAGGCACAGCAGTTTCTCATGGTTGTATTAGATTAGGTTTGGAGGCGGCTGAGATGATGTATAGCTGGGCAGAGATTGGTACACCAGTAATTATTTACTAGTTATGTTAAAGACATTCATTATCTTAATAGTTATTATTTTAAGCCTGCCAGCTCAAGTTTTGGCAGGTGATTTTTATAATTTGTCTGGACGTATATTATTACAAGTAGAAGAAAATGGTGAGGCTTGGTATATTTATCCAGACGATAATCGTAGATATTATTTAGGCCGTCCTCAGGAAGCTTTTGATATTATGAGAGAATTAAGTTTGGGAGTGACAAAAGAGTTTACTGATTCCTATGAGGTGTTTCCGGATAGAGTGCAGGGAAAAATCTTATTGGTGGTAAATGATGCAGGCAAAGCTTATTATATTTCACCAGTGACTGGATTAAAACATTATTTAGGCCGTCCTCAGGAAGCTTTTGATATTATGAAAGAACAAGGGTTGGGAATTAGTAATATGGATTTGAGTCAGATTAGTATCGGAGGTTTAGATAAAGAAAGCAAACTATTGTCTGTGCCGTTTACGTCACAGGCTCCGTTTGGTGATTGGTCAGACCAGAGGCAACAAGACGGCTGTGAAGAAGCCTCGATGCTAATGGCTATGAAGTGGGCGAATCAAGAAAGTTTGAGCTTGTCTGAGGCCCAAACAGCCATATTAGATATATCTAATTTTGAGACTGATAATTATGGCAGTTTTAGAGATACATCGGCTTACGACTCAGTAGAAAGAATTGTTAAGGGATATTTTGATTATAATCAGGTAGAAGCAAAATACGAAATCTCTATTGAAGATATTGTATCTAAATTAAACCAAAATAAATTAGTTGTCGTTCCTACTAACGGACAAGTATTAGATAATCCATATTTTACGTCGCCGGGACCAGATAGACACATGCTAGTTATTAAAGGCTATGATAGAAATAGTGAAGAATTTATTACTAATGACCCAGGCACAAAGAGGGGAGAAGGATTTAAATACAGTTTTGTAAATCTTTATAACGCAATCAGAGATTATCCTACTGGTGATCATTTGCCGATCATTGGAGTTAGCAAAGCCATGATTGTCATTAGTCGCTAAAACTAGCAGAAAAAGTATTTATTTGATATACTAAAGTTATGAAAAATAAGCTTGTTTTATTAGTTTTTTCCTTAGTTATTAGTCTTTCGGCTGGGGCTATAGGAGCTATTTTTACTCAAGTTAGCATGTCTAGCTGGTATGTTGGGTTAATTAAACCCGGTTTCAATCCTCCTAACTGGGTGTTTTCACCTGTTTGGACAGTTTTATATGTTTTGATTGGGTTAGCTTTATTTTTAATATTGAGTTCAGACTTAAAATTACAGAAGAAAGAGACACCTCTAGTACTATTTTTTGCACAATGGCTATTAAATATTTTATGGCCATTTTTCTTTTTCTTTTTAGAGAGCCCTATGTGGGGATTTGTTGGAATTATCGTTTTATTCGTTGCAATTATTTTTACTAAGATTTATTTTTATAAAATTAACAGATTAGCAGGATATTTATTAATTCCCTATGCTTTATGGGTGGCTTTTGCAGCTATTCTGAATTATTTTATTTGGCAAATGAACTAACGGGCTTTTAAAAAGGTCGGAGTCTGTTTAAATTTAAGCGCTTAAATTTAAAAATATGAATAAACTAAGTTCTCTAGATTGGCTTGCCTTGATTTTAGTTATTATTGGCGGTTTAAATTGGTTGTTAGTAGGATTATTTAGTTTTGATCTAATAGCAGCTATCTTTGGCTACATGACGGTGTTAACCAGACTAGTCTATACATTAGCTGGTTTAGCTTCTCTGTACTTGTTATTTGCGGCTGGCAAGTTTATGAAAAAAGTGTAATATCAGCTTGTATATAAAACAACCGCTCTAGTTGGCGGTTGTTTTTGTCTTGACAAGAGTAGAGTTTTTGTTTTATTATATAACGATTGAGTTATAAATAGAATTTACACAGATCTTTAAAATAGAAGGAGAAATTATGAAAACTTTTAAAATTGTTGCGTTAGTAGTTTTTACTGCTGTTGTTGTTATGTTTTATGTTTGTTGGCAAAACCTTATTCAGTATTTAGTTACTGATATTGCGTTGCTTAATTTGGAATTTGCTCGTCTGTATCTGTCGGTTATATATGGCTTGTGGTGGTGTATATTGGTATTCTTTGCCATTAATTTTTGGACAGGTGTTTCAAAAAAGCATGTTGGATTCTTGGTATTTGTACTTTTTGTGTCTGTAATAGTTACAGTAATACTGACGAGTTTTATCTCATTAAAACAGCCAATACTTTTATCAATTATTTTGCCGTTTACGATCTTTTTGACAGTAATCACATTGATGGGGAATTGGTTTGAAAAATTGCTTCTCATGGATAGATTCAACGATTCAGCTAGAGTGGTCAAAGTAGCCGGTTTGATTTTTTATGTCTTGCCATCTGTATTGATTGGTATCTTGTTTTTATCTTTCCATATGGGCTCGTGGCAAAACAGTTTTGATAAAGAAGTTGCCAGGATAGTAGATGATGGAAAAAATCACATAGAGGGATCAGGATATTTTAGTGGTGATGGTCCAGTGAAATATATTAGGTTTCATGATAAAGAAGAAGCTTTAGATTTTGCTAACAAGATGTATAAAGATGGAAAGAAGTTAAGAATATTTTATGTCATTGAAAAGCAAAAACACATTGCCTATGATGGTCATACTGTTGACGGAATTAGTTGGTCCTATCTAAAATGGGACCAGAAAACAGGGGATTCAGTTTATTTTCTTGATGCAAAATTAGGATTTTTTCTCCCTGAACCAGAACTTGTTCTTTTCAATGATAATATTGGAATTTATTAGTATCAAAGCGACTTTTTTAGGTCGCTTTTTTTGTTTATAGGTATTTTTACAATCATGCTTGTGCCACGCATGGGGTTACTTACAACTTGTAATGATCCTCCAAAGCTTTTTTCTATTATGTTCTTGGTAGAATACAATCCAATTCCTAATCCAGCAGTTTTTAGATTTTTTGTAGAGAAGAAAGGCTGAAAGATTTTTGCTTTATTAGATTTGGTTATGCCAGAGCCAAAATCTTGTATTCTAATTTTTATATATTTATCATCTTTTTTAGTTTTTATTATTACTAGCTGACAATTCTTTTTGCAGGATTCATATGATTCAATAGCATTAGAGACTAGATTAAGAATTATTTGACTTAATTTTGAAGCAATACCGTGAATATTTAAATTTCCTTGTTTCTTAAATATTAGTTTAACTTTAAATTTAGTGGCTTTATAATCAAGGATTTGCAAACAATTATTAATTTCTTGGTTGACTGAAAAATATGATTCATTTTGTTCATCTTTGATTTGAGACTTGATGCTAGTTATAAAAGCCTGCATTTTATTAGTGGCATTTAAAGCTTGTCTAAGATATTCCTTCGTTGTTGCCCCCTGTTTAGTATCATCTTTGATTTGTTGTAAATTTAGTGACACAGCTGTCAGGGGATTAATCAAGTCATGAAATATTCCTGAAGATAATCTGCCAAATTCAGCTAATTTATACAAAGTGCCGATTTTTTCTATTTGCATTTTTTTTATTTCTTGAGTCCTTTCTTTTACCGTAGTTTCAAGATTATCTCTTTCCTGTTGTAATTTTGTTTCTGAGTGGCGAGCACGTTTTAGAGATTTAGAAATTTCTTTATTTGATAACCATGAGACTATCGCTATTATGAAAAATGTTATAACAATCATTAGCGTGTCATCTATTCTTGGCGAATATTCTTTTGTCCAATAAAGATCTGTGTTTATAAGGTCATTAGATTGTAAGTAAGATAAAAATAATAGTATAATCCCTATTAGTGTTGTGGACATGAAGGCGGCTCTTGTTCCCAGAAGAATACCACTCATTATAATAATTAATATATACAATAAAAGGTTTTGAGGCAGATTTACGCCCCATCTGTATACGAACAAAGTGTTGGGCAAGAAATAAGCTACTATTAATAATAGGGACGCAAGTTTTAATTTTTGTTGTCTAGATAACCATAATAAAAATATAAAAAATATTAATATGATAATATAAATTAATGGGGAGAGCGCATTATACTTTTCTAGTGAGAAGTAGCCTATACTACTCACAATTATAGCCAAGGATGTTAAGAAAATAGAACTTAATATCAAAATGTTTAAAATAAGTTCTATTCATTTTTTGTCTTCAATTGTTGTCTTTAATTTGATTATGGTTTGTAATATTTTCATGAAGTCTGATCGGTAATTTTATAACCTCGTCCAGGAATTGTTTTGATTAAATCTTTTTGTTGAAAATTCTTTAGTTTTTTTCTTAGTTTTTGAATATGAACATCTACAGTATTAGAAAACATGTCTGCATTTCTATCCCAAACTTTTTCTAGAATTATTTGACGGCTCAAAACTTTATTTGGGTTTTTTGTAAGAAGGTATAAAAGATCAAATTCTTTTGGGCTTAAATTTATTTCTTTATCATTTTTTTTAACTACGAAATTAGTTGGATTAATGAGCAAACCCCCTATTTCAATATTAGACTGTTCTTCATAGTTAGCAGGTCTTCTGGTGATAGCCTTAATTGTCGCTAGAAGTTCTTCTAGGTTGAAGGGTTTTGTTAAATAATGATCTGCTCCAGAATTTAATAAGGTGATTTTGTCTGGTGCTGTTTTTTTAACGCTTAGAATGATAATAGGTGTGTCTATTTGTTGTAATCGTATTTCCTTGCAGACTTCTTCGCCGTTTAAATTAGGCATTATATAATCTAGCAATATACAGTCATAATAATTTGTTTTAGCAAAAAATAAACCTTGTTCGGCATTAAAAGTATAGTCTACAGTAAATCCTTGATTTTTTAAGAATAACTTTAAGGCAGAGCCTAATTGTTTATCATCATCTATTATTAATATCTTCATAATCTAATTTTAGCTAAAAATAACAATATTTTCAACTTGTTTTTCCTGTTTTTTGTGGTTAAATGTTGATATAATATAATATGATGAGATATATATTTAAAAAATTGTTTTCTGGTTCTAAATTAAGTTCTAGTGATGACCCTTTTGTGGTTAAGCACGGCACCGTGAAACATAGACAGTTAAAAGATCCTGCTTATCGTAGTGACTGGACAGCAGATTCTTTTTTAAGTGAGACGGGCTCTAAAGAGGTAGTGGGAAAAACATTTGAACTTAATGGTTTACGTGTAGTTTTTTTAGTTGTTTTAGTGTTGCTATTGTTTTTACTTATTAGAGTTGCTTGGTTACAAATTGTTAGAGGAGATTATTATTATGATTTAGCTGAAGGAAATCGTATACGTATTAGTAATTTAGAACCCAATAGAGGGATTATTTATGATCGTAATCTCAATCCTTTGGTTAGAAATTCTGCTAACTTTTTACTTTATCTCATGCCAGTAGATTTGCCTACCAATGAATTAGATAGAGATCAAATAATTAGAGATGTAAGTAAAATTCTAGAAGGACAAGAAAAAGATTCAGATAGTCCTTGGTTTATGTTAATTAAAGAATCTTTAGATAAAATTAGTATTAAATCTCTAGAGATGTATCAACCAATGTTTGTGGCGGATAATTTAGATTATGAGATAGCTATGAAGCTGTATTTAAAATCTGAACAAACACCAGGTATGGTTTTAGCCACTAAAACCAGAAGAGAATATTTTTGGCCTGACGAAGTTAATATATCCGAACCACACCTAGGAATTTCTCTGTCTCATCTTTTAGGCTACACGGGTAAAATTAGTCTAGAGGAGTTAAAAGAGTATGGCAATGAATATAGCTCCATTGATTATATTGGCAAAACGGGCATTGAAGATTTTTGGGAGAGCGCTTTAAAAGGAATTAAGGGGAAAAAACATGTTGAAGTTGATGCTTTGGGTAAAGAGAAAAAAGTTATTAGTAAATACCCTAGTCAAGATGGATATAGTTTAGTTTTATCTTTAGATCTTGAATTACAACAAAAGACTGAAGAGGTGTTAAGAAGGCATTTAGACGGATTGAAGCTTAATAAAGGTTCAGTTATAATCTTAGACCCTAATACTGGTGAAGTGTTAACCCTAGTGAGTTGGCCGGCCTATGACAATAATATTTTTGCTAGAGGTATAAAAGTAAATGAATATCAAGCACTTTTAGAAGATGAGAATAATCCGTTATTTAATCGAGCCGTTAGTGGAGAATTTCCTTCGGGGTCTACTGTTAAGCCTGTGTTTGCAGCTGCCGCTCTAGAAGAGGGAATAATAAGTGAGAATACTACTTTTATTAGTAATGGAGGAGTTAGAGTTAGTCAGTGGTTTTTCCCAGATTGGAAAGCTGGCGGGCACGGCTTAACTAATGTTAGAAAGGCTCTTTCTGAGTCAGTAAATACCTTTTTCTATTATATTGGAGGGGGTTATGGAGATTTTGAAGGTTTAGGTTTAGATAAATTGGTTGATTATGCAAAGTTATTTGGTTTAGGTTCTCAAACAGGACTAGATCTTAATGTGGAGGCTAAGGGGCTTGTTCCTACTCGTGAATGGAAACAAGAAGTAAAAGATGAGCCTTGGTATATTGGAGACACTTATCATTTTGCGATTGGACAAGGAGATCTCTTGGCGACTCCTCTACAGGTAGCTAATTTTACAACAGTGTTTGCTAATGGTGGAAAATTAATGCGTCCACATTTAGTTACTCAAATATTTCAAGAAAATAATGATGAATTAATACAGGAGATACAGCCAGATATAGTTAGAGAAGGTTTTATCAATGATTATGCCTTGTTAGTTATCAAACAAGGAATGAGACAAGCGGTTACTCATGGCAGTGCTCGAGCTCTAGGGTGGTTACCCGTAAAAGTTGCAGGAAAGACAGGAACTGCTCAGTGGTCAAGTAAAAACAATAATCACGCTTGGTTTACCGGCTTTGCTCCCTATGACGAACCAGAAGTCGTAATTACCGTGTTAGTAGAAGAGGGAGGAGAAGGTAGCGCTGTGGCCGTGCCAATTGCTGGAGAAATATTAAATTGGTATTTTACTAGATAAAATTTTTTAAAAAAATAAAAGCTGAAATTATTTCAGCTTTTTTGTATATTATTATGTCCCTAGGCATAAAGTTGGTTTAAAATCTAGAATCACTACTGTATTCTGCATCGGTCTCTAACTCCTTTAGAGAGACTTGTTCGCTTTGGCCGTTAATAGTAACTAATACTACTCTGTTAGGGTCTGCATTTCTCATTGGAGGGAATAAATTATCTCTTAAACATATAGGATAGAAACATTTTTTATTATTATAATATAAATTTAATCCCATTACACCTTCATTTTTTTTATCATCCATCTTGCCCGTATGTTAAATTTATAAAGATCGCTAACTATGCCTATATTATACCAAATTATAGACAGATTTTAAAGTAGAATTAGCACTCTCTTGACATGAGTGCTAATTCTGATATAATCAAACTATGAATATTACAGATCGTAAAAATAAAATTCTTTCTATTATTATAAAAGAGTATATTAAAAGTGCTGAGCCAATCAGTTCTTCTGCGGTGGCAAATAAATTGTCTGTGTCCTCGGCCACTATTAGGAACGAAATGGTTGAGTTAGAAGAGCTTGGATATATTACTCATCCTCATACTTCAGCTGGCAGAATTCCTACTGAACAGGGCTATTTATTATATATAAATAATCTTAAGATTAAAGAGATTAAAGCTGATGAAGTTAAAGAGTTAGATAGATTTTTAGATACACAAGAAGAAGAAAACTTAAAGCAAGCAGCTAAATTGGTAGCGGAGTTATCTGGGCAGGCAGTTTTTTGGGCCTTTCATAAAAATAATCTATATTACACCGGTGTATCTAATTTGTTTCAACAGCCGGAATTTCAGGAATATAGTTTAGTGCAAGATGTTTCTTTGGTAATTGATCGCATGGAAGATACTATTGGTGAAATTTTTGATACTCTTCCAGTAGGCTCTAAAGCTATGTTAGGTCAAGCTAATCCTTTTGGTGATATCTTTTCCACTTTAATCTTGAAGTATGGTGATAAGAAAACAGGTCTACTAGGGATTCTTGGACCATTACGTATGGACTATGAGAAGAATATTTCACTGTTAAATTATTTAGATAAAAAATTAAATTCTTAAAATATGGGCGCTAAAAAAGAAATTAAAGTTGGCATCTATCAATGTTACGAAGGAAATAAATATCAAGTATTATTTGTAGCTGATGATAGAGTTAGTAAACAACCTACCGTAGTTTATAAATCTACCAAGGAAGATAAGTATTACACCCGTAGTGTAAAGGAGTTTCTCTCTGAAGTAGAAGTAGATAAAAAAAAGAAATCCCGTTTTACCTTTGTTGAGCCTAATCAACCAGATAGTTGGGAAGAAAGATGTAAGAGAGCTCTAGCTGATTATCAGAATTTATTAAAGCAGACTGCTCAGGATAAACAATCTTTCTATAAATATGCTATTGAAGGATTTTTATATGAGATATTACCGGTCTATGACAATCTAAAGGTAGCGGTAAAAGGATTAAAAAATGAAGAAAAGAGTAGTCCCTGGGTAGAAGGCGTAAAATATGTGATAAAACAATTTCAAACCGCTTTAGCAGCTCAAGGAATTGAAGAAATTAAAACTGTAGGCGAAAAATTTAATCCGGAATGCATGGAGGCAATATCTGATGATAAACAGAAGGATAGTAAGAAAGCGATGATTTGTAAGCAGGAGGTTAAACCCGGATACAGACTAAGTGGTAAAGTTATTATTCCAGCCAAGGTAATCGTTAAATAAATTTTTAAATAATTTCCCATTCATTTTTCATTATTATTCTAATGACTTGAATAGGCAATAAGAAAAATATGGCTTTAGTTAAGTGGTCACCATTTTTTCCTGAAGGTTGGGAAGACATGGATAGAATGTTTTCAGACTTTATGCCAGTAGCTAAGCAGAATTCATTTATGCCAGCTATAGACATGTATGAAGATAAGGAAAATATTGTTGTGGAAACACAACTATCTGGTATCGATCCAGAAAAAGTAGGTATTTCTGTTGAAAATAATGTTTTATGTATAAAAGGAGAGGGAGAGAAAAAAAGTGAAGTAGATGATAAAAATTATTATCGTAAAGAAATAAGACGAGGTAGTTTCTTTCGTAGCATTCCGCTGCCAGCTCATGTGATTGGCGAACAAGCTACGGCAGTAAATGAGAGTGGTGTATTGAAGATCAGTATTCCCAAGGCTTCAGAGATGAAACCAAAAACAATTAAAATAAAAACAAACAAATAAATAAATTATAGTCATGATAAGCAGCTTTAACTGGTTATTATGAGAATTAAAAAATATGTCAAAAATTTTAGGAATTGATTTGGGGACTACTAATAGCGCTATGGCTATTATTGAAGGAGGTCAGCCCAAAATTTTAGAGAATGCTGAAGGAAACAGAACTACTCCGTCTGTTGTAGCTATTTCTAAAAGCAAAGAAAGATTGGTTGGTCAGACTGCTAAGCGTCAAGCCGTAACTAATCCTGAAAATACAGTGTTTGCTATGAAACGTTTAATTGGACGTAAATTTAGCGATGAAGAAGTACAGCGAGATATGAAAAATTATCCATATAAAATGGTGCAAGCTGGTGAAGGCGTGAAGGTAAAACTAGAAGATAAGGAATATTCTCCGCAGGAGGTTTCAGCTATGATTTTATCTAAAATGAAGGTTGACGCTGAAGCTAAGACTGGAGAAAAGATTACTGAAGCCATCGTGACTGTACCAGCTTATTTTAATGATGCTCAGAGACAAGCCACTAAAGATGCTGGTAAAATTGCTGGTCTAGAAATAAAGCGTATTATTAATGAACCTACTGCAGCTGCCTTGGCTTACGGATTTGATAAAAAGAAAGGCCAACAAATCGCTGTATATGATTTAGGTGGTGGTACTTTTGATATTTCTATTTTGGAAGTGTCTGAAGATACTGTGCAGGTGAAAGCTACTAACGGTAATACTCACTTAGGTGGTGAGGATTTCGATCAAAGAATTATTGATTGGATTATTGACGAATTTAAAAAAGATCAGGGAATCGATTTATCTAATGATCCTCTGTCTTTACAAAGGATTAAAGAAGCAGCTGAAAAAGCTAAGATTGAATTATCTGCTACTACTGAAACTGAAATAAATCAACCATTTATTACTAATACTCCGGATGGACCCAAGCATTTGGTAATGAAAATGAATAGAGCTAAATTAGAAGAATTAGTTGGTGATTTAGTAGATCAAACAATTGAGCCTTGTAAAGCAGCCTTAAAAGATGCTGGCTTTGAAATTGGTGATATTGAAGAGGTTGTGATGGTTGGTGGCATGACTAGAATGCCTTTAGTAAAACAAAAAGTGAAAGAATTTTTTGGTAAAGAACCTAATCTAAGTGTCAATCCAGATGAAGTAGTTGCTCTAGGGGCTGCGGTTCAAGCTGGTGTGCTTCAGGGAGATGTTAAAGATGTGTTGTTACTAGATGTAACTCCTTTAACTTTAGGCATTGAAACTCTAGGTGGCGTGTCTACTCCATTAATTGAAAGAAATACTACTATTCCTGCTTCTAAATCACAAACTTTTTCAACGGCTGCTGATAGCCAGACTAGTGTAGAAATTCATGTAGTTCAGGGTGAGAGAGCCATGGCTTCAGATAATAAGACTTTAGGTAGATTTATTTTGGATGGTATTCCTCCAGCTCCTCGCGGTATGCCTCAAGTTGAAGTATCTTTCGATATTGATGCCAATGGTATTTTGAATGTTAGTGCTAAGGACAAAGCTACCAATAAAGAACAAAAGATTACTATTACTGCTTCTTCTGGTTTAAGTAAGGAAGAAATTGAAAACATGAAACAGGATGCAGAAAAGCATGCGGATGATGATAAAAAGAAAAAAGAAGAAATTGAAACTAAAAATCAAGCCGAGGCTGTAGTAACACAAACAGAAAAACTTCTAAAAGAGTCTGGTGATAAAATGAAAGAAGAAGATAAGAAAGAGTTAGAAGAGAAGTTGGAAGAATTGAAGAAAGTGAAAGACTCAGATCAGTATGATGAGATAAAGAAGAAAATGGAAGAGATTGCTCAAGTAGCTCAAAAGATTGGTACCGCTATGCACCAAGCCCAAACTCAACAGCCAGGCGCTGAAGGAGCTAATTCAGCTAACGCCGAATCTAAGAAAGATAAGAAATCTAAGGAGGATGAAGTAGTAGAAGGCGAGGTTGAAGAAGGAGAGGCGGAAGAAGACAATAATAAAAAATAAATATATGGAAAAAAATAATTCAAATCCTCAGGGACGAAGGGAGATTAAATTAGCCGACAATATTCCTGGAGCTGAATATGCTAATGCCATGCAAATCCAATTTAACAAAGAAGAGATGCAATTGATGTTTATGAATTTATTTGCTAATAGCGGCAGAGTATCAGCTAAAATTGTTACTAGCCCAGGACATTTAAAAAGAATTATCACTGCTCTTACTGGAAGCATGAAACAATATGAAGAAAAATTTGGCCCAGTAGAGCAATCTGCTCCACTAGATAGCGAAATTGGCTTCAAAGGATAAGAAATTATGAGTAAAGATTATTATAAGATCTTGGGGGCTGAGAAAAGCGCCAGCCAGGATGATATTAAGAAAGCTTTTCGTGTCAAAGCCCATCAGTATCACCCAGATAAAGCAACTGGAGATGAAGCTAAGTTTAAAGAGATAAATGAAGCTTTTCAGGTATTGAGCAATCCTCAGAAACGATCTCAATATGATCAATTTGGATCAGATTTTTCTCAAGGACAACCAGGGGGAGGTTTTTCTGGATGGCAAGATTTTTCTCAAGGTTTTGGAGGGTCTAATATTAATTTTGAAGATCTAGGAGACATGATGGGCGATGTGTTTGGTTTTGGTGGTTCTAGAGGACAATCTAGAGCTCAAGCTAAGGGTAATGATTTACAGATGATTCTAACTATCACTCTAGAAGAAGCTGCCTTTGGAGTCGAAAGAGATATAGATATCCATAAAGGTGTTGTCTGTGAGCACTGTAAAGGAAATGGAGCTGAGCCAGGCAGTAATATTAAAACTTGTGCTACTTGTCATGGCAAAGGAGAGGTTATCCAAGCCCAACGAACTATTCTAGGTAGTTTTCAATCTAGAGTAGTTTGTCCAGACTGCCAGGGAGAAGGTAAGACCTATAGTCAGAAATGTACAAAATGTCATGGACAGGGAGTGGTTAAGGATAAGGTAAAAATGAAAATTAAAATTCCCGCTGGTATTGATGAAGGTCAAAATATTAGATTAACCGGGCAGGGGGAGGCTGGACTTAAAGGTTCTAGAGCCGGAGATTTGTTTATTAAAGTTAGAGTTAAGCCTAATCCCAATTTCGATAGAGAAGGTAGCGATATAAAGAGTACAGCAGAGATTAAATTTAATCAGGCTGCTCTAGGAGATAAAATAGATGTAGAAATATTGGACGGTAAAGTTAAATTGAAAGTGCCTGAAGGGACTCAATCTGGAACAATTTTTAGGCTAAAAGGTAAAGGAGTTCATCGTTTACAATCTCGGGGTAGAGGAGATCATTTAGTAAAGGTAGTAATAAAAACTCCAAAAAGCCTAACTAAAAAACAAAGAGACATTTTAACGGATTTAAATATTTAACCGTTGATAATATTTGTGGAAATAAAGCCCTCTTTCTAAGGGGTTTTATTTTACCCTTGATTTATATTATGGCATTACAAAGATAAGGCTTTTTTTCTAGGAAAATCTTTTTTCATCCCCATTATTATTGACAAAAGTGACCTGAGTGGTAAAATATTAGTAGATTAATTTTTAACTTTAAATTTATGGGAAATTGGTTCTCAAAATTATTTGGTGGTAATAAGACTCGTTACTCTAAACCAGATAATAACAAAACTTTAAACTCAGAAATGAAAACTGAGACTCCAGTTGCTCCAACTATGGACAACAATGTAGAGCCTGAGCCAGTTTCTGAATTTGAAGAAAAGGTTTCTTCTGATGTGTTGCCAGAAGATGAGGTCGTAACAGAACCTCAAGTTGATGAAAATGATGAAGTTGATGAAATGGGCAATAAAGACTGGAAATAATTATAATCAAGTTGAAATAAATAGCTGTAAATGCGGCTATTTATTTTGTTTTAAATATGAAACTCATAGATACACATACTCATGTTAATTTTTCAGCCTTCAAAGAGGATGCTGATAACATTATTCGCCGTTCCCTAGCTGATGGAGTTGGGATGGTTTTAGTTGGGACAAATGCTAAAACTTCAAAAAGAGCCTTAGAATTTGCTAATAAGTATGAAAAGGGAGTTTATGCAGCAGTTGGTTTACACCCAATACACTTGGAGGAACTAGAGGCCGAAGGAAAAGGAGACGAAGGAGATTATAAGTTTAGATCTAGGGTGGAAGAGTTTAATTATGATAATTATGAGAAGCTAGCTAAATTTGAGAAAGCCGTAGCTATTGGTGAAATTGGTTTGGATTATTATCATATTAATTTAAAAGGAAATGTAGCTGAGGTAAAGAAGAAACAAAAAGAAGTTTTTAAGCAGCAATTATTATTAGCTAGGAAATTGAATTTGCCGGCTATTATTCATTGTCGTCAGGCTCACGATGATATTTTGGCCATTTTAACAGAATTTAAACAAGAACATAAAGATTTAATTCCTGCTGATAGAGCTTGGGCTGTAATGCATTGTTTCTCTGGTGATGAAGATTTAGCTTGGCAGTATTTTAATCTTGGATTAATGATATCATTTACCGGTCTGATTACTTTTAGTTGCCAATGGGATGATCTTATTAGAAAAGTTCCTTTAAATAAAATCATGATAGAAACAGACGCTCCTTACATGACGCCAGAGCCCTATAGAGGACATCGTAATGAGCCAATTTTAGTTTATTATGTAGCTAAACACATTGCCAAGATTAGGGAACAGGAGATGGAAAAAGTGGCTAAAATTACTACTGAAAATGCCAAAAAATTCTTCCGTTTACCCTAGGCTTGACAATTTCGTTTTCTAGGCTACAATAAAAGCATAGATAGTATATATTATGAATAAATATCCTAACGCTAAGCAATTAGCGCTGTCTTTGGTTGCTTATAGTAGCGCATCTATTTTTGGTCCTCTAATCGTCTTTGGAGGTATTGGTCTTTTGCTAGATAGATGGTTAGGAACTAGGCCGTTAATTTTAATTGTTTCTGTATTTGTAGCTTTTATTTTTACCAATGTTTTGTTATTCAAAAAAATCAAGATGGTTAATAAAATTATTGATAAGTATAAAAACCAAGCAGAAAAGAAACCTGAAGCTGAGCGCAAAGAGCGTGAGGATAATAAATAATTACTATGGATTTAAATATTTCACTGGCTCCTGATGTTCTATTTTTTTTAGGAGGATTTCCGGTTACTAATACCTTTATATGGTCGTTGGTTATCAGTCTATTTTTGATTATAGTATTTGGTTCAGCTACCAGATCTCTAAAATTAATTCCTGGTAAGTTTCAGAATTTTCTAGAGGCATTGATAGAAGGTAGTTATGAGTTTGTAGAATCAATTATGGGTCCTGGTAAGAAAACTCAGAGAGTCTACCCATTAGTATTTACCATGTTCTTTTTTGCCCTAGTGGCAAATTTAGCAGTATATATTCCTGGCCAATCAGCTGTTACTTTATATAGAGGAGGCGAGACTGTATCAATATTTAGGGCAGTAATGTCTGATTATGGTATGGTACTTGTTATGACTTTAATTTCTGTGATTACTGCCCAGGTGGTGGCAATCGCTACGGTTGGACCTTGGAAGTATTTAGGTAAATTTATTACTTTTAAAAATCCATTAAAATTCTTTTTAGGATTGATGGAATTAATTAGTGAAGTAGCTAAGATTGTGTCTTTGTCTTTCCGTTTATTTGGTAATATTTTTGCTGGCGAAGTGTTAGGAGCTGTAATGTTGTTTTTAGCTCCATTTTTTATCCCACTACCATTCATGTTTTTGGGACTATTGACCGCAGTAGTACAAGCTTTCGTGTTTGCAGTTTTGACTTTGGTATTTATTTCCATGGCTTCTGAATTAGAAGAAGTCACCAATGAATAATAATAAATTAAAATAATAATAATTACGGTAGGTTTGAATTTAATTAAATTTGAAACCGCCACATAAAACTATGGATATAGAGGCAGCAAAGTATTTGGCAGCCGGCTTAGCAGTTGGTTTAGGGGCTATTGGCCCTGGTATCGGTGAAGGTATTGTCGCTTCCAAGGCTTTAGAAGCTATTGGTAGAAATCCAGAATCTGCTGGAAAAGTTACCCCTTTGATGTTTGTAGCTATGGCCATCGCTGAGTCAACCGCTATTTACGCTCTGGTAATCGCTTTAATTATTTTATTTGGATAGAGAATAAAGCCCTGCCAACTCTGGAAATACTAGGGTTGGGAGACTTTATTTTTTATTTAACTTGAAACCAATATGGAACTCTTGGATGCTTTAGGGCTAAATTTAAAAGTTTTGTTAGCGCAATTAATTAATTTCGCGATTTTGTTATTTATTCTATGGAAATTTGGTTATAGACCAATTTTGAATATATTAGCTAAGCGTCGTAAAAAAGTGAGTCAGGGAGTGAAAGATGCTCAGGCCGCTGAAGAAAAACTAAATGCAGCTAGAGGAAAAGAAAAAGAAGTTATTTCTCAGGCTAAGAAAGAAGCTTTAGTTATTTTGGAAGAAGCTAAATATAAAGCTGAGGACAAGAAACGAGTTATTCTAGATAAAGCCAAAGAGGAAATTGGTGAAGTTATTAATCATGAAAAACAAAAGATTCAACAGGAGAAAGCTGAGACTTTGAAAAGTATTAAAGCTGATGTTTCTCAATTAGTAATTTTAGCAGTAGAAAAAGTGTTACAGGAAAAAATAGATACTAAAAAAGATAAAGATTTAGTAGCTCAGGCTATTAAAGGATTAAAATAATATGAAAGTTACTCCTAAACAATATGCCCAGGCACTGCTAGACGTTGTTGCTGGTAAGGGAGAAGTGGAAGTACTCGAGGTAGTAAAAGATTTTGCTAAATTATTGAAGAAGAATAATCAGGCTGCTCAGCTAGAGAAGATTTTATATTATTTTACTAGATTACATGATAAACAAACTGGTATTGTTCAATCAAAGGTGATCACTGCTAAAGCTCTTGATGAAGAGTTGATGGCTGAAGTAACTAATTATTTGAATGGTATTGAAAAAGGAGAAAAAGTTGAAGTATCATTTAATGTAAATAAAAAAATTCTCGGTGGTTTAGTGGTAAAATATGGTGATAGAATTTTAGATAACAGTTTAAAAACTAGATTAAATCAATTAAAAACTTCATTATTAAAATAATTTAAAAATATGGCGAATAACACTAAAGATTTTGTCGTAGAACAACTTAAAAAACAAATAGACAATTTCAAATCAGAAAGCGAAGAAAAAACTTTTGGTCAGGTAATCCAGGTAGGTGACGGTATTGCCAGGGTTTCTGGTCTTTCTAGCGCTATGATGTCAGAAATGCTTGAATTTAAAACAACTTCAGGTTCGATTTTTGGCGTAGCTCTAAATTTAGATGAAGATTCAGTTGGAGCAGTGCTCCTAGGCGAGATAGGAGATTTAAAAGAAGGAGATGAAGTAGTAGCCCTAAAGAGAATTTTAGAAGTGCCAGTAGGAGAAAATGTAACAGGGCGTGTATTAAATCCTCTTGGACAACCACTTGATGGCAAAGAAGAAGTTAAAACTAAAACTTTTTATCCAGTAGAGAAAATTGCTCCAGGTGTTATTACTAGAGAATCAGTAAGTCAGCCAGTTCAAACTGGTATTAAGGCTATTGATGCTATGATCCCAGTGGGGCGTGGTCAACGAGAGCTTATTATTGGCGATCGTCAAACTGGTAAGACTGCCATCGCTATTGATACTATCATTAATCAGAAGGGCCAAAACATGAAATGTATTTATGTTGCAATCGGTCAAAAAGAATCAAAAGTGGCTGGTTTAGTAGCTAAACTAGAAGAATCTGGTGCTATGGAATACACTACTGTAATAGTAGCCGGTGCTAGTGACCCAGCTCCATTATTATATTTTGCTCCCTATGCTGGAACTGCAATGGCTGAATACTTTTTAGATAAGGGAGAGGATGTTTTAGTAGTTTATGATGATTTATCTAAACACGCAGTGGCTTATCGTGAAGTATCATTACTATTACGTCGTCCACCAGGGAGAGAAGCTTATCCAGGTGATGTGTTTTATTTGCATTCTCGTTTATTAGAGAGATCGTGTAAATTAAATCCAGATTTTGGTGGAGGCTCTATTACCTCTTTACCAATTATTGAAACTCAGGCTGGTGATGTAGCTGCTTATATTCCTACTAATGTTATTTCTATTACTGATGGTCAAATTTATTTAGAACCAGATCTATTTTATCAAGGTCAGAGACCAGCTGTTAATGCCGGTTTATCTGTGTCTCGCGTAGGTTCTTCAGCCCAGATTAAAGCTATGAAGAAAGTAGCTGGTAAAATGAGACTGGAAGCTGCTCAATATCGTGAGTTAGCTGCCTTTGCTCAATTTGGCTCAGATTTAGATGAAGATACTAGAGGTAAATTAGAAAGAGGTAAGAGATTAATGGAAATTTTGAAACAGGATCAATATAATCCAATGGATGTAGCTGAGCAAGTATCAGTATATTTTTCTTTAATTAAAGGTTATATGGATAATGTTCCAGTAGATAAGATTTCAGAATTTGAAGCTGGGTTGAGAGAGTATTTAGTAGACACCGCCGATAAGGTTTTAGATAAGATCAGAAAAACTGGTCAATTAGGTGAAGAGATTGAAAAAGAATTAGAAAAAGCTATTAACGATTACAAAGACACTTTAGATTATTTACAAGCAGAGAAGAGTGTTGAGTAATTTATATAATCACCATGGCTAATACTAAGGAAATACAAAGGAGAATAAAATCAATTGCTAATACTAAGAAAATTACTAAGGCAATGGAGATGGTAGCAGCGGCTAAAATGCGCCGTACTACTGAGGCAGTGTTAAGAACTCGTTCTTATGCTAACTTGAGTTGGACCACTGTATTAAATATTGCTCAGTCAATTAATGCTGGTAAATATTTACATCCTTTGTTAACAGAAAAGAAAAATACTAAAAAAGTGGCTATTATATTATTTGCCTCTAATAGAGGATTGTGCGGTGGCTTTAATAGTGCTGTAATTTCTAAGGCTAGACAGTCTATTTTAAGACATAGTGGTCAGAAAACAGATTTTATTGTTTTTGGTAAAAAAGGGCTATCCGTTAAAAGTCGTTATGACTATAATGTAACTGCTCAATTTGAAAAAAATGATACTGCGATTGAGGTTAAAGAAGTACAACCATTATCTAAAATGATTATTGATGACTTTTTAAGTAGTAAATACGATAAAGTTTTAGTAGCTTATACAGATTTTGTTAACCCTGCTAATCAAGTGCCAAGAGTGAAACAAATTTTACCAATTGATCTTAGAGCTCAGGATGATCATCTAGGAATTGTTGGTAAGAGTAATAAAATTGGTTTAGATAAGGAGTTTGTACAAGAGAAAGAAGATAAGTATTTAAAAAAAGGTACAGATAAATTTGTTTTTACCTATGAACCGAATGAAGAAGCAGTTTTAAATCACATGCTTCCTAGATTAATTGAAGTCCAGTTGTTCCAAGCTCTACTGGAATCTAATGCCTCTGAGCATAGCGCCAGAATGTCTGCCATGAATAAGGCTACTGACGCAGCCAATGATTTAGTTGAAGAATTAACTTTATTTTATAACAAAGCCAGACAAGCTAGTATTACCGCTGAGATCGCTGAGATTTCAGCCGGTGCTAATGCTTTAGGATAATAAATATATGAAAAAACAAGTTGGAAAAATTAAACAAGTTATTGGCGCGGTTGTCGACGTGCATTTCGAAGGTGATTTACCAAAGATATATACCGCTCTAGAAGTTACCTTAGGTAAAGGAACTTTAGTTTTGGAGGTGCAACAGCATATTGGTTTTAACGTAGTTAGAACTGTTGCCATGGGAACTACCGATGGTTTAAAAAGAGGTGACGAAGTAGTAAGCACTGGTGCTGGTATTAAGGTCCCAGTTGGTGAAAAAACTTTGGGAAGAATTTTTAATGTACTAGGTCAAGCAGTGGATGGTAAAAAAGATCCAGAGACTAAAAAAGAATATGAAATTCATAGATCGGCTCCTGAATTTTCTGATCAATCTACTAAAACAGAAATTCTAGAAACAGGTATTAAAGTTATTGATTTAATTTGTCCAATCGCTAGAGGTGGTAAAGTAGGATTGTTCGGCGGTGCCGGTGTAGGTAAAACAGTTATTATCCAAGAATTTATTAATAATATTGCTAAAGCTCACGGTGGTTACTCAGTGTTTGCTGGTGTAGGAGAAAGAACTCGTGAAGGTAATGATTTATATCACGAAATGAAAGGTGCTGGCGTATTAGATAAGGTAGCTATGGTATTTGGTCAAATGAATGAACCGCCAGGGGCCAGAGCTAGAGTAGCTCTATCCGGTTTGTCTATGGCAGAATATTTCAGAGATGAAGAAGGTAAGGATGTATTATTCTTTGTTGATAATATTTTTAGGTTTACTCAAGCTGGTTCAGAGGTGTCTACTTTACTAGGACGTATGCCTTCAGCTGTGGGTTATCAGCCAACTTTAGCTACCGAGATGGGTGAACTACAGGAACGTATTACTTCAACTAAGAAAGGTTCAATTACATCTATTCAAGCTGTGTATGTGCCAGCTGATGATTTAACTGATCCAGCTCCAGCTACTACTTTTGCTCATTTAGATTCCACAGTGGTATTATCTAGAGGTTTAACAGAATTAGGTATTTATCCGGCTGTAGATCCCTTAGATTCATCTTCAACTATTTTAGATCCTAAGATAATTGGTGATGAACACTATCAAGTAGCTCTAGGCGTACAGAGAGTATTACAGAGATATAAAAATTTACAAGATATTATTGCCATTCTAGGCATGGAAGAGCTATCTGAGGAAGATAGAGTGACTGTATCAAGGGCTAGAAAGATTCAGAAGTTCTTGTCTCAACCTTTCGTTGTGGCTGAAACCTTTACTGGCGTACCTGGTAGTCATGTGAAACTTGAAGATTCTATTAAAGGATTTAAAGAAATTTTAGATGGTAAACATGATGATAAAAATGAGTCAGACTTTTACATGAAAGGAACTATCGACGAGGTAGGCAAATAATAAATATTATGGCTAATAAAAAAATCATTAAATTTGAGATAGTTACTCCGGAGCGTATAGTCTTTCAAGAAGAGATTTTTCAAGTTACTGTGCCAACTGAAGAGGGAGATATTACTGTGCTGCCAGAACACACTCCTTTAATATCTAATTTAAAGCCGGGGGTGTTAGAAATAGTTAAATCAGATGGAGAAGCAAGTGTTATGTCTGTGGCTGGTGGGTTTGTGGAAGTATTGTTGGATAAGGTTGTAATTTTAGCAGATGCCGCAGAAAGAGCTGAAGAGATAGATATATCTAGGGCAGAGGAAGCTAAGAGTAGGGCAGAGGAATCTCTAAAGAATCTAAGATCTGAAGATAGGGAGAGATTTGCTGAGATTTCCGCTCAGTTAGAAAGGGCTCTGGCTAGGACTCGCTCGGCTAAGCGATGGAAAAACATTAAGGGAATGTAATAATTATTTAGATATATGAAAAAAGCGCTTATTTAAGCGCTTTTTTGTTTATAACTTAAGATAAATGAGATATAATTTAAATGTAAATTTTCTTATTAGTAAATACAATGGTTGAGTTTAAACTTACTAATTGTTTTTTAAGTTTAATTAGATTAAATGTTTGCATTAGGGGCCAAGTTATCTAGCTCTCTTTTTTATATTAAAAAAAGGCCGTTAAGTACGACCTTTATATAGACGATATTGTTTAACGGAGAAATATTTTATTCCAATAGCTATAAATCCTCCTAGAACCAATGAAGTGAATATTAATCTAAAAAAAGCTCTTTCATAGCTCAGAATAATATAACCATCTTGGAAATAGGAGCGAGTTAGATTGTAGGAAATAAAACAATTTCCATCAAAAAAATCACTATCTACTTTCGGAAATAAATCTTCGTAGAAACATATCAATTTAATTTCCTGATCAGAAGATAATAATTCTAATCCGTCTTTCAAAAAATTAATTTTCCAATCATTGAAGCCATTAGCCTTAAATGTTTGTAGGAAAGTAATTAAACTATTTTTTGACGATATAGTTTTGAAAGATAAGGTTTCGAGCTCTAATTCAGTCTCAGTAAGAATTTTTGCCTGTTCAAATACTTGTAATAGGAGAGTGTTCTCAATAAGTATTTGTTTCTCTTCAGTGGGTTTTTTAGGATATTTAACTAATAATAGTAAAATAACTGCTATAACTGCGCAAGTAATTGCCAGAGCTGTTCTAAACATTCCTGTTCTTTTTTTCTTTTCCATGGTTTATATTTTAAAATGAGCAATTAGAGTATGCTATCATTTTTTAGTGCTCCTGTCAAAGATATTGGTTACTTTTCTCTTGTCCATTTTTCTGCTAAAATATAGATATAATCCAATTTATTATGACAAAAAAGAAAAAGACTGTAGTGGCAGTTAGTGGTTATTTTAATCCCCTACATGTTGGCCATCTAGATATGATTAAACAGGCTAAGAAAATAGGTGATTATTTGGTAGCTATAGTAAATAATGATAGACAGGTAATGATTAAAGGTAGAGTGCCTTTCATGAGCGAACAAGATAGGGTTAAAATAATACAAGCCCTCCGAGATGTAGACGAGGTATTTTTATCTGTAGACCAGGACCTAACGGTTTGCGAATCGTTAGCTAAATTAAAGCCAGATATTTTTGCTAATGGCGGAGACCGTAAGAGTGTTAATGACGTGCCAGAAGTAGATGTTTGTGAACAATTAAAAATAAAAATGGTGGATGGTTTGGGTAAAAAGATCAGAGCTAGTTCGAAATTAATCGCTCAGGCACAGAACAAGAAAAAAATATGAAAAAACTTTTATCCTATTTAGGCATCTTTATTATTCTAGGCCTAATTACTTTCTCTCTATTTTATTTGGTTAATATTAATTCAGCTTTTGATAAAAAGGGTGAGGAAAAGATAATTACGATTGTTGCTGGTACTGGTTTAGCTGAGATTGCTCAACAACTCAAAGATGATGATCTAATTCAATCTAAGAACCTTTTTGTACTATATGCTAGAAATAGTGGCTTGCAAGCTAAATTGCAAGCAGGAGAGTATCAATTGAGTTCAGCTATGAGCGTCAGAAGTATTGCTAGGGCTATTAGTAAAGGTAAGGCTAACAGTCAAGAGGTAAAAGTGCAGTTTATTGAAGGCTGGACTACCAAAGAAATGAGTTCTTACTTAGAAAATCAGGGGATGTGGCAAAGTGAGGAATTATTAGAGTTAATTGGATTTCCACAAATAGACTATCGTTTTGAAAAAGACATAGAAAAACCTAAGGATTATTCAGATAGATTTGATTTTCTGAAAGATAAGCCGGACTACTATGGTTTAGAGGGCTATTTATTTCCAGATACTTATTTATTATATCAAGATGCTGAAATTGAAGATTTAGTAATAAAGATGTTAGAGAACTTTGATCGTAAGTTAACTACAGAGATGAGAGAAGAAATTAAGAGACAGGGGAGAAGTATTCACGAGGTAATTACCATGGCTTCTTTAATAGAAAAAGAAGCTACTATCAAGAATGGTAATAATACTGATGCAAAAATTATTTCTGGTTTATTTTGGGATAGAATAAAAAATGGACAGGCTCTAGAATCTTGTGCTTCGCTCGCTTACATCCTAGGGGAATATAAAACCCAGTATAGTTTAGACGACACTGCCATAGAATCTCCATACAATACCTATAGGAATCGTGATTTACCGCCAACACCAGTATCTAACCCCGGTTTTCTAGCAATTGAAGCAGCGGTTTATCCAACTTATACTAATTATAATTATTTTTTAAGTCCGGTTGGTAGTGATGAAACTGTTTTCTCTGTGACCTATGAAGAACACTTACGTAATAAAGTTAAATATTTACCTTAAATATAAGCTCTATGTTTGAGCAAGAACAAAAGCAGGAACAGCCTCAGGTTGAGAATGTTCCAGCTCAAAATCAAATTAATTATCCAAGCAATAAATTATTGTTTGGATTTTTGCCTTTTAATAACACAATTAAAAAAATATTTATAGCAATAATTGTTCTAGTAGTTTTAACTGGTTTATATTGGTTGATTGCCGAATCAGGTATCAGTTTTTCTAGATCTTCCCCGAAGCCAGAATATACGGCCCCTGATATCAATTTAGATGTAGATGAAAATCCTGGTGCCATCGGATTGCCAAGTAATTTAGATTTGCTTGGAGAAGAAGAGGGCAGCGATGATTTATTTGGTGTAGATATTGAGTATTTATCATTTTTTGATTTTTATGCTGTGCCAGAGGAAAATTATGATTTAGAAGCACGTAGTTATGAATTGCCTTTGAATACTAAAGTAGACACTATTAATTATTATGATGTAGCCAGAAAAATTAATTTAGATTCGATAATTGAAGATTTAAATAGCCAAGGGTTTGCTTTATTGGATAATCCAATAGTAGAAGATGCAAATGATTTCTATTCTGTATATAATTGGCTAGAACAAAAAGATGTGCCAGTTGTTATTACTACAGACTTTTTAATGTATTATTACCAACAAAACTTGAAAAAGGTTTTTAAAGAAATTGAAGAAAATATATTTTATAATAATCTTTGGGAAATACACAAAGAGCTATATGAAGTGTCTCGAGCTAGATACGAGAATCATCTAAGAGAGATCGGTAATGTTAATGACCCAATTTTAGAAGGTGAAAGATTGGCCTTGGCTTATCTAGGTGTTTCTCTAGAATTATTAAAACCAGCTCCGGATCAAATTAATAGAAATTTGGATATTAATGACCAAAGCAAGTTTACCGAGCAAGAAACTTCTATCTTTAATTTCGTTTTACCGTACTATTTAAGAGATGATGTTGTTCAGGAGGTTAAATTAATTCGTGAACACGAATTATTAACTAAATCGCCAGTAATGCTTTATCAGAGAAATTATAAAGATTTTATTGTCCCCCAGGAATATAGAGAGAATTCTCGTTTGAACAACTTTTACCTAACTGGTAAGTGGTTAAATGTAGTTTTCCCATTATTTTATTTAGGAGAAAGTTGTCCAGATTGTTTATTAGACAAAGATGATTGGCGTGTTAATATGATAGCCGCGCAATTGTTAGTTCAAGACTTCGCTAGTAGTGAAAGAATTAAGAACAGATGGGCTAGGATTTATAAGGTGATGGCCTTTTTTAAGGGGTTACGTAAAGACCTAAGTTACGTTAATTACCGTGATGCTGCTGCAGCAGCTTTTGGTGATGATTATTCTATTGCTGAGTTGTTTGCTTCAGATAATTTAGAGGCTGATAATAATTTTGCTGCGTTACAAGGTAAAATTTTAGAATACGATTATCCTTCAATTAGAGGTGGATATGATTTATCTGATCCTGATTCCAATGCTTATCAAGGCTTAAAGATTTTAGCTGATTTTTATTGGCCAAATGATTATATTTTTTCTAACTTAATATCTCCAAATACAGGGTTACGTTTGACTGATACCAATGAACCACTTACAGGTTGTCGTTTGGATCAACTACATCAACGTTGTTTGGGGTATAGTATGGATGTTATTAATCTATTTCATGCTCCTGGTAATGATTATGGCGATTGGGCTGAGAATACAGCCTATGAGAATTACGATTCTCAGGTCTTGAAACTAAAGAAACAATTAGATCCGCCAGCTTGGCAAGAAAATAATTATTGGTCTAATTTAAATATATTAAATAGTTTATTCATTCAGCCTCCAGCCACGCTACCCGCCTTTGCTAAGCAAGCTAGCTGGGAGAATAAGCATTTGAATACTGCCGTAGCCTCTTGGATTAATGTCCAGTTGCCGGCTGACAAATTGGGATTATCTGGTATATATGGACAAGAGAAAGTCGGTGGTTTAGAAAGTTTTGGTTCTATCAACTATTATAACTATATAGAACCAAATATATATTTCTTTGATGAATTAATTAACACTACAGCCATGCTTGAGGATACTTTAGCAGCGCTGAAGGTTAGTGATGGAGTGAGTTCAGTAGGCCTTATTCTACAGGGAATGAAACATGACTTAGAGGGTTTAAAGAATATATCCATGAAACAAATTAGCGGTGAACAAATTGATGAATTAGAACATCAACTTATTTATGACTTTAGCCATAAGTATATTGTTATAGAAGAGGGAGATAAAGGGATGATAGCCTTTGAAGGGGCAGGAAAGAAAAAATTAGAAGAGAAGATTAATGGAGTTAAGTTATTGGCTTTGATTAGAAATTTCCAAGATCGTCCCGTGCTAGTAATTGGTCCCGTCTTTGATTATGAAGAATATAGATAAAGTTTAAAAATAAAAAAACAGGCCTAACGGTCTGTTTTTATTATTTAAAACTATTTATATATAAAAACGAATACCTCTCCATTAAATAATTTATAATAATCATTAGCTTCTAATTTAGCTTCATCAATAATCTTTTTTGCTGCCCACCAGTATTTGTTAATTACTAAATAGCCAGTATCAACCTGTGCTAGAGTCATAGCCTTCTGCATAGTTTTTTGATTAGGATATTCGTAGACCATCTGCAAGTAGTATTTATAAAGTGGTCCGCTAGTAGGAATGGGATAAAAGTATAGATCATTCGCTAAATAACGACTAAACCCAAATTCTCTAAGAGCGGCTACGCTAACCTGCTGGTTAGATAGCACCAGGTAATTATTATCTTCAGCAATTGACTGTATAAATTCTACAGTATCAGCATCTTGTTGAGATAAAGAATAGCCATGAGAGTTAAAGTAATGGTCATAGCGAGGATAACTATTATATAGAGAGGCAGTAATAATTAATGAGATTAGAATTAGCCAAATGATTTTTTGTTTTTGTATTTTAGATAGTAGATATTTAAAAGTGAGAGCAATAAAAGGAAGTGACATGATTATAGATAAGACTAAAATTCTCTGACGATAATAGTCTCTTTCATAATCAATTAAGAAAGCAAAACTTAGTAATTGGCTTAGCAGGTAGGATATGAAAAAGGCTAGAGAGAATAGTAATGGTAGAATAAATATTTTTGGAGTTTTGTAGTGATAACGCCAAAGAAAAATACCAGTTATTATTAAGCCAAGAATAATCAAACTAATATTGAAATTGTAGAAGTAGTTGAAATTTAACCATAGACTTTCTTGATAGGCCCAGCTAAGAGAAGAAAATATATTAAGATTAAAATTACCCCAATTAAGGCCATCTTTGTTTAACATTAGAAAGGCTGCTGGTAGAGCTATTACAGCTGCAAGAAATATACCCGTAAAAGATAGTTTAGTTAATTTGGGATTTAGTTTATTTCGTCGACTGTATAGCCAACCAGCCATAGTTATTAGAATAGCTGGTATTCCGGCTATAGGATGCACAAAAAGTGTTGCTAATGAAATCAGAGAGCTTAGTAGAAGATATTTGGACCGGAGAGTTAGGTTTAAAAATAAAGAGATGATTAATAGTAGAAAAGCGAGGTTCTGAGGAGTAGTGATTATGAATATAGAGAAGGGTAGTAATAATAATAATGTGGTTATAGTTAGAGCGCGATCTTGAGGAAAGTATCGCTGCCAGAATAACCTAAAACTTATCGGTAAGAATATTGCGGCTAGAACAGGTACGAGCAATTTATCAAGCATTTCTATGGAAATACCTAGAATATTATTGAATATAATTATTAGACTGTATTGGCCGATATAATAAAAAGGTTTAGGTTGAATTTGGCCTAGTTGATCAATAATTTGAGCAGTGGCCTGATGTATAAAAGGGTCAAAACCATAACCGATTTTATAAACAATTAAAGCTACAGAAAATGATAATAAATAGAATAAGGAGGTGATTAATTGTGATAATTTAGTTCTGTTATAAGTCAGATGAACTGTTAATAGAGTTAAGCCCCCGTATATTAAGAAGAACCAAGAATTAACTTGTTCCCAAGGGGAAATTAAAGCTTGACTGCTTTGAGCTCGGAAGAGAAAGAATACAGCTCCTATAAAAAATAATAACCAAATAGCAGATACTAAGTAGTTATTAGATTGAGACTGTTTTTCAGTTGAGCCAAAGTTTTTGTTTATTTTCTTGAATAGTATGACTGTAGAAATAATGGTTAATAAAACAATGGCTATTTTTCCGGCCAGGTTAAAAGAGAATGTCCAATAAATTAAAGCTCCCCAAATTATTAAGAAAGTTAGGGTACTTAGGGATAAATAGAAGATTCTTTCGGCTAGTTTATTCATATTATTATCATAGCAAATTCTTGCTAAAATGGGTATTTTTTGTTAAGGTAATATAAATCAATAATAATCTAGGTTGCATGAAAATAAAGAGATTTCTTAGCAATAATTGGCAATTAATAGCGGTTATTTTTCTAGCCGTTGTTTTTTTCTTTGTCTCAGCTAGTTACAATTTTATAGCTCAGAGTCCCGATTATATAAAGTGGGGATCACCAGACGAAAATGCTAATTATGTCTTTAGTAAAACATTAGCTCAAACTGATAGTTTACAGATAGAAGAGGAATATAACCTATATACAGCCGGTTTAATGAAGCCAAGAAGTTTTTTAAGTGATGGTCCCTGGTTAAAACCACTTAGCTTTTTAGGCATGATTATGATGTATGGCTCTTTAGCTAAGGTATTTGGAACGGGTATTTTACCTTATTTAACGCCAATTTTTGCTTCATTAGGGCTAATATTCTTTTTTTCATTTATTAAGAGAATATTTAATAAAAGGATTGCTTTTCTGTCCACTCTAATATTATTTTCTTTTCCTGTATACATTTATTATTCAGCTAGAAGCATGTTCCATAACGTTTTGTTTTTGGTATTCCTAATTATCTTTTTATATTTTTCCACTTTTATTGCTAGAAAGAAAGGCGTGCGAACTAGGGGCTTTTTTGAATGGAAACAAGGCAGAAGGTATTGGTTTTCTGTCTTAGCTGCTTTTTTAGCCGGAATTTCTCTTGGTTTAGCTGTTATAACTAGAACTTCCGAATTGTTATGGCTATTGCCATTATTATTCCTGATGTGGATATTTTATGTACATCGTATCAGTATCACTAAAATATTATTATTTTTGGCTGGTCTCTATATAGCGATTTTCCCAATGTTGTTTGCTAATCAGGTAATCTATGGGTCTCCTCTCCAGGGAGGTTATAGTGAAATGAATCGTTCTTTGGTACAAATTAGTCAGGCTGGAGGAGATTTTATTAATTCAGCTCTGTCTAATCAAAAAGAAAGTTTGAATCAAGCTTGGAACACTATTTCAGACACAGTTTTCTATTTTGGTTTTAAGCCCTGGCAATCTTTTAAAATGTTGTACTATTATTTTGCTGATATGTTTTATTGGTTATTTTGGCCAGCGGTGTTAGGATTTTTTATACTTTTATTTAATATTAGGCGTTGGCCTAAGCGTTATTTTTTATATATTATATCTTGGTTAGCTTTATCGACAGCACTAGTGTTGTATTATGGTAGTTGGAAGTTTACCGATAATCCTAATCCTAATAGCTTTACGATTGGTAATTCATATACTAGGTATTGGTTGCCCATGTACTTGGGGGCTATACCATTGATGGCTATTTTTCTGGATCGTTTGGCTAAAGCTGCAATACCGTTAAAAGATTATTGGGCACGTTTGGGAAAAAATTCTATTATTGCTATGGTTTTAATGATTGTTTATCTGCTATCTTTTTATTTCTTAGTTTTTGGCTCAGAAGAAGGTTTATATTACACCTATGGGAAGTTTCAAAAAGATCGTGAGAATATAGAACAAGTTTTAGAGTTAACCGAATATAATTCAGTGATTGTTACTCAGTATCACGATAAGTTATTATTTCCAGAAAGAAAGGTTATTAATGGATTGTTGACTGATAAAAACATGAATTATTATTATGAACGGGTTACTCCATACTTTCCGTTATATTATTTTAATTTTACTTTTCCAGAAAAAGATTTAGAATATTTAAATGATAGAAAGTTGCCCGAGGTTGGCCTAAAGATTAAATTTATTTCTGAGATTAGTGATGAGTTGTCTTTGTATCAATTATATAGCTTATCATTGGAGGTAGAAGAAGTTTTAGAATAATTTTAAATGATTATGAATTATAAGTGTTATCATATTATTACCATTGGCTGTCAGATGAATAAGTCAGACAGTGAAAGAGTGTCTGGTTTTTTAAGCTCTCACGGCCTGGAGGCCGCTAAAGTTGATAAAGCAGATATAGTTATCATTAATACCTGTGGCGTGCGGCAGTCAGCGGAAGATAGGGCCTATGGCTTGGTAAAGCGAGTGCAGCAAGATAATGAACGAGCCAAAATAGTTATCACAGGTTGTTTAAGTAAAAGAAAGGATGTTATTAAACGATTGAAGTATAAGGTTGATTTATTTTTGCCTATTAACGAGTTGCCAAATATGTTTAGCTTGTTAGCTGGCAAAACTGGAGATGTTAAAGATAAGATTAGAGAAATAAAAGGAGAAGAATATTTAAAAATTATTCCTATTTATAGCAATAATTTTAGTGCCTATGTGCCCATTGGTAATGGGTGTAATAATTTTTGTTCATATTGTGTAGTGCCCTATGCCCGAGGCAGAGAGGTCTATAGACCCTATTCTCAGATTATTGATGAAGTTAAAGGTTTGGTAGAGAAAGGCTTCAAAGAAATAATTTTGATTGCTCAGAATGTTAATAGCTATCGTTATGAGAATAAAGATTTTGCTGATTTATTATTAGAAGTGAATGCTTTAGACGGAGATTTTTGGATATGTTTTTTTAGCAGCCATCCCAAAGATATGAGCGATAAGTTAATTGCTGCCATGGGCAAAGCGGATAAATTAGTAAAATATCTGCATTTGGCTGTACAATCTGGTGATGATGAGATTTTAAGAAAAATGAATCGGAAGTATAAAGCGGATGATTATATAAAATTAATTGGAAAACTTAGAAAAACTAAAAAAAATATTTCTATTACTACGGATATAATAGTTGGTTTTCCTTCTGAAACTAAAAAACAATTTAAAAATACAAAAAAATTATTAAAGAAAGTGAAGTTTGATTTAGCCTATGTTTCTCAGTATAGTCCTCGTCCAGGTACGGCCTCATTTAATATGAAAGATGATGTTAGTCCGGAAGACAAGAAGATAAGAGAAGAAAAATTATTAAAGATATTACAGAAGACTAGTCAAAAAAATAATAGAAAATATTTAGGGCAAAAGTTAAAAGTATTGGTTGAAGGAAAAAACCGTCGAGGTAGATATTTTGGTAAAACCAACGGTTATAAAACGGTAAAGTTCAATAATGATCGAAATGACTTAGCCGGTAAATTTGTGGAAGTAAAAATAATTAGATATGAAAATTTTAGTTTAATTGGAGAATTAATAGATTAATTATGATTAAGAAAAAAGCTGTTGTAGTTCTGGGTCCCACTTCTAGTGGTAAAACTGCGTTAGCTGTAAAATTAGCTTATCAATTTGCCGGAGAGATTATTAGTGCAGATTCTCGCCAGGTATATATTGGTATGGACATTGGCACTGGGAAAGATTTAACCGAATATAAGTTTAAAGATGCTAAGGGGAAAGCAGTAAAAATAAATTATCATTTAATAGATGTGATAGATCCTAAAAAGATTTTTTCTTTATCTAACTATTTAGTCCAGGCAAATCAAGCATTATTAAATATTTCAGGCAGAGATAAGTTACCTTTAATAGTTGGAGGCACTGGATTGTATTTGCAGGCTTTAGTAGATAATTTTCAATTATCTATATCAAAACCAAATGACAAATTGAGAAAGGAATTAGAGGGATTGACTAGTGAAGAAATATTTAAGAAATTAAAGAAGAAATATTTTGTCTTTGCTGACAAATTGAATAATAGTGAGAGAAATAATAAAAGAAGATTGATTAGATATTTTGAAATATTAAAAGATAAAGGAAAAATTAATCAGCAGCAGAAGCATCCAAAATTTGAATTTTTGATTTTAGGTTTAGACAAACCTCGTTCAGAACTTAGAGATGGAATTGAGGCTAGACTAAAACAAAGATTAGAGAACGAGAATATGATTGAGGAAGTGGCTGGGCTTAAAAAGCAAGGCTTAACTTGGAAAAGATTGGAAAGTTTTGGTTTAGAATATAAATATATTTCGTATTATTTGCAAGAAAAACTCAGTTATGAAGAGATGTTTGAAAAATTAAATACAGCTATTGGACGTTTTGCGAAAAAACAGGGAAGTTGGTTTAGACGTTGGGAGAAACAAGGAAAGAAAATTTATTGGGTTGATAATCAAGAAGAAGCTGCTAAAGAGATTAAGAAATTTTTGAAATAAATTAAATAAAACAAAAATCGCTTAGATTGATAAGCGATTTTTTATTTGCGAGATTATTTTAATTCTTCTTTCAATACTTCTTCTACTATTTTTGGATTAGCCTTGCCTTTAGTTTTAGCCATGGTTTGACCAATGAAGTATTTTATTAGGGCCTCTTTGCCTTCTTTATATTGTTTAGTCTGTTGGGGATTGTTTTTAATTATTTGTTTGATTGCATCTCTTAATTCTTCGCTATTATCCATTTGTTCCAGGCCTAACTCTTTCATTATATCAGTAGGGTCTCCTCCATCTTTATACATCTTATTTAATATAGTTTGGCCAGCTGAAGAATTAATTTTTTCTTGATAGACCAAAGTAATTAATTCAGCAAAATTCTCAGGAGTGATTTTGATATCGGAAATACTCTTATTATCTTCTTTTAGATGTTTAAACAGCTCACTACTTAGCCAGTTATAGGCAGTTTTACTTAGTTTTTTGTTTTGTCTTTCCCAGCTATCATCAGTAGCTTCAATCCAAGCTCTTAATTCAGATATAACATTTTCTAACCAATTAGCAATTTTTTTATCCGCTATAATTACTTCGGACATATCTTCTTCTAGACCATATTGTTTTTTGAAACGTTTAATCTTGGCATTAGGCAGTTCTACTAAGTCTACCCTAATTCTTTCAATGTCTTTGTTGGTAATCTCCAAAGGTGGAATATCTGGTTCCGGGAAGTAACGATAATCTGCTGATGTTTCTTTTACTCTTTGTTTGAAACTTTCATTTTTATTTTCGTTCCAACCTCTAGTTTCTTGAATTAATTCTCGGCCAGCGGCTAAATCATCAGCTTGTCTTTTTGCTTCATATTCAATAGCTTTTTCAACTGATTTAAAAGAGTTTAAGTTTTTAAGTTCAGTTTTTGGATTTAATGTATGGTTTTTTTTAGCGATAATTTTTCCTCCACCTAAATATTCCCATTTGCCAGGCTCTTGAATACTAATGTTGGCCTCACAACGCATTTGCCCTTTTTCCATGTCGGCCTGACTAATATTTAGATATCTTAAAATTTGTTGAAACCTCTGACAGAATTTTTTAGCTGTTTGAGCATCAGGAATGGTTGGTTCGGTAACCATCTCCATTAAAGGGGTACCAACTCTATTAAAATCTATATAAGTATCTTTTGATCCTTTAGGATGGGTCAGTTTTCCAGTGTCTTCTTCTAAATGAATTCTAGTAATTTCAATATTGTGATCGTTGATAATTAGATTACCATGATGACATAGAGGTAAATCATATTGAGAGATTTGATAGCCCTTTGGTAAATCAGGATAAAAATAATTTTTACGATCGAATTTAGAAATTTTATTGATCTGACAATTTAAAGCTAGGCCAGCTAGAATAGTCCATTCAATGGCTTGTTTGTTTGGGACTGGTAATGTTCCGGGATGTCCTAGACAAATAGGGCAAACATTGGTGTTTGCTTCCTGGTCTTGGCTGTCATTATTGCAACCGCAAAACATCTTACTTTTTGTATCTAGCTCAGCATGTATTTCTAAGCCGATAATTGTATCATATTCCATATATTTATATTTTACTATAATGCTGAGAAATGGCAACTTAAGCATAGCAAAAAACAGCTTATTTCTAGCTGTTTTTATATTGCATTATCTTTTCCTTCTAGTAGTTCTAAAACTTTTAGCCATATTCTATCATGGATAGAGGGAATAGTATCGTTGGCGTCTAGTTTATGCCAACCGTATTCTTCTTTTAATTTTAGATGAGCCCATCTTACCTTGTTAGTTAAATCATCATTAGTTTCATGTTTGTGATTATTTTCTCTTGCTTCAGTAAATCTTTCACCATCGAATAGGAGAGCCAAGTCTTCTTTTAATAGACCAGCATTCATCTTTTTAAGAAATAGTTCTTTAACACCTGCTCCTAGGCCCCAGGCAATACCAGTGCCAACATAATCTTCTGCAATTACTGTGATGCCATCATTTAAGTCTTTAAGTAGTTGAGGTTGGTATTGAAAGCGATTTAAACTATACATTATTTGAGCCTCTTTGGCATTTAATTGAAAATAATTGTTTTCTCGTAAATAATTATTCAAAATTACGCCTGAAGGTTTCAGATCGTAAATAGGGTATTTTATATATTTAGCTTTGTATCCAGCAAATTTTAATCTTTCTACCAACATTCTAGCCTGGGTACTTTTGCCCAGGTTATTAATGCCGTATAAAACGATAAGTTTACCTTTCTGCTTGATCATAAAATTAAATAAAAAGGAGACTTTAAGCCCCCTTTATAGTTTTATTATAAGTCACCTAGGAGAGCTTGTCAATCTCATCCTTTAGGCGATTATAGATTTCCTCAATTGGGCCTAGGCCATTAACTATCTTCAATTTTCCTAGGTTTCTGTAGTAGTCAATTAAGGGGCTAGTGTTTTTTTCATAGACATTTAAACGATTTTCTATGACGGTAACACTTTGGTCATCACTACGACCGGAATTTTTGCCTCTTTTTAATAGACGAGTGATTAATTCCTTTTGATCAACTTCTAAAACTAAAGTGGCTGCAATTTCCTGATTAACCTCTGCTAAAGCAGTGTTTAAAGCTTCTGCTTGGCGAGGTGTCCTAGGATAGCCATCAAAGATGAATCCAGTACTCTCAGGAAATTTTGACATTTCTTTTTTTAGAATGTCTACTACTAATTCATCAGGAACTAATCCACCGTTATCTAAATAAGGCTTTGCTTGTAAGCCTAGAGGTGTTGGTGGTTTACTGTTTATTTCTTGTCTGAGGATTGCTCCAGTAGACAAGGAAACAAGGTTGTAGCATTTAGCAATTTTTTCTGCTTGAGTGCCTTTTCCTGAGCCCGGAGGTCCGAAGATTACTAAGTTCATCATAATTTTATCTTAAAGCTAATTTTTCAAGAATTTTTTCTATGTGATTATATAAATTTTCTTTATCAAATTCATTTATAATGGTAGCCTCAGCTCTGGCGATTGGTCCAGCTTGATGTAGGTTCTCTATTTGTTTATAATCTCTGGTTTTACATTCTTCTGGAGAGAAGGGCCTAACAAGTCTATTGGCTAAACGAGATATCCTAGTCTTCGGTGAGGCATATATTGCCAACACTTTAAATTGTTTAGGATATTTTTCTTTGAAAATTAGATATTCTTCCCAGCTATATAGACTCTCTATGATTATAACATTAGTTTGACCGATTAACGCTTCTATTTTTGGTAAAGCTAATTCAGCGTAAACAGCCATGCCTTTCTCTTCTCGAATCTTTTCTCGCATCATTTTTTCATTTTTAGGATTTGTCTCTAATCCTGCCTCTTTCAATCTATCGAAAGTAGCTTCTCCTAGATATATATTTGGCCAGTTATATTTACCCTTTAAATAATTTACAGCTTCTGTCTTACCTGAGCCAGGCAAACCGACGATTGCTAAGAATTTGGTTTCCATAAAAGTTATTCGTTAGTTTTTTCTATAATATCTTGTCCACCTCTGCGTATATCCCAATCATCTTGTTCTAGATCGGAATGAAGTTTGAGAATAGGGAAGTTAGTCGCTAAGCTATTATGCATTAGATGAGCTACTTTTCTTAGACTAGGGTGTACTAGTTTGCCAGTCCTCAATTCAGTTACATATATAGAAGCTGGTAGGCCATAACTAATCTTAACATTAACATTAAAACCTAGAGGAACATAATATTGTTTTTTTTCTGGAGATACATCTAAGTTTTTTATTTTATCTACTTGTTTAGCTATTAGGGCTTTGGCCTGTTCCTGCAAGTTGCTTGGCAATTGATTCAAATACCATTTATTAAATCCGTATTCAGTAGTTAATAGAGGCATGCGGCAAGAGCCATTTCTATGTCGTTGTAGATCGCGGAAAGAGCCAAAGTCCAATAAGAAATTAAATTTATTTAATCCTAAATCAGCTAAGAATAAAGGCAGATTAGTTTTTTCTGGTCTAGTTTCCAGCAATTCTCTGTATGACTCTAAATCTTCTGTTTTTATATCAGTACTAAATTGGTAACCATCTTTCGGAGCAACTGAATTATGATAGGTGTAACCAACGGTGGATTGTTTCCAATAGGCTTCTTGTTTCTCATACTCTTTATGGCAAAAACTATGAGGATATTTTGCTCTTAGCTCGTTGAGAATATTTTTAGCAATTTCACGTGTCTCAACTAATGGATGATATCTCAATAGGGCTAGTTTATCCCAAGCTTGTCTCAGATTAGTGTGCCAACTTAATTGAGTAGTGATGCCAGCTGGTAAAAACCCTCTTAGAATATCGAAGCTTCTGGCAGCTATTGCTTTCTCATATAGGTTCTTATTTTCTTCAGGTCCTCTAGGATAAGAACTTTTAATATATTCTTTTACTTCTTCACCGTTATTGGTATAGAATTCCATCCAATCATTTAAGATCTGTTTGGAAACGTCATTATCAATTGGGTCAATAATATCTTGCTTAGACATGTCGATATATCTAGTGCTAGTTTCTTGTCCGCTGTAAAGAGGCCAGTCTTGGATAGCTTTGTCTGCTAATATACTGATGCCTTCGATGAAGATAGTAGTGCTACCACAATCGGCAATACTAGAATGACCATAGCCAACATAAAATCGTTCCATGAACTTGCCTGAACCGCTAGACCTAACTCTATCTACGTGTTCCTCTACACTAGAAGCACTTCTAGAATATAGGGCTTGTAGCATGGCGTTATCTTCGGGATTAAATTCGTCGTAGATGAAAATTTTACTCATAGGTTTAAAGAAAGCACTCCTAAACAAGTTTAAGGGTGCTATTTAAAGTTTTTATACATTTGTGAAGCTTGTGGCTTTTGATCTTTATAGTATTTACTATTTAAGCCATCGGAGCCATAGGGTTTTTCGCAGGGAGAAGATAGATATTCAAAGGCCATTTGACCAATTTTCATACCAGAGTATAGCTTAATAGGTAATGGGCCGGCGTTAAATAATTCCAAGGTCATCTTTAGGGAATTGCCCGGATCTAAATAGCCAGCTGTGGTGTGGATAATTAATCCCAATCTACCTAATGAACTTTTTCCTTCTAAACGACCGACTAATTTTTCAGATACACCGGTTTCTTCTAGGATTAATCCCAGAGCGAATTGTTGCGGTTGTAAAATGAAAGGCTGATCTTCCGTAATAGTTTTTTCTGTCATTAACTTGTCAGTTTTTTCTTTGACGTCAATTACAAAATTATCTACTGTATTGAATAATAAAAATTCTTTGTCTAAATGGAGATCAACACTGGCCGGCTGTACAAATTCTTCTTTAAAAGGGGATATAGTGATATTGCCTTGTTTTATCTCTTTTTTTATATCTTTATCTGATAATACCATAGAGTTTAAAAAGCGCCCCAGAGGCGTTTAGTTAGTTTGTTTTATCTTAACAAATAGGAGGAAGTTTTTCAACCAAATAAAAAAAAGCCATCTAGTTAGGCAGTTTTGAGGCATTATTTAATATAACTCTATTCAATAGATAATTGAAGGGTTATATTAAATAATTTTTCTTGTAGGTGATAGCTTGTAAAATTTTTGCTAAAAATAAACAATTATTCTATTATATATAGTAGATATAATATAAAATTCGGCACTTTCAAATCGAATTTTTCATAATCATATTTTGAAAATTATTAAAGAAAATTTAGTACATTCAGGTAAAGTAGTAATTACTTGTCGTTTATCTCCCGGGGCTAAAAATACTGAAATAAAAGGATTTATGTCTGATGACAGCCTTAAGATTCGAGTAGCCAGCGCGCCAGAAAATGGACGGGCTAATTTAGAATTGAGACAATTACTATCTAAAGAATTGGAGGTGGATATAAATAATGTTAGAATTATTACAGGAGGGAAATCTAAATTAAAATTAGTAGAGATTATTAAATAATATGGATTTATCAATTATTATTGTTTCTTGGAATGTAAAGGATAAATTACGAGATAACTTAAAATCAATTTATCAAAGTCAGGGTGATTTCAACCTGGAAGTGTTTGTGGTAGATAATAACTCTCAAGACGATACGGTGAATATGGTTAAAAAGACTTTCTCTAAAGTTAGAGTTATTGCTAATAAGAAAAATTTAGGATTTGCCAAAGCTTGTAATCAGGGGTTGAAAGAAGCTCAAGGTAAATATCTGTTATTATTAAATCCGGATATGAGATTAGAATTAGGTACCTTAAATAATTTTTTAACTTGGTTTAGGAATAATCCTCAAGCTAGTATTGCCAGTTGTAAGTTAGTTGATCAAAGGGGAAAACTAGTTAAACATGTTAGACGCTTTCCGCATTTTAGCGATCAATTATCTATAGTTTTGAAGCTACCACATTTTTTACCGGGAGTTTTAAATAAATATTTAATTAAAAGTTTTGATTATTCAAAGTCAGCTAAAGTAGATTCAGTTCGAGGAGCTTTCTTTGGTATGAGTAGGGATAAATTTGATTCTCTAATTCAGTTAGATGAGCGGTACTTTCTTTGGTTTGAGGAGATAGATTTTTGTCGCCAGGCTAAAAAGAATAATCAAGAAGTTTGGTATACTCCAAAAGCAACTTGCGTAGATTATATCGGCCAAAGCTTTTCACAAATAAAAAGTTTAAAAACCCAGAAGTATTTTTCTAATTCGATGTTGAAGTATTTTAAAAAATGGCATCCTCGATGGCAATATAATATTTTATTAGTAGCTTGGCAACCAATGTTTATTTTAGCCTGGCTTAAAGATAGAATAAATTTTAAAACTAAATCAAGGACCTAATATGGATTATCCTAAAACAGGAATTATTCTAGTGAATTACGAGGACTATGCAGAACGTTTTTTAGCAGATTGTCGTCAGTCTTTATTGGAACAGACTTATCCTAAAGATAGGTTTAAAGTATATATAGTAGATAATGCTTCTTCTCCAAAATCAGTTAATTTTCTGCAACAAGTATATCCCCAGGCTAAGGTTTTAACCCGTGAAGACGGTAATTACTCAGCTGCTAATAATTTAGGAGCTAGAGAGGCTATTAACGATGGTTGTGAATATTTAGTGATTGCTAATATGGATACTAAATTTGATAGAAACTGGTTGAAAGAATTAGTGAAGATAGCTTTAAAGAAAGAAAATATTGGCATGGTGCAATCTAAGATATTATTATGGAATAAAGATAAAAAGAAGCGAGCTAGAATTAATACCCTAGGTAATGATATCCATTTTTTAGCTTTTGGGTTAGTTAGTTATTATAATAAACCAGATATGTATGTTCAGGGTTCTCCTGAAATTCAGGGATATGCCAGTGGTTGTTCACTGTTAATTAAGAAAGAGGTTTTTAAAAAGATCGGTGGTTATATAGAAGACTTCTATATGTATCATGATGATTTGGAGTTAGGTTGGAAAACCAGATTAGTTGGTTATAAAATAGTTTTAGCACCAAAGTCGGTGGTATATCACAAATATGAATTTTCTCGAAGTATAAAAATGTTGTATTATATGGAGAGGAATAGGATGTTAACTTTATTTTTGTTGTATCGTTGGAATACTTTGCTCTTGATATTACCAATCTTGATTTTAACAGAGCTAGGATTAGTCGCTATGGCATTTTTTAGCGGTTGGGGTTTAGTAAAAATTAGAGCTTATCTATATTTCTTAAATCCGAAAAATATAAAGAGAATTTGTCAGTTACGAAAACAGGTTCAAAGCCTGCGTCACCAAAAAGAAAAAATTATAATTTCTGGATTCCAAAGCAAATTAAGTTTTGGCCAGAAACCAAGTTTAGTTTTACAAATTGTTAATCCTCTTTTACATTTGTATTGGCGATTAGTAAAAATTATTATCTAATATATGGATTTGAGTATCATCGTTGTTAATTATAAGAGTGTTGTAAAGACACTTAGTTGTGTGCAGTCTGTTTTGGCGGCTAACCTAGAGAATATCTCCTATGAAGTGATAGTTGTAGATAATAATTCTCGTGATGGATTAGAGAAAACAATAAAAGATAAATTTCCTCAGGTGATTTTTATTTCTAGCTCAACCAACTTAGGAATGGGTGGCGGGAATAATCTAGGTATTAAAGCTTCTGCTAGTAATTTCTCGCTAGTACTTAATCCAGATACGTTAGTAGATAGAGAGACCATTCAAGTCCTGTATAAATATATTATAAAGAACGAAACAGTGGGTATCGTGGGTCCTAAATTATTAAATCCTGATAAAAGCTTACAATACTCTTGTGCTCATTTTCCAACATTTTTTACACCAATTCTAAGAAGAACTTTTTTGGGTTGGTTTGCTAAAGATCATATCGATTGGTTTTTAATGAAGAGAGTAGAACATGACACTATTAAAGAGGTTGATTGGTTAATGGGCTCCTGTTTAATGATTAGAAAAAGTGATTGGGCGTTATTTGATAAAAGATTTTTTATGTATTTTGAAGATATTGATCTTTGTCGTCGATCTTGGCACAATGATTACAGTGTAGTGTATAATCCGGAAGCAACTATTATTCATGATCACCAACGTGATAGCGCTAAACAAGTTTGGTTTGTAGCTCCATTTTTTAAGAGAGTAGCCAGAGAGCATATTAAGTCTTGGCTGAAATATTTTTGGAAATGGAAATATTTAAATAATAAGAAAATAAAATAAATTTATGGCAAACAAAATTAAAAAAGCTATTTTTCCAGTCGCGGGATTTGGTACCCGATTTCTACCAGCTACTAAAGCTCAGCCTAAAGAAATGTTACCGGTAGTAGATAAGCCAGCTATTCAATATTTAGTTGAGGATGCGGTTAAAGCGGGTATTGAGGAAGTAGTATTTGTAACTGGTCGTGGTAAACACGCTATTGAGGATCATTTTGATAAATCATTTGAATTAGAGTCTCGTTTAGTAGAAGGGAATAAAATTGATTTGATTGAGAAGGTAAGGAAGATAGAGAATCTAGCTAAATTTTCTTACGTACGTCAATCAATGCCTTTAGGTGATGGTCATGCAATTAATTGTGCCAGTCATTTAGTTGGTGATGAGGCAGTTTTAGTTATGTTCGGTGATACTCTTTATGATGCAGATGTTTCGCCGGCTAAGCAAGTAATTGAAGCCTACAAAAAATATGGAGATCCAGTAGTTGGATTATCTGAAGTAGAGCCAAAAGAAGTTAGTAAGTTTGGCGTGATTGATGGAGTTGATCTAGGTGACGGAAATTATGAGATTAAGCAATTTGTTGAAAAACCTAAACAGTCTGAAGCTCCATCTAATTTATGTTTTGTAGGTATTGCAGTCATTACTCCAGAGGTATTCAAAATCTTGGGTGAGATGAATAAAGGTAAATCAGGAGAAATTAGATTGGCTGATGCCTTTGATGCTATATTAGAAAGTGGTCGTCCGTTATATGGTAAAAAGATTGAAGGTGAATGGCTAGACACTGGTAATAAGTTAAATTTTATTAAGACTACTTTAAAATTAGGAATAAAGGATGAAGAAATTGGAACTGATTTAAAGAGTTTTATAAAAGATTTAGGAAAGACTATAAAATAGAAATTATATAAAATAAAAAACAGTCGTTTATGGCTGTTTTTTATTTTCTAATATATTAGAGAGAAAGTTTATATATACCAGATTGTTGACCAATTTCACCACTGAAATATAATTGATTCTGCTTGTAGTCTAGGGAGGCAGACTCAATCGCTGTTAAAGTTATGATTTTAGTAATAGTATAATCTCTCTTTTGCCAATCAATTACGTATAGGCTGTCAGGGCTAGAGAAAATAATGTAGTTTTTAGCGGGGTGCCAAAGTAATTTAGTAATTTGAGTAGAAACTCTGGTGATGAGAGTGCTTTGAGATAAGTTTAAATCATAGAATAGTATTTCAGAATCGTTGGCGTATAAGAGTTGATCGTCACCTAGCCAGATAACATATTTTAGATTATCTATCCTAGCTTTAATAGGCTGGAAGTCATCTTTAATATTTATAACATATAGACTCTCATAATCTTCTTGCCAGACATTGATATAGCCGTTGTTTAAATCTATAAATTTATATTTATTAGAGTATGGCAATTCTATAATTCGTAGCTTTTCGTTTTTGAAGTTAGCCACTTTTAAATGAGTTCGATTATCAACAGTATTAATAGTTATTAATCTATTATTGTAGATGAAATAATCTTGGCAGGAGGTATCGGAGGCAATAATACTAATATCTTGGGAGGATAAATTAAATTGACTAATAGAGTCTGGATTCTGATAGAAGATCTGTTTGTTATTCTTAAAACATTTTAAATTATTAATCTGATCTTTGGTGTTTAGCCAATTTATTTCTTGGGTGGTTGGTTTAAAAGTATATTTATCTGTGACAAATTGATTATCGTTAGAGCTCCATTGCCAATTGGATAATTCTTCTTCTGGTAAAGCGAAAGTTTCTTCAGTATCTAAATCTAAAATAACTTTATCTTCATTTAAAAAAGCATAATGATTGTTAGGAGAAAACGTAGTTTCTTGTAGGGAGGATGGATTAATAAGTAGAGGTAGAGTTTTTTTAAACAAAACTATGTCCTCAAAATATATAGCTTGACCAGGTTGTATTTCGATTTCTTTTTCCCAGGACCAATAACCATCTAATTCAACAGTCAGATCATATTTCCCTGGTATTAGGTGGGTAATTTTAGCTGGGGTGATTGTTTCTCCTCGATATTTATCAGGATTAGAAAATAAAGATTTTTGATGTTTTTCTAAATAAATTTTAGCGCCATTAGGTTTAGTATCTACTTGGAGCAATCCGGTTTTCTGTAATATTTCAGACCAACTAAACGGCCGACTGAGGGTTAACCTATAGCCGGCGGCATATAATGAAGTAGTAATCGTCAATATAACAAATAATATAATGAAAGCTTGAAATAATCGGGCTCGGACTTTTACTGTCATAAATTTATACTCTTACGATATCAGCGCCTAGATTTCTTAATCTTTGATCAATGTTTTCATAACCACGGTCGATTTGATAAATATTATCTATCTCAGTGGTGCCTTCCGCGATTAAAGCCGCGATTACTAAAGCGATACCAGCTCTGATATCTGGACTAATTAAACGTTTTCCATGTAGAGAAGTTGGACCGTTAACAACTACACGATGTGGGTCACACATGGTAATATTAGCACCCATTTGAGATAGCATGTCTACATATAGTAAGCGTCTGTCATAAATAGTTTCATGAATTAAGCTAGAGCCATGAGCTTGGGTCATTAATACGGTATAGGGAGATTGTAGGTCAGTAGGGAAGCCAGGGTATTCATGAGTCCTAATGCTATAGGGAAGAATTTTATCGGTTGGCTTCATTTCTATCCAATCTTTACCAACGCTGAAATTGATATTAATTTTTTTAAAAATAGTTAATAAACTAGCTATGTGCTCAGGATTGCAATTGGTGATTTTTAGCGGGGCTTTAGCTACGGCGGCTAAAATAGCAAAGGATCCAGTCTCAATACGATCTGGAACTACAGTGAAGGTTCCGGCTTGTAATTTGTCTACACCTTCAATAGTCATGGTTGGGCTACCAGCTCCAACAATTTTTGCTCCCTGTTCATTTAAATAATTTGCTAAAGCTTCAATTTCTGGCTCCATGGCACAATTCTTTAATACCGTGGTTCCTTCAGCTAAGGTAGCAGTCATCATTAAGCTTTCGGTTCCAGTTACACTCATCATAGAGAAGAAATATTCACAACCTTTTAGTTTTTGAGCGCTAATTTCATAGAATTTATCTTTTACAATAATTTCTGCACCCAAAGCTCGGAATCCTTCTAGGAATAAATCAATTGGTCTGCCTCCGGCGCCAATAACACAACCTCCGGGATGAGGAAATTTTACTTTGCCAAAACGAGCTAGTAGTGGACCAACAAACATTATAGAGGTACGGAACTTATCCGCTAACTTTGGATTTAAATCTGGTCCCTTGATATCGGCAGTATTAATTTTAACTTGATCGCCCTCATATTTGATGGAAGCACCTAGGTCAGCTAATAATTCTAGCGATTTAGTAATATCTTCTATTCGCGGCAGGTTCTTGATATTGATAGTCTCAGCCGATAAAATAGAGGCTGGGATAATCTTTAGAGCAGAATTCTTAGCTCCTTTAACCGAAATCTCACCTTTTAAAGGTTTCCCTCCTTTGATAACAAATTTAGACATATAATTAAGTTATATTTAACTAGATTTATCATATCCTATTTATTGACATTTTTCAAATTTTTGTTAAGATATGACATAGACGTGCAGTAACACGTCTTTTCATAATTATTTAATTTATGTTTATGGGTAAAATTGCCGTAATAAAAACTGGTGGTAAACAATACAAAGTACAAGAAGGGGATACGATCAAAGTAGAAAAATTAGGTAAAGCTGCAGAAGAAAAAGTCAAATTTGATACTCTTTTGATTGCGTCTACTGATGGTAAGGAGCTTAATTTAGGTAAACCTAGTTTGGGTGATAAAGTAGAAGGTATTGTTAAAATCGAAGATAAAGACAAAAAGGTTAAAGTTGTTAAATATAAGAACAAAACTCGTTATAAGAGAGTTATTGGTCATCGTCAACCTTTTAGTTTAGTGAAGATTGAAAAAATTGCTTAAAAGTTTTTAGAATAAGATAAAATCCGTCTCTATATGGGGACGGATTTTTATTTACAATTACTTCCTGTAATTATAGCCAATAGAGCTGCTAATAGTTTTGTTAGTTTTATTTTTAGCTCTATTCTTTTTGCCCAAATTCTACGCCAGATTTTCCGTACATCTTCTAATAATTCCTGTTTGCTTTTATTTTTAAGCTTCTGGAGATTTTTACGGATCTCTTGCCAGGCTTCTTTTGGTTTTTTTTTGCGAGTGAGCATAGCTATAATAGGGGGTCCGACAATTATACAAAACAGTATTTCTATAATAAATAACATTTTTAAGATCTCCTATATTAAAGAACGTTTATATTTGACTTCTATTTTTCAATGATTCGATTAAAGTAATTTCATCAGTATATTCCAGAGATGAACCTAGAGGTAGACCTCTGGCTAGTCGAGTTATTTTGATATTTTCTGGTTTTAATAGTTTAGATAGATATAATACAGTAGTCTCTCCTTCCACGGTTGGACTGAGAGCTAAGATAATTTCTTTGATATCTTCAGCCTGAATTTTTTTAATTAAAGCTTTAACGTTTAGTTGTTCGGGGCCAATATTTTCTAGGCTGTCTACCAATCCTCCTAGAACAAAGTATTTACCAGGATATTTTCCAGTAGCTTCCAGGCTCAGCATTTCTTGAGTATTGGCCACAATACATAGTATGGCTTTATTCCTTTTATCATCTTGGCAGATAGGGCAGGGATTGGCGTCGCTAATAGCTAAACAACTTTGACACATTTTAGTCCCTAACTTTAGTTGAGCTAAAGACTGGGCAAAGCCTTGCAAGGTTTCTGGAGATTTCTTCAATAAATAAAAAACATAACGTTCGGCTGTTTTAGGGCCAACGCTGGGTAGTTTTTGAAAGTATTCGATTAAATTTTGAATTGCTTGAGGATACCTCATGCTTATATGTTAGCTTAATCCAGGCAAACCTCCCATTTCTTGCATTTTTTTAGCCATGATTTTTTGAGTTTTCTTAATGGCTTGGTTCATGCAATCTTTTAGGGTATTTTCTAAATAATCTTTATTTAATTCCGTATCAATAGTCACAGAGGTTATTTCTAGATTACCATTTAAAGTGATTTTAACGCCGTTTTTTTCTTCAGTAATAGTTTCTTGAGATAGAGCATTTTGTAAAGTCTTTGCTTGGCTGCGTAAGTCTTTTAGATGTTTTAATTTGTTGAACATGTTTTTCTATTAAAATTTAAATTTATTAAAATTCAGGAGGAGCTTCCTCGTGTTTAGTGTCTAAGCTTGAAAAGCTAACTGTTTCCTGTTCGAAACGCAGAGTAACTTGACCAGTAGGCCCATTTCTATGTTTAGCAACGTAAATTTCAGCTCTTACTTTATCGTCTTCGGTTAAGTCTTCCATTCGATAACCTCTATCAGCTGCTTTCCTATACAGAAACATAACTACATCAGCATCCTGTTCGATAGAACCAGAATCACGTAAATGAGACAATCTAGGAATAGCAGGAGTAGTTTGTTCTACGGCTCTAGATAGCTGAGCTAAAGCTAATACAGGAACGTTTAGTTCTCTAGCTATGGCTTTCAATCCACGACTAATTTCTGCTACTTCTTGTACGCGATTATCTCTATATCTATTTCCACCGTCCATTAGCTGTAAATAGTCAATAATAATTAATCCCAAACCTTTCTCCATTTGTAATCTTCTAGCTTTGGCTCGGATCTCCATGACCGAAGAGGTAGGAGAATCATCAATATATATTGGAGCTTCGGCTAGTTTACCCATTGAGTCTCCGATTTTTCCGAAATCGTTGTTGCTGTCTTTGTCTGATAGGTTACCAGTTCTCATTTTCCAAAGGCTAACGCCGGATTCAGAACATAACATTCTATCTACCACCTGTTCTTTGCTCATTTCTAAAGAGAAAATTCCTACACCCTCCTTACTCTTAATGGCGGTATTTCTAGCAATATCTAGAGCAAAAGCAGTTTTACCCACACTAGGACGGGCAGCTAGAATGATTAAATCAGATTTTTGTAGACCAGCTAATAAGTTGTCTAGTCCTACAAATCCAGTTGGCAGACCTCTTAGTTTTCCGCTTTGTTTATGTAATTCATCAATACGGTCGAAAGCTTCAGCTAGCAGACTATCTAGAGGTGAGAAACCACTAGTTAGATATTTACGAGAAACTGCAAAAATCTTTTTTTCCGTTGTATCTAATATTGTATCTACATCTTCTTCTTCTCGGAAACTTAGATCTACTATTTCGCTAGCTGCTTGTTGCAATCTTCTTAGGGTAGCCTTTCTTTGTATGATTTGAGCATAGTTACTGGCATTAGCAGAGGTAGCTACAGCGTTAGATAGCTGAGCTAAGTAAGTGCGACCGCCAATTTCTTGTAGTTTTTTCTTTTCCTCTAAACGATTAGACAAGGTTAAAATATCTATTGGCTCTTGATGGCTATATAGCTCTCGAATGGTAGCATAAATAATTTGGTGAGCTCCTTTATAAAAATCATCGTCTAATAAATTATCTGCCACCTTGATAATAGCGTCTTTATCTATTAAAAGACAGCCTAGGAGAGATTGTTCAGCTTCAATATTCTGCGGCGGAATACGTCCGGTTAGATTTTTTTCAATAGTTTTATCCATAGAATTCATATTTTCTTATTTTAGCTAAAACACGGATAAAAATCAAGCACAGTTTATACACTAATTTTCCCCACTAAGTTGACCTAATAAGGCAGATTATATATACTAAGCTATTGTTCATTGTAAAATTCAAATAAATCAAACTATATATCATGAAGACAGTTATTGATGTTACAGTTGAGTTTCAGGGAGTCAGCTTACTCCTTGCCGATTACAGAGCCGCTCGAGAGTTTAAAGATTTTGTCACAACTTATGTGGATGAGAGTGGGGTTACCAATGGATTTGGAGCCTATTGGGCTACATTAGATGTTTCTCTGAATGAGATTACGGTAGAGCCAGAAGAGTTGAATAACTACGTTATAATTCTGGAGCAAAAATATTTGAACAAAATGGTCTCTGCCATTATTAAAGCTAGAAATCTTGATGAAGAAATAAGGAGCTCAGTAGTGGCTACTTTTACTGCCAATGAGGACGGAATTAAGTTTATTTGTGGGGAATTTCCAGATAGACAAGTTTCAGAGGTTGGAGATATGTGTAGATTTCTTCGTAAAGAAGGAGCTCCGCACGTTTTTGACGGGATTGTTGTAGGGGAAAAAGAAGGTATTTTTTCAGTGGTTAATCCCATTATATTTGATCCTGAAGCTGAAATTTCGTCTGAAACTGAGATAATTAAGATTCCAGTGTCCCAGACCATGAAAATCAGAGATTGGCGAAGATAATATTAAGGATTTGTTAACGTCGCATGGATATGCGACTTTTTTTTATCTATTTACAAAAATTATAACTTTTGTTATATTATATTTACAAAAAGTGCTGTAAGCACCTTTATTTTTTAGCGCCCATAGCTCAGCTGGTAGAGCAGCTGCCTTTTAAGCAGAAGGTCACAGGTTCGAATCCTGTTGGGCGTACACGTTGCCACCCTAGCTCAGCTGGTTAGAGCAACTGTTTTGTAAACAGTAGGTCGTCGGTTCGAATCCGACGGGTGGCTCAGAGAAAAATCCTTATTTATTTAGTGGGGATTTTTTTGTTATAAAATTTAGTTTTTTTAACAGGAAAGTGGTATAGTAAGAGGGTAAATAAAATAGAGGGTAAATAAAATAAAATTATTATGAAAAAAAGAATCAAAATATTAATTGTTTTGGGAGTGGTTTTAATTATTGCTGTCATTTTTGTGATGTTGTATCCTAAAAATCAAGATACCAATGAATACACTACAGTTGTTATTCAAGAAGATACTTTGGTCCAAACAGTCAGCGAAGTGGGAGCGGTAAAGGCTATTAAAGAAATCAAACTTAATTTTTTACAAGCTGGTAAGCTTAGTAAAATTTTTTCTAAAGTAGGTGACAAAGTAGCCAAAGACCAGGTTTTAGCTGAGTTAGATTATAATTCTTTGTTAATCAAGAAAACAGAAGCAGAGTCTAGTCTAGAGATTACAGCAGCTAACCTAGACAAATTATTAGCTGGAGCAACTGTCAATGAGGTGGCTGTGTCTAAAGCCCAGGTATCTCAGGCAGAAACCAGCTATTTGTCAGCTATAAAAGATTTAGAGCAAGCTAAAACAACGGTTGCGGAAAGTATTTCTCAGGCTCAAAAAAAATTGGATGATTTAGAGTCAAGTGACGTTAGCAATGTTACCTCTTTTGAACAGGCCGTCGTTACTGCCCAATTGAATTTGGATAATGCCATTGCTACTTATCAGCAGGGTATAGATAATAATTTAAGCTCAACTTTAACAACTATAAATTATCAACTATCTTTAGCAAATTTAGCTCTAGATAAAATACAAGAGATATTGGATGATGATGTTGCTAAGCCGTATTTAAGTGCAAAGAATTCTTCTTACCTAATCTTGATGACAAACTTGCATGATAGCGCTGAAAGTTTATGCGCCACCGCTGTTACAGATTATGATTTGGCTGATAGCAGTGGAATAAAAGACGATGTATATGTTTCTTTAGAAAGTTCATTAGATTGTCTGAATGAAACTTTCGATGCTCTAGATAGTTCCTATAGTGCGTTAAATAGCAGTATCACTTCTTCTACTTTTAGTCAGACAGCCTTAGATGCCTATGTCGCCACAATTAATACTCAGATTACTACGATGAACACTGGAATTAGTGCCTTGCAGACAGCTCGTCAAAATTTGAATAGTGCTTATTTGTCTTATCAAACTAATATTGCTAGTGCTCGCGATTCTTTATCTCAAGCTCAAGTAAATCTTAGTGATGCTATTACCTCAGCTCGGAATAGTTTAAATTCCGCTTTAGTTAATGGTGAACAGCAAAAGGAGACAGCTAGGACTAAAGTTGAAGCAGCTAAAGAATCTTGGCAAGTAGCCGAGAGGCAATCAGAAGATTTGCAATCGACAGCTCGAATAGAAGATATTAATTTACATCAAGCTCAAATAAAACAGGCCCAGGCTTCATTGGATTTAATCATGAAGCAAATTGAAGACAATATTATTATTTCGCCTATTGATGGTCAGATAGTAACGATTAATTATGAAGTGGGCGAACAGACTTCTTTAGGTAAGCCGATTTTCCATTTGCTAGCTCAGAGTGATTTTGAAGTTGAAATAGACATTTCGGAATCAGATATTAATAAATTGAAAGTTGGAAATTCCGTGGAGATTACCTTTGATGCTTTTGGCGAAGACAAGAAGTTTCAGGGCAGAGTATCATTTATTGAGCCAGCTGAAACTGTTATCCAAGAAGTTATTTATTATAAGGCCAAAATTGAATTAATAAATGTGCCAAATAGCTATTTGCAAAACATAAAACCAGGGATGACAGCTAATACCACTATAGTTACAAATTTTAAGAGCGATGTATTAGTAGTGCCTAATCGAGCAATCGTAGATAAAAATGGAGATGGTAAATTTATCCGCGTGTTAGATATGGGGGAAATGAGAGAGGTTCCAATTGAAACAGGCATGAGAGGAGATGAAGGAATGATAGAAATAATTTCTGGATTAGAAGCTGGGGCAGAAGTCGTCACTTACATAAAAGAAAATAAATAGCTATGACTTTATTAAGTATTAAAGACATAAAAAAAGAATTTGTTACTGGCGATTTAGTTACTAAGGTCCTACACGGTATTTCTTTCGATATTAAGAAAGGAGAATTTGTAGCTATCATGGGGCCCTCTGGATCTGGCAAGTCTACATTAATGCATATTTTGGGATTATTAGATCGTCCAACTTCAGGTGACTATAAGTTTGATAATGAAGATGTATCTAAAATGTCAGATGATAAATTAGCTGGTTTTAGAAATAGAAAGATTGGATTTGTTTTCCAGTCTTTTAATTTATTAGCCAAAATATCTGTTTTGGAAAATGTTAAACTTCCTTTAACTTATTCTAGTGATCGTAAACAGATGAGCGAAAGAGCTAAGGGAGTTTTAGAAAGTGTTGGCCTAGGCCATAGATTAGATTATTACTCTAATCAAATATCTGGGGGTGAGAAACAAAGAGTGGCTATCGCCAGGGCTTTAGTTAATGAGCCAGATATCATTTTTGCTGATGAACCTACCGGTAATTTAGATTCTAAATCTGGTACACAGGTTATGGAAATTTTACAGAAATTAAATGAAGCCGGTAATACAATTATCTTAGTTACTCATGAAATTTCAACGGCTGAACACGCTAAGAGAGTTATCAAACTAAAAGACGGTTTAGTAGTAATGGATGAAGTAGTTAGCAAAAGACGAATAGCTAAAGATGGTAATTTATTAAAGTAATATGTTGGAAGGTATTAAACAACCAATTATAACTTCTTATCAAGCGCTTCTGGCTAATAAAACTAGAAGTTTTTTAACTATTCTGGGTATTATTATTGGTGTTTCAGCGGTCATAATAATTATGTCGATTGGGGCTGGAGCTCAAGAATTAATTTTAGGTCAAATTAAAACTTTAGGATCAGAAATTGTTAGTGTTATTCCTGGAGGACAAGAAGAAGATGGCCCGCCAGCAGCTATGATGGGAATTGTTATTACGACCCTAACCTACGATGACCTTCTAGCCATACAACAAAAGAAAAACGTTCCTAATCTAGAAGCAGCGATCGGGTCTATTAAAAGTGTTAATACCCTTAGTTGGCAAGGACAGAGTTACGATACTAATTTAAACGGCACCACTCATGGCTATATTGATGTGGAAGGAGGCGGGTTGGAATCCGGTAGATTCTTCACCAGCGAAGAAGAAAGAAATTTATCTAGGGTTATTGTGCTGGGTTCAGTTGTTAAGGAAGAATTATTTGGTAGTAGCGAGGCAGTTGGCAAGAGAATTAAAATTAAGAAACAAAGTTTTGAAGTGATTGGTGTGATGAAGGAACGAGGAACGGTAGTTTTTCAGGATTATGATGATCAAACTTTTATACCACTTAAAACTATGCAAAAATTGATTGTCGGTGTTAATCATCTGAGTATGATCAGGAGTAAGGTCGATAGTGAGGAAAATACAAACAAAGTAATTGCAGACATAGAAATGCTTCTAAGGGATCGCCATGACATTAAAGATATGACAGGGAAGAACGATGACTTTACTGTGCGTAGCGCCGCAGAAGCCTTGGAAGCTCTAGGGTCCATTACCGATGCTTTGAAATATTTCTTAATGATGATGGCCGCCCTTTCTTTATTAGTAGGCGGTATAGGAATTATGAATATCATGTTGATCAGTGTAAAAGAAAGAACCAGGGAGATAGGCCTAAGAAAAGCTCTAGGGGCTGATCAAGTTAGGATAATAAAACAATTTTTATTGGAAGCGGTATTTTTAACTGTATTAGGAGGGATTGTCGGTCTATTATTAGGAGTGCTAATATCATGGTTAGTGGCCCTGGGTGCAGTATATGCTGGTTATGATTGGCATTTTATAGTTTCTTCGTTATCAGTTGTTTTAGCCTTAGTAGTTTCTGTTTCTGTTGGATTAATATTTGGACTTTATCCAGCCTTTAAAGCTAGTCGTTTAGAGCCTGTTGAGGCTTTAAGATATGAATAATTATGAGTATTAATGGCACAATAAAATTAGCTCTAAAATCCATTATCGCTAATAAATTAAGAACAGTTCTAACAGTTTTAGGCATTGTTATTGGCATTACAGCTGTGGTTGTGGTGTATTCTGCTGGAGCGGGGATTAAGAGCTTGGTAGTTGGCCAAGTAGAATCTTTTGGTACGGATATTATTCAAACAGAGATTAAAGTTCCGAGTACTAAAAGAGGTGAGAGTAGTGATATAGAAGATTCCATGGCCATGGCCCAAGGCGCTCAGGTCACTTCTCTAAGCCTAGAAGATTTTGAAGAAATAAAAGAATTGCCTAATATTACAGACGGCTATGCAGCTATCATGGGGCAGGAAAAGATTTCCTATCTTAATGAAGCTAAAAAATCTTTTCTTTATGGCGTAACAGCCGAATTTATTGAAATAGATAAGAGCGAAGTGAGTTATGGGAGATTCTTTACTGAAGCTGAAGATAAGTCCTTAGCGTTAGTAGTTGTCCTAGGCCAAGGAGTGAAGGAAGACTTGTTCGGAGATTCTGATCCAATTGGCAAGTATATAAAAATGCGAAATAAGAAATTTCAGGTTATCGGAGTGCTAGAGGAGCGGGGTAGCATGATGACTATGAATTTTGATGATTTCATATATGTTCCATTTCGATCTTTGCAAAAAAAGGTTATGGGGATAGATTACGCCCAGTTTTTTATACATGGAGTTGATGATATGAATATAGTTGATTATACGGCGGAAGAGATTAGATATATTTTACGTGATAATCATGATATTACCGATTCAGCCAAAGACGATTTTAGAGTAACCACTATGGAAGAAATGATGGAAATGTTAAATACTATTACCAATGCTATAACATTGATGTTAATAGCTATTGTTATTATTTCTTTGATTGTTGGTGGAGTAGGGATATTAAATGTTATGTATATAATTGTTTCGGAGAGAACTGCAGAAATTGGATTGAGAAAAGCAGTTGGAGCTAAATTTTCTGAAATTATGTGGCAATTTTTGTTAGAAGCAATAATTATAACTATGTTGGGAGCGGTGATTGGTATTATTCTGGGAATTATGATTGCCTGGGTATTGGCCTTTGTTTTAAATCAGTATGGTTTAGATTGGGCTTTTATAGTACCTTCAGAAGCTTTTATAGTCTCATTGCTATTCTCATTAGTGTTTGGTATTTTCTTTGGTGTTTATCCCGCTAGAAAGGCCGCTAAGCTAGATCCGATAGAGGCTTTAAGAAAATAGTATATTATAAAATTTTGCATTAAAAAAACAGGCTTTTCGGCCTGTCTTTTCATGTGTAAGTCCCCAGGAGAATTGAATTCCTGTTACTAGGATGAGAACCCAAAAGAGTAGTATTGCTAAACATCAACAGAATCACGTAATTACTAATTAATATAGGCATTTTTAGGCATATTTCTGTTTGGCATGAACAGATTTAAGAAGACACTAATATCCACCTTCTGGAGACAATATGGAGACAATTTTTTTGGGTAGTATGGGCAGGGGGGTGGACCCACATAATGACTTTAATAAAATCTATCTAGTCTATTCAAACAGGATTGGTATTTTTGGATTTTAATTTTTATTTAATAAAAAGCATACCGTGGAAGCATACTTTTGTCAATAAATTGCTCGCGTACAAGGACAGCTTCCGAATTTTTTACGTAAAAATATTAAGAAATATTAAGGTTGATGATAATAAATGGAAGTAAAGTTAAATTAATCTAAAGGATTAGAACCATTTGCAACTTCTATCCCGTCTAAATAACCATCGCCATCTGTGTCTGGATTATTGGGATCTGTGCCCAATTCTTTCTCCCTACTATCTATTAAAAAATCTCCATCGCTATCAATATCTCTGGTAGCACCGGAATAAGTAATCGCTTGCATCACATTCCAATCTTCAGTTGTTTCTGGTAATTTATGATATATATCTTTAAATATTTTAATACCATGTTTTTCACTCTCTAAATTACGATTCTTAGCTTTCTGTCTCACGCCATAAGCAATAATATTAATAGCTGCTTTATCAACTTCTTGTTTTAAATTTGAAATACGTTTATATACTTTCTTGAATTCTTCAGATGCTCTATCTTCAGCTGTTTTATTCCTAACGCTGGGAAAATTACCATTAGCAATTTTAATTATATCATTTAAACCCTCTTCTGTTTCCGGCAAGTTGCCAAAAGCGCTTCTATATGAGCTAATGACGGCTAGTCTTTCTCCTTTGCCAATGCTAATACTATTCTTGTCTACTCCTCTCTCTACAAAATCATCAAGCTGTTTTTGAATACCTGCATATCTAATAGCCCTTGGATCACTGAGTGGCAAACATAGAGGTAAATCTGGAAAATAATAACAGATTGAACCTTTATTTGGTTTTTCTACTAAATTTGAAGCATCTTTTCCTGAAATATTTTCATCTTTCAAAATACAACGATAAGATGTTTTTGTAGTATAATAATTACCTCTATTCCCAGCATGTTTCCATGTATTAGTCTGTTCTCTCTTATGCTCAACAACTTTAACAGTGTCTGGATAGAATTTATTACAATATTCTAATTTATTTTCTCTACTACCTGAAACACCATCTAAGTCAGTTTCCCATTGACTGGTTTCTAAATCCCAATGTTGGTTAACTTTACCTGGCCAATACATGATTCTAGGAATGCTGACATCTTCGAAATTAACCTCTGGATTTTCAGGAATTTGATCTAATTCAAATCTGCTATATATAATAGTTTTACTACTTCCTATTGTAATATGGAAAGATGAAGAAGATGTGCTAGATGTACATGATAAATTAGAATTATCGCAAGTGTCTGACCAGCCTACAAAATCTGAACTATCTCTAGCCCCAGACTCTAATCTAATCACTGTTCCTGGCTCAAAATAATCTGAACAAGTTGATCCGCAATTAAATGCTTCATCATCATTTATATAGCCGACAACATCACCAAATCCATTACCTCGGCGAAAAACAAATAAGTTGTCATCTTCCTGTGCGTGGACGGAAACACTTTCAAATACAACAAGACCAAAGGACATTAACAATAAACAGGTTACCAATAATAATGTACTCTTAATCAATTTGTTTTTACTTTTCATAATATTTATTTTATTAAACAGTCTTATTGCTGTCTTGTTTATATATAGATTATACCATTCTCACGTATTTTTTAAAGATATCAAATTAATATATGCTCTTTAGAAAATAAAAAAGGAGATTTCAAGAAATCTCCTAGTTTGATTTAAATGATAAAAGCTTTTTTATTTTTTAAAGCCCTGTATGCTAACCCGATTAATGTAACCGTGAAGTATGATGCTGCTAATACAGCCCATTGGGTTGCATGTGTATAATTGCCAACTATTACGCCGTAATCGCGATGCATGAATAGAATGTCAAATAAACTGCCTAAGCAAGATATTGTCCAAAGATGCGCAAATGGAAAGACTAATAGGTGAAGTACGATACATCCCCAAAATGGGATGTCGATGTTTTCATGTTTAACTTTTATTCCTGCATTCATAGCAAATTGCAATAAAATAAACGGGAGCATGAAAACTGTAAAGGAAATAACGCCAATTCTATCTAGCCATACGTTTGGATAAAAGATATCAATGGTCAGACATATTAAGCCGCAAGCTATACTGATAATACTGAAAATAGGAAAGAACTTGTATGCACTAAATTTTTTTTTCATTTTTATGAAATTTTAGGTTAACACTAATTTTAAAGAACAATACTAGTATACCATATATTAATATAAGTGTCAAGGGCTATTTCTCCTAAAACTAAGAAGGAGTAGTATTGCTAAACATCAATAAAATCACGTAATTACTAATTAATATAGCCTATTTAGGCACATTTCTGTTTGTCATAAACAGACTTAAAAAGACACTAATACCCACCTTCTGGAGATAATACGGAGACAATTTCTGAGACAGTAGCTAAAAAAGTAATAGATTTTCCTCTTGTAGGGTCTAAAATATCTCTAAAAACCTAATAAAAACAGGCCTTTAAGCCTGTCTTTATGATGGTGATCCCTGGGAGAATCGAACTCCCGTTACCAGGATGAGAACCTGGCGTCCTAACCATTAGACGAAGGGACCTTATGTTAGCACCTCTCCTTGTAGGTCGGTATGTCCTTGAATAAATTCTGAACTAGTGATTGGCGTTTTGCCAGCTAATTGTAATTTAGTTATTTCAATTGCCTGATCTTGGCATTGGATAAGTAGGATATTGTTATTAAAAAACAGCTCACCTATTTTATGCGGCTGATCAGTCTTTATTGTACCTCCCAATGTTAGAATTTTCAAGGGTTTTTTTTGTAGATAAGCAAAAGTTCCAGGCCAAGGATAACAGGCTCTGACTTGGCGATCTATGTAATCAGCTGGATTATTAAAATCTAGATGGCCGGCTTCCTTTTTCAGCATTTTTACATAGGTGGATTGACTATTATCTTGGGTTTGAGGTAATAATTTTTGATTAATATATTTTTTCAAATTATCTGTAAGAATACTTTGGGCTAGATTAGATAATTTATCATGTAAGGAAGCAGCTGTTTCAGCTGGATCTATATTTATTGGTTTTTGCCGAATAATCGGACCAGTGTCTAGTCCCTCATCCATTTGCATTATACTAATGCCAGTTTTTTGATCGCCATTTAAGATGGCCGCATGAATACAACTAGCTCCACGATATTTTGGTAATAGAGAAGCGTGGATGTTAATAGACTTATATTTAGGGATATCTAAAATAGATTTGGGTAGGATTTGACCGTAGGCGGCTATTACAGCAATAGCGGGAGATAATTGTTTTAGGGCTTCTTTTATCTCAATAATCTTATTAGGTTGAAAAACTGGAATATTGTTTTGTTGAGCTAATTCTTTTACGGGTGGAGCAGTTATAATTTGTTTTCTGCCGACGGGTTTATCTGGTTGAGTAATTACTGCTATAACAGAAAAATCCGGATCAGCTATTAAGGCCTGTAATGGCTTTACAGCAAATTCCGGAGTACCCATGAAAATTGTTTTATAGGGTGCCTGTGCCATGAGATTGAATATTTTTAGCTTTATCTATAAATAAAACACCATCTAGATGATCTATTTCATGTTGGATGACTCTAGCGAATAGTTTTTGAGCTTGGCTCTTTTGTTTTTTACCTTTCTGATCCCAGTAAGAGAAAGAAATCTTTTTATGTCTTTGGACATCTCCATAAGTTTTAGGGACAGATAAACAACCTTCTTGATCCCATTCTTTAGCCCAAGATTTTTTATTAATAACTGGATTAATCATGAAAATTGTTTTGTTTTTATTTTGTACGGCTATCGCTCGAATAGATTTACCAACTTGTGGAGCAGCTAATCCAATGCCGTCTTCTTTAATCATAGTTTCACCCAAATCTAAAAGCCATTGCTGAAATTTTTTCTTAGCAATTTCTGGTATTTCTATTTCTTTAGATTTTTGCCTTAACGATGGATTAGGATGAATCGTTATCGGCAGAAGTTTAGTCATATGCTATAATTTAATATATGTCAGATAATTTTGAATCATTGGGACAAATCATGGATAAACGTCAGTCAACGATTAGGCCGTTGGTTAAGCCACCAGCTTATTCTTGGCAAGATTTGGCCCTCAACATTATTAAAGAGTTGAACATTCCTAATTTTAAACGTTCTTCTGTCTTTAAGATATGCAAGGAGCAGTCTGAGCCAATTGTTAAGCAAGCTTTTATAGATACCAAAGAACTTTGTACCGAAGGAGAGAAATGGAAGTACTTCTTTAAAATAATTAGTGAAATAGGGAAGCCAAGATAATTATTTTGCTTCTAGGTTATTGAATTGAGCGCTCAAGTAGCCAACGCCAAAATCACTCTGATAGGATAGAATTTTTGGTTCGTAGTTATAATCATTTAATATCCCCAGCATTACTATTAACGATCTTAAGCCGCATTCGCCGGCTTTTTTTATTATACTATTGTCTATATCTAAGATTTTTTTATCTACATCTTGTCCTTGAGCTAAAATTTCCTTAATCTGATTATCAAATTTAGCTCCTTTGGGAGAATAACCGCCCGGGGAATCTTTTTGTAAACAATGAGACATGTCTCCAGAAGCGATTATGGCAATATTTTTATCACTTTTTTTTAGGATGCTAGATAGATCTTTTCCGAATTCATAATTTGCATCTAGACTTTGATCAGAATAAGTTAGAGATAAAGCTTTTAATCCCGGTAAGTCAGATAGAATGAGATATAGAGGGATTGAACTGCCATAATCTAAAATAGTTTGATCATTGATATGAAGCTTGTCTTTTAAATTTTCGTTATCTTTTATCTTTTGAGCTAATGGTAGATCAGGCTCAATTTCTAAACGAGTACTTAAATCACCAAAATCAGCTAGACTTACTTCATATTGTAATGGAGCATTTAAAGACAGTTTATCTGTTTGTTTACTTCCGTGAGGACTAATTATAAATATAGTCTCCACATTCCTGTTCTTTAGTTGTTGAATTACTTTTTGGTATGATTCTAGAGTTGGTGCCAAAATTTTGGTATGGTCTTTACCTATAGGGTTAATTAATAGCGGTGAATGAGGTAAAAGCGCACTGTAAACTATGGACATAGTAATTTTTTACAATTTTTAAGTTCAGTTTATTATTATACTGATAAATTTGAATAAGTAAAGGGGTGTTATCAAATAAAAAGCCCAAATTTAAGCAAAAATTTGGGCCTTATTATATTATTGTGCTTGGATATTTGAGCCTAAAGTATAGCGATATAGAACTTGAGGAGAGGTAGTCATAATATTTTCCCATTTATATCCCAGAGAAACGAAGTCTGCGCCTGATCGAAAAGGTCTCTTAGTTCCATTGTCTATTAAATATACCGCTGGAGAGGCTGGAGATTTAAGTAGATCTCCATCAGAGAACATTACAGGAGCTACTGTTTCGTAATTAGCTAATTCAGAAGGATCAACTGGTATTAATGTTTTTCCTTTGTATTTAGTATCTAAAAAGCTTCTATCTATGATTGGAGCTTTTGTTTCTTCTTCTACCCAATAAACACCACCAGTAATCTTATCTTGTAATAGAGCTCCAGTTGGATAAGCTGAGGCAATAGTGATTGGCTTACCATCAATATAGCTATTTATATCTTGCCAACTAGCATTCATTATTTCTTCTGGGTTATAACCAATATGCTTGAAAGCGGCATCTGAATCAAAAGCTCTTTTCTTTTCATCTACTAATAAATAAATATTTCCTCTAGGGGCTTTAATTAATGAATAATTTGTAAAACGGATTGGAGCACCTTCAGTATAGCCGGTTAAATCTGATGCACTAACCGGAATAATTTTACTTTCGTCAAAACGAGATGTTAGAGCGCTCTTGCTTAGGAATGGTCTTCTTTGACCATCTTCAATTAGCCATACGCCAATTTCACCTTCAGCTTGTAATAGAGATCCATTAGGATACACTTTACCTGGGAAATATTTTTTCCAAAGAGAGAATACATTATAATTTCCATTGTATACGTGAGGAGTGTAGTTATATAAAGCAGCTGTAGCATTATTTTGAGGAGTAACTATAGTTGAGCCATTACCATAGGAAGAGTAGGGGTTGGTAAAGGTATAAGAATTACCAGCCTTGTAGTTGTATTGGCTAGGATGTTCTAAATACCACCAAAATTGTAGAGCAGCACTATTAATCTGTTTTCCGAATCCTTGCCAGTAGGGGTTACAGGAACTACCATCAGGACAGCCATAACCCATAGCCCAGTTTAATTGACTAGAAGTAGGACTATTATCTTCGATCAAGCTTTGCTCTTTTTGTAAAAGAATTAATAAAAATTGAGGATTAATAGTAGTGATGGATTTACATTTAATTTTCTTTTCAGCTTCAGTCGGATTGTCACTTAGGGTGACGCCGTCACAATCATAATTATTAACAGCAGCATCATGAATGATTTCTGCTGCAGTTTTAATATTACCATGAGTATTCACTGCGGTGTAGTAAGCTAGGTGACTGTTCTTACTAGCTAAAAAATTTTGAATTTCAGCTAGACTCATACTTCCAGAGTCCATCATTTGAGCATCAGATAAAATATTATTTGGATTAAAGGCAGGATCTATTTCTGCTTTAGCTGCCAGAGGAGCCGTAATGCTAACCATTAAAAAGAGACATAAACTGATAGCAATAGTTTTTTTCATAGATTTCTTTAATTGTTTATATTTAATAATACAATTATAGTATATTTTGAGGTTTTTTAAAAATATTATAAGATCCCGTTATTATTATTGACATAAATATGATTTTATGATATCATAATATATTGTTATTTAGAACTAAATTTTTGTTTAACCAATACCTAGAAAGATGAAGAAGAATTTTAAAGTTATTGTTATTGTATTGATCCTTGTCGGGATGATTGTTACCAGTGTTGTTTTACACAACTCTTATTCTCTGCGCTCTGAAAGATTATTGAGTCAATTTGCTGATCCTAAAGAACATTATGCTATGCTGCTTCACGGTAATGTTCATTATAATGGTGACACTGTGTCATTTGACTTACTTTCAGCTGTACAGTTTTCTTTGACTAATCTGGATAGAGATAACATTATGGTGAAAAAAGCAAACGGAGAAAAGTTTGGATTTACACGCGGTATGATTAATAACTGGAATATCCCAAATCCTTGCGGAGATGGTAAGGCCATGAGGTCGTGGGTGTCCAAAGCTGATTATTATCCAGATCCAGAAGAAAAGTTATTTGCTAAGGAGAAAGAATTTTTTGAAGTTTTTAAGCGCGTAGTAGAAAATGGACAAATTGCGTACTGGTGGTTTGGCACCGAAGAAAAGCTAAGAGAGAACTTTATTCGTACGTATAAGCAAGATACCGTAGAAGCAACTAGGTTAGCCGAAAAAGTTATGGATCCATTATTTTCTAGTAAAAATATGTAGAAATTAATGGCTAGACATTAGTAATAAAAAACCCTGACTATAAAATCAGGGTTTCTTTTTATATAAACGGCTTATTTAACTTTTAATTCTAACTTATCTTTTTCTTTTTCATGAATATTAATAGTTACCTTATCTCCTTCTTTAACTTTACCTTCAATAATATCCATAGCTAGTCCATCTAAAATCATGGTTTGAATTATACGTTTAAGAGGACGAGCTCCAAAGGTGATGTCGTAACCCTTTTCAGCTAACAGCTTCTTTACTTGCTGACCAATCTTTATCTTAATATTCTTATTATGTAGTCTGCCTTCAACTTTCTTTAATTCTAGGTCTACAATTTTAGTTAGAGCTTCCTTGGTTAGACTCTTAAATAATACTATTTCATCAATACGATTTAAGAACTCTAATTTGAAGAAGTTCTTTAGAATAGAGTCAATCTTTTCTTTCATCTCTTTTTCTCTAATAGAGCCTTCCTTGGCTTGGGAGCTATCCTCTTGGAAACCAATTGAATATTGTTTAATGATTTCATTGCCTAGATTAGAGGTCATGATAATGATAGTGTTTTTGAAGTTAACTACTCGGCCCTTAGAGTCTGTCATTCTTCCATCATCAAGAATTTGTAATAAAATATTAAAAACTTCTGGATGAGCTTTCTCCACCTCATCGAATAGGATTACACTATATGGTCTACGTCTAATCTTTTCAGTCAATTGGCCACCTTCTTCATGGGCAATGTATCCCGGAGGAGAACCAATCATCTTAGCCACTGAATGTTTTTCCATGAATTCACTCATGTCTAATCTGATTAGAGAGTTTTCATCATTGAACATAAATTTAGCTAAGACTTTAGCTAATTCAGTTTTACCAACGCCAGTCGGACCGACAAACAGGAAGGAGCCAATTGGTTTTTGTTCTTCATTAATACCAGCTCTTGATCTACGTAAAGCATTGGAGACGGCCAGGATTGCTTCGCTTTGACCGACGATTCGCTTGGTTAGCTCGTCTTCAGCGCGAGCTAGTTTTTTAATTTCACTTTCTAACATTCTGTTTACTGGAATTCCAGTCCATCTGGCAACTACCTTAGCAATATCTTCGGCATCAATTTCTTCTTTTAAAATATGTTGACCTTTTTGTTGTATTTTTGTTAATTTAGTCTCTTGTTTTTTAACTTCTTTTTCTAATTCTGGAATTAAGCCATAGCGGATACGAGCTACTTCGGTTAAATCATCACCACGACGTTGGATAATTTCAGCATCCATTTTTAATTTATCTATTTTCTTTTTGGATTCTCTGATTTTAGTGATAATATCTTTTTCATTTCTCCAATGTAATTCTAGTTGATTAGCTTTCTCCGTTAATCCAGCTAATTTTTGTTCAATCTTTTTATATTGAACAGTAGACTCTTTTTTCTCAGAGGCTAAACCAGCTTTGGCAATCTTTAATCTCTCAATCTCTCGTTTTAATTGATCTAACTCTTCCGGCATAGAATCTATTTCCATGCGCAATGCAGAGGTGGCTTCGTCAATTAAATCTACTGCCTTATCTGGTAGGAAACGGTCAGAGATGTATCTAACAGATAATTCAGCGGCGGCAGTAATAGCTTCGTCAGTAATACGTACACCGTGATGTACCTCATATTTTTCTTTTATACCTCTTAATATATCAATAGTGTCTTCTAGGTTGGGTTCATTAACCATGATTGGTTGAAAACGTCTTTCTAGAGCAGCATCTTTTTCAATATATTTTTGATACTCTTTAGTAGTGGTAGCTCCAATAGTTCTTAGATCACCTCTAGCTAGAGCCGGTTTTAACATATTAGAAGCATCCATAGATCCTTCAGTGGCTCCGGTTCCTACCAAGGTGTGTAATTCATCGATGAAAAGAATAACTTTACCTTCTTGACTTTTAATTTCTTTTAGGACAGCTTTTAATCTTTCTTCGAATTCACCTCTGAATTTAGCCCCGGCTAATAATGAACCTAGGTCTAGATTAACAATATCTTTATTTTTTAGATTCTCCGGTACATCGCCACTGATAATACGTTGGGCTAAACCTTCTACTATTGCAGTTTTGCCAGTGCCAGCTTCACCAATTAATACAGGGTTATTTTTAGTTCGTCTTAGGAGTACCTGCATGATACGTCTGATTTCAGTATCACGACCGATTACTGGATCTAATTTTTTGGCTTTAGCCATTTCAGTAAGATTGGTGGTATATTTTTCTAAAATTTTATATTTTTTTTCTGGAGCAGGATCAGTAATCTTTTCTTTGCCGCGTAAATCAGTTAGAAGTTTATAGATTTCTCCATAATCCACTTTGTATTTTGATAATAGTTTTTGGGCAGGGGATTGAACGCTGATTAAAGCTAACAGGACATGTTCGGTAGAAATATATTGATCTTGCATAGCTTCAGATTCTTTTTTAGCCCTTTCTAAAACAGCCGCTACTTCACCAGTTCCTTGAACGGTGCTGATGTTGCTATGATCTACAGCTCCAGTTTTAGTTTTAGGTAAGCTGGCAATTCTATTCATAGCTTCATCCTCAATCATGTTTGGATCAATCTTTATTTGTTCTAAAACAGGCTGAATCAAGCCTTCATTTTGTTGCAGTAAAGCTGCTAATAAATGTAGAGCTTCAATATTTTCTTGGCCATTTTCTTGTGCTAAGATTTGTGCACTAATAATGGTTTCTTGTGATTTGTTGGTAAAACGATTGAACATATTTATTTTGAATATTATTTTATCTATTAGCACTCTCATATAATGAGTGCTAATAATATACTAATATAGTTTGAGAGCGTTGTCAATGAAAAAAACCTACTTAAATTTAGTAGGTTTTTAGATTAATTAAAGCTTCTTTGTGCCTGAGCTAAGAGTTGTGTAACTTTTTTATCAGTTAGTATGTTTGGCATGTTTCTTCTTCTGTATGTATCTGCTTCCTCTAGAATAATTCTCATTTGGATGACAGATTCTTTCAATGATGGCAATCTCATAGCGATGAGGAAGGTTTTTTTAATCTCTTGAAAACTGGCAGTCTTTGGATGCAGACGCCGTCGTGTTCTTTCGATGATTGAAACGTGATTAATCTTCATGATAATGTAGTTTTAAAACAACATATAAAAATAATAGTATATAATCAGTCAGTTGTAAACAAGAATTGTTTTTTAAAGATAGCTTTTATGATATAATTAAAGTAGATAATAATCATATGAAAGCTAATTCATTGACTACAAGTAGTAAGCTAATAGTCCAAGTTTTTTGGGATTTTTTGTATTTTCCGCTTTGGTGGTATAGCGTGGGTTGGGCTCGTTTTGGTAATTTTTTACGAGGCTTTGTGCTTTGGCAAGAAGCTTCTCTAGGTTTTAGCGTTTGGTTGAAAAACTTATTTCGACCAATGTATGGCCAAAGAGATTTTACTGGTCGTTTGATTAGTTTCTTTATTCGTTTGACCCAAATAATTTTCCGAGGTTTTATGTTGTTAGTAGTAACAGTCATAGCCTTGGTTTTATTTTTTTGTTGGGCCCTACTACCAGTGGGGATTGTTTATGGAATTATTTATCAATTAATTTAACCCATGGCTAAAGAGTCACTCCAACCAAATTTTACTCAAGATAAACTTCAGGGAGCTGAGAATACGTTTGCTAACCAAAAACTATATTGGGGTTGGCCTTTGCATAGAGCAGTAATTTATTTGAAAAGAAGTCGTAAGAAAATTAATAAAGTTGTTTTATTCTTTTGTTATTTATTAGTTCTGACTGGATGGGCAGCCTTGATTTGGTGGTTCTATATGCAATTCAGCTTGAAAGAAACTCCAGGAATTTTAGAAACTTTGATGTTTTGGCAACATAAGAGCTGGTTAATTTTAGTTTTCCTAGTTTCTCTATTCTTTGATTTATTCTTGATTTATCGTTTGAACGAACAGAAAGCGAAAAAAGTTCGTATAAAATATCCTAGAAATCAACAGGAAGCTCAGATTACGCCGATTCCTCGTAAGCAAGGCAGTGGAGGAAGCTTTGATGTTGCTAAGTCATTTAGCGATGAAACTTTAAATATTATTGAAGATGCCTACCTATTATCTAAAAAGTTAAATCAGCCAGAGATGACTGTGCGACATATATTTTGGGCATTATTATCTGACCCGATAGTTCGAGGTCTGTTTATTAGATTAGATGTTGATGGTCAAAAACTAATAGATAAATTGAAAAAATATTTAGTATCCGATGAAAAAAAATCTGACGGCAAAGGTTTAATCTGGTCAGTGGAGAAGTTATTCATTAAAGCTTATATTGATGCCTATCAATATAAACAGGAAGCAGTAGAATCTTTTAATCTATTGGCTTTGTGTTTGGAACATGATCGGCTACTAGAAGAGATATTATACGAGTTTGAGGTAGATCAATCTAAGATTAATAATGTAGTTCATTGGCATAGAGTGGACCAACAGTCACTTGAGAATAGAAAATCTTTTAGCAAATTAGCTCAGCTGAAGCCAGGCAGTGGAATGAATAAATCATATACAGCCGTAGCTACTCCAACTTTGAATCAGTTTTCTCACGATCTGACCCTGAAAGCTAAATATAATCAATTTGATATTTGTGTAGGTAGAGATAAGGAAATTTCAGCAATTTTTCAAGCTTGGCAAACTGGCCAGGCCGGTGTTCTATTGGTAGGTAACCCGGGCGTGGGTAAGCGTACTGTAGTAGAAGGATTGGCTCAGTTGATGGTGAGAGAAGAAGTCCCTAGATTCTTGAAGGACAAGAGATTAGTAGAATTGGATGTTTCCAGATTAGTTAGTGGAGCTGATGCTAGTCAGGCTCAAGAAAGATTATTGAATTGTTTGCATGAAGTAAATCGAGCTCGTAATATCATATTATTTGTTGAAAACATTGAGAACCTAAGTGGTATTAGTGCTGGTAAAGAAGAAAGTTTAGAGTTATCAGAAGTTCTATCCGACGCCCTAAGTCGTAGAGCTTTGTTCTTTGTCAGTACTGTCAGTAAACAAAATTATTCTCGCTTTATAGAAAATAGCGCTCTAGGGCAAGAAGCAACTACGGTGGGAATTAAAGAGCCAGAAATTGATCAGGCTATTCAAATGGTAGAGAGTAAGATTAGTGCTCTAGAGGGACACTACGGTATTTACTTTTCCTATAGCGCCATTTCCAAGGCAGTGATTATGACAGATCGGTATATTCAGGGTAAATTTTTACCTAGTAAAGCAATTGACCTAATTCAAGCTACGGCGGTAAGAGTTCATCAAAGATGTCAACGAGATTCTAAGCAATGTATCTGTAGCAAGCAAGATGTGGCCAAGGTGATTAGTGAAAAGACCGGTATTCCAGCAGATAAAATTAGTGAAGACGAAAGTTATAAATTACTGCATCTGGAAGAATATATCCACGAGCGTTTAATTGATCAGGTGGAAGCAGTTAGTGCTGTAGCAGCTAGTTTGCGTCGAGCTAGGGCTGAGGTGAGAGATAGTAGTCGTCCGATTGCCAACTTCTTATTTTTAGGACCGACTGGTGTTGGTAAGACTGAATTAGCTAAATCAGTTGCTGATGTGTATTTTGGTGATGAGAAGTATATGGTCAGATTAGATATGAGTGAATATCAACATCCAGACAGTGTGAAGAAAATGATTGGTGATGTTGATGGCGTTTTGGGTTATTTGACTGAAGCTGTTAGAAAGAAACCTTTTTCTTTAATATTATTAGATGAAATTGAAAAGGCTCATCCGGATATACTAAATCTATTCTTACAGATGATGGATGATGGTCGTTTAACCGATGGACAGGGAAGAACTATTAATTTCTCCAGTTCGATTATAATTGCGACTTCTAACGCTGGTTCTCTATATATTCAAAAAGCGGTGAAAGAAAAAGTAGAGCTGCCCATCATTAGGCAAGCTTTGATTGATGAGCATTTGAATCAAGTTATGAGACCAGAGTTGATTAATCGTTTTGATGGTATTATTGTGTTTAAACCGTTGAGTCAAAATGATATTATAGAAATTACTAAATTGATGTTGAAGAAGATTGGTAAGCGTTTAAAGCTTAAAGGTATTTTTATTGATTACACCGAAGAGGGAGTAAAAATCTTAGCCACTCAGGGTTATGATCCTAAATTTGGAGCTAGACCTCTACGTCGTTTATTGCAAGATAAGATTGAGAATGAAGTGGCTAATTTGATTTTAGCTGGAAAGATTCGTCGTCGTGATACTTTATTTATAGATAAGAAAGCTAATTTGAAAGTAGAAAAAGGCAAAGATTTATAATATGAATTATTGGCAATATCTAACAATTTTCTTGGCTGTTACTATTACAGCCATTTTATTCACTCAGATAGTTAGACAGCTGGCTTTGAAATGGAAAATAGTAGATTGGCCAAGTGGTGGCAGAAAAATCCATGTGGATCGGATTCCTCTTTTGGGTGGTTTAGCTATTTTCTTTAGTTTCTTTATTTTCTTATTTATTCTACATCCTCAGATATTAGCAGGGGACCTAGAAGCGAGAAATTGGTGGGGCGTATTTGCTGGAGCGGTGGTTATCATGATTGGTGGTATTTTAGATGATAAATATAATTTAAAAGCCAAGTATCAAATAATTTTTCCGGTTATAGCAATTATCTGTGTTATTCTTGGTGGAGTGGAAATAGCCAAAATTAGTAATCCTCAAGGGCAGCTTATTTATTTAAATAAGTCGTTTTTGTTTATTGGGCTATCGGAGATATTTTTATTTATCTGGTTGTTAGCCATGACTTATACCACTAAGCTATTGGACGGTTTAGATGGCTTAGTTTCAGGTTTAACTGTTATTGGAAGTTTAATAATATTTTTATTTACTATTACTACCAAATATTATCAGCCGGATGTGGGATTAGCCGCTCTAATTTTAGCCGGAGCTTGTTTGGGCTTTTTAGCTTTAAATTGGTATCCCGCTAAAATCTTTCTAGGCGAAGGAGGTTCTTTACTATTGGGCTATCTTTTGGGAGTATTAGCTATTATTTCGGGAGGAAAAATTGCTATTACATTATTAGTCATGGCTTTGCCGGTTATGGATTTACTTTGGACTATTATTCGTAGGCTAATGAAAGGGCAACATCCTTTCAAAGCAGCTGATAATAAACATCTGCACCATCGTTTCTTAGCTTTGGGCTGGAGTCAGAAAAAAGCTGTGTTAATATTCTATTCTTTTGCAGTTATTTTTGGTTTAGCTGGACTATTTTCACAGAGTGAAGGGAAGTTCATATTGCTGGTTGTCCTATTATTAATTATGTTGCTGTTAGTAGCTTTCTTTTCTCGTTGGGAAAAAAGACAACAACGGAAAAAACCTAAAGTAATTTTGCATATTTGCTGCGCTGGTTGCGGAGTGTATGTGGGCGGAGAATTATTAAGTCATGACTATCAAGTAATCCTATATTATTGCAATTTGAATATATATAGCTTAGAAGAGTATGAAAAAAGATATCGAGAAGTTAAGAGAGTAGCGGCTAAGTTCAATTTACCAATTATTAAGGAAGCATATGACCATGGGAAGTGGCGTGAAATGGTTGTTGGTTATGAAGCTGAGCCAGAAGGGGGTAGACGGTGCCATTTATGCTATCATAATCGTCTAGAAGCTACTGCTAAGTTGGCCCAGGAAAAAGGTGTTAAATACTTTGCTTCCACCTTGACTATGAGTCCGCATAAGGATGCTAGAGTGATTAATGATATAGCGGAAAAAATTGCTGAACAATACAATTTAGAGTATGTTGGCGATAACTTTAAAAAATTTCATGGCGCCCAAAGATCTGCTTATTTATCCAAGAAAATGAGCCTATATCGTCAGGATTATTGTGGTTGTGAGTTCTCAATCAGGATTAAGAAATAACTTGGTTTTTGCAATCTTTAGTGATATAATGACAAAGAAATTAAGCTAAAAATATGACTTTAGAAAAATGGCAAGAAGTTTTGGGGAATATTAAAGATAACTTCAAAGTAGAGGAAAGTAGCTCAGAACATCTAGATCAGGAAGGTGGTATTGATATTGAATTTGTGGTCTTTAATTCACCTCAGGGTCGTTTTCGTTTAGAATTTGCTAGCCAACCGGCAGTTTTAGATAAAAAAACTACTTTTTCTCGTAGAATCGGTTCGGAAACTACTATTGAGTATGTGTATAGCGAAACTGATAAAACTTGCAAATTGATGGCCTATCGTTGGGATAACGGTAGCGAGACTTGGCAAGAAATGGATAGTGCAAATTTTAGTTAACATGAGAGCAGTAATCCAAAGAGTTGAACAAGCCAAAGTAACTGTGGCCGAAGAAAAATTTGGAGAAATAGGGAATGGTCTTTTAGTATTATTGGCTATTTCTAAAACAGATACGGAAAAACAAGTAAAGAAGATGGCGGATAAATTAATTAGTCTAAGAATATTTGAAGATGATAATCAAAAGATGAATTTATCGGTTCAAGATATTAAAGGAGATATTTTGGTGGTTTCTCAGTTTACGTTGTATGGTGATTGTGAAAAAGGTAATCGGCCTAGTTTTATAAATTCTGCTTCGTCAGAAAAGGCCAAAGGGTTATATGAGCATCTAGTGCAAATTTTGAGAGATAAGGGTTTTAAAGCTCCCACTGGGAGTTTTGGCAGTTTCATGAAAGTTGAATTAGTGAATGATGGCCCAACTACTATTATAATCGATTTATAATTTAAAAATATGAAAAATTTAAAAGTTTTGTGGCTGGCTCCAGCTTTAATCGTGGTAGTTCTAGTCACTGGTTGTTCTCATAGAGACAATCAATCTAACGGTCATTTATTGGATTTACCAGAAGCCCCTAATTTTTTAGTAGATAGTCAGTCCGAGTTATTGGAAGAGAGATTGGCCCAGCAATCTGAAATTAAGAAATTTAACTCCTGGGACGATCTAAAAACTTTTTTAGAATCTAACCAGGCTGTTTATGGTTCTGAATACGCGTCCTTTGGTATGGGAGCAATGATGGAGGAATCTATATCTATGGACATGGTACGAACTGATAAAGCTGAGGTGGCTATGCCAATGAATGCTGGCGGTGAGTCTGACGGAGCTCTAGATTATTCTGCAACCAATGTTCAAGTGCTAGGCGTAGATGAAGCTGATATTATAAAAACTGATGGTGATTATATTTATGCCCTGAGTGAACAAGAGTTATTTATTGTGAAAGCTTATCCAGCTGAAGAAGCAGAAGTTAAATCAATTATTAAATTTGAAAGTCGACCAACTAATATATTTATTAAGGACAATAAATTAGTAGTTTTAGGAACTGACTATGAAGTATTTGCAGAAAAATTTGCAGCTGATTTTGTTCGTCGTGGTCCCTATAGTTTTATTAAAGTTTTTGATGTTTCTAAAATTGATGATCCAAAGTTAGAAAAAGAATGGAAATTAGAGGGTAGTTATAGCGAGTCCAGATTAGTTGGCGATTATTTATATTTTATTGCTAATACTTATTCTCCATATATTGACGGTGAGCCGTTATTACCTAGAGTGATTGAAGATGGAGAAGTTTTAAACTTTGATTGCGCTAAATCAGACTGTATTATTCCAGATATATATTATTTCCCAATGCCTTATCCTAGTTATAATTTTACTAATGTATTTAGCTTGGATTTATTAGATCTAGAAGACAGTCTAACTATGGATACCTACTTGCTAAGCAGTAATCAAAATATTTATGTGTCCTCAGACAACCTATATATTACCTACACTAAATACTTAGATAATTACGAGATTGAATCTCAAGTGATTAGATCTCTGGTATATCCTTATTTAGACTTAGAAGATAAGAGAAAGATTGTCAGCATTGAAGAAGCTGAAACCTTTATTCTAAACGCTAGAGAAAAGCAATCTAAGATTAGAATTATTATTGAAAAATATTTAGCCAGTCTATCTCAAGCTGAGCAAAAACGATGGCAAAACAATTTAGATCAAGCTCTAAGAGATAAGTATACTGAATTAGCTGATCAGCTAGAGGTTACAGTTATTCATAAAATTGGTCTAGATGAAACTGAATTAACTCCAATTGCCCAGGCTGAAGTGCCGGGTAAAGTATTAAATCAATTTTCTTTAGATGAACATGACGGTTATCTACGTTTAGCCACTACTAAGAACAATAATCGTCCTTGGTACTTTGAAGAAGAAACAGAGAGTGATAGCCGAGTATATATATTAGACGATAATTTAGAGATTACAGGTAGTTTAACTAATCTAGCTCCGGGAGAAAGAATTTATTCAGCTCGTTTTATGGGGAATAGATTGTATTTAGTAACCTTTAAACAAATTGATCCATTATTTGCTATTGATTTATCTGATCCTAGAAAACCAACTGTACTTGGCAGTTTGAAGATTCCAGGTTTTTCTAATTACATACACCCCTACGATGAGAACACTTTGATTGGTTTTGGTAAGGATACCTATGTTGATGAAAATGAAAGAGTTAGAGTGAAAGGATTAAAATTATCTTTGTTTGATGTGTCTGACCCAGTTAACCCTAGAAACCTAGATAACTATGTGGTTGGTGACTCAGGAAGCTACTCAGAAGTATTGAACGATCACAAAGCTTTGTTATTTTCTAAAGAAAAAGATTTGTTAGTTTTACCAGTTAGTTTAAGATCTCCTGGTTATGGTGATTGGACAGATAGTTTTAATGGCGCTCTAGTCTTTAGTTTAAAAGATAAGAAATTTAATCTAAGAGGAGAAATTAGTCATAATCAATCTGGAACTGGTTGGCAGGATTTTTATAGTAATCAGGTAAAACGTAGTTTGTATATTGAAGATAACCTATATACTTTTTCTTATAACTATATAAATATTAATAATTTAGATAATTTGGATGAGGTAAAATCTTTACCTCTAGGTGGAATTACTAGCGATTATCAAGTAATAACACCACAAGTAATAACACCAATGGAAGATATGGAGGTGGAATTAATAGTGAGATAACACCACGAGTAATAACACCAAGGGAAGATATGAAAAGATAAAAAGTTTAATAATTTTATGAAACAGCTTAGAATAGTCACAATTTTGTTGCCATTATTAGTTTTTGCGTTGTTGGAAACACTTTTGATTCAACCTGTCTGGTTCTATTATCTTTTAGCTACGGCTAATATTTTAGTATTGGGTCTAGTCTATTATTTTTCTCGTGGAGCTAAACTGAATAGGACTTGGTGGCATTTATTAATATTGCCAATTATTATATTGAATAGCGGTTGGTTCTATGCTAGTTTAATTTCAGTAGCTTTGTTGATTCATATCTTATTTGTGGTTGTGGCTGGAGCAATATACTTCTACTTCCGATTTCTCAAGGTTTACGCCCTTAATTCTGAAAAACGTCATGAAGATTTAGAGAGCTTAGTGTTTTTCTTGTCGTTTCTAACTATATTTTTTGCTACGGCAGCTTTATTTGGTTTAAAGACTTTTCTTAGTTTATCTGCCTGGGTGCCAATCCTATGGTTGATTCCAGTTATTTGGTTAACCATATATCAAATGTTTTGGTTCCATCGGATTAAAGTAAATACTAGATTAATTTTTACTTCGATTTTGACCCTAGTGTTAACCGAGGCGGTAGTAGCTGTTTCTTTCTTACCACTGTCCTACGATATTCTAGCTTTGATTTTAGCGATTTTCTTTTATTTGTCTACGGGATTATCTTTAGCTTATTTAAGAAACCAGTTTACTAATAAAATTTTAAAAATGTATGTAGTTTTTGCCAGCTTGAGCTTGGCATTAATTTTCTTAACTTCCCGGTGGATGTAATTTTATGAATAAAAAAAGAATTTTTGGTATTAATTCATTTCTAGCCGTCGCCTTAATTAGTGTGGCTTTAATAGGAGGAATTTTAGGGGCTTTAACAGCTAGATTTTATTTAGTTGACAGTTCCTATTATTCTAGTCCATTTGCCAATGAGCTAAATTTTCTACAGTCTGGTTCTAATCGCCCTAATTTAATAATTAGAGATGCTAAGAAAGTAGTAGTTAGTCAGGATGTCAAGGTGCAAGAAACCGCTAACCAAGCCAGGGAAAGTTTAGTGGGGTTGTTTGTTAAGCAGCTTCAGCCAGAAGATCTAGTTGAGATGGAAATTAAACCGGTTAGCAACTATTATCAATTGAATAAACAAAAATTAACTGGATTAATCATTACAGCTGATGGTTGGGTAATGTTGACTGGTGACGGTATCAAAACTTTAAAAGAGTTACCAGGAAATTACGTAGTTGTTGATCAGGATAGAGAAATTTATGAAATTGATAAAATTACAGAAATAGAGGGACAAGCAGTGTTATTAGTCCATCTAGAAGATGCTCAAAATTTAAAACCAATGAGCTTTATGAAGTTTAATGATTTGAGTTTAGGACAATCGTTGTTAGCTTTGAATTGGCAAGATGAACAAATTTTAACTGCTTTAGTTAATATTGATAGATCAACCAAATTAATTAAAAATAGTGAAGACTTCTTCAATTATTTATTTTTAACTTCTGAATTAGTTGATTTAGAACAAATATTATTATTCAACCTCAATGGTGAAGCTATTGCTTTTAAGGCAAATGATAATTGGGTTTTGTTTAATAGTTATAATTTTATTTGGCAATCCGCTCTAGTTGATGAAAAAATGTTCTTACCTCTCTTGGGTATAAATTATATTAATTTATCTGAAGTAGCTCAGGCTACTGGCGAACAAGAGCAGGGAGCTTTAATTTATGCTGATAGTAAGGGAGTATCTGTAGTCTTAGGTAGTCCGGCAGAAGAGGCAGAATTAGTGGTCGGTGATATTATTAGAGCTGTAGATAGTATTGAATTGAACGAACAGAATGATTTAGCTCAGGTATTATCTAATTATCAAGGAGGACAAAAAATAGACTTAACTATTCTCAGGGGAGATGTTTTAGAAGTTAAGACAATTATTTTAGGAAATCAAAAATAACATGAAAATTAAATCAATTACTCAGGTTAAGAATTTAGCTAATAAGACAGTTTTGTTGCGTTGTGATTTGAACGTGCCTTTGAAGAATGGGCGAGTGGCTGGTGACTATAAAATATTAGCGGCTTTAGAAACTATTAATTTTTTAATTGAAGCAAAGGCTAAAATAGTAATAATGAGTCACCTAGGTAGACCCAAAGGGCAGGTGGATAGCAAATACTCTCTTAAGCCAGTAGCTAGGGCTTTAGCAAAATTATTAAATCAAGATATTGAGTTGGTAGACACTATTGGTCTAAAAACTAAACAAGCCATAAAATCTTTAGAACCAGGAAAGATAGTATTATTAGAAAATTTACGTTTTTATCCTGAAGAAAGAGCTAATGATAAGAAATTTGCACAACAGTTAGCTAGTTTAGCTCAGATATATGTTAATGATGCTTTTGGTGTTAGCCATCGTAGACAAGCTTCATTAGCAGCGATCCAGGAATTCATACCTTCCTATGCTGGATTATTAATAGAGAAAGAGGTTAATAATCTAAATAAAATTTTTTCTGCTCAAAAACCTTTTGTAGTTATAATTGGTGGAGTTAAAATTAAAACTAAAGTTCCTTTGATAAATAAATTGTATGATAGCACTGATAAGATTTTAGTAGGCGGTGCAGTTGCTAATACTATATTGTTAGCTCAAGGCAAGGAAGTGGGGAAGTCTCTAGTAGATGAAGATGGTTTAGAATGGGCTAAGAAACTAAAAACAAAGAGTAATAAGATAATGTTACCCATTGATGTGGTGGTAAAAAATGGAAAGTCAGTAAGCGTTAAGCCTGTTAACAGAGTTTTGAAATCGGACATCATTTTGGATATTGGCCCAGCCACTATTAGCGAGTATGCTCAAGTTATTAAACGAGCTAATACCGTAATATGGAATGGCCCGTTGGGTAAAATTGAAGATAGTAAATCTAGACAGGGTACTTTAACCATGGCTCGATTATTGGGAACCCGTTCTACCGCCGGAGCTTTCTGTGTGGTTGGTGGTGGAGATATTGTGAGTGCTCTAAGAATGGCTAAAGTAGATAAATATATTAATTGGGTTTCCACCGGTGGTGGAGCCACCTTATTATATTTAGCTAAAGAACCAATGCCTGGTTTAACCAAATTAATTAAAAATTAATTTAAATATTATGTCTAAAATAAAACAGATTGTGGCGAGGGAAATATTAGATTCTCGAGGTAATCCAACTGTAGAAACTAAAATTACTTTAGTTGGTGGTCTTAGTGCTAAGGCTAGCGTCCCTTCAGGGGCCTCCACTGGCAAGCATGAAGCTCATGAGCTAAGAGATGGTGATATTAAGCGATACAATGGTAAGGGCGTGCTAAAGGCAGTAGAGAATGTTAACAAAGCAATTGCTAAAAAAATAGTTGGGCAAGAAATTAGTCAGCAGGTTAAAATTGATCAAGCTATGATAAAACTTGATGGGACTGCTAATAAAAGTAAATTAGGCGCTAATGCTATTTTATCAGTATCTTTAGCCTGTGCTCGTTTAGCTGCTTTAGAGAAGAAAAAAGAATTATTTCAGTATTTAGCTAAAACCTATAAATTTACTCAGGACCTAGCAATGCCGTTACCTTTCTTTAATATTTTTAATGGTGGTAAACATGCTGATACAAATTTAGATTTTCAAGAGTTCATGATTGTGCCAGTTAAAAAGACTACTTTTGCTGAAAGATTACGTATGGGTTCAGAAATTTTTCACGCTCTAGCTGAGGTATTAAAGAAAGCTAATTTCGATACAGATGTTGGTAATGAAGGCGGCTATGCTCCGGATATTGATTCTACTATCCAGGCTTTAGAATTAATACTAGCGGCAGTAATTGAAGCTGGGTATAAGCCGGGTGAAGATGTTGGCCTAGGCACTGACGTGGGCTCTTCTGAGTTGTATGATAAGAAGACTAAGAAGTATGTTTTTCCATTGGATAATGCCAACTTTACTAAAAACGATTTAATTGGATTATATTATGAATGGTTTAGACAGTATCCTTTCGTGTCTATTGAGGATGGTTTGGCTGAAGATGATTGGATTGGTTGGCAAGAATTGACTCGAGAGCTAGGAGAAGACCTACTGTTAATTGGTGATGACTTGTTTGTTACTAATCAAGATAGATTAAGAAAAGGTTTAGAGAAAAAAGCTGCTAATGCCATCTTAATTAAACCTAACCAGGTTGGAACTCTAACTGAAACTATTCAGACTGTTAAATTAGCTCAGAAACATGGTTACGAGATTATGGTGTCTCATCGGTCTGGTGATACCACTGATGATTTTATTGCCGATCTAGCCGTAGCCATAGGTGCTAAGTATATTAAATCAGGCTCTTTATCTAGAGGTGAGAGAGTGACGAAGTATAATAGATTATTGGAGATTGAGTCTTTGATTAAATAGTTAGAAATATATTATTGAATATTAAAAAAGCTCTGTTATCAGAGCTTTTTTATTTGAGTATAAATTATTTTAGCTAAATAGTATGTAGCCAGCTAAACTCACCACAAATCCTAACAGAGATCCAAATATAGCTTGAATAGGGGTGTGACCGATTCGTTCTAATAGTTTAGGATATTTAGCGTCTAGAAGTTTATCTTCTCTTAGGTCTTTCACTAGAACATTCAATATTTTTCCGTGTTCGCCTAGATAACTTCTTAGGCCAATGGCATCAGTAATAATAATTAGAGCTAGAACTAAACTAATGGCGAAGGCAGGAGAGGAAAGGCCTTGTTGTAGGCCAATTATTGTTGCCAATGATATTACAATAGCACTGTGGCCAGAAGGCATGCCAGAATAAGACAAGAAGCCTCTAGCTTTGAATCTATCACCGCCAGTAAATTGTTTTATTATTTGGGCCAGTATTGCCGAGGCAATGGGCAAAATTACTATTAAATACATAAGTTTATATGTCTAAGTTTTCTACTTTTTTAGCGTGGGTTTGAATGAAATGTTTTCTTGGGGCAACATCTTCGCCCATTAGCATATCAAAGGTCTGGTCAGCTTTAGCGGCGTCTTCTACGGTGACCTGCAATAGGGTTCTGGTTTCCGGATCCATAGTGGTTTCCCATAATTGATCAGGATTCATTTCACCTAAACCTTTATATCTCTGAATATTAATCTTTTTGCCGTTTGCTTTTGTAGTGATGGCCTCTTCTTCTTTTTCTTCTTCGTTATCATCTGTCTCTTCAACAACTTCTTCAACCTCACCACCTAGATCTTTAATAATTTTAATTTTTTCTGTTTCAGTGTAAGCATAATGTAATTCATTACCTTTTTTAATTTGATACAGCGGCGGTTGGGCAATATATAAATGACCGGCTGCTACCAAATCATTAAAGTGGCGGAAAAATAAAGTTAGAAGTAGGGTACGAATATGAGCACCATCTACGTCAGCATCGGTCATGATAATAATTCTATGATATCTTAATTTAGCTATATCCATTTGGTCATCAATATTGGTTCCCATGGCGATAACTAAATTCTTGATTTCAGTATTAGCTAGCATCTTGTCTAAACGGGCTCTTTCTACATTAAGGATCTTACCTCTCAAAGGAAGAATAGCTTGGAACTTTCTGTCTCTACCTTGTTTTGCAGAACCTCCCGCTGAATCACCCTCTACTATATATAATTCACATTCTTCTGGTTTACGACTAGAGCAGTCAGCTAGCTTACCTGGTAAGGTGACGCCCTCTAGAGCTCCTTTTCTGAGAATAGTGGCTCTGGCAGTGCGAGCAGCAATGCGAGCCTGAGAAGACAATATACATTTACCAATAATAGCTTCTGCTTCTTTCGGGTTTTCTTCTAAGAATATAGTAAAAGCTTCGCCAAATGATTGTTCTACATAAGTTTTCATTTCAGCGCTACCCAACTTACCTTTAGTTTGGCCTTCGAATTGTGGATCAGTTAATTTAACACTAACCACGGCAGTGAGACCCTCTCTCACATCTTCACCGGTTAGATTATCTTCTTTTTCTTTCAATATTTTCTGGCTACGAGCATAGGAGTTTAGGGTTCTAGTTAGGGCGGTGCGGAAACCTGCAATATGTGTACCACCTTCAGGATTATGAATATTGTTAGCAAAGGCTAAAACAGTTTCATTAAATTCATCATTATATTGTAGAGCGACTTCTACTTTAGAATCTTTAATATCTTTTTCAAAATAAAAAACATTATCATGTTTGATGTTTTTAGAACGATGCAATGACTGAACATAAGATTTGATGCCGCCTTCAAAATAGAATTTATATTCTTTTTCGTGATGTTCAGGTCTTTTATCTCTAGCAATAATAGTAATACTTTTAGTAAGGTAAGCCTGTTGGCGTAAACGATCTAAAATTTTACCCCAATCAAATTCTACAGTAGCAAAAATAGAGGTGTCAGGTTTGAAAGTAATAGTAGTTCCAGTTACCTTGGTAGTTCCAGTTGGAGCTATTTTCTTTTTTGGTTTACCGGCATTGTATTCTTGTGTCCAAATTTTACCGTCTCTATGCACTTCAGCTTTTAAGTATTCACTTAGAGCATTTACTACTGACACACCTACACCATGTAAACCACCTGATACTTTATATCCGCCACCTTCGCCAAATTTACCACCAGCATGTAGTTTAGTTAATACTGTTTCTAGAGCAGAAACTCCAGTGGCTTTATGTTTTTCTACTGGAATACCACGACCGTTATCTGTAACCTTTACCAGATTATCGGGTAGAAGAGTGACAGAAACTTCGGTGGCGTATCCGGCCATTGCTTCATCAATTCCATTATCTACTACCTCCCAAATCAAGTGATGTAGACCAGTCTCAGAGGTTGAACCAATGTACATTCCTGGACGTTTTCTAACTGGTTCTAAACCCTCCAGAACTGTAATTGACTCAGCTCCGTAACTGCTTTTTTTAATTGTTTTTTGAGCTTTTGCCATAACTGTAAAATAATTAGCCCGTTGTAGCGGGACTTCTTTTAATAAGGAAAATTTTATTTTTCTGCTTATATTTTAACAAAAAAAAATTAATTTGGCAATGACATTTTTAAGGCTTTTTAGGGCTTTTTTTTATTTAACATTAATGCTATATTAGAGATATAATCTATTAAATATGGCAAAAATTTTAATTACCGGTGGAGCTGGTTTTATTGGCTCCAGTTTAGCTATTCAGCTAATAAAACAAGGGCATAATGTAGCAATTGTAGATGATTTGTCTACAGGCAAGAAAGATTATGTGCCTAGAGAAGCTAGCTTTTATAAGTTAAGCATTTTAAGTAAAAAGCTAGATAAAGTCTTCCAGAAAGAGCAACCAGAATTTGTTTATCATTTAGCTGCTCAGATTGATGTTAGAGTGTCTGTGAGTAATCCAGATCTAGATAATTCTATAAACGTTCTAGGAGGATTGAGAATATTAGAAAATTGTTATAAGTATAAAGTAAAGAAGATAATATTTACTTCTAGTGGCGGAGCTATCTATGGTGATGCTTCAGAAATTCCTACTTCAGAAACTTATTTACCAGCCCCAGTATCTCCCTATGGGATCAATAAATTAGCTTTTGAAAAATATTTGAGATATTATTTTGAGATTTTTGGTCAAAAATATATCAGCTTAAGGTTTGCCAATGTTTATGGTCCTAGACAATTTAAGGGTGGAGAAGCTGGCGTGGTAGCGATATTCTGTCATCAAGCTGTGAACGGTCAACCTTTAACTCTAAACGGAGATGGTTCTCAAACCAGAGATTTCGTATATATTGATGACATAGTTAAAGCTTTGATTGTTGGCATGGATAAAGATTATGTTGGAGAATTGAATATTGGATCTAGAAGAGAAGTTTCAATTTTAGATGTAGTTAATTCATTAAAAAAAGCTGTCGGGAAAGATTTAGTTATAGAATTACGTCCAGCTGCTATTGGCGAACAACAACGTAGCTTCTTAGATGTATCGCTGGTGGAGAAAGTTTTAGGCTGGCGATCAGAAATAGATTTAGAAGAGGGAATTAAAAGGACTTTTGATTGGTCAAAAGATAATATATAAAAATATGAGAAATAATTTTGTTATTGGTAATTGGAAGATGAAATTAGATGTAGATGATAGTTTAGAATTAGCGCGAGATTTAAAAAGACTGACTGCCAAGAAAGCTTGGCAGAAACAAGTAGTCCTGTGTCCTAATTTTTTATCTCTGGCTCAGGTAGGTAAGATTATTAATAAAACAAAACTTTATTTAGGCGCTCAAGATTGTTTTTGGGAAGATGTCGGGGCCTATACCGGCGAAGTTAGTCCTAAGAATCTAAAAGTTTTAGGTTGTAAATTTGTTATTCTAGGTCACTCCGAAAGACGTCGTAATGTCCATGAAGACGCTCATATGATCCGAGAAGAAACTAAAGCAGTTTTACATAATAAATTGACTCCTATTGTTTGCCTAGGTGAAAACAAAATAGAGAAAGCTAAGAAGAAAACTAAAATAGTTTTAAGAAGACAATTTAGGGCGGTTTTTTCTGATTTAAAAATAACCGATAAACAAAAAGTGATTGTGGCCTATGAACCAATCTGGGCTATCGGTAATGGTAATAGCTTGTCTGCGGATAAAACGGCTGAAGTGCTGAAGTTTTTAGAAGCTGAAGCTAAGAAGATTTTTCCAAAAAAAATAGTAGACAATAATTTTTATTTCATTTATGGCGGTAGTGTAAATGCTGAAAATGTTGCAGATTTTGCCTCTAATTTAACTATCCAAGGGCTCCTGGTAGGCTCTGAAAGCTTGATAGCGAAGAATTTTGTCAAAATCTGTAAAGCTATGTTAGAATAGATTGTAATTATATGGTTACTATTATCCCTATCATTTTAATAATTATTAGTTTGATTATTATTTTAAGTATTATTATCCGGAAATTTCCTTCTTTGGCTATTTTAGATGTGGAAAGCATTCCAGAAGAAAAGGAAGCTAAGTTTAAAGAAAGAATAATGAAGGATCGTTTCGATAGGGAATTAGGTAAGCTAGGTTCAGAATTTGCCAGAATTTGGCAGACGATTTCTAAAAAGCTAAAAAGCTTTTTTAGTTTTTTATATAATAATCTACAGGAAAGGAAGAAAAAGTATCAGTCTCAGAATAAATTGAGTTTTACTAAAAAGAAACAAAGAACGGCCAAGATTATAGTTGAAGTTGATGAAAATATTGTTCAAGAAGATTATGTAGCGGCGGAGAAAAAAGCGATAGAAATTTTAAATTACGATAGTCATAATCAGGAAGCCTTTGAACATCTGGGAAAAATATATTTAGCTTTAAAGAAATATGATGAGGCTAAGGAAACTCACTATTTTATTTTAAAGCTATTGCAGGAAAAAGGAGATCAAATGGGTCAAGCTGAAACTCACTTTATTCTTTCTGAAATTGCTGAGAAAATGGATAATATCCAAGAAGCTCTGCAAGAGATACATAGAGCTTTAGCAATTACCTCTAATAATCCTCGGTTCCTAGATAGGTTAGTGGCAATTTGTGTGGAGATGAAAGATAAAAAGGAAGCAGTGGAAGCTTGTCGGAAGTTGACCGACGCTAATCCAGAGAATCAAAAGTTGAGAGAATGGTGGCAAAAAATTCATGAGCTTTAATTGACAAAAGTTGATAAATTCCTAAAATATAGAATATTGCCGAGATAGCTCAGCTGGTAGAGCGCTTCCATGGTAAGGAAGAGGTCATGGGTTCAAGTCCCATTCTCGGCTCAGATAAAGAATACACAGAGAATAGACTAGAGGAGAGTCTATTTTTTTGTTTGTAAATAGAAAAACCTCGCATCGTAATACGAGGTTTGTTGTTGGTCTTTTTGAATCAAGATTTAGAATGGTTTCTTGCAAAAAGTTTTTGCTTGATTTTTTCTGTAAGACCTACTTTAATGGGGGTTTATGTTCCTACGGAACTGTATGTTCTTGACATTATTTCAATATTATGATATATTAACATAATTAAGTTCATTGAAAATAAATCATAAAA
>Ga0307992_1000015_pt1 | contig 108094 bp, 79 predicted proteins | sample EllFjometagen133_FD_203162 | JGI IMG/M metagenome (GOLD analysis project Ga0307992, IMG submission 203162) | Marine microbial communities from Ellis Fjord, Antarctic Ocean - #133 | ecosystem: Environmental > Aquatic > Marine > Unclassified | place: Southern Ocean | collected 2014-10-08
TATCATTTTATCATTCTATCATTTTATCATTCTATCATTTTATCATTCTATCATTTTATCATTCTATCATTTTATCATTCTATCATTTTATCATTCTATCATTTTATCATTCTATCATTTTATCATTTTATCATTTTATCATTCTATCATTTTATCATTCTATCATTTTATCATTCTATCATTTTATCATTCTATCATTTTATCATTCTATCATTTTATCATTCTATCATTTTATCATTCTATCATTTCTTTATTCATGCCAATTTGTCGTAAAGAAAAAATTGGCAGGTGTTTTGTATCTAACCTGAAAAATTCATGCATGAATTTTTCAGCTGACGTAGGAATAATCAATAGTTAAGAATCCTCAACTATTGATTTTCCCCAGTCATGGTTAGCCTATACTATTCATAAATATTGAAAAATGATAATATTTATGAATACGTCAGGCTAAGCCGGTGGATTTTATTGGTAATCAATGTAAAAACAAATAAGAAATGGCAGATAAACCAAACCAAGCTATGGAAGATAAAAAAGGGAGCATAAAAAATAAGGAAAAGCAGGACCATATAAAGAAAAAAGAGACTGAAAAGAAAAACAAGGTGAAGAAAACAAGTGCGAAGCAATCGAAAAAGACAGTAGAGCAAACTAAAAATACCGATAAAACAATTGAAACTGTTGCTGCTGAAAAAATTGCAGAGTTTCAGAATAAATATATCAGATTGTCAGCCGATTTTGATAATTACAGGAAACGTACCTTAAAAGAAAAAGTTGATCTGACTAAATCAGCTAATGCAGAAATTTTGTTAAACCTTCTTCCGGTAATGGATGATTTTGAGAGAGCACTTAAATCCATGGAAGACACAAAAGGATGTAAGGAAATAAAAGACGGTATTGACCTTATTTATAATAAATTCGGCGAATTTTTAAAATCATCCGGTGTTAAAGAAATTGATGCTATGCATAAGAAATTTGACACAGAGATACATGAAGCCGTAACAAAAATTCCAGCCCCTGTGAAAAAACTTAAAGGAAAAGTTCTGGATGTGATTCAAAAAGGATATTATCTAAACGAAAAAATTATCAGGTATCCGAAAGTGGTAATCGGCGACTAAGTATTAAAAAATATTTTATGGGTAAAAGAGATTTTTACGATGTCCTTGGTGTATCAAAAGATGCTTCTCCTGATGAAATTAAGAAAGCCTACAGGAAGCAGGCCCTGAAATTTCATCCTGATAAAAACCCGGGTGATAACAGTGCTGAAGAAAAATTTAAAGAGGCAGCAGAAGCATATGAAGTACTCCGGGATGATCAGAAAAAATCACGGTATGATCGTTATGGACATGCTGGTGTAAGCGGTGCAGGAAGTGGTTTTTCCGGAGGAGGAATGACCGTTGAAGATATTTTCTCGCAGTTTGGTGATATTTTTGGCGGAGGTTTTGGTGGCTTTAGTGGTTTTGGCAATAGTCGTACTGCAGAAAGAACAATAAAAGGATCAAATCTCAGAGTTAAAGTTAAGCTTTCATTGAAAGAGATTGCCACTGGAGTTGAAAAAAAGATAAAGGTCAATAAATATATCGCATGTAAAAAATGTAATGGTACAGGTGCCGCAAGCGGAACTGCTTATAATACATGCTCAACATGCCATGGTGCAGGTCAGGTTACCAGGATATCCAATACTTTCCTTGGACAGGTACAAACCTCCAGTATCTGCCCATCCTGTAACGGACAGGGAAAAACTATCTCGGAAAAATGTACAGAGTGTCATGGTGAAGGAGTAATCAGGGATGATGAAGTGATTAAAATCAGCATCCCGACCGGAGTAGGTAAAGGAATGCAGATGACAGTTTCAGGAAAAGGAAATGCAGCCAGAAGAGGTGGGATAAATGGGGATTTGATCGTAATAATTGATGAAGCAAAACACCCTGATCTGGTTCGCGATGGCAATGACCTTATGTATTCTCTCTACCTGAGTATTGCAGAAGCTGCTCTTGGAACTCAGATTGAAATACCAACTATTGAAGGTAAAGTGAAAATTAAAATAGACCCGGGAACCCAACCGGGGAAAATACTCAGACTTAGAGGCAAAGGGATTCCTGACGTTAATGGTTATGGCAAAGGAGACCTGCTTGTTACTTTAAGCGTTTGGATCCCAAAAACGCTTACTAACGAGGAAAAACGTTCCCTGACCAAATTAAATGAGTCGGAAAATTTTACTCCTAAACCCAGCAGCTCAGACAAAAACTTTTTTGAAAAAATGAGAGGTTTTTTTGATTAATTCTCTACAAATTAATACACCAATATTCCATATTTGAATAAAGTTTCTATTTTTGTTCATTTTTAAGTTGGGGTTAATCCATCTTTTAATTATATATTCAAAAAATAAATATATGAACCGAACCGTGATAAAATCTGGCTGAGCTATCCCGACAATGTCGGGACTAGCTATATAACCACTAAAATCAACTATAAACATATGAAATTATTAGAAGCAAGAAACATTGTTAAGCAATTCTCAAATCATCTTGCACTGAATAAGGTAAATCTGTCGGTTAACGAAGGTAGTATCTATGGTCTTTTAGGACCTAATGGTGCCGGAAAAACCACTTTGATAAGGATAATAAACCAGATCACAGCTCCTGATAACGGAGAGATCTTTTTTAATAACCATAAGCTTAAAACAAATGATGTTTTTGATATCGGTTATTTACCTGAAGAAAGAGGTTTATACAGGAAAATGAAGGTCGGTGAACAGGCAATATACCTTGCTCAACTCAAAGGACTCAGCCGTTCTGATGCTATCTCAAGACTAAAAGATTGGTTTGAGAAATTTGAGATCCAGGCATGGTGGGACAAAAAAGTTGAAGAACTATCAAAGGGAATGCAACAAAAGGTCCAGTTTATAACAACTGTTATTCATGAACCAAAGTTACTGATTTTTGATGAACCATTCAGCGGTTTTGACCCAATCAATGCTAACATTATTAAGCAGGAGATACTGGAGCTGAAAAAGAAAGGGGCAACCATTATCTTTTCAACCCACAATATGGAATCGGTCGAAGAATTATGTACTCACATAACTCTTATCAATGAGTCAGTCTCACTCATTGAGGGACCTATGGACACAATCCGCAGGAATTATTCACAGAATGAATATGAGATTGGTTTCAGTGGAGATATTAACCTTCTGAAAGCTACACTTACCACACAATACAAAATTATTGAAAACACACAGAAAAATGGAGATAATTTTGTCAGAGTGCGAATCTTAAACGATATTTCAACTAACAACCTGCTTAACGCAATGCTTTCTTCAGGTAATATTATCTCGTTCAATGAGATAATTCCAAGCATGAATGATGTTTTCATCAAGGTTGTTGAGGATGCCTCAAAAAAAAATAAATAAAATATCAGGTTTAAACCCGAAAAACTAAAAACAATGTCAAAAATATCTATCATAATTCAAAGAGAATATCTGACCAGGGTCAAGAAAAAATCATTTATCATTATGACACTTCTCGCCCCCCTGTTAATGGCCGCAATGTTCATTGTTCCAGTTTGGATCATGACCCGTGATGATGCTGAAGAAAAGGTTATTGCAGTGGTCGAAGATGAAACAAATATATTCAAAGATGTTATTCCAAACTCAGAATATCTGAAATTTGAGTACCTTGTGGATGTAACACTTAACGACCTTAAAACAAATTTCAGTGATAAAGGATATTATGCAGTACTGCACATTTCACCCAAAGTAGCCTATATCCCTAATGCTGTTCAACTTATCTCTCATAAACAACCACCGCTCGACTTAACTATCCATATAGCCAATGCACTTGAAAAAGAAATTGAACAGAAAAAACTTGAATCTTATGATATTAAGGACCTTGATAAAATCCTAAAAGCCGTAAGTACAGATATTCATGTTCAAACAATTAAAATAAGTGACGATGGAACAGAGAAAGAGACCAGTACCGGTTTGGCTATGGGTATTGCATATGTAGGTGGATTACTGATATATATGTTAACCTTTATTTTCGGCGCCCAGGTGATGAGGGGTGTCATCGAAGAAAAAACAAGCCGCGTTGTTGAGGTAATCATATCATCAGTACGTCCGTTCCAGCTTATGATGGGAAAAATTTTAGGAATAGGACTGGTTGGCTTAACGCAATTCGTTCTGTGGATAATTATTACTGCTATCATTATTACTGCAGCACAATCATTTTTTCTGCCTGATGATGTTGGCCAAACAACCCAGGCAATAACAGAGAATATAATGTCTTCTGAACATTTTGAACAAACACAAGTACCCGTAACCCAAATTCAGGAGCCAAATGAAATACAGCAGGTATTTAATTCACTTCATAATATTAACTGGGGATTGATACTGACCAGTTTTCTATTCTACTTCATGGGAGGATTCTTTCTTTATGCATCTCTTTTTGCCGCTGTCGGGTCAGCAGTGGATAACGAAACCGATACACAGCAGTTTATGATGCCAGTTACAATCCCCCTGATTTTGGGGCTGTTTGTGGCTATGGGCGCTTTTCAAAACCCTGAAAGCTCTGTTGTTTTCTGGTTTTCATTTATCCCGCTTACATCTCCTATTGTTATGATGGCCAGACTGCCATTTGGTGTCCCCTACTGGGAATTGATACTCTCAATGATAATCCTGATTTTGACGTTCCTTGGCACTACCTGGCTGGCAGCAAAGATATACCGCACAGGTATTTTAATGTATGGGAAAAAAACCACTTATAAAGAATTATGGAAATGGCTCAGGTATAAAAATTGATCTTAAGAATATAATTACACAAATTGATTAAAAAATCGTAATTTTCAGGTTTCATGAATTTTTTTTAGTCAACAGTCGGCAGTCCACAGTCCACAAAAAAGAAAATTACGATCAAACAATTATAACATATATTTAATCATATGATTCAAAATAACAAAAAGTTTAATTAGTCCGGTCTTTAGATTGCCAACTGCCGACTGAAGACTGCCGACTTAAAAACGCAAAGTATAATGAGATTAGCCATTATCAAGCAATAAATATTGATATTTCGATACAAATTAATTAGCATCATTTGTTTTCCTACATTTATATTCATTTTAACAATAATCTGAATTATGTCCCGAATTTTAGTAATCGATGATGAACAAAGCATCAGAAATTCATTAAAAGAAGTTCTTGAATATGAAAAGTATGAGGTTGACCTTGCAACAGAAGGGCGGGAAGGGCTCGAAATGTTCGAAAAAAACCAGTACGACGTTGTGCTTTGTGATATAAAGATGCCCAAAATGGATGGTATTGAAGTTCTTGAAGAAATATATAGACAAACAAATGATATTCCCATCATCATGATATCAGGGCATGGTAATATTGATACTGCCGTTGAATCAATAAAGAAGGGGGCATATGACTTTATTGAAAAACCACTTGACCTGAACCGGCTTCTTATTACAATTAAAAACGCCCTTGAGAAAGGTAGCCTGGTAACCGAAACCAGGGCATTGAAAAAGAAGGTGAGTAAGAAATATGAAATGGTTGGAGAATCTAAAGCCATTTTGAAGGTAAAAGATATAATCAACCGGGTTGCTCCAACCGATGCAAAAATCCTGATAACAGGTGATAACGGAACAGGAAAAGAATTAGTAGCTCACCAGCTTCATGAAAAAAGTAAAAGGACAAAACAACCGTTTATTGAAGTAAATTGTGCGGCCATTCCTACAGAATTAATTGAAAGTGAGCTTTTTGGACACGAAAAGGGTTCTTTTACTTCCGCTCATAAACAAAGAATAGGTAAATTTGAACAGGCACAGAATGGCACTATCTTCCTTGATGAAATCGGTGACATGAGTCTACCGGCACAGGCTAAAGTATTGAGAGTTCTCCAGGAAAATCAGATTTCCAAAGTTGGCAGTAATAAAGATATTGATGTTGATGTAAGAGTAATAGCTGCTACCAATAAAAACATTAAAGAAGAAATTGGTAATCATAATTTCCGGGAGGACCTATATCACAGAATCAGTGTAATTCTTATTCCGGTACCGTCATTAAACGAACGGAAGGAAGATATTCCTTTGCTTGTAGATCACTTTAATATCCAAATCTGTGATGAATATGGTATGGGTAAAAAAGAGGTCACAAAAGATGCCATTAAAGAATTGCAGAAAATTAACTGGACCGGTAATATCAGGGAGTTCCGGAATGTACTGGAACGACTGATCATACTTTGTGAAAAAAAGATCACAGGAGCTGATGTGATCAGCTTTGCACACCCCATCTCAAAATAAGTCCGGGCTTGTCTTGTCCTGATCGTCTACTTATTACATACTATATAATACTTACTTCTTCCTGATCCCCAGTTCCCGTTCAATCCCACTGTCCTTACTAGAATCCGGGCAATCAAGAGATGATATCCATGGTTTTATATCCAAAACCGGTGTTCCGTCAAACGCATCAATCCCGCTAACATGTAATATGGAGCCATTGACCCTGTTGAGTTTGATCACTGCAAAACCAATAGAGTTCGGCCGGTTAGGTGATCTTGTTGCAAACAAACCGAAAGGCCTATTACTTCCCGCTGGATTAGCAGAAGATCGCCACCCTTTTGACAAATGCATATGGTACAGGACTATAATGTGATCATACATTTCAATATCACGCAATGCTTCAGTAAAGGGTTCATATATTTCAATTGTACCTTCATTTTCAGGTTCCAAAACACCCTGGCGGGGCGCTCCGGTTTGCGGTGTCATACTTGTATGAAACTCTCCAATGGATTGATATTCTATTACCATGGTATCAGGTTTTGATTTTATTTGCAGTACTGTTTGTTTTGCTGACAATACAGCTGGTAAAACTATCCACAATAAAACAATAGTTCTTAAAAAAGGTTTCATCATAACATTGAGTTGATATGTTTCTACAAATTAAACATTTATTTTCAAACGTAACTGTTTAACTACAAAATATAGAACTATCAACATAATAGCAAGACAGCTCAACAATAATGAAGAAAAATGTTTCATTCCTGCAACCTGAGCTATTACTCCCATCAGGTAATTAATTATAATATTTCCAATAAGAGCAATAACCATAACAAAACTAAAAGCTGTGCCGGACATTTCCTTATAAAGTTCACCCACATAACCAAGAAAAATCGGGAATCCTGATGCAAATCCTGCACCAAGTAAGATAAGCCCCAGCAAAGTCGAACCATAGGTAACTGAAAACATTAATACCAATGCGCCGGCAGCCGCAATACAAATACTGAAAAGTTGAATAAGAGCTGAAGAAACCCTTCGCAAGATATATCCCAGTACTATTCGTGTTAGAGTAAGACTCAACACTAGTACTGACAGGGCAAACAGTGACGGGCCTTTTTCAGCAATAACAACGTCCCGTAAATATGTAGTTGTCCAGCTGTTAGTAACACCCTCAACACCACTTTCGAAAAACAGGAAAACTCCGATAAGTATAACTACAGGATCCTTTGTCATTTGAAGAAACTCTTTGAAGGGAAATTGCCGGGTCATTTTAGGTTTTGGAAAGCTTATTAAAATGAAATAAACCACAGGAATAAAAAGAAAGAACCCGATATAAGCAATTATTTCACTGCTTGTAAAGATATTCGATAATAACCCAATAAGCAAAGGCATTCCAAATGCCCCAATACCAAAAAACACACCAAGAACACTCAGATTTGCACCTATGTTACCGTCACTTAAATCACTAACAAGAGCACTTGTTGAACCATTAAGTATTCCACCCCCAAAACCAATAATAAAAATTGATAATTTGAGAAAAAACAAATTTTCGCTATACGCTACTCCTTCCAGTGACAGGATCACAAACAGTACACAAAAAATTAATAAATACTTATAACCATATCGGTCAACAACAGGGCCAAAAATAAAAGAACCTGCAAGGATACCGAAAGGTAAAAGAGAGGCAATTACTCCTGCTTCAATTTGGTTTATTGAATATTTAGAAATGACATCAGGTAGAATAAGACCTACTGAAACAGCACAAATTCCAAATATAAATATACCGGCATATGCCGCAATAAATGCTAATTTCTTTTGTTTGTTCAATGTGTTTTGATTATAAAAGGGTCTAAATATAATTTCTAATTGATTAATTAAAAATCTAAGGTAGTTAAAAAACGGATATTATATTTTTTATCTTTGACATTTTTCAAAAGCAACTATTTCGCTGTTTAATTCGTCATAATATAATAAAGAACTAATCCGGATGGATTTTATTGATAAACTCAAATTGCTTGTTAATACCATGTCTTTTAATAAGACAGAAAGAACACTTTTTTAATGATATTGATAATACCAAATAACCTAAATTATATGAAAATGAAATCAAAGATCAGTTTTTTTACAGGACTTATAATCACAACTATACTGGGATATATGATAATGGTACCCGGTTGCGTAAAATTTGATGATGATGATACTGAACAAGAAACCTATTTTCTGGTTAAGGTTGATAGTATTGATTTAACAGATACAATAACAGTAAGCGATACTCTTTCTATCAGTTTCTATGGAACCGTTGGCACTACTGATTGTTATTCATTCTATCAATTTTATCCTGTGACTATTATAGACACTCTTATTGTTGAAGTTTTGGGAATGCTGGCACCGGGTGAGAACTGCGATTCTGTCATGGTTTACCTTGAAGGTGAACAACTTAATGTATATAACTTTGACGAAGGCACTTATTTTGTGCATGTTAAGCAACCAGATGGAAGCTTACTTACTGACTCCCTCACTGTGGTCCCGACAGGTGATAGATAAGACCAGGTAAGCAATTGCACCTGAAATTAAATTGGCTGTGAATGCTGCCCAGAAAATCCCTTCCAAACCAATCCATGATGAAGCAAACCAGGCAAGAGGAATATACAAACCTATCATTCTTATAGCAATCATACCAAATGCTACAAATGGTTTATTAATTCCATTGAATGTGCCCATGCTCATCATCAATATCCCCTGAAATCCGAAGCTAAACGAAACAATAACCAGATATCCGGAAGTAATTTGTATAACGTCGGGATTGGAACTAAAAATACCGGCAATTATCTGCGCCGCAAACAGGCAGATAATAAAAACAAAAACACCCCAGGTTACGGAAAACAAAGAAGCGATTTTTATGCCACGGAATATCCTTGTTTTATTCCCAAGTCCCCAGTTCTGACCGGCAAAGATCATCATTACCGAACCTAATGCCCTGACAACCAGAAGCGCAAGCATTTCCAGACGTACAATGATACCAAATGCTGCTATAGCTTCATTACCAAACTCAGCGATAATCCGTGTAAGAACACCAATAGAGAGGGGTGTAATTAGTAAACTAATTGTAGCTGGTCCGGCAATATAAAGGATGTTTTTCCACGTACGAAATAATTCAACTAAATCGGACACATAAAAGGCAAGTAGTTTTTTTCGCTTGATAAGAATATACAGAGTAAAGATCATCCCAATTCCTCTTGCAATTACTGTTGCAATGGCTGCGCCTTTCAGCCCTAATTCAGGGAATGGTCCAATCCCAAAAATCAGCAGGGGATCAATAATTATATTGACTATTGCCGAAAAAACCATTATCATTCCCGGTGTAAATGTATCACCTGTAGCACGAATGATATTGTTCCCAACCATGGGTATAACCAGGAATATCATTCCCCAATACCAGATAACCATATAATCTTTTATCAAAGGCAGAATATCCGGAGAGGCACCAAGCAATTTGAATAAAGGATCAATGGTAAGCTGACCAATTGTTACAAAAATTATAATTACAACAACTGACAAGGCAAGAGCATGTGCTGCATGTTGCCGGACAGTCGATATTTTTTCAGAAACAATCATCCTGGATATAAGAGAAGCTGCCCCTATTCCCATACCCATGGAAATACTTGAGATAAGCATAATAACAGGAAAAGTAAATCCAATAGCTGCAAGTTCATCAACCCCAATCTTCCCAATGAAATAAGTGTCTGTCAGGTTAAAGATCACCATACCCAACATTCCTAATATCATTGGCCAGGTAAGTTTGGCAAGTGCTGATGTAATAGGTCCTTCTGTTAAGATTTTATTGCGTTTCTTCATTAATAACTTCCCGTTCAATAAGAAATGAAAAAGCAAAAGTAAAAAGATATCGTCAAGTCAGGCAATTTTAAATTCAAAAACAAAAAAATCCTTACATTTATCCCTGCTATGAATAACCTCCCGGGGAAATTCCCTGTTTCAAAAACAGTTACTATCCTTCTGATAGCTATTCTGGTATACAGCGGATTTACTTTCTTTCCAAACAATATATTATCCTGGGATGTTTTTGGATACTATCTCTACTTACCTTTAACATTTATCTACCACGATATTGGATTGAATAATGAAACAATTATTCATGAGATTTTAGATAAATACTATAATAGTGCCACTTTTTACCAGGCTATAAAATTGCCTGCAGGCAATTGGGTCATGAAATATAGTATGGGGATGTCTATCCTCTATTCCCCGTTTTTCTTCATCGGTCATCTTTATGCTAAAATATCCGGTTTTCCCGCTGATGGGTTTTCCCTCCCCTATCAATATGCAATATTTATCGGCGGTCAGGTTTTTACAGTTACCGGGATTATTGCTTTACGTAAAGTACTTATTCAATTTTTCAATGATAAGATAATAGCAATAATCATTACGATTATCGTTCTTGGAACTAACTATTTCTACCATAGTTCATTCCATGGGCAAAATGCCATGTCGCATAATTTTCTATTTACTACATATACTTTTATTATCTGGCTGACAATATTATGGCATCGCTCACAGAATCTCAGGCATATTATTTTACTGGGAATTATTTGTGGTCTGACAATCTTAAGCAGACCATCGGAAATTGTATGCCTTGCTATTCCGCTTTTCTGGGGTGTATGGAATAAAGAAACAGTAATTGAGAAATTTAATCTGCTTGTCCGACAGAAAAAGCAAGTTATCCTATTTTTTATAATCTTATTGATAATTGGAAGTCTTCAATTTGTTTACTGGAAAATCTATACCGGTAAATTCTTGTATAACAGCTATGGAGCCAATGCAGGTGAAGGGTTTGAGTTTTCACATCCCTACATTCTCAAAGTACTTTTCAGTTTCAGAAAAGGATGGCTTTTATATACTCCTGTGATGATATTCTCAATATTTGGATTAGCCATTTTATATAGAAAAAACAGGGTGATCTTTTTCCCGCTGCTAATTTATTTTATAACAAATCTATATATTGTATCAAGCTGGTCATGCTGGTGGTATGCACAAAGTTTTGGTCAAAGAGCCCTTATCCAGTCCTACCCGGTAATGGCTATCTCTCTGGGATATTTCCTGGTTTACTTAAAAAACAAAAAAAGGAACTTTCAGATTGCTGTTTACTTTGTTTTATTTGCTTTAATTGTTCTTAACCTGTTTCAAACCAGGCAGTTTATTAATGGAATAATTGATGCTGACCGGATGACAAAAGATTATTATTTCAAGGTATTTGGAAAAACACATACCAATGAAGAAAATAAAAAACTATTACTCATCAAACGGTCATTCGATGGCAAAGAAACCTTTTCTAATGAGGCCGGATATGTAAGTAAGTTGTTACGGAAAAGAAAATTTGAGGATCTGAAAACAAAAACTTCAACCCGTTTTGCTTTATCAGGGAAAAAATCTGTTTTACTTGATAGCTCAAATATTTATTCACCTGTAATTGAGGCAAGCTACCGGGAAATTACTGATAAAGATCACGCGTGGATACGGGCAAGTGTTTATATTTACCCAACATCAGATACTAAAGCAAACCCTTTCAGTTTTGTAATCCACTTCGAACACAATGGCTATGCATATAAATACAAGGCATTTGATTCGGAGAAGATGAATCTTAAACTAAATGAATGGAACCGGATTTGTTTCGATTATTTGACACCTGAAGTTCGACGGAAAACTAATAATCTGAAAGTGTATATCTGGTATAGAGGAAAAGAGGCATTATTCGTTGATGACCTTCAGGTTGAGATATTTGAACCAATTCATTAAATACATATTTTTCTGATGATCAGGAATTGTTTATATTTGAAAAAAAAGGAATCATGACAGTAACAAGAACATTTGATTTGCTTAACCGGTATCAGGAAAACTTTGATAAAGAAGATGCACTGGTAGCTAAGGAAAAAGGCAAATGGGTAGAATACAGCACCCGTCAGTATATCGATTATGCATATGCCTTTAGCTATGGACTTCTGGCACTTGGCATTAAAAAGGGTGATAAAATTGTAACCGTTTCCAATAACCGTCCCGAATGGAATTTTGTAGATATGGGAATGGCAATGATCGGTGTTGTTCATGTGCCTGTTTTTCCTTCCCTCAACACTGATGAATACAAATACATACTGGAACATTCTGACACAAAGGCAGTTATTGTTTCGGACAAGAAGTTGTACGAGATGATTAACCCTGCATTTGAACAGGTCAAAGGTTTGAAAAATTTCTACTCATTTGACAAAATAGAAGGGGTTAAAAACTGGATGGATATTATTGAATCCGGACATAAAAATGCTGTACAGTTTAAGGATGAGGTTGAAAAGATAAAAAATGAAATTGTGCCTGACGATTTCGCAACATTAATATACACGTCGGGCACAACAGGCACTGCGAAAGGTGTTATGTTATCGCATAAAAACCTTGTTAGGAATTTTCTGGCTGCAGCAGAGATATTTTGCCTGAAACCTGAAGACAAATATTTATCTGTTTTACCCCTCTGCCATGTCGGCGGTCGTATGGGCAACTACCAGACTCAATATAGTGGTACCAGTATTTATTATGCCGAGAATATGGGGGCAATTGCTGCAAATATGCGCGAGATAAAACCTAACGGATTCGATGCTGTTCCGCGGATACTTGAGAAAGTATATGACACAGTTATTGCTAAAGGGAAAAAACTGACACAACCAAAGAAATCAATATTTTTCTGGGCTGTAAAACTTGGTCTGAAATACAAAGACGATGGTAATAACAGTTGGTTTTATAACCGGAAATTAAAAATTGCAGATAAGCTTATTTTTATTAAATGGAGAGAAGCACTGGGAGGAAATATACGGTCAGTAGGTTGTGGCGGGGCATCATTGCAACCTCGTCTTGAAAGAATTTTCTGGGCATGTGGCATTAAGGTTCTCAATATGTATGGTCTTACCGAGACTTCTCCTGTAATTACAATTAACAAAAATACAATACCCGATTTTAAACTTGGTACTGTAGGAAAACTGATTGAAGGAGTTGATGTGAAAATTGCCGATGATGGAGAAATTCTTTGTAAAGGTCATAATGTAATGCTTGGTTATTATAAAGATCAGGAATTAACTAAATCAGTCTTTGATGAAGATGGCTGGTTTCATACAGGAGATATTGGCTCCTGGGATAAAGACAAATTCCTAAAAGTAACCGACAGGAAAAAAGAAATATTTAAACTGTCGAACGGTAAATTCATTGCACCCCAGATTATTGAAAATAAGATCAAAGAATCAATTTTCATTGATCAGATAATGGTTACAGGGGAACATGAGAAATTTGCCAGTGCAATTATATCTCCAAATTTTGCTTATTTCAAAGACTGGTGCAATTCTAAAAACATTCATTTTGAAAACAATGAAGAATTAATTCAATCACAGCAGGTTTTGACCGTCTTTAACGAAGAGGTTAAGAAATTCAACAAAACTTTAAGCACCCCCGAAAAAATAAGCAGGTTTAAACTGGTTCCGGATGAATGGTCTCCGGCAACAGGAGAGCTATCACCCACACTTAAGCTGAAACGAAAAAATATTGAAACTAAATATATAAAACTACTTGAACAGGTTTATTCTAAACAATCAATATAACAATTTTTTTCTTAACCAGGTTTTGTGAGCCAATTAATTTTGTTTATTCGCGTATTCCAACATATTGAATATTATGACTTTAATAAAAGTATCCAATAAAAAAAACAAACAGGAATTTATTGATGTTGCTAAAGTAATTTATAAAGATAATGATACATGGGTTTGTCCGTTAGACAATGAGATTGATGCAATTTTTGATCCTGAAAAAAATGTCTATTATAACCATGGAGAAGCGCAACAGTGGGTTTTAAAAGATGATAACAAAAACCTGATAGGCAGGATTGCTGCATTTATTGATTTTAAAACAGCGCATATACAAGATCAGCCAACCGGGGGTATGGGGTTTTTTGAATGTGTAAATGATAAAAAAGCTGCATTCCTTTTGTTCGATACAGCAAAAAAATGGCTACAGGAAAAAGGGATGGAGGCAATGGACGGTCCAATAAATTTTGGAGAAACAGATAGTTACTGGGGTCTACTCGTTGACGGATTCACTCATCCATCATATGAAATTGCTTATAATCACAAATATTATCAGGATCTTTTTGAATCGTACGGATTTAAAACCTATTACAGGCAAGAAGGGTTCCATCTTGATATTACTAAAGAAATCCCGGAGAGATTCCTAAAAATTGCAGAATGGGTAGCAAAAAAACCTGAATATGAATTCAAACACTTTTCCTGGAACGACCAGGATCAATTTGCACTTGATTTTGCAGAAGTGTTTAATGTTGCATGGGATTCATTCAAGGAAAATTTTGAACCTCTAACACCGGGATATATCAAGAAGACCCTGAAAAAAGCAAAAGCTATAATTGATGAAGAGTTCATATGGATTGCCCACAGAAACAAAAAGCCAATTGCTATTTATGTTATGTACCCTGATGTTAACCAGATACTTAAACATCTTAACGGAAAACTGAATCTCCTTAATAAACTAAAATTTGCTTACCTGAAACAAAAAAAGACCATTACACGTGCACGTGGTGTGCTGATGGGTGTTATCCCAAAATACCAGGGACTTGGCATTGAATCGGCTTTTATCTGGAACCTGATACAGGTATTTAAAAAGAAACTTCATTATAAAGAACTTGAATTCTCCTGGGTAGGTGATTTTAACCCTAAAATGCGGAAGATATTTATTTCTGTCGGTAGTGTTTCAGCAAAACATTATATCACATACAGGTATCTGTTCGACAGGAATGCCAAATTTAAACGGTATCCTATTAAAGAAGGCTAAGGCTAAGAAAAAATAACAACATGAATTACCATACGATAATAATAGGCGCAGGGCTTGGCGGGCTTACCGCCGGAGCAAAACTCGCCAAGGAAGGGAAAAAAGTATTACTGATAGAACAGCACACTGTACCAGGCGGATGTGCAACCACTTTTAAGCGTAAGGATTATACACTTGAAGTGGGACTTCACGAAATGGACGGTCTTCATGAAAAAGATATGAAGACTAAGATATTCAGTGACCTGGGAGTTTTCGACAAGGTTGAATTCCTTAAAGTGCCTGAATTTTACCGGTTTGTTAATGAAAGGTATGATATAGTAATACCTCATAACCCCGAAAAAGCAATTGAAATACTTATTAACCACTTTCCCGATGAAAAGGATGGAATAAAAGCATATTTCCACCAGGTAATGAATGCAAGACAGATAATTAAAGAATCTGCCGGTGAAAAAGAAAGAACCGTTGGAGAATTCCTCGATTCAATAATTGAGAATAATGACCTGAAGCTTGTGCTTCTTGGAAACCTCGGGTATTTCCATGATGATCCGTATTCTTTATCACTAAGCTATTATTCTGTTGCCCAGGGAAGTTATTACACAGGTGGGGGAAGTTTTATTAAAAGAGGATCACAGGAATTATCTAATCATCTCGCTAAGTTTATTGAAAATAATGGTGGAAAAGTTATTCTTAATCATCTCGTTACTGAAATTATTACTGACAATAATAAAGCCATTGGTGTAATTTACAGGAAGAAAAAGAAAAGAAAGATAAAAGCTTTTGCAGGTAATATAGTTGCAAATGCAGCAATTCCAAATGTTGCAAATTTATTGTTACCCTGGAAACATAGTGAGAAACTCAGACAACAATTCAAAAACATGGAACCCGGGGCTTCAATATTAACTGTATATTTTGGTTTCAAAAAACCACCGAAAGAGATCGGTAATAAGTATTACTCAACCTTTATTTATGATAGTTCGGTAAAAACCCAGGCTGATATTTTTGAGAACAACAAAAGTGATTTTTCTACACGTAGTTTTACATTTGTTGACTATGGCCAGGTTGATTCAGGACTGGCACCCAAAGGTAAAAGTGTTGGTGCAATCTGTTGTGTTGATTATACATCGAACTGGGAAAACCTGGAAAAAAAAGAATATAAAAAAAGGAAAAACGAAGTTGCACAAATTTTCATAAACCGTCTCGAGAAGCTTCTCCCAGGTTTTAATAACGCAATTGAGTACTATGAAGTAGCCACATCAAAAACAATAGAACAGTTCACATTAAACCCTGAGGGAGCAGTGTATGGTTTTGCCCAGACACCGCTGAGAGCAACTTCTGATAAAATAAAAACAATAGAAAATCTTTATTTTGCCTCTGCCTGGTCAAAGCTGGGAGGAGGGTTCTCGGGGGCAATCTATAATGGCTATCTATGCGCGTTTGAGATCCTGAGAAAGAGGGAATAATTTCATAACTATTCAAAAAAAGTATAAAAACATTACATCATGAAATCATCTCCGGTAAATCGATTATTTTCCTGTTTTACTAACCTAAGCCTTATTATTATGTTTTTTGTTTTAGGGAATTCAACTCTTTTAGGCCAGTCACAGCAACAACCTCTTACTTCCCAGCTGAAAACCATTGATGTATACACCAAAGAAATTAATATCATCTATTCCGCACATGATCATTTCGAAGCACCTAACTGGACACCGGATGGGCAATATTTGATCTTTAACAGTCAAGGGAAGCTGTATAGGATATCATTAACCGGTGGAAAACCGGCTTTGATTCAAACAGGATTTGCCGACCGTTGCAATAACGACCATGTATTATCACCCGATGGTAGCCATATTGCTATTAGCCATCAATCTGTTGAAGATGGTAGTTCACGAATTTATGTTACACCAATTACCGGTGGTATCCCGCAACTTATTACCAAAAACGGGCCATCATACCTTCATGGCTGGTCACCCGATGGTAAACATTTAGCTTATTGCGCACAGAGAAATGGCGAATATGATGTTTATACTATATCCATCGACATGGGTGAGGAAGTACAACTTACTTCAGCTACCGGTTTGGATGATGGTCCGGATTATTCACCTGACGGTTTGTATATTTACTTTAACTCTGTACGTACAGGAACTATGCAAATCTGGCGTATGCTTACTGATGGTTCAGAGCAAACACAGTTAACATTTGATGATAAAAACGACTGGTTTCCCCATCCCTCACCTGATGGCAAATGGATATTGTTTCTTTCATACGGACCGGAAGTAGATGGGCATCCTGCAAACAAACAGGTTGAATTAAGAATGATGCCTGTAAATGGAGGCAAACCGGTCATCCTAATTAAACTTTTCGGCGGGCAGGGAACCATCAATGTCCCCTCATGGTCGCCCGATAGCAAGAAGTTTGCATTTGTTGAATATCAGATAGAAAAAGAATAAATAGATATTCACCTATTTAAACTCACAAATCCGCCAAGCGGTTTAAAACCGCCATGCGGGTTATTCAAAAAACCTGACCAACTGTTTCATAAAGTCAAAACGCTGATCTTTTTTAATAATCGTTTCAAAAGGAAATCCAAGAATCACTGTTTTATACTCGCCTTTAAAGCAAATTCCGGCGCTTGAATTATTTTCCACGTAACGGAATGCCGTAATAGCTCCATCACCAAATGGCTCAATGGCATCCGGCGCTTCAACTATATAAATATCAGGATTATATGACGTATTAAAAGTCCATTGACCATTAAATATTTGCCTTGCATAATCAGTGGCAAACACTTCTCCGCTTTTTACAGCATGGTTAGTCCGCCAGGAAAAGTGTAATATATTTTCAGCAAATTTTTTAACCAGAGTGTCATCACTCAGAATATAATCCGAAGCAATATAAGCACCTGAAATAAACAGATTTCCACCGGATTCAGTATACTGTTTTATTTTTTGGCGAACTGCCGGTGCAAATACTTTATACATAATAATGGAATTATCTTTAAGAGAGGATGTACTCTTTTCCTCTCCATAAATTATATCAATAAAGTTAAATGGTTCAGGATTAAAATAGTTATTCGAGAAAACCTCATCACTTATTGACACAAATGAATATCCGGCTGCCAAAATTGCTTCACCGTGAATAAATGGAAAATCAAAACTATTTCCTGGCAATATTTTCCCCTCAATATTACCATAGCTTGCTCCCCAGCCGGGACTATCATCATCTAACCATGTAGACTCCCGATCAAAATCATATGTGGATCCGGTATATCCTATTTCGTATTTGTATGGGACACCCTGATCCTTCCAACTTGAAATACCTGCTATTTCTTTATTATCAATTATAGCAGCACCACACACACGATTAAATCCATTTACCACAAGTGCAATTTTATCACTCCCTTCAACAAATCCTGCTGACAGGATCTCCCCCGGAAAACTTTCTCCGCCGGAATTAACGGCAGATACTTTAAAGCTGTATATCTGGTCGTAGTTTTTCAACCCAATCACAACAGAAGTATCATCAATAATAACTCCATTATCAAACCCAAAATTACCAACACGTTTATAAAGCATGTATTTTTCAGGTTCAGCAGTAGGTTCAAGAGGATCCATAACAGGTCTCCAGCTTAGCCGTATAGTTTTACCACCAATATATGAGATAGAAAAATTATCAACCGGCATTGGTTGCACCACATAATCCCGCTCTTCCTGGTAAGCAAGAAATTTGAGCATACCTTTATAAATTGAACGGCTTACTGCAAACCGGAAACGAGGATCAAGACCAAAACACATGTCTGCCAGGTTCTGGTGAGACATTAATTCCAATAACATGGTGGGAACATTTGCCCTCCAAGCTTCGGAATATTCCTTATTCCATAAACCACGACGGGTCCATTTGGGATTAAACAGCACACGAATGTCATCCACTATCTCGGATTGGATAATATCCGAAAGATCACGACTGGCCATTTTCGATTGTCCATCCGGAAAGATTCCCTCATTTCTGACGGAGCTATAAATACCAAGCGTTCCAATAATAGAGTCATTGGCAGTTACACCGGCATCAGTATGAAAAGCAAATGACAGATCCATTGGAATTTTAAGTCCGGTTATTCCACGGTGATCCGTAGGTCCATTGGGACTTCCCATCAGGTAATTCACCCACTCCCCGCGCGACTGGTAATCATCATTGTAATCATTTTTCCCACTGTTAAGGTTATAAACCAAAGTGTCAGGCATACCGGTATACTGTAGCCAATATCTGGCTGCCTCCATATACCTTGGTTTATTACTTATCTTCCATCGAAAATCATTGGGATTTGTTTTCAGATTTTCTTCAGATTGCCGGTTTTGTCCATTTTTCAACGACCATTGGTTAGGTATCAATTCCTCTGAAGGTCTTCTGGCTACATTTCCCATACCACCTCCAAATTTTATTGCATCACTGGTTATCCATCCTGATTCTTTGCTTCCAGCAGAAACCCTGACACATCCAATATCCGGATTTACACCTTTTACAAAGTGAAATGTCCCAAGATAGATCCATGTTCCGCCTCCCATTTGCTGATTTATAAGAAATTCTGTTTCCCCACCTGTATGATAAACAGAATATTTCACGTCAGGTACATTCATTTCGCTCTGTGCATAACTTATATATACTGCATAATCACCATCTTTGGGAATCCCAGGTACATATCTCAGATAAGAAGAATCGCTATTTGTTGCTCTGAACCTGAGATGACTACCCATAGCAAAAGGGTTTTCTCCTGATCTTAAAGTGTCTTTCCAAACAAATCCATTGCCGGATATTGTATCCGGTTTAACCCCATAAACAATAATTTCAGAGTTTTCAATTGCCGTATCATTATCAACTATCACTTCCCTGGTCTGTATATCTCTTTCGCGGGGTAAAAACATGGTAGCTCCTGCATTTTCAAGCATAGGAACTATATAGGGCAACACAAATGTCATTGGAAATATATCCTCCACAGTAGTATGCAGCCTGGCACGCTGCCATTCCCAACGATCTAATTTCGATTCATAATAATAACCATGACTTGGCCATAAGGCAATATTCCTGTTATACAAGCCATATTCAGGTTTAAATTCTCCAATTTCTCTTTTCAAAGGAACGGGCCTTCTATTTTCCCTGGATAATCTGGAAGAATCGACAGCCAATTCAATTCTAAAATAATTAGGTATCAAATTTTGAAACAGCTGACCGTCAGTATATAACTGGATATCATATTTACGAAAACGCCGTCCTAACTGATCTTTTAATAACTGAACTGCAGCATAATAGCTATCCTCTCTTATGGGAATATAGGAGAGAGTCTTGTTAAAAAACAATTGCACAAGGAATTGCTGAGGCAGAACAGAGACAGAATCAATGGTTATTTCACCAAGATGTTTCCATTCCTTAAAACCGTAATTCCAGTTTTCAAGCTTTTTGTCAGCTTTTTGTGTCAGCTTCAACTGCTCTGCCGACTGGGCTGAAAGGGAAGAAGAAACAATTACAAAAAGGAATAAACATACCCCAAATTGACGAAAAAAAAATAATTTAGACATTTGTACCTTGGCTTAAGTTTGCTATATAAGAAATAATTTGTTTATAGGTTAAATGTCAAAATATTACTCTTAGACTCTGCGACTTTTAGACCCTTCGACATTAAATTTCATGTTTTAATACTCTTCCACTTTAAGTATTTTAGTTCACTTTAGTTCATTTTAGTCATTTCTTTCCTTCTATTTATATAAATAATACTTTTTTGATAATTTCCTGAAACTTTCCACATTTTTATTTAAAATTGGTTCGATATCAGAATATTTATAATTCTCAAAGAAAACTTCCCTTATTTTTGATGAACCCGTTACTTTATCGAACATATTATGCCTCGTTGTTGATAATCCATATACATCTATATCGGGATAAATAGCATGATGTACATCCATAAACATAAACTGTAAACCCATCAGGTTAAATTTATCCGCATCAATAATATGTATCTGCACACCTTTCATCTCTTTCTTTGCCCACTTACCATAATAAGGTTTAAATATAACAGGGCGGAAAATCACACCTTTCAAACCCAGAGCAGTCATTGTTTCTGCCAGCTTAAAAGGATCAATCCATTCGGCGGCATATATTTGAAAAGGAAGAGTATACCCAACACCTTCGGTAAATACTCCCAGTTCACCCATAACTCCTGTTGCAACATAATATGGAGCAGAATAAGCATGTGGAATATGAGGTGACGAAAGAACCCATTCCAGTCCGGTATCTTCAAACTTCATTTTACGCTCCCAGCCCTTCATTGGTACAACAGTTAATTTACATGATTTCTTACCTGACAGTAATTTTTCTTTGTTTAATAAATTTGCCAGTTCACCACAGGTCAATCCATAAACATAAGGTATTGGAAAAGCACTGACCATTGAATAATATCCTTCTTCAACAATAGCTCCTTCAATTTTTTTTCCTCCTAACGGATTTGGTCTGTCGAGTACAACAAACCCGATATTATTTTCAGCCGCCGCCGTCATTGCATAACCCATAGTACTGATAAAAGTATATGACCTGCATCCGATATCCTGAATATCATATACAAGAACATCAATACCCTTGAGCATTTCAGGCGTAGGTTTCCGGGTTTTGCCGTACAATGAATACACCGGTAATCCGGTCTTTTCATCAGTATAAAACCCAACATGTTCTCCTGCGGAATAATCACCACGCACCCCATGTTCAGGACCATACAGTGCCACAAGGTTTACTTCCTGAGCTTCATACAGAATATCAATTGTTGATCTTAACTTTGAGTCAACACCCGTTGCATTGGTTATTAACCCGACTCTTTTCCCCTGAAGGACATCAAAATCGTTAGATACTAAAACCTCAAGTCCGGTTTTTACCTTTGGCTGGGATTTAATATCCGTAATAAAAAATACTCCCGGGAATAATAAGAGTAATAATATTTTTCTAACCATAGCATAATTGATTTACAATTAACTTTTTCACCTCTCACATTCTCATTTTCTCATCTTCCCATCTTCCTTATTTACTTTTTAATTTTTAATTTATTCTATCCCTCATCTTCCCATTCTTCCATTATTCCATTATTCCTTCTTATCCCTTTACTCCCTCTACTCCCTCTACTCCCTCTATTCCCTCTCTTCCATTCTTTTCTTCCCAAAACCCGGATCGATTTTAATAAACCACAGGGCTACAAAACTCGGGATTGTACAAATAATAACATAAATAAAAAAATTCTGATAGCCCAGAAACTCTTGTATCGCTCCACTAATCATTCCCGGTATCATCATCCCCAGCGCCATGAATCCTGTAGCAATAGCAAAATGTGCTGTTTTATACTCTCCCTTTCCGGCTATATACAACATATAAAGCATATAACCAGTAAATCCAAATCCGTAACCAAATTGCTCAACTGCAATACAAGCGTTAACCACAATTAGATTATCCGGAAGCACATTAGACAGGAAAATATAAACAACATTTGGAATATTAATACTTACTGCCATCCACCATATCCATTTTTTTAATCCATGTTTTGAGGCAAGGATACCACCCAGTATTCCACCTATCATTAATGCTATAAGACCAACCGTACCATAGGCAAACCCTTTCTCAGTTAATGATAATGCCAGTCCCCCGTTTTCGCTTGAATCAAGCAAAAATGGAGAGGCCATTTTTGTAAGTTGTGATTCTGAAAAGCGGTAAAGCAACAAAAAAATTACAGAAGGTACTATTCCTTCCTTCTTAAAAAAAGTTGCAAATACATGGAAATAAGAACCTTCCTGTTTCTTATTTTCCCTGTTATCAGATTCCGGAGAAGGAAGAATATATTTATGATAAAGACTAAGCAACAGGAATAGCAATCCCAAAAAAGCAATTGAGACTGACCAGCTAAACGGGACATCTCCTGCTTTTGCATCAAACCTGGCACTTGCGGTTTCTTTAAGGTTTGGTTTTACTTTAATAACTGCTTTTCCTGGAACGTTCCAATTATTTTTATCAAATTCAAATAATCCGTTACTTGCTAAAAATATATCCTTGCTCCCTTTTTTCTGACCGAAAGTCATTTTGACAACCTCATCACCTTCAGGCGGTGCTGACAGAGCAAAAAAGATAACTACAGAATCACATGGATTAGTGTCGGCTTCATCAAAAAGCGGTACTTTAACCTCCTCGGGAAAAACAAGAATTACCGGTTTACCATCTCCTTCAACAATTTCAATATCCTCTTTATGTAAGGTCTCTGTAATTTGCGATTGCGAAACTGCGCTGATATTAACATGTAAGGTATCTAATCCTGTATTATCCAATATTAACCCGGTAATAATAACTAACAGGCCCAGGCCTGCAATCATTGCCAGTCTGTAGAAAGTGGCACGAATTCCTGTAAAAAAAGCCTGTTTATGTTCATCCAGGGCAAGCATATAAAATCCATCTGCAGCAATATCATGAGTTGATGAAATAAATGCCATCACCCATAAAAACATTAGTGTAATGGGGAACCACCAGGGCAGGTGCAATGCAAATGATACTCCAAAAAATGCGAATGCCAATGCCAACTGCATCCATACAATCCATTTTCGCTTTGTTGAATAAATATCTACAAACGGACTCCAAAATGGCTTTATCACCCATGGCAGATACAAAATACTTGTCCAGAATGCGAGAGATGCATTTGAAACACCCAGGGTTTTATACATGTCACTGGCAACGAACATTACAATTATATATGGAATACCTTCAGCAAAATAAAGGGATGGTATCCACGACCAGGGATTAGGGTTTGATTTGATTTTTAGACTCATAGTTTTGGTTTTGTTCCGTGTTATACACATTCGTTACCATTACGTCGGACAAAGCGGGTTACGAGTTGGGGGTTGACATTTTGTTAATATATTTTTTTCAATTTTGAACCGGGATAATAATGATACACTATTTTATCTGTTTTATAACCATTTAATGCCATGCCCAGTGCACCTATCTGGCATAATCCGGCACCATGTCCCCAGCCGGCTCCTTTAAAGATAAACCCATCAGGATAATCTGACCCTCCCGGTTTTATCTCTTCAATAATAATTGCTGAGCTAAATAAGAACATCTTATGAAGAATGCGACGGATTTCATAATCTTTCTCAATAATAACAGACAAGGAGAGATTATTAATATCCAGATAATTTACTTCAAGAAGTAGTATTCTACCGCTTCCGGCTCTTTTCAGCGGGATAAGTGATAATACAGCTTTTACATTTAATTTAAGCTTTTCATTAATATTTTCCACAAGTTCCTGCTGTGAAGTTTTTATTGTCCAGCGAAAATATTTTCCTTCTTCATCAACATTACCAAGGAATTTATTAAGCTGATCTTCCGGGATATAATGAGGACTGCAAAAGGTGTGTGGCACACTGTTCACCCATTTCTTCATTTCCTGTTCCTTTGTCAGATCAACATCAAATTTTTCTTTTGCGTCAGGGATATTTTGCATATAAGGCAAAGGTGTATTTTCCCAGAGATTCTCGAATTTCTCCATAATGCCACCACATGATTTTGAATAACGGGTATCGCAAATTTTACTATCATACATTAAAACCTGCCCCAGAGTGTTCATAGCTCCTGCTTTTGATTGAGCAGTTAAATTGTTTATTCCGTGGTATCTCTGGCAGCAATCATCATTACATACATCAAAACCAAGATTAACATGTTTTTGTTCAACATTGGCAAGCATCCATGATCTGGCAACTATTGTCTGCGCTTCAATGAACGCCTCAGGGCACTCAGCACTCATTTCAGATGTAGCAACACAGGCAAGATAAAATTCCAGGGGTAGCTCATTGACAAGAAGTAGTGAATTGTCAACAATTTCAATTTCAATGGTATAAGACAATTTTACACTTATTTGTTTTGCCCAATGAAAACCCCGTCCTGCGATAACAGGTTTCACCAGAATAAAACCATCATTTTTGTTTTGGATAAACTTAAGGGTTTTTACAGGTCCAACTCCTTTTTGTCCGTTTAGTTCAATTCCTGATTTTTTCACAGAAATTTTAATTTCCTTACCAGATAAAGGAACAATCTGAGAATTATTTATTAGAATTGATGTAGAGTGTAAATCTGAAATTTCAAGAGAGAGAGCGTTCTGCTTATCTTCAGGCAAAATTATTCCAACTCTCAATATTGGTTCTTTATCAGGTATATTTCCAGGTATTAACATAAATTATCTTTTTTTACATGCTAGCCATGCATCGACACCTGCTCCTATCGCCGGTGATTCCCTCAATTTTGAAATTGTAATAAATTCTTTCCTGAATCTTCCGTTTTGCAAATATTTTTTTTTAAGCCGGTTTTCGTTATTCTTATTGAATAATTCCGATAATCTTTCAATAACCCGGCTCCACAACAGTGGAGTTTGTTTTGAATCATTAAGCAAATCGCCAAGACGCTGTCCGATGATAATACGATCTAAAAGTACACCCCTGTATTTATGATCCTTTTCGGTTAATTCCCTGGCAGGATTAACAAACGAAAAGAGTCCGGACCAACCTGAATATATTGTTGTAATACGCTCATATAATAATGTGGCGATATTGATACTGACATCATTAATTGTATCAACCGCGGCTTTATCATCTGATAAAGCTTTTTCGAGAATTTGTGGCGGATAAATATGGTTATTATTTAACTCTTCAACAGGAATATTACTATAATGGCTATAAATAAATTGTATCCCTGCTGCAGAAGCATACCGTTCAAAAGATATTCCCCTATCACCTTGCATCTCCCATGCTTTGGCAATCCAACTCTTTGTTTGGTCAAAGGGGATAAGTTCCCCTTTCAGTTTCAGCGCATCAGCAACACCGGTTCCTCCACCCAGGTAATAAGCATTTTGCACATCCCTGAATAATCCATTTGCCGAATATTCTTCGCCCAAACCACAATAATCCGCATCGCTGCCAAGATGTGCGATGGGAGAACCAAGGGTCAGGTTTTCTTCTTTAATTCTTAATTCAATATATTCTGAAAATCCCGGCATTCGCGGACCGTTTGCAATTGCCGAAATCCCGCGTTTATCGGCAGTCTTTAGACCCGGCATTCCTATTCCGATAAGAACATTTTTTTCTGGAAATTTTTTCAATAACCAGATAATTACATCAGCCGCAGTTTTCATATACACCTCACCCTGTTTCTTTTCCTCATTGGTAAGATGAATTTCTTTATTCATCTCATCCAGTTGAGTTTTTATATCAACAGGAGTAAAGCCGGGATTAAAATCAGGGTAGTCAGAATATTTCTTCTGCAGGTTAATATCAGATATTTGAAACAGATGTGTTTGTTCCCGGTAATTAATTACCCAGCCGCTTACTTTTGTTGCTCCCCCATCTATTCCTATTAAAAGTATGTTTTTCAAAATAAGTGCCTATTTGGTATTAAAAGCAATACGTCTCAAGATTACCTCTTTCCTCATATCATCTTTTGCTTCATCATTCCGGTCAATTACGTCCTGGTTAATTGCATGATCCGTTCCGCCTGAATGACGAATAACTTCATACACCGGATCATATACCCTTCCTATCCTATAGTATTCAGCTATTTTATTCACCATTTCATAATCCTCACCGTAATTCCGTGCAAATGCATCATCATTGATCCCGAAATATCCCATTTCTTTGATAATATGAATTGGAATTGAGCGGGGAGCACCTGCTCCATTTATACGCAGAAGATTATTTCTTCCGTTATCCTCAGTCCACTCATCATGTGTTACTATCGGAATATCCTTCATTCGTGACAACGACCCATCATCACTTTTTTCCCAGACTTCGTATGAACCGATAACCATTCCAATATCCCCGGATGATTCAAAACAACCAACTATTTTTTCTACAGCGTCAGGTTTCAAACGATCATCCGAATCAAGCTGCATGTAATATTTCCCACGTGCCTGATTTACTCCCAAATTTAAGCAGAAACCTATACTATTAATATCCACAACAATAAGACAAACTTCAGGTTTCCCGGGATTATAGGATTCACCACCTTTCATATATTTCTTTACTTCACGTATTGTAGGATCATTATCGCCGCCATTAATCACTATAATTGCCTCAATATCCTGAACAGATTGAGCATGTATACTCTCGATTGCTGTACCTATAAATTCAGGCCTGAATCCAACAGGGATTATAACGGAGGCTGCAAGAGTTGAAACATCGTTATACTCAGATTTCGTGGCAGTAAATTTCCCTGGTTTAAGATATGCATTTATTCGTTTCAAATGATTTGTAACTATTTCCTCTGCTTCAACCTGAACATCTTTCCCTGCCATAAGATAGTCAAAAACATTTGCCTTTTTTCCTGAGGCGACTACTCTATAATAAGAGCCGTTAAATTTGTTTGAGATCCGGGTAAGTTTATAATGTTCAGAAATTTTAAGGCGCAAATCGTAAAGTGGGTTGTACTTAACCGATTCATCAAAAAGGGAAATTTTGTCCAGTGCCTCCCTTCTGACAAAACTAACATTACCATAATCCTGGTTATCCCTTACCCTGCCTATATGATGAAATAGAAGTTTAATCTCTTTTATATTTCCGCCATCTTCCAGTTCATAATCGGCATAAAAAAGTCCGGATTCGGGATTTCTTTCAGCACAAATCAAAAATGCTTCGAGCGCAGCTTTTTTCAGAATCACTGGATTGTTTCTATTATCAATATACAGAATATTGTCTGCTTCCGATTTCTTTACAGCCTCATTCATCAGTACAGTAAAACCTTTGCTTTCTTTATTTATCTCTTTAGTTTCAATTGAATTCTTCTCCAGGCTGTTCATGGTTTCAGCATCTGTTTTCCCCAGGAATATCACATCAAAATCCCGATTAATTTGCGATACAATTGACCGGACAGTTAATTTGAGCTGTCCAGTCAACTGATTGTTTTGCTGATCACTATGCAGAATAATTGTTGTTTTTGGCATTATTCTATATTTAATATATTATATCTGAATTATAATGATTATGGCTTGATAATGGCTAATTTCATTATACTTCGTATTTTTATACTCAACCTTTCCATCCCTGGGTTTCCATCTGTAAAAATTTAGCCTTTTCTTCATCTGTCATAATAACAACATTATGCACAAAATTAAATCCGATATTTTTCAATGGCTGTGCTATTGAATTAATTAATGCATCCGCAATTGGGATATCCGGAAAAGGAAAAGCAAATGTCAGATTAACAGTGTCATCATTAATCTCAATATCTTTAACCATTCCCAAATCAAATAACGAATAATTAATTGCCGGATGTTTTATAGCCTTAATTACATTTATTGCATTTTCCTTTGTTTTCATAATATTCTCAGGTTTTAGTTAATCATTCAATTCATCGATTTATAATATTGCGAGAAAGCTTTCCCAATGCTCATTTATTTTACTTTATGAAAATCCAGATCATGAAAGTCAAAGCTGAAATCTGTCAAACCCACTCCGTATCCTTTTGAATGTATTACAGAACCATCTTTTACAACTGCTACAGCTATGCCGGGCACTTCAAATGTTTGTTTTGTTTTCTCAACCAGACTATCTATTTCCGCAGACGTAATAACCTGAGCCTTAACCAATAAACTATTGACACTACAAATAAATAGTAAAAGAACAGTTACTTTAATTAGGTTAAATTTGTTCATGATATTGTTTTGAATAGGTTGGGATTGTTTTATATTAAGTAAATTAATTGTTAAAAGTGTAACAAAGATTAGAAAAAGCAAAATATATTAAAGGAATCTTCTTTTCGTTACTATTATTAACGGAAATCTATCTTTTGTGGAAAGTATTTGATAACTGCTCATTTTTTCGTTTAGTGAATATTTATTTTGTTGATTATTTTGCTATTGCAGTACAATTCTTTCAGGTTGAAAGATGAAATTCCACTTTTTCTTCTTCATTTACCGGCTTACGTATAGTAATTTCATTGTTATCAACATCAATTATAATATGTGAATCCGGCTTTACAATATCCTCAAGTATTGTTATAGATATTTTATCCATTATTTCTTTCTGAATCAGTCTTTTAAGTGGTCTTGCTCCATATTGAATATCATATCCTTTATTTTTTAAATATTCTATACAATTGGTGGTGACATTAAAAGTAATATTTTGTTTTTTTAGTATGTGCAGAAGATTATTTAACTGAATCCGTATAATTCCTTCAATATTCTCTTTACTCAAAGGTTTAAACATGATCAACTCATCAATACGATTTAAAAATTCCGGTCTGACACTATGCTTAAGTAAATCAAAAACCTGATTTTTTGTACTTTCAATAATCTCTTCCGAATTTGATTCATTTAATTTCTCAAAATTATCCCTTATAATATCAGACCCGATATTTGAAGTCATTATAATAATTGTGTTCTTAAAATTAGCCGTACGCCCTTTATTATCCGTTAGCCTTCCGTCCTCTAATACCTGCAACAGAACATTAAAAGTATCAGGATGTGCTTTTTCAATCTCATCCAATAACACAACTGAATAAGGTTTTCTTCTAACCGCTTCGGTTAACTGTCCCCCTTCGTCATAACCAATATATCCGGGAGGGGCACCTATAAGACGTGAAACAGCGTGTCGTTCCTGATATTCACTCATATCAATATGCGCTAACTGGTTCTCATCGTTGAATAAATATTCTGCCAAAGCTTTTGCAAGCTCAGTTTTACCCACTCCGGTTGTTCCTAAAAACAAAAATGACCCAATCGGCTTATGCTCATCAGATAATCCGGTTCGACTACGCCTGATTGCTGATGCTACAGCATGAATAGCTTCATCTTGCCCAACAACACGTTTATGTAATTCATTCTCGATTAGTAAAAGTTTTTCTTTTTCGCTCTGGAGCATCCGGATAACAGGAATGCCTGTCCACCGTGAAACTATTTCGGCAATATCTTCCGCAATTACCTCCTCACGCACAAGTCTTTTTCCTTCCCGCTCATATTCGTTAAGTTTCTCAATTGTTTCTTTTAATGATTCATCGGCTTTGGGTAAGAGACCGTATCTTATTTCTGCAACTTTTGCCAGTTCACCATCTCTCTCAGCTTTTTCTGCCTCATATTTATAATTCTCTATTTGCTCTTTTATTTTCTGGATATTTTCTACCACATTTTTTTCATCGTCCCATAAAGCCATTAGTTGTTTTCTCTCATCTTCCAGATCAGCTAATTGTTTTTTAATTTGGTCAACTCTTGTTTTATCTTTTTCTCTTTTAAATGCTTCCTTTTCAATAATCAGTTGCTGAATTTTCCGGTCTAGGGTATCTATTTCTTCAGGTTTGGAATTTGCTTCTAACCTCAAACGGGCAGAAGCTTCATCTACTAAATCTATAGCCTTGTCTGGCAAATATCTGTCTGAAATATAACGAACAGACAGTTGCACAGCAGCGATAATTGCCTCGTCCCTGATTCTTATTTTATGATAACTTTCATATCGTTCTTTAATTCCACGAAGAATAGAGATAGCATCTTCTTCTGTAGGCTCATCAATAAATACTTTCTGGAATCGTCTTTCCAGGGCTTTATCTTTTTCAAAATACTTTTGGTATTCATTCAGGGTTGTTGCTCCAATAGCCCTTAATTCGCCACGTGACAGGGCAGGTTTTAAAATGTTTGCGGCATCCATCGCCCCTTCTCCACCGCCTCCAGCACCAACCAAAGTATGTATTTCGTCGATAAACAGAATGATTTTACCTTCGGAATTTACAACTTCTTTCACAACGGATTTTAATCGTTCTTCAAATTCACCTTTAAATTTAGCCCCGGCTATCAAAGCTCCCATATCCAGAGAGAAAATAATCTTTTTCAACAAGTCATCGGGGCCATCTCCATTTACGATCCGAAAGGCAATTCCTTCGGCAATAGCAGTTTTACCAACTCCGGGTTCTCCAACCAAAATAGGGTTGTTTTTGGTTCTTCGCGCTAATATTTGAAGTACACGCCGTATTTCATCATCACGACCAATAACCGGGTCCAGCTTACCTGATTTTGCTTTTTCATTCAGGTTAATAGCATATTTTTCCAGTGAATTGTAATTATCCTCTGCACTTTGACTGGTTACTCTTTCTCCTTTGCGTAATTCATTAACAGCAGCCCTGACATCTTTTTCGTTCAATCCGCTATCCTTCAATAAACCGGATACCTTATCCTTTACCTTCATTAAACCTAACAGTAAATGTTCCAACGAAACATATTCATCCCCAAACTCTTTACTTTGTTGTTGCGCCTTCACTAGTGCCTGGTTAGCTGTATTTGATAAATACACCTGCCCGCCGGAAACTTTGGGATAACTTTTTATTATCTGGTTTAAAGCCTGTATTACGTTTTGCTCATTAATTGCCAGTTTTTTAAATAAAAAAGGTAATACATTTTCATCAACCTCAAAAATCCCTTTCAATAGATGACCGCACTCTATTGCCTGGTTTTCAGCTTCCATAGTCAACTGTTGTGCCCTTTGTACTGCCTCCTGAGATTTTATTGTAAATTTATCTAATTGCATGTTTGTTTACTTTAAAATTTATACCCCGTTATGTACTGTTCAAATTGCATTCCATAGTAAAATCATGCACATTTTGTCATGTTTGCTTCCCGGAAAAATGTCCGGCTAAATCAGCAAATAGGTACCCCTTTCATTTATTCTGTTGGTTAATCTACTATATACCTTTTAACCCGCCATTGTATCAGGTATTGCTACAAGGCGTTTTTTATCTCACTAATTTTTCTTTCCCGGTCAAATGAAAAAGTTTTGTCAATTGAATTACACAACTCATATAATCTCAATGCCCTTTTCAAATATTCTTTTGTTTTCGCAGAATCTGTTTTTCCCCCCATTGCTTTTAAAATATCTGCCAATAATTCAATATTTGAGCCCCTGATCCCATCAAACTTGGAAATGTAATGTTCTATTCCCGATTCTTCAATTAATAAAAAAACATCAATATTAAATCCGGTTTCATGAAGCAGTAATTCTTTCTCTTCTTCAAAAAGATTTTCTACTGTGAGTGCATAGTTCTCTTCCTTACCGACTATTTTATTAAAAATCATTTTTAATAATAGTCCTATTTTCTCAATTTCTCGTAATAAATAGTCCTTCTGCTGCATAAATAATATAAATCAGATTTAGTTATCCAAAAAAAGTTTTAACACAAAACTTTTGGAAGGCATTTTAATAGAATATCTTATTTCAACCCAGTGTGTATTCCCTGAATTAAATTGATCAAATAAAAGTTTGATTTCAGAATCAGGTTCGATAAATTCAGTATTAGAAAAACCTTTATTTTCAACTTTATAAACATAAGTTATTTCATAACTAACTATCTTTGTGTTGGTTCCACTAATATGTTGATATGATGCTTTTTTGACAACAATATTTGTAACCTTCGCTTCTACAATACCTTCATATTGACTCCTGATAATCTGTTTATACCATGAAGGTCCCTTTATAAAACCAACAATTACTAATATAACCAAAATCAGGATAAGAAAGTTTTTAAGTCCAAAGTTATTTTTTATCCAACTGATCATTTCTTTACGCTCCTTTTCTTTTCAACTATTCTCCGAACCTCTTTTATCAATAACGGGAAAGCGGGCTCAAGCATACCATTTCTTCTTTCGTCCCCCTCTTCTTATTCACTCATTTAATCATTCACTCATTTCTTTATTTCCGGATCAATGCTTTTTCTATTGCTTTTTCAGCAAGAGGTTCCATTACCTTATATCCTGCTTTATTTGGATGAACGCCATCACTTGCATACTCTTCCTTCATGCCTTTTCGCTCATCTACCAGTGATGAATAGTAATCAAGGTATATAGCTCCATTCTTTTCAGCATAATTCTTCAAAAACTTATTCAGGGCAGCAATCTTTTCAGCCGGTTCAAGTCCGGGTTTCCATGGATAATCAAAAACCGGTAACACCGAAGAAAGAACAACTTCAATGCCGTTAGCCTTTGCTAATTCAGCCATGGAAACAATATTATCCTCTATCATTTTAAGTGTTGAAGGACCTGTATTACCGGCAATATCATTGGTGCCTGCCAGAATTACTACAACTGCCGGTTTCAGGTCAATTACATCGGTTCTGAATCTGACCAGCATCTGGGGAGTTGTCTGTCCGCTGATGCCGCGATTGATGTATGGTCTGTCCGAGAAAAAATCCGGACAAACCTGACCCCAGCCTATTGTAATAGAATTACCCATAAATACAACCCGGTTTTCGCCCGGTGAAGGCAATCCGAGTTTTGCATTCTCTTCTTTAAAACGGCTTAAATCCGGCCAGTCCTGGGCATAAGAGAGCACACCCGTGAACACTGATAATAAAAGTACTACGAAAGACAATTTCAAATTTTTCATTTTTAGACTATAATTAATTAATATTCCATTTGTTGCTCCAATTGCCTGTTTCTTTCAATTCTGTATTTAAGCACATTGAGATATCGTAAAGCCATTTTATTTTTATAATCGGTATAAGATTTTGATGTCCATTCAACAGCAGCGTTAAGGTCACCATTAATTTCATTAATAATAGCCATATTATAACAAGCTCTCCCGGCTACTTTTCTTTTAGGATTTGCAACTTCTTTATCCCAAAGTTCAGCTGCTCCATCCCAGTTACCTGTTCGTGCTCTGCGTTTTGCAATTTTAAAATTATTTGTTCCTCTAACATAATAGTGTCTGGAGACTCTTATTCTATAAGGAAGTATTCTTAATGCATAATTAAAACCAATGTTATTACTTGCCTGTAAAACGGCTTCTTTTCTTCCCATTACTGCTTTAATAGCTTTTACCGGATTAATCCCCACCCCTTTTAATACCACAGTCTCATTTATGAAAAATTCATCCAGTATAAATTTGTTTATCGGATCATAAATTCTCCATCCTGTTTCTATTAAGGTAGCAATAGTTGCATGATGTTCAATAACCGGAACTTTTATTTTTAAAAGACCTCCAACTTCAACAGGAACAGCTTTATAATCAATTTTTGTATCTGTATCATAAAATGATAAAACAAAGATGGCGTCTACATTGTTTTCATAACAAACAGGTTCAATAGTTTTCCAGGAAAGTGGTGATGGAAAAACTCCAGATCCCGGGCTTCTTACATCAATGCTGTCAATTATTTTCACTTCATAAAATTTGTTACTATTTATTAGTTCATCAAACAAACCAACAATAGATTCATGGGCTCCGTCTTTGTCCAGATTTTTGCCTTCTGCAGATAAAATTTTATCAATTTTATCAATTTTTTTTTCGTTTTCGTCCGCAGGTAAACTTCTGTCAATAATACCAACTGATTTAATGTTTGAAGGAACATATACCGGGGCCGGTTCTGTAACACTTATAGTTAATAAGTTCTTTGAACTACATGAGCATAAAATAATACTTACAAGTAATACAGGTATTGCTATTGTGCTATAAATCTTTCTCATAATAACTTACATTTTAATATTTATTTTATATCAGCAAAAAACCCTCGCAAAGTAATCCGGATATTCGTTTGTTGTATTTTTTTTCATATTCAAAAAAGGATTTTACCAGGAGTTAACCGAATCAAACACAATTACTTTTTCCCATAAGTCTTCAGATTCAGAGATAAACTTTTTATGTCCCGGTTCATCCTGATATTTATCCTGTTTTTCTTTTGAAGTGAAAGTTAATATCATGCAATAAGTATATGTATTATCTATAACCGGTCTGTTAGTATTTGCCGGGGCTCCAAAATGCATGGTCTTTACATATTTCGAGTTCTTAATAAATGTTTCAAGAGAAGACTCGAATTTCTTTCTCTCCTGTTGGTTATCAGGATTTTTTAGCCAAAACAGGACAACATGTGCAAATTCACCTTTCATTACTTTTCCTCCTTGTTCTTGTGTTTTAGATGTATTTCTATTGTATGTATATCCTAAAACGAATCATTCCATGCCGGCAAGACGAATGATATAATAAACACCCGGTAAATCGGGTACATCTTTGCTGACATCTCTTAAGCTATTGCCGCTTTTAAAAAAGAAATGGCCCCTGTTTTTGTATTTTTTAAGTTCGTCAAACATATTTTGATTTTTATTGATTTCTGCGGGTGTAATGTCTTAAACCTGTTATTTTTTTTTTAAAATTTTCTAGTAATATTTCAATTTTAGTTAACAATTTTATTTTCTTTTCCTTTTATTCTCAATTTTGCTATCAGTGTTTTTGACTGCTTGAATCATCTTTCTAAATATTGCCTGGCGGACCGGCGCTAAAACTTAGTTGCCGTTTTTCAACAATGTTTTTTCAATTTATCAATACATTTTACCAAATGTACAAAACTCTCAAATAGCACCAAATAGGTAATTAATATTAACGCCTGTTGGCAACTGTAGTCCACATTTTTAGAGTTATTTTTGTCCCCCAAGTTCATCTGTCTTTTTTGTGCAGTGGGGAAGGTTTTTTTGTTTTCTTTTTTTCATCTGTGCGATGATGGTTTTTTATTCAATGAATTTCTGAAATTTTCGCCAATGTTTACCTAATTCACGCCACACGTCATTAAAGTCTGGTATTTCTGTCATTTGATTCGCCAAGTGTTCCTGCCAATGCTTTGCGAAGGTCTTTTCTTTTTGCTCTACCACTTTTGTCAATTCTTTTGGATCGTATCCCTTGTGCTTTGCTTTGTCCTGAAATGCAAAAATGTGATCTTCAATGTTCTGTCCTTCTATCTCAAACAAATACCAGAGGTCATAAATATCCCTGGGAGCTGTACGTTGCATTAGGGAACGCATTTTTTCTGCAATTACCTCTCCAAATGTATAACAAGAAATGCTGTATTCTTCTTGTTCAAGATCGGAGTACGAGTTAATGATTCGTTTTTCTTCAGGTGCGTTGTATATCAGTTCATCCTGACTGATGTCTACTTTGATGTCTTTGTTAGCTCCTACTCCTCCTAAGGGTCCGGTATATGAAAGGTAGAAATTGAAGTTTCCGGTCTCGTGTTGTGTTTCATCCTTCACAGATAGTGTTATCCGGGATTCCTCATACACCCATTCTATCAGTTCGGTAAACGCAGCCTTTATAGCATTAATTTCAAAATCCTTTCCATTAAAACTAAAGTCAAGATCTTCTGAAAAACGGTAGCCCGGGAAGTAAACTTTTTTCAGCACTGTTCCTCCTTTGAAAATCAGGTTTTCCTTTAAAAATGGATTGTTTTCTATGCCATACGCAACCCAGGAAATGACATAATTCTTCTCAATTTGTGTATCCCGAACACCTTCTTTTCCGGCTATAGATTGTATTTCTCCTGGTTGTATCATAGGCTTACGTTTCCATGGAATCAAGAACAGCTTTAAAATCAATGTTGTCAATGATGCCCCACTTTGAAAAGCAGTTTCCATGTTTCAGTAAAGAAGGGTCTAAAGGGGCATAGGAAGAACTGATTTTCTTGGTTATGAAATCCTGAATTTCAGGAAACAGACCAAGCTGGTTTACGATAAAGCCAAGGCGTTTATAGACCGCTTGTGTATCGAACTTTTCAAGATAATCATAAAATTTAGTTGGTTGTAGCTTGTTCCTGCTTTTATATAATGCTTTGGTTATTTCAGTAATACCACCTGCATAATCCGGTTTGAATAAACAGTCAAGAAATGTCTTTTCAAGGTCACTGCAATTCACTTTATAAAAATCATCAATCCACTGTTTTTTGAAGCCGAAAAAACGGTTTTTGCTCAATGTAATAAATTCGAACCGGACATTCTTCACTTTTTGGGTTTTGGGTTTCACCTGCTTTTGAGTAACAACCTGTTCCACCATTGAGGGTTGTGTAATCAGTCCATGAATATCCAGAGCACTGTAAAACCCGATATAGTAATCTTTTGGCTGCACCATGGCCTCTGCGGTAAGATGCCAGTTCGGGAAATATTGATCCGGTTTTTGCTCGTAAGGAATGCGGTGATACAATCCTTCCTTAATACGCATGATAACGCCTCTCTTTGTCATGTCGCTAAGCAGCTTTCTTACAGTTGTATTATCCTTTCCAAACAGAATTTCTGAGGCATCCTTTAATGTAAAGAATTCCTTTTTCTGATTAATAAGTGCGTTTAGAAGCTGAGATGACCGGTATGATATATTCTTGTTCATATCTAAAGTGAGAGATTTAAGCTCACATTATAACTATGAAGGCAAATTTAGATAAATTATTGGAAAGAGGCAAGAAAATCTGATTTCTTATATCCAAGTAGTGAGCTTTAAAGTAACATTTAGGATATAAATAATTAAAATTAAATTTTAGCACTCAAAATGTTTAGTTTAGTCCGGAATATGTAATGATTCAGATTTATTTCAGGTTTGCTGGACATTTATTATATAAAAATATGAAATTCTGGTTGTTTAGAGAAAAATGCGGCTAAGTATTTTAACAAACTGTTTTATGAAGAGTTATCCACCTTCGGCAAGCCTACGGTGGTCAAAGAAAACTACGGTGGACGAAGCGGGTTTCGTGTTACGAGTTACGGGTTAGGTCTAATTTTCAGCGCTTTGGATTGTGGATATAAATCATAATGAGGTGATGTGGTGATGAGAGAAAGAAGTAGAAAGTAAGTAGTAAAAAGTATGTAGCAGATTTCTTTTTTCACTAATTCATATGCTTCACCAATATCAAAACATAACTATTATCAGTTTACAATAAATAAAAGCACTGAACCAGACTAACTACCACAAGGCAAACTGTTTACTAAAGAATGTTAAAAACCGGGCGTATTATGATGTCTATTTATGTCAATAGTCTGAAAAGTTGTTTGACCTTTTAAGGAAACAAAAATTATTCATGCCTCAATGCATCAACCGGGTTCCTTGCTGCAAAACGCCAACTTTGCAAAGTAATTGTTAATAAGGCAATTAATGAAGTAATAATTCCTGAAGTAAGAAATATCCACAAACTAATGTCTGTTTTATAAGCAAAATTTTCAAGCCATTTACTCATGGCGTACCAGGATAAAGGAGATGCAATAAAAAATGCGACAAGTATGCTTTTCACAATATCTTTGTTCAGCAACAGAAGTATATCCCTAATTTTTGCACCATTAATTTTACGTACGCCGATTTCTTTTATCCGGCTTTCAGATAAGAATGTTGATAGCCCATATATGCCGATTAAAGCAATAGCAATAGCTATTAAAGAAAACCATGTTATGGCTTTCCCCATCTGTTTTTCTTTTTTATATAAATTGTCAAAGCTAGAATCAAGAAAGTGGTAACTGAAAGGGAAACCCGGGGCAAGTTCACTCCATGTTTCCCCTATTATTTTTAACGTTTTAGAAACATTGTTGCCCGATAGTTTTATATTAGCAAACTGACCCTGTCCGGGTAAATAGACAATTGTCATTGGTTCAATGCCGGTATGAAGTGATTTAAAATTAAAATCTTTTACAATTCCCACTACCTTTGCCCGTCCACCAGGTACCCGTATTTCTATCTGAAATGGATCCTTAACATCAAATTCTTTGACTGCCGCCTGGTTTAACAGTGAAGTAGAATTTATATCACTCTTCAATTCTTTTGAAAAAAACCTGCCTTCAATCAATTGCATGTTATATAGATCAATAAAATCCGCATCAACCCATATAGAGGCAAAATTCATGTTTTTCCCATCAATTTCCTGACTATTTAATCCCTCTATTTGTCCAAAAACAGAACTCGAAAAGGCGACATTCCTTACATCGGGAAAACCAAGTAATCGTTCCCGAAAGATCTCCTTTTTTCCACGCATTAATTGATATGGTAATTTAACATAAATAATATGCTCCTTATTTATACCTAATTCTTTATCTTTCAAATAGGTTACCTGCTTAAAAATAAGAAGAGTAGTAGCTATCAAAAACATTGATACTGAAAACTGGAAAATTATAAGAGAATAACGAAGATTAAGTCCTTTGTTTTGTTGTCTTGATTTCTTTTTAAGAATATCAACGGTTTCTTGTGATGTCATAAAGAATGCCGGATAAATTCCTGCGATAATTCCCACTAAAAAGGTTCCTGGTATCAATAACGACAAAAGATAAGCAACCGAAAATGTCAGGCTGTTCCCTAAACCCAAAAATTGGTTAAAACCGTTTAATAATAATCTGGCAATTATAAGTCCGGCAATTGCGGCAAACAAACTAATAATTAATGATTCTGTCAGATATTGTAATATAAGATTAAGATTGTTTGAACCAAGCACTTTTTGAATACCTATTTCAGTTGTTCTGTTTGATGCCCTTGCCGTAGAAAGGTTGACGTAATTTATAATTGAAAGCAGCATGATAACAATTCCGATAGTAATTAATATCTGCACAAGAAACAGGTTACCCCGGTTTGTTGTATCATTGGTAAGGCTTTTATTAAAATAGACCTCCCTTAAAGGGTGCAATCTTATAGGAGTTGTTTGTGCATCAGCATGACTGGAAGTGGACGACAAATAAGTTTTATAATATTCAATAAGATAGTTCCTTAGTTTTTGTTCAAGCTCAAACAAATTAACATTGGGTTTTAAGAGAAGGTAGGTTTCATAAACAGTATACCCCCAGTCATCGGAATAACGAAATCCCATTTTTTTTGTTGAACCTGCAGAAATTAATCCATTAAACCGAACCGAAGAATTTTGTGGAAGATCTTTGATAACTGCTTTCACTGTAAATGTAAAATCATTAAAACTTTTCCATGTTACGATTTCTCCAATTGGATTTGCATTTTTAAAGATTCGAATTGCTTCGGTTTTAGTAAGAATGATTGAAAACGGTGAGTTTAATGCGGTATTCAAATTCCCATGTAACACTTCAAAATCAAAAATATTAAAAAAAGCAGAATCAGCGGAATAATAATGTTCTATTTCGAATGGATTATTGTTATAATTTAAAACAGGAGAGGTAGCAAATAACTGGTGAGTTTCAATATGTGTTGTTTGCTGAATTTCTGGAAATTCCGTTTCTAACAAACCAGATAAAGGACCTGGCGTAAAACTGGAATTACCGTATGAGACTTTAAATATTCGAGAAACCTTAGTATGAAAATTATCTACACTTAATTCATTATGTGTATAAGTTGCTATTAACAGTAAAATAGCAATCCCGATAGAGAGACTAAGAATGTTAACGATTGAAATATTTTTGTATTTACAAATATTTCTAAAGCCAATTTTAATATAATATCTGAACATATTTATAATAGATAAATTTCCAATCCAAATTCTGTCAACAGGTAAAACTCTTTCTGCCTTACTAAACTTATGATTCAGGCCATAAAAACCAAAATAACAATTATAACTGCCTTATGGAATAAATGAATAACCTGTTTAAATTTCTGTAAAAGTGACCACTTCCTCTTATATTAGTTAAATATTCCCTCAAAACCCAAATTTGAATTCTTCCATCAGGGCGGTATTCTTTCCGTATTTAAACCTGTAAATGTCGGCAGGCCTCCTTTTGCCGGAGTTGTCAACATCCACTTTCTCCAGCATGCCCGTGCTCAGGATTTTCCGTCGAAAATTTGGCCGGTCGATTTTCCGGCTTAGAATAGATTCCATCAAGGCCAGGAGATCGGGCAGGGTGAATTGAGGTGGAAGCAAATTCGATGCGATGGGTGTGTAGGGCATCTCTTTCAATAAGAATTGCCGGGCGCTCCTAAGAATATCGGCATGATTCATGTCCAGCTTCTCGACCCGGTCCACAGAGAGCCACTGAGCCGACTCGAAATATTCTGTCGCTTTCAGTTCAATAGTATGATAATCAACCAATGCGATATAACACAGGCTGATGAAGCGTTTAGAGAGCCAATCAATTACTAACTGATCTGATCCGGATTGGAAGCCTGCCTTTAGGACCGGTTCATTGGCGAATGACCTGGAAGCTTTGCCAAAAACCGCAAATTGTTTGAAGAGCATATTTTCCAGCCCTGTGCTCTCTTTGATAATTCTTTCTACGGAATCCGTAAGATCTTCCCTTTGCTTAACATAACCACCGGGAAGGACCATGAGCATATTCTCCCCTGCTATAATCTTATTCACGACCACCTTGAGCGTTCTTTCATGAAAACCCATTATGACACAGTTGACCGACAACTGAGGAATTGCCTCTTCTTCCAGAGATTCAATATACTTCCTGATATTTCCCAGCATATTCTATACGCGATTTTTTGCAGAGTCCTAAATATACATTACATTTGAGTCAATTTGACTCTTAATACGTCAAAGTTATGAAAAAAACATTAAAAATCTTAGTCAGGGTATTGATTGCTGTACTTGGTCTCGCTGTTGTGATTGTTATCGCTGCGGCGTTATATTTCAATTCGAATATTATCAATAGCGAAAAAAGAGGTAAGTACAAAGGGCCTGATATAAAAGAAATTACTGATAAAGATTACACCTTCAGGGATTTGAACAGGAATGATGAACTGGATATTTATGAAGATGCCCGATTATCGCTGGATGAAAGAGCAAACGACCTGTTATCACAAATGACTCTTGATGAGAAAATCCGTTTGCTCAAAGGATCCGGCATGAAATCAGGCATAGGATTGGGCCCCTCGGATGAAGGAGTACGTGGAGCCATGGGAACAATCGTTCCCATTCCACGTTTGGGTATTCCTACCCTTTATCTGTCCGATGGTCCTGCTGGATTGCGCATAAATCCTACCCGTAAGAACGATGATAAAACATACTACTGTACGGCCTTCCCTATCGGTACCTTGCTAGCTTCTACCTGGAATATCGACCTGGTTAAAAACGTAGGTGACGCCATGGGCAACGAGGTCTTGGAATATGGTCTGGATGTCATTCTGGGACCAGGAGCAAATATTCACCGCAGTCCGCTGTGCGGAAGGAATTTCGAATACTATTCAGAAGATCCCCTGCTCTCAGGAGAAATTGGCGCTGCCATGGTGAACGGAATAGAATCCAATGGCGTCGGAACATCTGTGAAACACTTTGTTGCCAATAACCAGGAAACTAACCGAAACTTTAACGATGTGCTTATTTCTGAAAGGGCCTTTCGGGAAATATACCTCAAGGGATTTGAGATCATTGTAAAAAAATCGCAACCCTGGACAATCATGTCATCCTACAACAAGGTGAACGGTACCTATGCCTCTGAAAGCCCTTATATACTAACTGACATATTGCGCAATGACTGGGGATTTGAAGGAGTTGTCGTAACCGACTGGTTTGGAGGGAAAAATCCACCTGCTCAAATTCATGCAGGAAACGATCTGCTGGAGCCGGGAACAAGAAGGCAACACAATGCATTGAAAAAAGCCACCAAAAACGGTGAATTGTCAAAGGAAGATATAAACACTTCTGTAAAGCGTATCCTGAAGCTTGTCCTGAATTCCCGGAAGGTGGAATTCTATGCGTACAGCAACGATCCCGACTTGTATGCACATGCACAGGTAACCCGCCATTCTGCTTCTGAAGGGATGGTTCTTCTGAAAAATGATGGGGTGCTTCCCCTGAAAGGGCAGAATAACATCGCTCTTTTTGGATCCACTTCCTACGATTTCATCACAGGAGGAACAGGATCCGGTGATGTAAACGAAGCCTACAGTGTGTCGCTTGAAGAAGGCCTTACAAATGCAGCGTTCGAGATCAATGAAGCAGCTAAAAAAGTGTTTGAAACACACAGGGCAGCCAATAAAGAAGCTTTCGAAAAACCGGAAGGGACCCTCACTGCCATGTTCACTCCATATACCCCTCCGGAAATGAATCCCTCTGCAAAAGAAATCGGGGATGTTACCGGCACTGCGGATGTGGCCATCGTTACCATAGGAAGAAACAGTGGTGAAGGAGGAGACCGGGTGAAAAAGGATGACTTTCTCTTATCGGCAGATGAACAGGAAATGCTCAGTACCGTATGCGAAACTTTTCACGCATCGGGCAAGAAGGTGCTTGTTGTATTGAATATCGGCGGGGTGATTGAAACGGCATCATGGAAAGACCAACCCGATGCGATTCTATTGGCCTGGCAGGGTGGTCAGGAAAGCGGCAACTCTGTTTCAGACATCCTGAGTGGAAAGGTGAATCCGAGCGGAAGACTTCCCATGACCTTCCCAATTGCACTGGAAGATCATGGATCAAGTGCCAACTTCCCCATGGACGGCATACCTTTTAGTATGGTTACCATGTTTTTGGGGGAAAATGATAAGCCTGCCGATGAACAGATAGCCAATTTCGACTACACAAAATACGAGGAAGGCATCTATGTGGGCTACCGTCACTTTGATAAAAATAATCTGGATGTGTCCTACCCCTTTGGCTATGGTTTATCTTATACGGACTTCGATTACAAAAACATGGACATTGAGCTGATCGATGGAAGCATTCACATTACAGTACAAGTGGAAAACACAGGTAAGGTTCCCGGAAAAGAAGTGGTCGAAATCTATGTGTCGAAACCCAACACGGAAATCGACCGTCCCGTTCAGGAACTCAAAGCATTTGTAAAAACCCCTTTGCTGAAAAGCGGAGAAAGCACCGAGGTGATCATGCGTATTCCGCTATCGGATTTATCTTACTGGAATGAAGACACTTCAGGCTGGAGACTTGAAGAAGGTTCCTACATCATTCATTCGGGTTCTTCCTCGAGGGACATACGCCTGAGTCAGGAAATCTCTTTTTGACAGAATTCCTTCAAAGAGGCTTTGTGATAATCCAATCCAAACAAGTATTTCCATTTATTTTTATTCTATTTATGTAATTATACCTTATATGTTTCAGAATGAGTTTGGTGTGCTAGTAAACAAAACGATAAAAGAGTTTCAGGACGAGAATTGTGATGAGGTGATGCTGTGTAGTTAAGTAGTTAAGGGGGAGGTGAAAAAATATTATTACACAATAATTTCATATATGAAAAGTATCTGTTAGTTTTATGACTAAATTTTCCCAATTAGTTTAGAAGTTAAGCAATACCTTTAATTTGTATTAGACTGATTTAAAATGATTATTATGGATTTTGCACACCGGAGTACACTAAACCCTGTTTTAAAACCGGCAGATATTAAACCCAGTATAGAAGGGATGAAAATTGAATGTCTGCTAAACCCGGGAGTTTTCAGGTTTGATAATAAGATATGGCTTCTGTTAAGAGTTGCTGAACGTCCGGTGCAGGAGGCAGGGATGGTTAGTTTTCCTGTGTTGAAAAATGGGTGTATTGAGATTAAGCATTTCAGCAAAGATGACCCTGACCTGGATGCTACCGATCCCAGGATAATCAGTTATAAAGGCAAGGACTACCTGACCACACTTTCTCACCTCAGGCTGACGTGCAGTAATGATGGAATTCATTTTAGTGAACCGGTAGGCTATACACCCATACTGGGGGAAGGCTCCCAGGAAACATTCGGTATCGAAGATTGCAGGGTAACCACTATGAAGGACGGATATCATTTAACCTATACAAAAATTTCGCCTGAAGGCGTAGGTGTGGGATATATGTTTACTAAAGACTGGAAAAAATTTGAAAGACGGGGAATGATCTTCCCTCCACACAATAAGGATTGTGCCATTTTCGACGAGAAGATTAATAACAGGTATTGGGCTCTGCATCGTCCCAGCAGTCCCGAGATTGGAGGTAATTATATATGGCTTGCAGAGTCACCTGATCTGCTGCACTGGGGAAACCATAAATGTATCGCTACAACCCGGGAGAACTCATGGGACAGTGCAAGAATTGGAGCGGGTGCAGCACCTTTAAGGACCTCCGAAGGATGGTTGGAGATTTACCATGGTGCTACGAACAATAACCGGTATTCCCTTGGGGCTTTGTTACTTGACATAGACGATCCTTCACGGGTAATTGCCCGCAGTGAACAACCAATAATGGAACCGGTAGCGGATTATGAGAAAACCGGGTTTTTCGGCAATGTGGTTTTTACTAATGGACAACTCCTGACAAAAGATACCCTCACCATCTATTATGGTGCAAGTGATGAAGTAATTTGTTTGGCGGAATTTTCTGTTTCCGAAATTCTAAACTCACTTAAAAAATAAACTATGAAAATATTTTTACTGCATGGCCTCAGAAAGGAATACAACTTTTTTCTAAGTATGCCACGGGATATGAGAGTCCTGCTTGTTACGAATATTATATATGCACTTGTAATACCGGTCATTGACATTTTTGTGGGAGCTTATATTATGCGCAGTTCAGACGAACCCGGGTTGGTAGCCATATACCAGCTGGCGGCATATACAGGTATTCCAATAACATTTCTGATCAATGGGTTTCTGTTAAACAAAATAAAAATTGCACATCTGTATAGTTTTGGAATGCTGCTCAGTGGTATTTCAATGGTGTTTATGATGACTCTGGGTGAGATCAATGCCATCGGTGTAGGATTCGCCGGACTTATTATGGGATCTTCCTTTGGGTTCTTCTGGGCTAATCGTGATTTCCTGGCGCTTAATACCACAAACGATGCTAACAGGAATTATTACTATGGGCTGGAAACTTTCTTTTACACTCTCACCTTTATTATTGTTCCGGTTATGATAGGATGGTTCCTGATAAGTTCAGGAAACTGGGAGTGGATCGGGAACATTGGTAATGCTTATAAAATTGTGACACTTGTAGTCTTTGTCCTTACAATTATTTCCAGCATTATTATCCACCAGGAGAAATTCCAAAATCCCAAACAAAAGAAGTTCATTTACTTTAAGTTTGATAAGTTATGGTATAGAATGCTGCTCCTGTCATCACTTAAAGGTTTGGCACAGGGATACATGGTTACCGCACCTGCTATTCTTATTATGCGGCTTGTGGGCGATGAAAGTTCCCTGGGCACCATCCAGAGTCTCTCCGGTATATTGTCGGCGATTGTCTTATATTTCCTTGGACGGCTCTCCAAACCAAAACACAGGATCTATATCTTCTCTGCCGGTTTAGTTATCTTCTTTACCGGAACTATGATTAATGGTATTCTATTCTCTGCTACAGGTGTAATTGCTTTTGTTATATGCAAGGTAATGTTTATGCCTTTACATGATATTGCATATTTCCCCATACAAATGAAAGTGATTGATGTGCTTTCATTCAAAGAGAACAGAAACCAGTTTGCCTATATATTTAACCACGAATTTGGATTATATATTGGTCGGTTTTTCGGTTTAGGCTTGTTTATTGTCCTCATATATTACGTTTCGGAATCCTTTGCCCTTAAATATTCGCTTATCATTATTGCAATTTTGCAGTTATTATCCATACCTGTTGCAAAAGCCTTGATCAGGAAATCCAACACATACTTATCAAAACCGGAAACTTTAACTGAAAAAGAATCTGAAAAAGAGTGAATTTTAAAAACGAAAAGTTGAACCAGTCAAATTGAAATAAATTTTAACTTATGAGAACAGCAACCTTTATAAGCATCCTGTCAGTTTTGTCTATTCTCACTGCCTGCAATTACAAAAACAATGTAACAGAACAAGCCGGTTTGGCAAAAGTGAATGAAATGCCTGATCATCCAACTCCTTACAAGATGCTTGACTGGAATGAGAAAGCAAAAAAATTCGATGAAATGGTCTTTGATCATAATGCTGATTCACCCGGAGAACCATTGATATGGCTGGATTCTGCAGAAAAGAATTTTTCCCAGACCACTTTTGGATTGTTCACTGTTATTGGTGATGTGCGCCAGGGACCGGATGTAAACAACGGGGAATTTCACGAAGCTATTAATTCACTGGGAGCATTGCTGAGTGCAGGCCTTGTGGGTATCGACAAAACTAACCAGAAAAACTATAACTACGTAAAAATGGTTCAGAATTACTTCAACAGTGACAATGGCTGGAACATTATGATGAACAATACTTCTGAAGAAATTGCAACACTGGGCGGAGGATATGGACGTGACTGGTGGTACGATGTTTTTCCCAATGTACTGTACTATGCGGTTTCTGATCTTTTTACGGGAGTAGAACGTGCCGATAGCCTGCAATTAATTATCGCGGAACAGTTTTTTAAGGCAGATTCTGTACTTGATGGTAACTACGATTACTCTTATTTCGATTACAGCACAATGGAAGGAAAACGCAATCAGATTACATATCAGCAGGATGCCGCTGCAGGTCATGCATGGGTATTGAATGCAGCATACCAAAAATTCGGGGATCAAAGGTACCTGGATGGAGCAATTTCTGCCCTGGATGCCCTCTATTCACAGAGCGAAAGCCGGTTTTACGAGGTGTTGATGCCTTTTGGAGCCTATACTGCCGCCAGGCTGAATGCAGAGTTTGACACCCGTTACGACATTTCAACATTGCTATCCTGGACTTTTGAGGGATGTATTGCAGAGGAGGGACGTAAAGGTTGGGGAATCATTAATGATCGCTGGGGTGAATATGATGTGAGTGGTATACAGGGCAACATCATCCAGGAGGGCGGTTATGGTTTCCTCATGAATACTTTTGATATGGCATGGCCGTTGGTTCCCATGATACGCTATGAGCCCAGGTATGCAAAAGTTATTGCCAAATGGATGCTTAATGCCGCCAATTCAGCCAGGCTTTTCTATCCTTATGAAATACCTGATGAAAATCAATGGCTTCCCGGTGAGAAGGCTGTTACCGGAAATGTGATTGCTTACGAAGGATTAAAAAAAACCGATCTTTTCAATAAGGATGAACTCAAAGGTATTTCACCTGTAGCTCTTGGTGATGGTCCTAACTGGGTAGTCGGACAACCGCCTATCTCCATGTTTAGTATCTATGGATCAGCTCATGCAGGTATTTTTGGTTCTATTATTCGCGAAACCAATGTAGAACAGATACTTCAGTTAAATTGTCTTGCCACAGATTTTTATCACAACCCTGCTTTTCCAACATATCTTTACTATAATCCGTTTAATAAGGATAAAGAAATTGAATATTTCAACTCTAATGAACCTGTGGATCTCTACGATGCAATTAGCCATCGTATAGTTGCCACCCAGATTTCAGATGCTGGATATTTTACCCTGCCGGCAAACCAGGTTATGCTCATTGTGGTAATCCCTGCTAAGAACAAACCCGAAAGAGCAGGTGATAAAATTATGCTTAATGATATCGTTATTGCATACAAATAATTTCTAAACATCCAAACTCTGCCAGGTCTGATAGACTCTGGCAGGTTTTAGCTGATATTCTTTCTTCTCACCTTTTCTCATCTTCCCTTCTTCTCCTTTTCATAATCCGGTATATCAAGCATTTCCTGGTACTTATCGGGGAAATGACCTTTTAAGAAAATGCCCCAATACGCCTTCTTACTCATGCTGTCCCAGTGAAGTAAGGAGATCCGGTATTGCCTCATCTGGAACAGGTTAACCCATACCAGTGTGCCAAAAATGATAATAAAGATGCTACGCGATATCCGGCGTTTTTCACTTATCTTTTGTATAACGGCAGCTAACGGCAGACTTAGAAAAGCATAACTTTCAACTAAAATCCTTGCACCATAACTACCTCCATACCACCAGCACCACCAGCTGAATACAAGGTAAATATTAATAATTAGAAAAATTAGTACAGGCACGAAAGAAGCGGGAATGTGTTTTTTTAAATACCAGAAACCAAACAAGGCAAAAAGCATAACAGGTGTGTAGATCAGCCATCCTTTCCTGTAACTAAAAAGTCCGTCTAAAATATGCGGGTGTAGAAAAAAGAATCCTTCATCCCCGTATGAATAATAAAGCAGGTCACCGGTGACCGATTTCCAGTAAATTATCTGCAATCCAAAAATAAGCAGAGCAATTAAAGCCGCGGAAATTATCCTAAACTTGTTTCCGAAAATAAGTTGAAATTTTGCTTTGAGGTTTTTTATGCCGGTAACACCCCATAATAACGGAACCAGCACAACAATAATATTTGAAGGACGTACCAGGATTATCAAACCTGTAAGTAAACCAAGTTTTATTGAATTATTCCATGACTGGTTTGTACTCCATTTTATGGTAACAAACAGATAAATACTAAACAGGCAAAAACTGTAAACATGCGACATGCCGGGCTCAACCACGGCATAATGCAACAAATTTGTGCCAAAAACCAGCAGGATCAGGACCAGGGCAATAGTCAGGTCACTGAAATAAAATTTCAATGTCTTATTGAGGAATATTAAACCTATAGCCAGGTAAAACAACCCGGCAATAAATATTGCTATACTGTATGGTAGAGTATAACCATCAGCCTTGTACTCCGAAATATGGGCATAGCCATGAGCCGCCAGGAAAAATGGTGTCCACAGCAAAGAATTACCCATGGTCATTTTTTGCACCTGGTTACCATTTTCTGCGGAGTGTGTCCATATCCTTCCTTCAAAATCGGCGGGCAAATCATTTACAAATTCAAAACTAAGATCGTGATATATAAAAGTTGCCGGCAGATAAGCCCAATATGAAACCACATCGTGGTTAATGATCTCATTCGTTCGCCATTTGGCCACCTTTATTCCGTACCATCCTGCTACAATAACAATAAGAAAGATTGAGATCTTTGGATATATTGTTGTTTTGATCATTCAGATGTTAATTTTTCTCAAACAAATATACTGCATATTCATTCCCTCCCAACACTTCAAAAGGCTCCGTGGGTTTGAACACCTTGAGCAGATGGAACTGATCACTCTCCAGCAACCGTTCAAGAGGCATTCTGCCTTCATTGGGTCCGTAATGTGCATCCCACTGAACAATACTTCCTGCAGGAACATTCTTACCCGGGAATTCATTATCAGGCAATTTCTCAAAACATCTCTCCTGGTTGTATGGATCAACCCCAAGACGATGAAGGAAATAGAGGTCGTAATAATATATTTTACTATGAAAAAACTCCGATCCTTTCACCCATTCGGCAGCTTCACCTAACACTATCTCCTGCCTTCCGGCTTTCATCGGAATTTTTACCCCGAAAATAGTAGTTAATGAAACGATAAGCACAAGAAGCACCGGAAGCAATAATTGGACTATCCTCTTTTTGGCCAATATATCAGTCAGAAGATCAGCACCCCGCGCAGCGATAATGACTGCCAAAGGAATGATACATGCCATCACCCTGACAAGTCCAAGGGATCCACCTATCCCTTTCCACCAGACATATGAATGTGCTACAAAATATATTGCCAGACCTCCAAATACCAGGAAACCCTCATTTATCTGCCTTTCCGATTTGAATTCATTCTTAATGAAACTTCGTACGTAGCTTACCAACCCGAACAGGAATAGGATTATCAACGGTATGCCGATGATATGGTCTGCCGAGTTTACAAAATGTAATAGCTCACCACGACCGTAAATATTGCCTGCTCCTGTGTATGGCATTTTATGAAAAACCCAGAGAATATCTTCATAATAACTCCAGCCAATCAAGCTATATATCAACGTTCCCGAAAAAAGTAATGGGATTATTTTCCATTTTTTGTTGATACCCAGAAGAATCAGCCATATAACAAAAAATATTATACCCTCTGTTCTTACAAACGGAAGGAAGGAAATAACAAGGGTTGAAAAAAGATATTTTTTCCGTACAAAAAAGAAGATGGCAAGTATCAATACAAAGCTAAACAGAATCTCTGTGAGTCCTGAGAAGAAAAGGCGAAAAAAAATTGGGGAGAAAATTACAAAAAAGATCACAATTGGGGGATTCTTTATTTTCAACTCCTGTGCCACGCGGAATGACAGGTAAGCTGCAAAAATTCCTGTTACTATATTAAAGAAACGAAGTCCGTTAAACCCAAACTGCGAAAAAGGTGAACTTAACAGTGTAAACAATGGCTTGCCCCAATGGTCAAGGAAAAGGTGAGGATAGCTGAATGCATATTTTGATATTCTGAAATGAGCAATATTATCTGCCCCACCGTACATTCCGTCAGATAAAGCAACCGGAATAAATATCAGGATCAGCAGGAAAAAAGAGAGTATAATGTATTTAAATTTCAAAACTATTGATTGAATTACAATAAGTTGTAAATGCTTGTTATTATTTTTTGATCTCAGAATAACGATTAACGATTAACGATTTCTGATTTGCTACTTTACATCTTAAATCTAAAATCGTTAACTTTTCTCATGAACGAAGTGAGTAATCCTTGTTCTTAAATCAATTAAACAAATTGTACTTAAAAATACAGTATATTGCCCTTGCTCCATCTTTCCATTTTATCTTTTTCCCTTCAAAATATCTCCGTCCGTAATATGATATTCCTACTTCATAAATTCTTATTCCAGGTATCCGGGAAACTTTGGCAGTCACTTCAGGTTCAAAACCAAACCGTTTTTCTTTCAGATATAGCTTTTTTAATATATCCGACCTGAACAACTTGTAACAAGTCTCCATATCGGTAAGGTTAAGATTGGTAAACAGGTTTGATAAAAATGTGAGAAATTTATTTCCCAGTGAGTGCCAGAAAAACAATACCCGGTGCGGACCGGATCCCAGGAACCTTGAACCGTAAACCACATCAGCTTTCTCTTCAAGAACGGGCTGTAAAAGTTTTTCATAATCCCGGGGATGATACTCAAGATCAGCATCCTGTATTATAATATAGTCACCCCTGGCTTCTTTTATGCCCCGGTGTATCGCCGCTCCTTTACCCAAATTCTTTTCAAGTTTTATAAATTTCAAATCAACATCAGGAAAATCATTCCGGAATAATTCCACTTTGTTAACTGTTTTATCTGTTGAATAATCATCAATAACGATAATCTCCTTCCCTACACCTTCTGTTTGTGACTCTACAATACGTTCAAGAATCTGATAAACAGTTGCTTCTTCATTATATACAGGGATGATTACAGACAGAAGTTTCATGTGGTTCTTTATAATTTGGAGTTAAATATAGAGAAAACAGGGGAGTATTTTGAATGTTTAGCTGGAAATTGTGATGCTGTGTTGCTGTTTTGCAGTGTGAAGAAGTCAAAGAGTCGAAAGTCGAAGTGTCGAAAAGGGGAAGAGAATCCGCCTTCGCCAAGGCTACGGCGGACGAAGGAGGTGATGGAATTGGCATACCTTTAGCCCAGGCCTGAGTGTAAGTTTACACGTGGGCTTGGGTTATGGTACGACAATGTTGTTGGTTTCTATTCAGATGTTTTATTACTGGTAGAACTGAATTAAGAAAATCAAATGCATTATATTAATCAGCATTATGATTTTTTAGCTTAATAAAATTATAATATCTTTTTATATACCATTGTATTATAAATAAGATATATAGCTCCATTTACCTCAACAACAAACAAATACGAAACGCTTTCATCCGGATATTGAAAAACAAGAATCAGACAATTATCAACAGGTTCATTTTTATTTTGGTTAACACTTGCATTAACAATAGGATTTGTTTTTAAAAGTTTATTGTCTTCAACTACAAAACCCCATTTTAGTGCACTGTTTTTCCTGTTTTCATCAAAATAGTAGTCTTCTTCAGCCGGAATAGGGGTTCCTTCTTTAAAGACCTGTACCCAATAACGGCTTTTTTCACTTGTTTTGGATAGAATTATTTTAGTATCCCATACAGCATCAAACAGGTATGTTCCTATATATTTATTACTAATATCTGTTGTTACTGAAATTGAGTCATTGCTAAAAGGGTTTGGTAAAACAAAGCACTTTTCTTTTGCAACAGGATCTGCTTTTTTTATTTCCTGTTTTTTGAATAATTCATAAGTTTTTGAACCTATTATCATCTGATTCCCCTTTAATTGTGCGGTAGCTTTTCCTCCTTTAAAAATAATTTTCACCTCGTTACCGGATTTTTCGTAAATCCCTTCAGCAATTGTATTATTTGGAGCTGAAGAATAACTGTTTTGCCTGGATACAATTTCAATCAGTTTTGACTTACCGATGAAATGATAATAAACGGCAGCATTCAAAGAAGGCACATCTCTTTTCCAAATCGTGTTTTCCAGGGAAACCTGAGCTTTAGTTACAGATGGCACAAATAAAAATACCACAAACAGAACAGTGAAAATCAAAAAAATGTTAATTCTTCGTTTCATAATAGTATTAGTTTTTATTAATAAATAAGACTGTTTCAATATCTTACATGTATTTAAAATTTAACGTTTTTTTAAGCAGACAATTCCCAAAAAGGGTGATTGTTATCTATTTATTCCAATAATTCAGAATCCAATTGTTCATATTTATTATCAAGGAATAATAAGAACGCCTTGTCTTTAATATTTTTCTTTGCATATTTTCGGTAATCATACAAGCTTTGCAGGTCAGTGCCTGCATCAATCAGAGTTCTTGCCATAACGGTATTACCATTCCAGATAGCCCATAACAATGGCGTTTCTCCCTCGTTGTTAAGGATTTGAATATCTGCAGAGGCATTAATAAGTATTTCCACTATCTCCTGATGGTTTTCCCTGCAGGCAAACAAAAGAGGTGTCCAATCATCATTATTATAGTTATTTATACTGATTCCTTTCTCGATTAAATAACCAATTAATTCAACATTTCCTCCAATAGCTGCGTTCATCATCAGATCATTTCCATTATTTTCTACTACAAGCAAGTCTGCTCCATGTTCCTCAAATAATTTAAGCATTTCGAACTTTCCGTTGCTTGTTGCAAAAAGTACAGGTGTTGCACCGTCTTCATCCATAGCATTCACATCCAGACCGGCATCAATAAGTTTTCCGGCAAGCAAAATATTGTCCGAATGTGCCACTGAATGCAAGAGTGTTCTACCCATATCACTGGATCCCTGTAAATTAGCATCATGTTTCATAAGTTCTTCTACCAGTTCAAAATTTGAATATTCTAATGCAATCTGAATAGCAGACTGTCCATAGCAAGTTGAACATTTTGTGTTAATATCAGCACCTGCATCCATAAGTAACCTGATCATTTCCATGTTACCTGAAGAAATGGATATTCCAAAAGCTTTGTTCAGACAAACCTGGTAACCGGTGATATTTTCTTTATGCTGCATTATCAGTCTGAGCACTTCAGTCTGTTGAAAAAAAGCAGCATATTCCATCGGAGTGAAATCATGACTGTTCTTGTCACCGTAATAAGGATCGTACAAAAAATCTTCATAATCCTGATCTAGATCGCCTCCACTGGAAATATAAGAGGAGACAGCATCCTGGTTTCCTTTACGGATGGCTTTATAGAATTTTTTCTGCCCATGAAGAGGAAATGAAACAGCTAAAATAAGTACAATACCAAATAAAAGCCTTATTACTTCCAAAAGGTGCAAATTCCTTGAAAGTGAAAAGACAGATCTAATAAAAAGGCGATTTAATTTCATAGTATAATTCGATAAATTACCATTACAATTTCGTGTTATATAATCAATTGACAGGGTATATAGTTAGATAAACAGCACATTCAAATATAATAAAACAGGAATAAATTACAATCCCTTAATAAAATGATTTTTTATCTTATGTTTTTTAGAGATGTCTAATAATTATTTAAAATATGATCAATTTTTTTAATACAACTGTTTCTTTAATACGGATTTTAATTTGCACTCTGTGCTTTTTAACTCCATAAAATGAAGCCTCCTTTATATATAAGATTCAATCACGCATTCTGAAAAACAGAAAATCAATTTGCTCCCTTTAGAGGTTTTAGGAAAACAAATTGATTTTCAATTAAACTGTATTTCTACTTTCTATCGCAGATTTAATATTTTACAATCTTCATAACTTTTATACGATCATTCTGATAAATTTTGAGAAAGTAAGTTGATAAAGAAAGATTGTTGATATCAATTTCATTTATTTGGGCTTTCAATTCATGTTTTGCCCTCATTATTCCTGTAATATCAAAAATCTCCAGATAAGTATTTGAAAGACCAATGTCTTGAAACTTAACATAAAATTTATCATGAGCAGGATTTGGATAAATTAAAATATTACTAAGAGGATCTTCTTCAATACCGCTTACTGCACTTACATTAATTGAGAAGGTATTATATGCAATTCCCCCTTTCCCATCATTAGCAATTAATTTAATATTTGTTGTTCCGGACGCTTCTTCAAAAATAACTAAACTGGTTCCTGACAAAACAACCTCAACAACATTAGAATTATCATTTTCAACAGTATAAGACAACAAATCACCATCAATATCAATAAAGATATTTGAAATATCTATTGAATATGCATTAAATCCACCATCCAAATTTATATCATCTACGGGGTTTACCAAAATCGGATTTTGATTTGTTGAATCACTTACACTAATCATAAAAACGTCTGTAGCAGAATAATCAGTCTCATCTGTTGCTATAAGAGTTATATTAGCTGATCCTATTCCCGCTTCTGTTAATACAAGAATTGAGTCTAGTACATCAACTGTAACAACACTTTCGTCATCACTATTACATTCATAACTTAATTCATCTCCGTCAGGATCATTAAAAACAGTTGAAATATTTATTTCGTATGATAAAAATCCTTCGACTAATACCAGATCATCAACAGGATTTTGAACCTGTGGAGGATTGCATTCCTTGATTTGAATTACAATTTCATGTGTTGACGAATTATCGATGGTGTCAAAAGCTACTGCTTTTATGCTATGCTCTCCAGCCGAATAATCTGATGTATTCAATACACAACTGCACCAATCAGAATAAAATGTTTCTACTATTGTTTCATCAAAATACAATTCAACTTTTGATATTAAATTTTCCGGAGAATTTGCATAAATTAATATATTAAATGTTGTATCATTATCATAGAATGCGTTATCTTCAGGAGAAACAATTTTAACAGAAACCGGGTCAACAGGATAGCCTTCGTTCATAACTCCCGGAATTCCCCATTTCATCAATATCCCATCTTCGTACCAGTTATCCCCAGGCATATCATTAATATAACCTTCTGTCAAAAGAGTAAAATAAATTGAATTTGTATCATTACCAATATGATCAAATACAAAATCCTCTTCAGGAATAATGTTTGAATCTACCGGACTTACAGGAACTTGATTGTGATTAAAAACATTATATCTATAGGTGTCATAAACTATCGTATTTGAACCATCTCTTTCATTCCAAACCAAAGCATTTTCAGAATAGGGAATAAATTTACCATTCATCTTGTAAATTGTACTTGCTGAATTATTTTGTAATACAGGAATAATCTCAATAGTTTCTCCGGGTTCCGCTATATTATTATTGTTTCCCTTACTATCAGGATTATCATCGTCATCAATTTCTATTAATTGCAAATAAGGAACAGGAATAGCAAAATACTTTACAATAGGCTCAAAATTTAAAAAATCATCATAAAGCGAAAGAACAAATTGTATACACCCGGTTCCTTCAAGATCGTCGGCAAGTATAATCTCAAATTCATCACTTGACCATGCCTCTATAGGATCTGCGATAGTATATGATACATTATTGAATGATGCTGTTGAGTCAACAATTTGCACATATGGGCTGACAGAACTAATTTTTCCGCGTACAGCAAACAAATCGCTCGTGGAATTTGCTAATTGTAGCTTGAATCGAACTTTCTTCCCGGGAGCAATAATATTTTCAGGATTTGACGAATCCGGCATTACATTTTCATAAAATTCGATTCGGTTGTATCCTAACACATAATTGTCTAAAACTAAAGATTCCGGGTTATTTTCAGGAATACCCTGGGATAATACAAATGGACAATAATATTTTATCAGTACCTCATCTTCTGTATAACCTTCCAATACAACAGCAAAACTTATATCACTCACTTCTGTTTTGTTATTCTCAAACACAAAATCGCTCTCAGGGAAAAAATCTGAGCCTCCGGAAAGTAGATATCCATATTCATTTGTGCTAAATATAGAGTCTGTTGAAATAAAAACATTATCCTTAATTGAAATATCTGATTCTGAAGATTCAATAGTTCCAATAACATTATTAAATGAGATCTTTGAGCCATTATTTATTAGAGGTAATAATTCGATCATCTCTCCCGGCTCTGCACTATTATTATTGTTCCCATCACTATCATCATAATTATCGTCATTTATTAACACCCTTGATATATTAAGAAAAGGAATAGAAAAGACACTTTTCCACGGACCTTCATTAATGATCTCATCTTCCATTGTTAAAATAAAAGATATTTCATGGTTTGGAGGAGTGTCTTCGCTAATTATGATTTCAAATTCATCAGCCGACCATTCTGCTAAATCTTCCAGAACATTATTAAACGATCCTTTACCATCTGAAATAGTAACATATGGACTTCCTGATGAAATTGTTCCTTTTAGTGTTAATAAGTTCTGACCATAATTATTCTCTGCTTTTATTTTAAAACGCAGAGGTTCCCCTAAAGAAAGCATGTTTTGGGGGTTTTGATTATTTGGTGAAACATCATCATAGAATTTGACATCAGAAAATGGCACATCAGTAGAGACTTTGAAGGCTGTTTCATCAACTTTCAAAGGATTTTCTGAGTCAGAAATTCTAAACAAATATTTTTCCGAAGCCACATCAGGAATAAACCAGTTATACTTGCCAATTGAGGCATTAATATACTCTGCAATGATAATCCAGGTTAATCCATTATCGTATGAATAATCAAGATCAAGATATTCAATATCATGTGAATTCCATTGTATTTCAACATTTTGCCCTTCCTGATAGGTTGTATTAACAGGGCTTAGTAAATTCAAATTATAAATTGAAAACACTTTTTCGCTAGCATCAAATATGGTAGCATTTGAATTTGCTTCAACTTTTATTATACACTTATCAGAAGAATATGAATTATTGTCAGGTATTGTCCATAAATATTCATTAGTATAAAAATTTCCAAGATCGTTATATACCAGGCCAGAGTCTAAGGACAATCTAATTCGGACAGGTGAAAAATAAGGATCTTTTGTCCAGATTATTTTATATGTATCTCCTGCTTTCCAAACCTCGTTTTTATTTGGACTTACCAAATCTATCTCACAAATAGATCCTTGTATCATATCAAAGGCATTACTATCTATAGCGTCAGAGACCCTTATATCAAAACGTCCTGTTTCTGAAGGCAATTTGAATGTGTATAAAGTATCACTCAAATTAGATTCAATAACTTCCCAGGTTACTTGCATGTCTCTACTTATTTTAATATTCACCGAGTCTATACCACCATGCTTCCATTCAAGATTCAAACTGCTATCAGGAGCAAATAATGAACCATTTGAAGGCGAAATAATATTTAATTTAAATATTCTGAAAACATTGTCTGAAATATCAAAAATGTCAACATTGTCACTTGAAGTAATTTTAATCAGACAACTATCGGAAAAATTTTCAGGAATGTTCCATGAATAAGATCCGGAATACGAGGAATAATCTGACACAATTGGTAAATAACTTGAACCATTATTTACAGAATATGAAATATTTATTTTTTGCACCTCCGTTACAATCCATTGAATTGGCAAATTCCACTCTGAATTATAAACTTCTCCTCCAGAAGGTTCCTTCACATATACTGCACCAACTGAAAAAACAACTTCATCAAAAGTTCCTGCATTTCCATAATCACTAATTCTTAGTTTATATCTTCCCGGATCTTTTAGCAAATTCCAGGTATACGATCCACTTCCAGCTGAGATACTGGCAACTATAGTACTCCAATCCAATCCATTATTTAAGCTATATTCAAGCTTAATGTATTCAATATCGCTACTGTTCCATTCTATAATACACTCTGCTTCCGGTGCAAATAACTCATTAATAGCCGGTGCTGTTAATTCCAACGAAGAAGACTTGTCTTCATCATTTATCTCCATTTTAATTGTAGAATCTGAGGGAAGAAGATTACTTTCAAAGCTCTGACATTTAGCAATATTAATATTCCATACGCAACAAATATTAATAAAACAAATAAAAAAAAGAACTTTGAATTTGTTAAGTAAAATTTTTGTTTTCATAGATTTAGTTTTTGATTAGTATTAAAACCCCAATGCCTGTATATAACTTCTTTGGGTACTGCTATACCACGAAAAGGAATAATAAGGCAAAGGGGCTGTGTTTTTATTCTGCTTTGAAAAGTGTATAACATAAGCAGCAGCTTTAAAGAAGTTATAACTTCCTGCAAGTTAGACTAGATAAATGTGTTTGTCAATGACAAGAACATGTCATTTTTGGGGGTAAACACTGCAAAAAAGTAAAGTTTTTGTATGAATAATGAAAGCTAAGCGAATAAAAATTCCTTGAAATTCAGAGTGTTGATTGTTTTAAAGTCAGCTGCAGGGTATGTTTTTCCAAAAGCTTTAGGTAAGCGAGCTTCTTTGTCTCCAAATTTAAATTCAAAAGCACGAAGTTGGCCGTTTTCTTCTTCAATTAAATCAATTTCCTGCTGATCGTATGTTCTCCAGAAATAGAAATTAACAAATCGCCCGGCATATTTTATTTTTTTAATTCGTTCAGCAATACAATAATTCTCCCAAAGTTTCCCCTTATCATCTCGAATATCCAAAGCATTAAAATTTGATATAATAGCATTTCTGATGCCTGTATCCCAAAAATAATAACGTGGAGTTTTTGAATATTCCTTTCGCAAATTCCTGCTAAAGCCATGTAAGCTGAATATTATAAAAGTTTTTTCCAATATCTTAAGATACCTTTGAACAGTTTTTACAGTAGTTTTCAGGTTTCTGGCTAACTCGTTGTATGAAACATCATTGCCTGTCTGAAAAGCTATTAACCTTAGCAGGTTTAAAATAAAAAGACTGTCTTTTAAATTGTCCAACTCCAAAATGTCTTTTAGTAAATATCCATTTTTAATGCCTTCAAGAAGATGCCTTTTCTCATGCAGGTTTTGCTCAAGATATACTTGTGGATAGGTTCCATAAATTAATTTTTCGTGAATGCTTCTTTTTGCTGTCAAAAAATCTTCATTTAGTTCAGAATAAGAAAATGGAAATAAATTAAAAAAACGTGAACGACCGGTTAATGGTTCTCCAATTTTATGTTTTAAATCAAATGCAGATGATCCTGTTACAAAAATACCTGTTTCCGAAACTGTATCGACCATCAATTTTAAATTTTCACCTATTCCGGGTACTTTTTGTGCTTCATCAATAAATAAGTAGTCGTATCCAGCTACCAGATTCTTTAGCACCTGGCTTCTTTGACTTGCAAGTAGTTCTGCAACATCCATATCTTCGCCATTCACCATTAAAATTTTCTTATTTGCCAGTCGATCTTTAATTTGCTGCATAAGAATGGTTTTACCTGTCCTCCTTGCACCAAACAAACCGGTAACGTGAGATGGTTTTATATCATCAATTAATTGGGATTGTATAGTTCTTTTAAGCATTTTGAAAAACTGTTTTTATGTTAATTCGTTTACCGCGATACACAAATTTACATAAATATGTGTAAACAACAATAATAAAATAGTATTTTTATGACACTATTTTATTTCCTGCCACGAATATTTTGATTAGTTTAGTCTATTTTCAAGGGCGAAGTAGATGATTTAATTCAACCCACTTTCAACTGCAAAGTTTACCATCTCTGAAATTTTATTGATATTTAATTTCTCAAATATATTCCGTTTATGGTTGTTGATGGTTTCGTAACTTCTGCTTCTTTGATCTGCTATTTGCTTTGTGGATTTTCCCGATACTAATTCCCTGATTATTTCTTTCTCGGTTTTTGTTAATTTATTGATTGTAATTTCGTTTTTTAATTGTTTGATCTCTTTAGTATATCTTTCAGTTAAAATATGAAATTTTGTCATGTCTTCAGTTAGATCCACCATCATGCTTAATAAAAAACCGGGATCCCCGTTTATTGTCAATACCCTTGCTGATGACAGTACCCATTTCCATCCACCTTCTTTGCTTTTTATCCGAAACATTCCGGCATAACCCTCTGTCCTGTCTTTCATGATTTTTTTTATTCCATCCCGGATAATTCCTACATCATCCGGATGATATAATTCATCATCTTTATAGTTAAATCCGATTTTTTGCCGGTCATCAAAGCTATATCCCGTGATTTTTGAATACTGGCTATTCATCCATACAGGCAAGGTGCTTCCATTTTCGTCAACTTTCATTAAATAAACAGAGCCATTTACAGAATTTATAATTTCTTTATAAAATTCTGTTTCATCCTCAATTATAAGCACATTATTTTCTAAATAAGCTTTCATTTAGTCAGTGATTTTTTAATCCAACCCTGCATCCTTTGCAAATGAAACTAATTCATTAATTTTTCTAATTTCCAGTTTTCTGAAAATATTCCTTCTGTGGTTATTAATTGTTTCATAACTACGAGACCTTATTTCCGCTATCTCTTTTGTGGTTTTACCTGAGGTTAACTCCTTTATTATCTCCTTTTCAATTTTTGTTAACCGGGATATTTTTATGTGATTTTTTAATTGCGCTATTTCTTTTGTATAAATTTCAAGTTGCTTTGGATTAAACACCAATTTCTCAGTTATATCAAAACCTATGCTTAAAAAATGGTTCGGGTCGCCTTTATAAATAATTGCTTTTGAATGAATATAAATCCACTTCATCTCACCACTCTTTTTATAAAACCTGAATATCAGACTCTCTTCAAGACTTCTGTTAGCAAGAATCATCTTAACCGCTTTTCGAACTGCTTCAGCGTCTTCTTCATAGTAAATTCCGGATTTCCCGTTGATAAACCCAATGTCTTGTCTTTCGCGCAAAGTATAACCTACCAGTTCCTCATATTGATCATTTGCCCAAACCGGCATATTATGTCCATTTTCATCAACTTTGTTAATATGTATAGATACCGGAGCCTCTTTAATCAAGTTCTTCAGAAACCTGTTTTCTTCAATTATTGAACTAATGTTTTTCTGTGAAATTTCTTCCATGAGGTTATTATAAAATCTGATCTAAAAACTCATTAAGCTTTAGATTAAATTCTTTGGGATTTTCTAACTGAGGGCAATGTCCGGAACCGGGAATTAGTTGTACTTGGTTTTTCCATAAGCCTGGGATATTCAATTCTTTAAAATATTCCCCGTTTACAAGTTGGTCATTTATGCCATGAAAAATTGCAACAGGTTTGCCAATGTTTTCAATTATTTCTACTTCATCAGACAGGTTTTCCGGTATTAGGGATGCTCCCAAATATCCTCGCATTTCCTGGTGAGATCTTCTTATATCTTTAATAATAACATCAGGGACTTCAATATCCTTTTTTACAAATGCCGATGCAAGATTTTTTATTTCATTGGTTGTTAAATCGGGTTTATAAGCCAAAGGAAAAACAGGGTTTGGTAAAAAATATTTTCCCATATCCGGTGGAAAACCCAAAGGGGGTGTTCCGAAAATAACAAAACCTTTTGCTGATGGAAGTTTGGGTGAAGCATTTAATATCATATGTCCTCCCAATGAATGACCGACAAATACAGCTTCATGCAAATTTAATTTGTCAACAAATTCAAGTAAAACAGAAATAAATCCCTGGTATGAATAAGTTTTTTCCGGTTCTTCTGCCCGGGATGAATCGCCATGACCAGGGAAGTCAAACGCAATTAACCTGTACTTGTTCAAAGTTTGATCATTAAGTTGACGTTTATAGGTAGCTGAGGATAAAGAATTGCCATGAACAAATACTAAGGGTTGACCATCTGCTTTATTATCAGAATAGGCAATCTTCTGATTAGTAATACTGATATATTCCATATTAAAAGTGAGTTAAACATTAATATGTGTTTAAATATATTAAATTTCGATATTCTATTATACAATACCTTTATTTCTTTTAAGCAAACTGTTGTTAAACAGGATAAAAAGTGATGAGGGGATAAGGAAATGTGGTGATGAGGTGAAGAGGGGATGAGTAAATGAGGTGAAGAGGAGTAACGGGTTACGTGTTTCGGGTGAAAAAAACGCATAACTTTTAACATTTAACTTTCAACTTTTAACTTATTCGGAGATTCGTTCAACTAGAACTGGAAATAAATAAATGGCTGGATAACTGATGATTTTGCCTGGAAGATGATCAGGACTATGATTACAACAATAAATATTTTCAGGTAAACCGGCATTTTTATAAACCATCCACGATAAGTTTCTTTGACACGTGATGGGAGCCAATGCAAAACAAAACCGGCGATAATAATACTGAAGATCAGGGCATATGAGGAGAGCATTTCAGGGACAAGTGATAACCTGAAGTTATATGCTATCTGATGAAGCATCTGATTTACCCTGAACATATCCTCCGCTCTGAAGAAGATCCAGAGGAATGTTACAAAATGGAATGTTATAATAATTGAGATAAAACGCTGCAAGCGGGAAGGCTTTTTACTGTGTGGAATTATTCTTTGCCAGATTTTATGCAAAATCAGTCCGATGCCATGCAGTCCGCCCCAAATAACAAATCTCATGTTAGCACCATGCCATAACCCTCCAAGTAACATAACAACAAGAATATTCAAGTGCATCCTGGTTTTCCCTTTGCGGCTTCCTCCCAGCGGGATATACAGATAATCCCTAAGCCAGGAGGATAATGAGATATGCCATCTTTTCCAGAAGCCGGAGATATTTGATGCCTTGTATGGTGAATTGAAGTTCACGGGCAGCCTGAATCCCAAAAGCAGACCTACACCTATTGCAATGTCAGTATATCCCGAAAAATCACAATAGATCTGCAGAGAATAGCCATATATTCCCATCAGGTTCTCAAACCCGGAATAAGCAGCGGGAGCATCAAATATACGATCAACAAAATTTATTGAAATATAATCAGAAATAAGCATTTTTTTTATCAACCCGCTGAGTATAAGAAACACAGCATGACTCATCTCCTGGATAGTGAGCTTATATTTGCGGTATATCTGGGGGACAAATTCAGCAGCCCGTACAATAGGACCGGCAACAAGCTGGGGGAAAAATGAAACGTAAAAACCAAAATCAATTATATTCTTTACAGGTTTTAGTTTCCCCCGGTACACATCTATGGTATAACTGATTGTTTGAAATGTATAGAATGATATTCCAACCGGCAGGATGATATTCGAGATATCAAAATGACTACCTGAAAAGTTGTTAGTCCAGACAGCCAATACATTTACAACCTGGTAATCTGTATGGAGAACAGAATTCAGAACATCTGTAAAAAAATAGGCATACTTAAAATAGGCAAGCACACCAAGGTTAACCAGGAGACTGCAGAAAACATAAACTTTTCTTACCCCGCCGGATCTTGATCTGTATATCAAATTACCCAGTGTATAATCAGTTACAGTGGATAAAAGTAATAATGAAAAAAAGTATCCGCCTGATTTATAGTAAAAGAACAGGCTTAGTACCAGGAGGTATGTACTTCTCCAGATATTTGGCCGATAAAGTACAGAATAGCCCAGGAGCAGAACGGCGAAAAAAATCCAGAACCTCATCTGGGTGAAAAGAAGAGGCAATTCGCTGGAATATTCAAACAGTTGCTTCAGGAATTCCATATAAGGTAAAGACAAAAGATAAAAGTAAAAAAGTCCAATAATTCCGGCTTAAAATCCTTGATGTTCCTCGACTACCACTCGGGATCAGTTCGGCTAAATGATTTTGAAATTAAAATCATAGACTCACTTATTTAATTGCTCATATTTTCTGAAATCAGACATCAATGATTTCAGGAACATTTCAGCCAATTTAATTGAACCGGTATATGTAAGATGGACAAAATCTTTCCTTGCCAGGGGCGGATCACCATTTGCCCAATCAGTCATGGAGCCTTCCCCTCCCATTGCCTCGTAACTATCCCAGAAAGCACAACCCGCTTTGAATGCCGCATTCTTTTGTGCATCACGTATTTTTTCAAGATTTGGATAAGAAACCACCTGGTTCTCTTCTTTTCTTGCCATATCAGAAATGCCCATAACAACTATACTAAGATCAGGCTTTATCTGCTTAAGCAATTTCAATTGCTTGTAAAATGCACGTTCATAGTATGAATAACTCTCTACTATATTTGGAGCAACATTAACCCCGAATTGCAATAATACCAGGCTAACATTCAGATCGTTATACATTTTTTCCAACATAGCACGATCGGTTTGTGTAAATTCCAGTCCGGCACTGCCACGTAAAGGGATATTATCCATTGCCACACCATAACTACCATCCAATGCGATGCCATATAAATCAATATTCCCGGTACTTTTAAAGGTAAATTCCACCTGTTCAGGTGATTCAAGCCTGTAGCTTTTTGATATATAACCTGACGATATTGCATTAAGAATATCAGATTTTAACAGTGATCCGTTGCTTTTAATTTCAAGACTTACCGGAACCTTTGTATTTCCATAAAGTATCGTACAGAGATCAAATGACCTTGCATGCAAATAGCAGATGGATGAATTGCGGACACTAAAACTGGCAATTTTTGTTGAAGTTTCTTGTAATGCTGAATTGGCGGGGCTTGAAAAATCGGAAAACTGAAGCATTGGGCCCAGTTTGTTATGGCTTATTACAGAATCTTTAACCTCTTTCCGGGTAAATAATTTCCAGTTTTTTGAACTTTTCATTTTTACTGATGCAGTCAGAGGCACTACCATACCCGGTAATAGTAACCCCGGACCTTTGCCTTCAAACTCATTCTGAAGGTATTCCCGTATAAATGAAGTTATCCTGTCGCCCTCGATCTGTGAATCACCGTAGTGCAATATTCTTGTTGACCCTTTATTATCACGTATTAAAATAAGCTCACTAAAAAAGTGGTTAAGTACTGAATCCATACCAGGAGGATACTCAATCGACTGGAAAAGAGTTTCTTCATCTTTTTTCTTTTCTGTCTCAGGAAGCAGTTCATCAGCACTAGTAATCAATATGCTACCATGATCAAATTGATTTGAACTTAAAGCTACGCTGGTATCGGATGTAGTCTTATGTAAGGATCTTTCTTTCGGGAATGGAATAGCAGATGAATAATGCGGGATATAAACAGAGGACTTATTATCCGGCAAAATATCTGTTTCATGATAGATATAGGAAACAGCAAATAGCAAAGCAAAAACGATCAAAATAAACAAAAATACCCGTATAGGCTTCATACCGGATTAATAATTTTATGCTTATCACAATATGAGAAAATTTATGGAAAAATCAGCTTTTCTTTTTGATTTTCAGGCGTTGTCCGGGATGGATTTTGTCAGAATTACCTAGTTTGTTAAGCTGAAGAATTTCTGATTGAGAAACACCGGGAAATTTGCGTGCAATTTCCCAGATATTATCACCATACCTGACCTTGTAATATACATAATCCTGATCATCCGGAATACGATTATCAGTCTGTGTCTGTGCCTTCGCTTGCACGGGAACACTCTTACCAATGCTTCTCTGCTTTTCGGTAAAAGACATTGAATTAATCTTCCTGTACTTCTCAGCTTTTGAAGGTTGCACATAAACCACCAGTTTCTGGCCAACCCGGATCATATTCCTTATACCGTTCCAATAACGCAAATCTGATAATCCAACATGATACCATTCTGAAATATGCCCCGGTGTATCTCCTGATTTGACGGTATAATACAATTTTGTTCTGCCTGTAGGTATCTGGTGTACATACCGTGACCTGGTAGGATTAATAATAGTATTTGCAGGATTGAAATATATTGAATCTTTATAAGCGAATATGGAATCCTGGAGTGAAATAAAATCTAATGTATGATTTACCGGTATTTTAAGAGAGAAACTCTTGCTTTTACCCGGGATAATATCTCTCTTGTATTGAGGATTCAGGTCTCTAAGCAGTTTCACAGGAATTTGAAGAACCTCTGACACCTGTTTCAGGTGCAGATTATCATTGATCATAATAGTATCTGCAGCAAGAGGAAGACTTATTGACCGGGGTGAAAGATTATGCTCATCGTAGTAATTCATCGCGTATGTAGCTGCAATATAAGCAGGTACATATCCACGTGTTTCACGTGGTAAATAATAATACAGATCCCAATAGCTCCTTTTTCTTCCCGAACGGCGTATTGCTTTGTTCACATTACCCGGACCGCAATTATATGCAGCGATAACAATAGTCCAGTCGCCATAAATATTATACAGATCGCGTAAATACCTGGCCGCAGCATGAGTTGATTTCACCGGATCTCTTCTTTCATCAACCGTTGAATTTACAGTTAAACCGTAAGCCTTTGCTGTTCCAAACATAAACTGCCACATACCTGTTGCGCCAACCCTTGATACAGCCCTGGGATTAAGTGCAGATTCAATTACTGCAAGATACTTTAGTTCGGGAGGGAGTCCGTAGAAATCAAATATCTCTTCAAAAACAGGGAAATAATAATCAGCAAGTCCCAGCATTACCTCCAGCCGGTCTCTTCGTTTTTTAGTATAAACATGAATATAATTTCTTACAGTATTATTGTAAGTAAGTGGTAATAAGGAAGGTATCCTGCTTAGTCTTTCAATATAAACCGAATCAGGATACTCAGGAATTATTGTGTCATCTCCCATTGTCACAGGCAGCTTCATGCTATCAGGAGTAATTGCGTCCCTTACATACCATAACTGCATAAGGCTATCAAGATTCCTTTCAAAACCGGCATCCCATACCTCCTCATCTATAACAGTACTATCTCTCTGCCCGCACACTTCGAATGGCATCGCCACCCAAGCCAATAATACGATGTATAGTAATATCCTCATTTTTTATTTTATTGTATTTGAATTGTAATGTTTATTGCTCTAAATTCGTAAATTTAATTATGCTTTTCAATAATAAGTCGGCAATCTTCAGTCGGCAGTCGGCAATTTGAAGACCGGTCTATTTATACTTTTCAGGATTAAGTAATCGCGTGCTATAATTATTTATTTGCTGATTTCTTTTTTGTAGACTGCTGACTGTGGACTGCTGACTATTAACTAATTATTTATAAAACTCTAAAATTAAGGTTTTTATTGATCAATTCTTGAAACAATGTCCTAAATCGGCGTCAAAGATAACAAAAACCTTAAAATGCAATACTAATATGCACTCCTAATGTATTCATACTTCTACCTACGTACATTAACCGCGGTTCGATTTTCATAGACAGGTTGTTATCGATATCATAATCAAATAAATGTGCATCAACAGTTGCATCTATAATATTTAAAAGGTACAATCCAACCAGACCGATATAAGACAGGTCACGATTTCTCCGGTAATAGTCCATATTATGTTCCAGCTGTTCTTCGAACCATTGCTCCTGCTGGGAGTCGTATGTGTCAGGATAAAGAACCGGATCAAAATCAGCCGGATTAAGACTTCCGCCAATAACGTCTAAATAGCTTTGAGTTTCAGGAATATCATCAGTAAAATCGATGTAAGCATTTTTATACTTAGAAAAATTTGTCTGGTTAAACCCAATAGAATATCCAAGCGCGACAAAACCTCCATATACAAGAGGTAATTTCCAGTACTTCTTATTATATATCTGTCCTAATCCGGGAAAAATTGCTGAATAGAGGGATGCTTTAACCGGGGAATGAGATTGAAGCTTGGTTGAATCTGCAGGTAATATTTCTCCTTCCCCCTCTTTCGTCTGCGACAATACTCTATTTGTTCCTGAAAGGATTAGAAAAAGAAAAAGTATTGAGAATATTCTTATGAAAAATGTCTTTCGATTCAATTTTATTCCAGTATTTGCTCAAAGAGTTCAATTGTGAGCAAATATATAGAAATTAACCCTTATGTTGATCTAATATCCCAATAATCCGCTCCATCTCTTCAGTGTTATCAAACGGGATAACGATCTTTCCTTTCCCGTCCTCATTTACTCTGAATTGAACCTTTGTTTCAAAAAATTTAGAAAGATGCTGAGAAAGTTCTTGAAACTCTTCATTTATTCTATGCTTACGTTCATTTTTAGAAGTATTTTTATTTGCATCTTTATTCATTTGGCGAACCAATTCCTCTGTTTTTCGCACAGAAAGGTCCTCATCAATAACTCTGTAATAAACTTTAATCTGGGTTTTGGGGTCTTCTATATTAATAAGTGTACGGGCATGTCCCATCGACAATTTTTTCTCTCTGATACCTAATTGTATTTCGGCAGGCAACTTCAGTAAGCGAAGATAATTAGAGATCGTTGATCTTTTTCTTCCAACCCTGTCACTCAGGTTTTCCTGTGTAAGCTGACACTCTTCGATAAGCCTCTGATAACTGATCGCAATTTCAACTGAATCAAGATCTTCACGTTGAATATTTTCAACCAGGGCCAGTTCCAGCATCGCCTGGTCATCAGCAGTTCTAAAATAGGCAGGTATCTTTTTCAATCCGGCAATTATAGAAGCCCTGTAGCGTCTTTCTCCGGTAATAAGCTGGAATTTCCCATCAGCCAGCGTCCTGACGGTAATAGGTTGTATTATCCCAAGTTCCTTAATAGATGAAGCAAGTTCATTCAGTCCTTCCTCATCAAATTTTGATCTTGGCTGGAAAGGATTTGATTCTATAAGATCAATACTGATTTCTGAAATTGAATCAATATTCCCATATTTTTCTCTGTCAGCATCATCAATTAATGCTCCCAAACCTCTTCCAAGTGCATTTTTTCTTGCCATATTAACTATCTTATTAAATAAGGAAATTTATTTTATTCAATTACTTTTTCAGAATTCTTAATTTTGGTTTTGTTATTTTTTTGCATGATTTCACGAGCAAGATTCAGAAAGTTAATTGAGCCTTTAGAATTTGCATCATACAAAATAGCAGGTTTCCCAAAACTTGGTGCTTCACTCAATTTAACATTCCTCTGGATAATAGTTTCGAAAACCATCTGCTGAAAATGCAATTTAACTTCATCTACAACCTGATTAGCAAGACGCAATCTGGAATCATACATTGTAAGAAGAAAACCTTCAATTTCAAGATCTTTATTTAACCTGGTTTGAATAATTTTGATTGTATTTAATAGCTTTCCCAAACCTTCAAGAGCAAAATATTCACATTGCACAGGAATTATAACCGAATCGGATGCAGAAAGAGCATTAACAGTAAGCAATCCCAAAGAAGGTGAGCAATCAATAAAAATAAAATCATATTCATCATTCAACTTATCGATAACCTTCTTTAACATTTTATCCCTTTGGGGCATGTTTAACATTTCTATTTCAGCACCAACTAAATCAATATGTGATGGAATGATATCCAGATTTGCAATTTCAGTATTTAAAACAATATCTCCGGGATTCACATCATCAATAAGACACTCATAAATGCCTGTCTTTATCTTTTTGATATCCAAACCGATACCCGATGATGCATTTGCCTGTGGATCATTATCAATAATTAACACCTTATTCTCTAAAGTAGCCAGACTTGCTGCCAGGTTTATTGTGGTTGTTGTTTTCCCAACGCCCCCTTTTTGGTTTGCAATTGAAATAATTTTTGTCATATATTGATTATCAGCATTATAATTATCTGTACTCAGTTTAAAAGGAAAAAGGTCAAATTTAAAGGTTTACTTGTCTATAGTTTTTTTTTCTAAACCTGAATTTTGAACATTTTTCAACCAGTTATGAACAAATTATTAACAGTTATGTTGAAAACATTTTTTATGCGTTGATTCTCAAAAAAATAAGGATCACATCCATTTTTTCTGTTCTTTCAGATAGAAATCACTTCCAATTTTGCTGAATAAAGATTTTTTTAGGTTAATTAGTGGAGAATAATTAATTAAATCCTCTACCAAATGTCTGTATTCAATCTAAAAGAGAAATATCTTGTTATTGTAAATCCGAATGCCGGGAAAGGTAAAGGAAAGAAAGACTGGGATAAGATCTCTGGTTTATTAAAAAAAGAAGGCTTTTCATTTGAATATGTTTTTACAAAGCAAAAACACCATGCAATTGAGCTTTCCCGAGAAAATATTGAAAAAGGTTATCGAAAAATAATTGTTGTTGGTGGTGATGGAACCATGAATGAAGTAGTAAATGGTGTTTTTGGACAGAATAAAGTGCCTGTTGCGGAAATCATTCTTGGTATGATAACTGTTGGCACCGGAAATGACTGGGGAAGAATGTTTAACATCCCTGTTGATTATACCGAAGCAATATCCACCATTAAAAGATGTGCTACTTTTATGCAGGATGCAGGAATAGTAAAATATTATACCGGTGAAAAAAGAGAATCCAGGTATTTCATAAACATTGCCGGGTTAGGATTTGATGCCCTGGTTGTAGAAAAAACAAACCGGCAAAAGGATAAGGGAAGGAAAGGGGTATTACTATATTTCTGGAATATTCTCGCTAACCTGATTTATTATAAATTTACTATTACTGAAATAACTGTTGATGGACAACATGTAAAAAACGAAACATTTACAATTAGTATTGGAATTGGTAAATATACAGGAGGAGGGATGATGCAAACACCAAATGCCATTGCGGATGACGGTTTATTTGATCTGACTGTAATAAAAAGGATGCGTAAAGGAGAAATAATCCGTAGCCTTAAGAGACTATATGACGGCACTATTCTTGATCACCCGAAAGTAGAATCGTACACCGCGAAAAAAATCACTATTAATTCAGAACCGAAAATCCACCTTGAAGTGGACGGAGAATCGCTGGGACACTCACCTATTGAGTTTGATATCGTTCCAAAAAGTGTACAGATCATTGCCGGGTGCAAGGTATAAAGAAGTAAGTAGCAGACAAAGAACAGAGAGCGAAGAGCAGAGAGCAAAAAACGGAGTTAACCAGCACCTGACCAACATCGTTTATCGTATCCAACTGGCGGAGAATGAGGATAACTATAAAAACCTTGATTTATCGTTGAAGCTGTACTAGTTCGATATGAAATAATTTAGGCCACATTTTGCCTGTTACTAAAAGTCTATTATTTACTTTATCGTAAGCAATACCATTAAGCACTTCTGTTTCAGGACTATAATCTTTTTTTGGCAGCAACCCGCTAAGATTAATCCAGGAAAGAACCTTACCTGTTTCAGGATCAATCCTTACAATCTTATCAGTCATGTAAACATTAGCCCAGACCTCTCCGTTTATATATTCCAGTTCGTTCAGATTTCTAACCTCCCCTTCATGGTCATACACTTCAATTCGTGCCTGTTCAGTAAAATAATCCGGTTCAAGAAAGTATAACTTCTCCGAACCATCACTCATTATCAATTGTTTACCATCAGTAGTTAATCCCCAGCCTTGTGTTGGATAATTTATTCTCTTTATAAGTTTAAAGGTAGCAAGGTCATATACAAATCCAACCCGGGATGTCCAGGTAAGCTGAAATATCTTATCTTTAAAAACACAAACACCTTCACCAAACAGCTCTGAAGCAAGACTAAGTGTTCCAATAATCTCACCGGTTTTAAGTTTTATTTTTCTAAGGGATGATCTCCCTCGCTTTCCGGTACCTTCATACAACCATCCATCATGATACACCAATCCTTGTGTATATGCGCCGGGATCATGTGGAAATACATTCTTTACCCTGTATCCGTAATAATCAGGAATAATATCCGATTTAAACCTGAGTAATAACGACCTGGTCTCATTTGTACCATCGTTGAAATAGAAATGCATGTTAAAAGAATTCTGCCCTACATTAACTCCCTCTGCCACCCACGAAAAACCTGTATTTTCCCCGTATGATACTCCAATATTCCTGCCTCCTGTATAATAAATTACCGAATCAATAATTTCTTCTGCTTCTTTAAGCCTGTAGTTGAAATCTATCTTTTCTCCCGGAGCAAACATTTTATTGTTTTCCGGGCTGATAATTGTAATATTTTTTTTTGATTTCCGCTTCAATTCCCTGTTACTATTTACACTCTCAGATTCCTGACCGGCGGAAGAACCATTGCCTGCACACCCTACACCAAGTATCCCCATTATCATAAAACACAAAAGAAAGGACAGGCAAGTGCTTTTCTTAAAAACAGATCTTTCTATAATTTTCATAAAAAATATGTTTTGCAACTATTCAGTGACTAAAGTGCCTAAAATGCCTAAAATGCCTAAAGTTATAACTTCTTCTCTTCCTATTCACTCATTTTATCATTTACTCATTAACTCATTTCTTCACTTTAAATACTGATTAGTTACGTTAATTTCTTTTACTAAACAATCTTTTTAACCATGATATTCCTCTTCTGTCTCCGGACATTTTTTTCCCTTGTGGTATCCGAATGTTCTCATCAGGATTGAGCATCTGCCATATTGCACTCCACCCCGGAAAACCACCAATATTTCTGTCATCAATATAAATATCGGCTTCAATTTTCCGTACAAAACCATCATCAATCACCTCTTCGGGATAATTCTTGTTTACAGCATAAAACTCCACACCTTTGTTTCTACAAAATTCAACAGCTTCCTCCAGCATTTCACCTGAACGAACCGTCCATAAAATAAGCTTAAAGCCCTTTTTTTGCATCTCCCGCAGAGTTTCAAAAGCAAAAAGCTTTTCCTTTCCGATTTCCGGATATTGATGTTCAACTAAAGTACCATCAAAATCTACAGCAATTTTAATATTTGTAACATCCTCAGACATACGAATACATTTTTATCAGGAAATAAAAATACTCAACTTGCATTGAATTAAAAAGAAATTCAGGAATTCGTGAAAAAAAAGTTCTGTTTATGGAATATATTCTACTTTTGAGTACATAATTTAACTCCACCTAAATGTTTTTTTATATGGAAAGCAAGAAATCAATAGTGAAACATATACCCAATCTTATCACATCATTAAATTTAGCCTGTGGATTACTAAGTATTATAATGATGATAGAAGGAAAAATAATACCTGCCTTTTACCTCATTCTACTGGCAGCTATTTTTGATTTTCTTGACGGTTTTTCTGCCCGCATCCTTAATGCTTATTCCGATTTAGGAAAACAACTTGATTCACTTGCAGATATGGTTAGTTTCGGAATTGCTCCTGCCCTGCTGATGTATTACTATATAAAATATTCTTTCCTGCTCCACCAGTCAGGATTCGCTATTGAGACAACCTCCTGGCACGAAGTAATAATTTTATATTCAGTAATCCTTATTGCAGTTGCATCAGGATTCAGACTTGCTAAGTTTAATACTGACCCCAAACAAAGTTTCGTTTTCTCAGGGTTACCCACTCCTGCAAATGCTATTTTAATTGCCTCGGCCGGACTTGTCCTCTTTTCTCCTGATTTTCCTGAGAGTCTTAGGCAATTTATTCTAAATCCTTATTTGTTATTCGTTTCAACCCTGGTACTGTCGTTTCTGTTGGTTTCCAGAATACCCATGTTTTCACTAAAATTCAAAGACTATAAGCCAGGGAATAACATTACCAGGTATGTTTTTTTGCTAATTTCTTTTGCCTTACTGATTATATTCAAAGTTATTGCAATACCGATGATTATTATCGTGTATATTTTTATTTCTGTTGCTGAGTGGATTTGGGAAACTATGAAATAGCAAGACAGTTTTACAGCTTAACTTGTTTTTTTATCTTTCCGGCTTTTCTTGACTCATATTCAATCACAAGATTACCCTTACCGGAAACAAGAAACTGGTACTCCACTTTACCAAAACCCGGAACCTGACAAAATTGAACTTCAGGTTTATATTCTTTATAATTCACTTTATCGCGATAATTATCTGTCAATTGTCCACCACTTATAACTTTTATCCCCTGGCCCGAAAGCTTAAGAATATCTTTTGGATATGCATTTTTCTGAATGCTATGGTACGACATGGATGGCATAGCTTTATCATTTACCAGCCTGATGCGCACCCTGGACAGGGTTTTATCTATTTTTTTTATTTCAAACACTTCCATTTCAACTTCCGGAGTTTGTTCGGCAGAAAAGATCACAGCTGAAGCGTTTCGATGTACCAAATCAAGAAGCATAAATGGATGAGGCAATCGTGAACTCATTTTCACCCACCCTCCGATCTCGATCTTTCCATAAGTTGGATGATCATATTCTTTCCATTCCTTATACAGTTCGCCCATTGCTACATGATCATTATATTTCAATTTTTCCCTGTTTCTCTCATTACTGCTACCTCTAAACATATCATCTTCTTCTTCAGTTTTTTTCTCCGGGTCACGATATGTTTCAGAGGAAGACATAAATAATTCACCGATATAAGTATAGGCGCCAACTACATTATCCAGAAAATCGCCAAAATCACCATATGTTGAATATAAATCTTTCCAGGACACAAGGTATCTGTATCCGGGTACTATTTTCTCATTATTTTCCCCAAGCCAATCCATTACTTCAATATCCTTTGGATGAAGCTTGCCCTGACTTTTTGTCCCGGGGCCTCTCAGGAACATTCCACCACTATTATGAAAAGCATACCCAATTATTATATTTGGTTTTTGCATAATAAAATCTGCAATTCCTTTCAACCCAACACCAGACAGGGGATAATCACCGGCACCTCCCTGAACATATTGAGGTGCCCAATTGAAACTCCAGTTACGGTTAGGATCAACATAACCTTCAGAATCTTCATTAACCCTGCCATCTCCATCATTATCAATCCCTTCCTGACCCAGCATTGTCCATTCCCCTTTTTCGCCGGGCTTAACCCTTATCATGAGTCTTGGATCTTCAGGATCTGTCTTATATTGTCCAAACGGGTCTTTTTTTCTCATACGACATATATTCCCGTCCCCATCAAGATCATCCGGAAAATCCTCATCAAATAACCCGTCACGGTCATCATCTTTGGGTCTGCGAAGACCCCGGTTACTACTTGATGTATTGGCATCAGCATAGAAATGATACCTTCCATCCACATTAACTACCGGGATAACATAATAAGCATTCTTATCAACCAGTTTAGTGATTTTCTCATTATTCCCATATTTTGTCAGCAGGGTATTCAGGAAATAGAGGCATACTTCAGAAGCCTGTAATTCATTCCCATGAATATTTCCATCCACATAAACCCCGGGCTTACCAAGTTCATCACCTGTTTTGGGATTATTTATGGTTAAAGCATATATTTCGCGGTTTTCTTCGCTTTTCCCAACAACCTCCAATTTTGTAAGATCAGGATATGCCTTATGCAATACTTTCAATGCCTGCACAACCTGGTCATAAGTATAATAATGATCAAAACGAAGAGGTACTTTAATATCATCTAACTGGCTATATCCATTAACAGATAGTAACAATATAACAGTTATAATCGCTATATTTTTCAGTGACTTTTTCATTTTCCTCCTCCAATTTCTATTTGTTTCATATCACCCCGTGCATTTGGGGTTTTTAATTCAATATTTATCACACTACCCTTTTCAGATTTAAGAAGCCAGGTAAATTTTTTACTTTTCAATCCCGGCAGATCGCTAATTGTTGTCCTGTTCTTCCCCGACAACAGCTCAAAATCTTTCCCTGAAAGAATGATTAAAATAGGCGGTGGCCGTTGATTTCTTTTACCCATTGCAGTTGGGATAGGAATGAATGACTTGTTTTCCACCCAGACTTTTAGTTCATAAACTCCTGCACCCTGTGGTTTCAATTCAGTTTTTAATATCTTCAGATCAGGCATTTTTTTAACAATTTCAAGTATCCATGGAACCTGCAAACTCAAAAGAGAATCGATCATTGTAGCAGGGGGTGTATTATCGGTAAATGGTACCGGTCCTCCTATTTCAACTTCTCCAAGTGTTGGATGGTTATACAGACTCCAATTGACATATCCCTTTCCATTAATAACACTATCACTAAAAGTGACCAGTGCTTTCATTTTAGGATCAGGTTTCCCCGCCTCCGGTTTCTTATCATCCTTCATCTTATCTGCCATTTCTGCAATTTTTGCCGGTGTCATTCTTCCCCCTTTTACCATATTTATCACCATATCAGCCTGGAATTGCTTTGGCGCCCCTACTTCTTTAAGGTAAGCTTCAATCTTGTCTTTCTCAAGAGCAAGAAATTCTTCATTAGACATTTTTTTAAGTTGGTCGGAAGTTAATCCGTCTTTCTTTCCCTTTTTCTCTTTTACTTTTGGTAATGTCCAAAAATCCATAGAAAATGTCGGTAATCCCAAATGGTAGTACGACCAAAGTTCAAACGATCCGTCTTTTGCCGGTTCAGGATCAAGCCGGTCAATTTCAGCTCCTTTTTCCTTAAGGTATTTCTTATATTTCTCCGAGAAATCCGTATAAAAAACCAGGTCCTCCTTCATAGGATTAACCACTGCTCCCAATCCTAGAAACCCTGCAACAACACTTTCAGTAATCTCAAATCCTTCGGGGACAATTGGTTTAACCATCTCGATAATTTCACTCATCGAATATGATTTATCCGGATCAGCACCAAACATTTCAGTAAATCTTTTCGGAATTTTTATCCTATTTAAATCAACAGATCCTTTTCTCCCACCTTTTGGAGGCACAAGACAGAAATTAGTTGAACCGAGAGTAAACGTCATTGCAATTTCAGGATGGTCAGTAACAAATTTCATCAATTTATACGATTCATCAACTGATCCTGACCATAATCCGCCGGTAGCTGTAAAATGTTTAAACAAATGCGGGAAGTTTACACCAACATTAACGCCTCCGGGTCCGTCTTCATAAAATTTCCCATCTCTGTCATCATCAATTCCTTCGTCATACAATTTATAAATCCCTTTCTCTCCTTTTGAATAATCGGCTTTTCGCATTAAGCGGGGATCGCTTTCCACAAGCACCCAGATACCTTCCGGATCTTTCACTCTCATCTGTGTTATCCACCCATCCCCATTCAGGTCATTCCACCCATCTTCATCTGTAAATTCATCCATGTCATCGTTATGCTGTAAGTCATTCCTTGCATCCTTCACAAGTGGGCGGTTAAAATAATGCATGGCAGCATCGGGATTTCCGCATGGCATTATGTACCATGTCAGACCATCATAGTATGATTTATCGGATAAAATAAGATCTGCCAGATATACTGCTGCCTCACTGGAAATGGGAACTATTCCTTCCATATTTCCTACAACAAAAACAGCAGGTAACCTTTTATCAACAGAATTTACTTCATTACCAATTTCCAGTATAACCAGTTTTCTTTTTCCGGGCGATAATGCTAAATCATGAATCCTGGATACCTGTCCATATTGTTTTGCCAGTCTGACCAGTGATGCATTGATCTCATCCGGCTGGTGATACTTACTATAATCTAAAGTAGTTTGCTGTCCCGGAGATATAACTGAGGCGAACAACCATAATAGGGTAAAAAACAAGGTTGTTTTCGAATAACTTAATCTGCTCATTTTCATTTTATAAAAATTAATCTGTTTTGAAAAAACGGGATATATAAAATCTACCTTATAATATTTGTAACAATACAATATCTTTCTTTCCCAGCTTCAGCTCACTTTTAACCTCTTCTCTTTGCTCTTCGCTCTTCGCTCTTCGCTTCTTCCTAATCAATACTCTCAGTTAATTTCTTAACCAGTTTATACTGGTGAAAAAATTCCTTTCCAAAAACTCTGATAACAGTATATGCAGGAATTGCAATTATCATAGCAAAAGGTCCGAATAAAGTTGCAGTAATTAAAATTACCAGGAAAACTTCAAGGGGATGGGCTTTTACTGATTTGCCAAAAATTAAAGGCTGGAACAACACATTATCAATAACCTGGACAATAATAAAAACCAACATCATATACCCCATCAATGGTAAAATTTCCGAATAAAAATTAAGGCTCAGGTTAGGAGCTACTCCAAGGAGTAAACCAAGGACTTCACCAATAAGCGGACCAATATAAGGGATAACATTAAATATCCCCACAACTAATCCGATAAGTAAAGCACGTTCGAATTTCAATCCAACTATTGACAATCCAATAGTTACCAGGATAATGATCCCGGTTACCTGGCAAACAACACCTATAAAATACCGGGTTAGTAACCTCTTAACAGAAGTGAGAGCATGATGTGTTTGATCTTCATATTTAGTCGGCACAAACATCATTATCCCGTTAATCAACAGACTTCTATCTTTCAAAAAGAAAAATGTAATGAATGTTATTGCAAATGCAGCAATAAAAAGGTTTCCGATTAATCCTGCTGTGGAACTCAGGAAATCTGAGATCACTGAAAATTTTAATACTGAAACAAGTTTATTTGTAAAATATTCCTGTAGTGAAAGAGCATCGACATTTTTTACGTTAAGTTCTTTGTATGCCTCTTCGATCTTTCGAAATGGATCCTGAAGCTTTTCGAAAAGCGGCTGCAGGTCAATTTTTGAAAATTCAGCAGCCTGGTTAATTATTAAAGGAACAAATACCCTGAAAAAAGTATAGATCACCAACCACAGAACAAAGACAGTAATTATTGCAGACAGGATTTGAGGAAGAGCAAAATTCTTAATCCTGATCTTCCCGAGAAAATTTATCAATGGACGACCGATTAGTGATAGCACTGCTGCTATAAGTATATATGCAACAATGCTCCGCAGGTACCATATCGCAAAAACAATAACGATAATTCCGATACCGAATAATAGATATTTTAAAACTCGGTTCATGTGTATAACAATTTCCGAAAGCAAATCAATTTTGCCAGCTAAAGATAGTGTTTTTTAGGCTTCGGCAAATTCAGCAATAACAGATTTTTTCCCTTTCACTCTCTGGCCGATGTCAACATTGATTTTTGTACCAATTGGAAGAAACAGGTCAACCCGCGAACCAAACTTAATGAACCCCAGTTCACCACCCTGTTTCACATTGTCGTCAGGTTTTGGGTATGTAACAATTCTGCGTGCAAGAGCTCCTGCTATTTGACGAACCAATACACCGGTGCCATTCTCATTTTCAATAATTACTGAAGACATTTCGTTTAATTGCGATGATTTAGGAAGAAAGGCAACCAGGTTTTTTCCCGGGTGATATTTCATATACTTTATTCTTCCACTAAAAGGGAAATTATTCATATGAATATCAAAAATTGTCATAAAAACAGAAACCTGTATCCTTTTTTCATTGAAATATTCATCCTCCTCAACCTCTTCAATTGCTACAATATTACCATCAGCAGGAGCATAAATCAATTTTTCGTTTATCTCAATTGATCGGTTTGGCTTCCTGAAAAACATTAAAACAAACAAGTATAGTCCTACACAACCAAAAAGAATAATTCTTCTGCCCAATACAGATGATATCAGAAAAGTATTAGCCCCCAGGACAAACAGTATCATCACAATTAACAAGAGAACAAGAGTTTTGTATCCTTCCTTATGTATTGTCATAAAAAAAATTTGTCCAAAATTAATTAAAAATCAAGAAATAAACTGAATATATGCAAAAACAACGGGTAAGGATAGAAAAACTCCATCAAACCGGTCGAGCAAACCACCATGTCCCGGTAAAATATTCCCTGAATCTTTAACCCCGACACTGCGCTTTAACATGGACTCAACCAAATCTCCAAAAGTTCCAATAGTTGTAACAATTAATGCAATCATAAGCCAATCTAACATTCTCAAATCAATAAATATTTTTGAAATAATAATTGACACAATAAAGGCAAAAAATATACCCCCGAATAATCCCTCCCATGATTTTTTTGGAGAAATCCTTTTAAACAATTTATGCTTTCCAAAAGGGATCCCAATAACATATGCGCCGGTGTCATAGGCCCATATAAGAAAAAAGAAGCCAAGAAGAATATGGGAAGAATAAACAATTTTCCTTTCAGGTTGAAAAATATAATTCACAATATCAACAGTTTCCTCTCCGGTTTGCAATCCAAAAAGTCCCCCTGCAGGACTAATTACCAGGTAATTAATCATTGACAAAGGGACTGCCACATAAATAATGCCAAGTAACGTATATGCAATATTTGTAAAAGGGCGGTTGTTATTTAAGAATAATTCATTTATAAAAACCAATACCACCAATGGAATAAAAACGTAAAAATATTTCTGATTAATAAACCCTACCGCAAAAAGGAAATTCACTATAAAAAACACTCCTCCGATCAATACACCAAAATATTTCTGAGGCCGTGCCCTTGTATGTCTTGCAATCCTGTAGAATTCCAGCATAGAGACAACAAGAATGATCAAAAATAGCAGGAAATATGAAAGAGCATTTAGCAAAATGCCGCCCACCAATATAATAATAATAAAAATCCCGGTTATGGAACGCTGAATAAAATTGTTCAATTTTATAACTTTTGTAAAATTTGTTTTGCTCTAATCAGGTTATCCCTGTTAACATATACCTCAATGTTGCCTAATGAATTAAAAACAGAATCTTTTTTATTAATTATTACTGATTCAATATTATTATCAGACAAAACAGACCTGGCAATTTCAGCTAAATACTCCTGCATTGATTCATAAGCTTTTACCCAATCTTTTTCCATAAGAAAATAATCATTTATTTACCAGGTTTTTCTTTTTGGGGAGGTTTCTTTTTAGTTATTCCGGGTGATGGTTTTTTCCCTGAAGATTTCGAATCATTTTTCATTAACATGGATTGTGTTTCTTTAGTGATGTTACCCCTCTTTTTACCAAATAGTTTTTCCAGATCCTCACTAAAGATCACTTCTTTTTCCAACAACAACTCAGCCAGCTGTGTTAATCCTTTTTTGTTTTTCTTCAGAATCTCTACGGCCCTGCTATATGCCTTATCTATAAGGCGTTTTACCTCACCATCTATCAGTTCTGCTGTTTTTTCGCTATAGGGTTTATTAAAAGAATACTCACTCTGTCCTGTGGAATCATAAAAGCTAAGATTACCAACCTTATCACTCATTCCGAAGTAACTAACCATGGCATACGCTTGTTTTGTAATTTTCTCAAGGTCATTAAGTGCCCCTGTTGATATTTTCCCGAAGGTCATTTCTTCCGAGGCTCTGCCGCCAAGTGCGGCTGACATCTCATCAAGTAATTGTTCAGTTGTTGTAATTTGCCGCTCTTCGGGCAGGTACCATGCAGCACCCAGTGCTTTTCCCCGTGGTATTATTGTTACTTTAAGCAATGGATTAGCATACTCAAGCAGCCAGCTTACTGTAGCATGACCGGCTTCGTGAAAAGCAATAGTTTTTTTCTCAAGTATAGATATGATTTTATTTTTTCTTTCAAGACCACCAACTATTCGGTCAACAGCATCGTGAAAATCCTGCTTATCAACCTTCTTTTTATTATTTCGGGCAGCAATTAAAGCAGCTTCATTACATACATTAGCAATATCTGCACCTGAAAAGCCAGGAGTTTGTTTAGCTAAAAAATCAACTTTAACATCTTTGTTAAGTTTCAGAGGCTTTAAATGAACCTCAAATATTTGCCCTCTCTCAATTAAATCGGGTAAATCAACATGTATTTGCCTGTCAAACCTTCCTGCACGCAGTAAAGCACGATCGAGCACATCAGCACGGTTTGTAGCTGCAAGAATTATTACGCCAATATTGGTACCAAAGCCATCCATTTCAGTAAGCAACTGGTTTAAAGTATTTTCCCTTTCGTCATTACCTCCAAAACCGGTATTTCTTCCTCTTGCACGTCCAACAGCATCAATCTCATCAATAAAAACGATACAGGGTGCTTTCTCTTTGGCTTGTTTAAACAGGTCGCGTACACGTGATGCACCAACACCAACAAACATTTCGACAAAATCAGATCCTGAAATAGAAAAGAACGGCACATTTGCTTCACCTGCCACTGCCTTTGCAAGCAATGTTTTTCCTGTACCGGGAAGACCAATCAACAATGCACCTTTCGGGATTTTACCTCCAAGGTCAGTATATTTTTTCGGATTCTTTAGAAAATCAACAAGCTCTCTGACTTCCATTTTTGCCTCTTCCAACCCTGCAACATCCGAGAAATCAATCTTTACATGCGATTCTTTATCAAACAATTGAGCTTTAGATTTTCCAACACTAAAAATACTACCTGCACCACCTGAACCGGCTCCACCACCCATCCGGCGGAAAATAAATAACCACACACCAACCAATAAGGCTAAAGGAAGAATCCATCCAAGCAAATCACCCATAATATTTTTACGTGTCTCATACCTCACACTTATTATTTCACTCTCGTTGTAGCCATATTTTTCCTGTGCCTCTTTAATATTCGCACTAAAAACCTCAACTGAGGGAATGGTGTAAGAAAAATGTGGCCCGTTATTAGGAATACCGCCAAATCCATGACTATCAACATCAGAGTATCTGCCGGAAGCTAATTTATCAGGTTTAATATAGATTTCTGCCTTTTCTTTATTCACCACAACAACCTTTTCAACATCACGATTTTGTATCATTTCCCGATCAAATCTCTGCCAGGAAATATCTTCGTTTCCTGATCCTGAAAAGATAAATTGAAATCCGAGTATAGCTAAAGCAACAGCCCCATAAATCCAATAAGCATTAAATTTAGGTTTACCGGAAGGTTTACCATCCTTACCTGTCTTTACCTTATTTTTATCTGTTTTTTTTGAATCTGTCATTCTCAATAGTTATTTTTTCACTTAATCAATCTTCTCAATTTTTGCATCCGCCCACAACTCTTCAAGTTTATAAAAATCTCTAAATTCTTCCTGAAAAACATGCACTAATATATCTCCGTAATCTAATAAGACCCAATGTGCATTTTCAAGTCCTTCAATATGCAAAGGATTTTCATTTAATTCTTCTTTAACACGTTCTTTTACCGATTGTGTGATTGCTTCAACCTGTATATTTGAATTCCCCTGACAAATAATAAAGTTCGAACAAACTGAATTTTCAAGGTCTGCAAAATCAAGATTTACTATCTCTTGCCCCTTCTTCAGCAAAATACCTTCTATTATTGTATCTAAAAGACCCTTATTATCTACTTGCTCTTTAACTTTCATTTACAAAATTTAATCACAAAGGTAATAGAATGAAATTAATGGAACAATAAATTAGTGTTTGTCCATAAAGTCAAGTTGCAATTTGGTGCTTGTCATTTGTGATTATTAATATTATTTTATATTGCGAATATTATTATACAATTTAGGTGCCAATTTACTAAAAACGTAAAAACCTCGCATAATGTCTGAACAAATCATCGGTAACACAATAATATACAATGATATTATACCTTCAACAAACACCTGGGCAACTAATTTATTAAAACATAAAAGGCCCCCTGAAGGCACGATTATCACTACAAAACAACAAACCGCAGGCAGGGGACATGGTGCAAATAAATGGGAAAGTAAACGAGGTAAAAATCTGACATTTAGCATCATCCTTTATCCGGTTTTCCTGAAAGCCAACGAACAGTTCTTGCTTTCAATGGCAATATCACTGGGTATCAAGGACTTTATTGAACTGTATGTTAATAATGTTTATATCAAATGGCCAAATGACATCTATGTTTCAGATGACAAAATTGCAGGCATCTTAATTGAAAATTCTATTTCGGGTAATGATTTCGATTATTGTGTTGCCGGAATAGGAATAAATATAAATCAGGAAAAATTCACCCGGGATACTACTAATCCAATATCATTAGTTCAGCTCACCGGCAGAAAAAATTCACTGGATGACTCGCTGAATCTACTATGCAAGCAACTTGATTTCCGGTACAACCAGTTAAGAGAAGCAAAAAACAGGCAAATTATTAAAGCTAATTACTTAAATAACCTGTATCATTACCATGAATTTGTTCAATTCAGGCATGAAAACAAAATATTTACTGCCAAAATTACCGGGATTGATTCATCGGGAAGACTAATTATCCTTCATAAAAACGGTGAAACTGAAAAATTCGGATTCCATGAAGTAAGTTTTGCCTAGTCAAACGTGTACTCTTCTATCTTGTCAATCATCAGGTTAACAAAACTTTTAAGTGGTTTGGCAGCTACCATTTTCATCATCGGGTTAAGATCTGCCTTAATTGTGAGTTTTATTCTTGTATCCTTTTCATCAATTTCCTTTATCTGGATCCAGAAGAAAAATTCTAAACCGGCTGTACCATCACCTGAAATTTTTATCAGTTTATCAGGTTCCTTTTCAATAATTTTCAAACCTGCCTTCCCAATACCATCAACAGTAAATTTGCATTGATCAGCTGAAGCTTCCCATTCTTTTACCTTATCCTCAGGAATAAACCGACTGAAATTCCTGAAATCGGAAAGAAAACCAAAAGCTTTTTCTCCCGATGTGTTCAGTTTTCCAATTCTGCTTTCATACTTTGTCATGATAAGCCTGTTTTATAGTTACCCGGATCCTTACGCCATGTTTTCAAAGTCTCAAGATGATCCTTATCAATATAACCCGATTCAAGGGCAATATCTATCAGGTCGTTATAATTACTAAGTGTAGTAAGGTTGCATTGTGCCTTTTTGAAATTATCCTCAGCTAAAACAAAACCATAGGTAAAGATTGCCAGCATACCAGTAACATTACACCCTGCTTCCCTTAATGCAAAAACAGCATTAAGACTGCTTCCGCCGGTTGAAATCAGATCCTCAATAACCAGAACATTCTGCCCTTTTTCCACAACACCTTCGATCTTGTTACCAAGGCCATGAGATTTTGCACCTGACCTGACATAAACAAAAGGAACATCCATTTCCTGTGCAACAAGTACTCCCTGGGCAATAGCTCCGGTAGCAACTCCTGCAATTACCTGGGTTTGCGGATATTTCTCCCTGATAATATCAACAAAAGAATCTCTAATAAAAGACCTTACACCGGGATAAGACAGGGTCTTCCGGTTATCACAGTATATTGGTGATTTCCATCCGGATGCCCAGCTAAAAGGGTTTGCCGGTTCTAATTTTATTGCCTTAATTTGTAACAGGTATTCACTTGTTTTTTTGCTTATTTCATTCATAGTCTATGTATCAAATTTATATCAATAACAGAATAATTTCACTTTCTGATGATTTGGAAAAATATTCTGTACAAAAATACAGGTTATTCTATAAATACAATGAAGCATCCGGGCTTTCTGAGGCAGTTATTTCATTTATTAACTCTGATAATACTCCATCACTGTTTGTATATCATACCAATATGCAGGAATTATGGGCAGAATTCAGGAAGATTTTCCTGGTAATTGAAGCAGCAGGAGGATTAGTTTGGAACAGGGCAGGAAGATTCCTTGTTATTAAAAGATTTGGAATATGGGATCTTCCAAAAGGGAAAAAAAATAATGAAGAAAGCACTAAATTATGTGCACTCAGGGAAGTAAGCGAAGAATGCGGGATCAGGGAACCAGAATTAAAAAATCTTTTAGGGATCACATATCATATTTATTTCCTTAAAAACAAACTTGTTTTAAAAGAGACAAGCTGGTTTAAAATGTTTCATAATGCCCCGGACCGACTTACTCCCCAAACCGAGGAAGATATTACAGAAGCCCGTTGGTTTAATCCGGATGAAGTTTCAGTAATAACCAAAAACACTTATCCTTCTATTATTGATATACTTGAAAAGGCAGGAATTATTACCCGGTGATTAATTACTTAAGTTGCTGGTTACTGGGTGTTCAGTATTTTCAGGAATACTGATTCAAAATTCTCTTCAGGAGTGGGTACCGAAGAAAGCAGGAAATTACCATCCGGATCAATCAGGTAGTATGTGGGGTATGATTTTATTTTATACTGCTTAAGAATATCATCCCGGGTTCCTGTAATTAGTACGATTCCTTCAAAACCATAATCCACAGCAAATTTCTTTACAGTAGAAATATCATTATCAGCCATAACAATAACTATAACAAGATTTTCATTATACTTTTTCAACAATTCATTCAACAGGCGAAATTGCTTCATACAAGGATAACTCCTGGCTGAACAAAATCCTAAGTAAACATATTTCCCCTTCAGTGTACTAAGTTCGGTAATACTGTCTGCCGTATTCTCCAGGGCAAAGTCAGGCACAGGGAAACCCTTCATAAGCCGTGTAACATCTTCTCTGATTTGTTCGGCAAAAATTCTATGTGCAGCTATTTTTGTACTAACCTGTAAAGAATCAAGCAGTTCAAATAATCCTTTATTTGAAAACCTTTCCTGGTAAAACCCTTCATGAATACTTTTTAGTATCACCAATTCGGGTAACGAATCATTTGAAGCTGAAAGATCACCTTTTACCAGTTCAAACAGACTAAAATAGTTCCTGTCACGGTTAATACAGGTATAAATCCTTCTCCCCTCTTTTGTACGGGCAAGTTTAGAAAAGTAGTTATTGAATAACTGGTTGATCAAGGCAATACAAGAGGGATTATTATAATCTAAAAAAAGTTCTGCAGATGAAAACAACTTCTTTTGTTTTGCAGAAAAACCGGACGAGATTATTTTCAGTAATTCAATGTTATATTTTTTGTAATTATTATAAAAAAGAACCGCGGTACTGTCATCAAGGCTGTTTAGCGTATCAATTATTCTAGAATAATCAGATGTCTTATGAATATATGCATTAATAGCTACATCATTAAGAAGGGGATAGAACAGATCATCAAATTTTTGTATCAGATTATTCAATCCCGTTTTATCTTCATTTAATATCCCCAAATGAATAATACTTTCCTTGAAATATGGATTTAGCTCCTGCTCAGTTGTTTTTTTCTTTGGCGGGGGCAGAGACAATTCATACCGGTTCCCCGGTATTACATAAAAATAACCCCGGTAAAATTCCAGAGGAATAAATACTCTGCATGTTTTTTTAATATTTAATTCACAAAAGAAATCCCCTTTACTATCAACCAAACATTCACCAACAGGTTCATCAATATTGATTATAGGATTTTGTGATAAGAAAAATTCGATTTTCTCCCCTTTATAAGCAGGCGAATTCCCTGAAACTTCTACATTTTGCCCATAAAGAGAAAAAAAAAGTACTTGAATAATAAGCAGTATCCCTGTATTTCTTAATTTAATCATCACAATTCCCTTTGGGAAAGTCCCGGATACTGAGTGATTTCAGATCATGACTATCAGGAAGGAACCTGCTTGCATCACCACCATAACGGATAATATCACGAACTATTGAAGAATTAACCGGCGTAAACTCAGGTTTTGACAATAGAAAAATCACTTCAATTTCAGGATGCATTATCATATTTATCTGGTTAGTAGCTCTTTCATATTCAAAATCAGATGATGTTCGTAACCCACGGAGAATAAACCGGGCATTAACTTTCTTGCAATAATCTACTGTCAATCCATTATAATTATCAACAGAAACATTTGGATCATTCTCAAAAACCTGGTTTATCCATTTTTGTCTCAGCTCAAGTGGAAAAAAACTCTTCTTATTAATATTACATCCAACCGCTACAATAATTTCATCAAATAAAGAGAAGGCTCTTCTGATAATCGATTCATGCCCTCTAGTAATTGGGTCGAAAGAACCCGGAAAAACTGCAATTTTTTTCATTTGTTCAAGATTTCAATAATCTGGTTAAGAATTTCTTATTTTACTTCTAATCCCCCAAAAATAACATCACCCTTGATCATCAAAAAATTATCTGAAGGATTGTACGTAAATGTAGAATACTCAGAGCTTCCAAAGGTAACGGTATTCCCATTTGGCAACTTCACACCTGAAAAAACAGCTTCCGTTTTAATATATATTGGCAGACTATCATTGATAAATATTTCAGTGGCTCCGAATATTGTATTGATTTCCAGTCTTTTAGGTAAGTCTGACAATTCAATATCTCTTAAATCCAGAACAAGTTTACCAAATAATACATTATACTCGGAAGCACTGATATCCTTCCCATTTAATCTTGCATCATTAAAAATAATATCTGTTTCTTTTTTACTGGTATGAAAGAATTTTGTTTGTCCAACAAGTAATTTTATACCAATAAAAATAAAAAACAACGCGATAATAATTTTGCCAACCGGAATATCAAGATTAAACACATATTTAATTATTAGGGCGAACCCGATAACTATCAGGAACAGTCCCCAGAATATTGGTGGTCCTATATGCATATTTTTTTTATTTTTATAAAGATAAAAATTATTTTTTTCCTGGTCCTCTTTTTGTCTTGTTCCCTTCTGCCTTTTTTATCAGTTCCTGCTAATTTTCATTGGGTCTTTTACTTTCTGATTAAGAAGAGCATAGTTAATTACTTCCATTACTTCCTCAACGTAATGGAACCTCAATCCTTTCAGGTACATATCCTTAATTTGGTCAATATCTTTTTTGTTCTCTTTTGAGAGGATAATCTCTTTTATATCGGCTCTTTTCGCAGCAAGGATCTTTTCTTTTATACCTCCAACAGGGAGCACTTTACCTCTAAGAGTAATTTCACCTGTCATAGCAATGTTCTTTCTCACTTTTCTTTTTGTAAAGGCAGAAGCAAGTGATGTTACCATTGTTATTCCTGCAGATGGCCCATCTTTTGGAATAGCACCTTCAGGCACATGAACATGGACGTTCCATTGTTCACTAAGATCATCGGGGAGATTTAGCAATCCGGCATGTCCTTTAATATATTCCAGGGCAATGGTTGCTGATTCTTTCATAACATCACCAAGGTTTCCGGTAAGGGTAAGTTTTCCCTTTCCTTTGCTCAAACTGGTTTCAACAAAAAGTATCTGGCCCCCTACTGCTGTCCATGCAAGTCCGGTAACAACACCGGCATAATCATTACCCTGGTATATCCCTTTCATGTATTCTTCAGGACCTAATATATCTTTAATGCCATTCAGAGTAAGTTTAACATCATATTGCTCATCCAAAGCAATTTTCTTTGCAGTTACACGAATGATTTTTGCAATTTTCTTATCAAGCTCCCGTACACCTGACTCCCTTGTATGATCTTCAATAATCCTTTCAAGTACTTTCTTTGAGAATTTTAATTGTTTATTAGTTACGCCATGTGCTTCAAGCTGTTTTGGCAACAGATGTCTTTTCGCGATTTCAATTTTTTCCTCAACAATATAACCACTAACATCAATAGTTTCCATCCTGTCGCGTAATGCCGGACTTATTGTATTAAGAGTATTAGCTGTTGCAATAAACATCACTTTTGACAAATCATATTCCATCTCAAGATAATTATCATGAAAACTGTTATTTTGCTCAGGATCAAGCACCTCCAGTAATGCTGATGAAGGATCACCTCTGAAATCCGCTCCTACTTTATCAATTTCATCAAGAATAAAAACCGGATTTGAAGATTTTGCCTTTTTCAGGCTCTGAATAATCCTTCCGGGCATTGCTCCAATATATGTTTTTCTATGCCCTCTTATCTCTGCTTCATCATGCAATCCCCCTAATGACATTCTTGCATATTTTCTCCCAAGAGCCCTGGCTACGGATTTTCCCAAAGAAGTTTTACCAACTCCCGGGGGACCATAGAGACAAAGTATTGGCGATTTAAGATCACCTTTTAATTTAAGTACAGCGAGATGTTCAATAATCCTCTCTTTAACTTTCTCCAGTCCATAATGATCTTCATCAAGAATTACCTGAGCACGATTCAAATCAAAATTATCGTTAGTATATTCCCCCCATGGAAGATCAAGTAAAACATGCAGATAATTTACCTGCACAGAATATTCGCCGGCAGCCGGATTCAGCCGTTGAAGTTTTTCAAGCTCTTTCTGAAAAAACCCTGCCATTTCTTTACTCCACTTTTTCTCCTTTGCACCCTTATTAAACTCAGCCATTTCCTGTTCATTAGGACTACCACCCAATTCATCCTGTATGGTTTTCATCTGCTGATGAAGCAAATACTCACGTTGTTGCTGATCAATATCCGTTTTTACTTTTGTTTGGATATCATTTTTCAGTTCAAGCATCTGAACTTCTTTTATCAGGTATTCAAGCAAAAGGATTCCTCTTTCCTTAAGATCGTTCATTTCCAGAAGCTTTTGCTTTTCTTCAACCCTAACATCAGTATTTGAACTAACAAAATTTATTAGAAAAACATAACTTTCAATATTTCTAATAGCAAAAGAAGCTTCAGACGGAATATTTGGCGACAACTTAATAATCCTGTATGAAACATCTTTCAGTGATCCTATTATAGCATTAAATTCTTTACTTTCTTCCACCGGTTTAACATCTTCCAGTGGCTTTACTTTCACACGCAAATATGGCTCCTCGCTAACAAGGTCTGTCATTTCGAATCTTTTCTTTCCCTGAATAATTACAGATGTTGATCCATCGGGCATTTCCAGAATTTTCACAATCTGTGCCAGAGCACCAACCCTGTTAAGGTCTTTGTAACCAGGGTCATCCACTTTGTCATCCTTCTGAGCAACAGCACCAAGCATTTTATTCTTTTTATTTACTTCACGAATAAGCTTAATAGATTTTTTCCTGCCAACTGTTATTGGAATTATCACACCGGGAAATAGGACAGTATTTTTCAAGGGTAAAATAGGGAGTACATCAGGCAATTCCGTTTTTTTCAGGTCTTCCTCTTCTTCATCAGAAATTATAGAGATAAACTCCGAATCATTCTCAATAGGTTCGGCAAGTACCAAACCCTTAAACTTTCTTTCAAACATTTCACTCATTTTTTTATTCCCTATTATTTCCCAAAATTAAGACAATTTGGCAGAGCATCATTAAATTATAACAAAATATGTTACGGGTTTGATTAAGGCTTCTCTGCTCTTTGCTCTTTGCTCTTTGCTCTCTGCTCTTTGCTCTTTGCTCTTTGCTCTCTGCTCTCTGCTCTCTGCTCTTTGCTCTTTGCTCTTTGCTCTTTGCTCTCTGCTCTCTGCTCTCTGCTCTTTGCTCTTTGCTCTTTGCTCTCTGCTCTCTGCTCTTCATTATTCCACTCTTCCTGTATGTCAATCCCTGTGCCAAAAAAAAAGCCCCGTGAAACCGGAGCTCTCAAAAAAATATATATTTCTGCTATTTATTTCTTAGTCTTATCAATATGTGTCTTATATCTGTTCATATATTTATCCACACGTCCGGTACTATCCACAAGCTTCATTTTACCTGTATAGAAAGGATGAGATGTATTCGATATCTCGAGCTTAATTAATGGATATTCTTTACCATCATCCATTTTTATCTTTTCCTTCGAGAGTGCAGTTGATTTAGTAAAAAAAGTTGTTTCGTTTGACATATCTTTAAAAACAACTACCCTGTAATCTTTTGGATGTATTTCTTTTCTCATTTTTTTTGTTTTTCAATACCGAAAAAAACTTAATCTTTTAACGGTTTGCAAAATTACATATTGAATATGAAATTACAAAATTTATACGCAATTTATTTTTTACACCCCATCACTTTGTCTCCTCTTCATTCTACATTTTCCTATGCTGTTTCTGGTTACTGGGTGCTGGTTACTGGTCACTCGCTCAGTCGCCCCATCGCTCCCTCGTCTTTTCTCATCTTCTCGTCTTCGCCATTTCATCCTTATATCTCATAAATTCAGCATCAGGATTAAACAGATACCTGTATGTAATGTATGTTTTCATTTTTTCAGCACCAACAGCTTCATATATTGCTTGCATTTTAGGATTAAAATCGCCAATCCATGACAATTCAAGCACTTTATAATAAGGCTTTTTCTTAAATACATGATACAGATGTTTGAAAATTGCCGATTCTATTCCTGAATTTTGAAATTTCGGATCAACACCTGCTACCACTCCCCTGATCCTTGTCATTTCATGAGTATATTTATAATAGAGGAATCTCAGCTTGTTTAAAAAATGCATTTCTCCGTTCATATGCCTGAGTATCAGGTTCAGGTCAGGGAAGATTATAAAAAACGAAATCGGTTTTTCTTTATAATAAGCAAACCATATCAGTTCCTCATCAATAAAAGGTTTTGCATCTTCCAAAGACTTTAACATCTCATCATAATCCAGAGGGGTAAAATCATCTTTGAACTCGCTCCAGGTTGAATTATATATAGTTACAATGTCGCCAATATATTTCTCCTTTTCACTAAATTCAAAATGTCTAAAACTATAACCGGGCTTTTTTGAAATCCATGTTGCAATTTTCATAAATCTTTCCGGGAAGACATGAACTTTTGTTAAGTCTTTATGATAGGCATATTGTTCGTAGTAATTCCTGAATCCATAGTTCTCAAAAAAACTCCTATAGTAAGTTTTATGATATTGCATTCCGATACCCGGGTGCATAAATCCATCAATCAGCAGTCCCCAATAACTATGATTTTCTCCGAAATTAATAGGTGCATCCATTGCCTCCATGCCTCTTTCGTTCAGCCAGTTCTTTGCAACATCAAAAAGCAAAAAGGCTGCTTTTTCATCATCAATACATTCGAAAAAACCCATTCCACCGGTTGGCTGAAAGTTAACAGAAGCATAATCTTTCTCAATAAAAGCAGCCACTCTTCCTGTCAAATCGCCATTTGCACCATACAATACCCAGCGTGTTGCCTCTCCCTCTTTAAATTTGTTGTTTTTCTCAGAATCAAATATGCTTTCAATCTCACTATCAAGAGGACATACCCAAAACTCATCATTTTTATAAAGCAGTTTTGGAACTTTCAGAAAGTCCTTTTTATGTGTGCCACTTACTACTTCTGCTATTTTCATTTTCTTCTGGATTTGTAATATCCTCCAAATTCAACCCCGCCAATCCGGTTAAAGAGTAAACCAATCCTTTATTTTCTTTTTCTTCAGTCCTTTGTCTTCTTTGTGAAAAAACTCATTTATCGTTTTGTCATACAGATAATCGTTTTTCCACACTTTATAATTTTCGATAATTTCTTTTAAAGCATTAATAAAATAGTACACCTCATCATCTGTTTGAGTAGGATGGAGCGAAAATCTAACCCATCCCGGTTTTTCAGACAGGTCGCCGTGTGCAATCTTTTCAGTTATTGCTTTAGACATATTATTACTGACATGCAATAAATAATGTCCGTACGTTCCAGCACAGACACATCCGCCCCTGGTTTGAATCCCGTATCTGTCACTCAGCAATTTAACAATCAGGTTAAAATGTATCTTATCATGATAAAAAGATATTACTCCAAGACGATCTTCAACATTATCAGCAAGAATCTTTATTGAAGGGAGTTTTTTCAATTCCCTGAATACAATTTTCACCAGTTCTTCTTCACGTTTTCCTATTTCTTCAGTGCCCATCTGCTCCTTTAATTGAATTACAAGGGCTGTCCGGATAGCTTGCAGGAATCCCGGAGTTCCACCATCTTCTCTGGCTTCGATATCATCTATATATTTATATTTACCCCATGGATTTGTCCATTGAACTGTTCCTCCTCCCGGATTATCCGGCACATCACTATTATACATTGCCGAATCAAAGATCAGCACACCTGACGATCCGGGTCCTCCGAGAAACTTATGTGGTGAGAAAAAGATCGCATCCAGTTTTTCCATAGGATCTTCAGGATGCATATCAATATCGACATAAGGTGCTGAAGCGGCAAAATCGATAAAACACAGCCCACCTTGTTCATGCATAATTTTTGCCATCTGATGATATGGAGTAATAATTCCTGTCACATTTGAACAAGCGGTAAAAGAACCAATTTTGAATTCCCTGTTTTTGTATTTGTTAAGCTGAACTTGCAATTCATCAAGATCAATTAAAAGATCTTTACCAGGTTTAAGAACTACGACATCAGCAAGGGTTTCATACCAGGCTGTATGGTTTGAATGGTGTTCCATATGGGTTACAAAAACTACCGGTTTTTCTTTCTCTTTTAAACATTCCTTATTCCTGATAGTACCGCAACCCTTAAGACCTATAATCCGCTGAAGCTTGTTAATCACGGCTGTCATTCCAAAACCTGCAGTAATGATAACATCATTCGGGCCTGCATTTACATGTTTCTTTATCAGATCATGAGCATAGTGGTAGCTATAGGTCATTATTGTGCCGGTTTCATTGGTTTCAGTATGTGTATTGGCAACATACGGACCAAAAGTTTCAGAGATTTTCTTTTCAATGGGAGCATATAACCGGCCACCGGCAAGCCAATCGTTATATATTATTTTTTTTGTACCATAAGGGCTCTCAAATTCATAATTATTACCAATAATATTCTTTCGGAATTTTTCAAAATATTTTTCAAGATCTTCCATGCAACTCAGCTTATTCGGATCAATTTTAAAGGTAAATTTCTTTTTCAAATTTAATTAATTATTCATTTAATAATGAATCCCGGTTCCCATATCGGGTATTATTAGAAAAAATCGATAATCCGGTGGTCAATCAGAATAAACATAATAATCAATATCGCACTGTATATCAAATGATATTTAACCGGAATATATTGTGCAGGTTTTATTTTGAGTTTTGTATAAAGATACCCCATAAGATATACCTTTTCAATGACATATACTATTACTGTAGCAAGAGCTATACCTGTCAGACCGTAAAACTGAACAAGGTATAAACTAAGACCAACATTTAGTACTATCTCAACAAATGCAGCTCTTAACACAACACCTGTTTTTTTCATACCTATCAGTATTGTCTGCGGGAAGACAAGTCGGGAAATGATCAACAACAAATATATAAGAAACACATCGGCACTTCTTGAAAAATTTTCGTTAAAGATTATGGGATAAAGCCACCTTGTAAAAAACATCACGACTAAAGTGATTGGAAACAAAAAGTGCATAAGCCGTGCTGATTTGCGTTTTAGCACTTCCATTGAGCTTTTAATTTTAGCGGAAGTAGAAAACTCTGAAAGCATAGCATTACTCAAACCATTTGCCAACAGAAGAACCAGGGGGAATTCTTTTGCCCCATAACGAAAAATAGCAAAAGTGGTGGCATCAAATTTACTTGAAACTATAGCTCCGTCAATATATTGAGCTGATCCACTGAGCAATGCACTAATTATCAATGGGGTTCCCAGCCTCAAATGTTCTTTTATAAAAGGTAAAGAGAATCTGATCTCAGCATATTTTGCCAATAGAAAAAACAACCATATTAATCTCAGAATGGATATTGCTATCAGTCCCCACACAGAATATACAATTTCATATCCCATAAAAATTGGGATTACTACAAATCCAAGTTGAAGGCTAAATGAAATTGCAGCATAACGGATTATATTGGCTGATTGATTTTTTACCAGATATATATATTCAATAAGTACAGATGGGCTACTAAGCAGAATAAAAACCAGAAGTAAATTTATCAACGGCACATTTCCGGAAATACCAAAAACGGAAAAATTATGTTTTAGGCTCACTCCAAAAAGAAAAGCAACAAAACTGAAGAAGGTAAGCAGGATAAAAGCATTAAATATCTCCGGAGATTTTTCTGAATTATTCTCGCCATCCCTTGAAAACGCCTTATTATTCTTGTATAGAGGAAGGAAGGATTGAATCAGGCCTGTTACCCAGAAAAAACTTATAAAACTAGCTATAAACAAGAAAACCTCAAAAACCCCGATTTGTTCAGCAGAAAGGTAGCTCTTTGTAAATAAAATACTTATTAACAGGAATGTACTAAACCTGGTTAATTGAAAAGTCTGCAGGGCAGATATATTATTTACTGGTTTAAATAATTTCAAATTCTGTTTTTGTTTTATCAGTGAAATATTTCAACTATCTCACAAAATTGCGACAAATATAATCAAACAATAATGATAAAAGAAGTGACTAAAGTTGAGGCTTGAGAACCCGGGCTCCGACTTCAGTTCGGGGTCCGGGTTGTTTAAAAGTAAAAAGTATGGAGTTAGGGGCAAAAAAATAATTTATATCTTTTATGAAAAACAGATGTTAATATTTATCTTTGCAATCCCAAAACATGAACATTATTGTATTAGAGAGTTAAGTATAGGTTCTTTTAAAAAGCATACATGGTGGGTGTAGCTCAGTTGGTTAGAGCACTGGATTGTGGTTCCAGGGGTCGTGGGTTCAATTCCCATCATTCACCCAAACCAAAAAACCCGGTTTCTGTAAGAAATCGGGTTTTATTTTTTAAAGGCGTTGGCAGCTTGCTGACATAAGCTTTTAAAAAATAAAACCCGGAGAGCTGGCACAGGCAGCGACCGGGTTTTTTGGTTTGGTGCACCCCCAAGGATTCGCGAGCTGCTGCAGGCAGCGAGCAATTCCATCATTCGTTCCAATAGAGCTGCCACAGGCAGCGACCGGGTTTTTTGGTTTGGTGCACCCCCAAGGATTCGCGAGCTGCTGCAGGCAGCGAGCAATCCCATAATCCATTCCTATAGAGCTGCCACAGGCAGCGACCGGGTTTTTTGGTTTGGTGCACCCCAAAGGATTCGCGAGCTGCTGCAAGCAGCGAGCAATCCCATCATCCATTCCTATAGAGCTGCCACAGGCAGTAACCGGGTTTTTTGGTTTGGTGCACACCCCCAAGGATTCGCGAGCTGACCCAGTCAGCGAGCAACCCCATCAGCCGTTCCTATACAGCTAACATAGTCAGCATCCGGGTTTTTTGGTTTGGTATGCACCATCAGGATTTTTAAATTTCAAAACTTCGCGCAATCCAAAGCTATCCATTTTTACCGGTACTTTATATGTCATAAGCCAAATTGAATATGTATTTTTTGTATCACAAGATCCTGAAATTTTATATTGCTGAGGAATTTCAACTTGTCTAACAACCAATTGATTTTCGACACTTTGTTTCAGTATCTTAAATGCTACACGACGATTATATTTTAATGATTTCTAAAGGTATTATAAATTACACCGTTATAGGTAGTGATAAAATAGAGTTATACTTACTCAAGTATTAATTGCACCCTCCTGTTTTTAGCTCTGTTTTCTTCATTCGTATTGGGTGCTAATGGTTCATCAAAAGCCTTACTCTCAATTGTTAATTGTGATGCTGAAACACCCCTGCTAATTAATTTCTTTGCAATAGACTCGGCTCGTGCAAGACCTACCATTACATTTTGCTCATGTGAAGCAATATCACAAGTATGACCAATAATACGTAACTTCATATCCGAATTTTTAATCAGAATAGTAGCTAATTCTTCTATTCTTAGTTCTAGTGATTGATCTAATAGTTGAATTGAATCGAAGCTGAACTTAAGATCTAATTCAGAAATTAATATTTTAGCTTCTTCTTCAGGTAGAATCACTTCTATCGTTATTGTATCTTTTATAACTTGATATACCGTGTCTACCTGTTTAATGACCTGATATACCGTATCAATAACAATCTTAGGTGCTTTAGGTGGGCTCACCCGCTTAAAGCCTCTCTTTTTAAAGAAATAGGTTACTCCTATACTAATCGAACCATACGATTCATATATATCACCAGCAATTCTTCCATCAAATTGATCGGGTATAAGAGCTATTTGTGATTTGATATTAATGTCTATCTTCTCATTAAGATGATATGTACCTTTTAGTCCAAAATTTGTAGAGATTGTATTTGTATTGGGTATTCCCATGTATTCGCTCACTCTCATGTAACCAAATCCTAATGATGGGATAATATCCCAGCGATTTTGTTCATCATATCCCTTTATCAGATTCATCAAACTTAGTTGAAAACCGATATTTATATTTGAGTAGCGAATGAAATGGCGATATGTACCATCAGGGCGAATAGTAACATAATCTCGAACAGGATCATTATTCCCATAAATATTTTCCGTTTGAGGATCGGCTAAATATAATCCGTTCAAAGTACTAAACCCGTTAAGTGCAAAACCTTGTACTTGAATACTTGCTCCCCAATACGGTGAGAACCATTTCCCCACTGATAAGGATAAATAGGGAGTAAATCTTTCTGTAAAATCAAGATTGTTTACATCTTTTGAAAATAAAATTTGTGTTCCTATTGCTGTTTCAACAAATAAATTATCACTAAATATATCAGGTTCGAAAATCTCTTTCAACTTTGATACTTCTTCATTATTTATGGTATCAAGTGACACTTGTCCTGAAACGGTAATGAATAAATTTGAAAATAGGATTATTGAAAAGAATGAAATTAGTTTTCTCATTGCTATTTGGATTATACTTATTATTTAAATATTAATTAATTCAATTTCAACAGGTGAATCATAGGTGCCGTATGTCCCATCAATTTCAAATGCAACCGGACTTGTTGACTGAAACATGTATGAAAGTTTAGCGTTATAATACTTAAAAAATATTTCACCAGTTTCTGTATCGGAGCCCCTTATTGTTAAGTAATACACTCTTTTAATGCCATCCTCTGATTTTACAAGATTACCGATACCACGACACTCCTCTCCAATAAAAGCAGCTACCTTGTCATTATCTTCTGAATAGGTGTTAATATAATCCGGTATTTTTATTATAGCGGTAAAACTGTTAGGATATTCTTCCGGAGATTCAATAGACCATTCGGGTACAGGATAAGTCTTAAATGATTCGTCATCTTTACTACATTGTCCAAAGAACAGCCCGAGTGAAAGGATGAAAATTATTTTTATATATTTCATCTTATATATTTTTATTTTATGAATGAACCCGTTGAAAACTACGCCTAACTGGCTTCAATATTTTTGAAATTTCGCCAGGCGAAGTATTATTTTTTCCACTATATTAAAGTTTTACAATTTTACGAATATACTTTTCTTCATTTACTTTAATTACAGCAAAATATATTCCGGATTGAAGATTATTACAATCAATTTGAATATTATATATGCCCTTACTAAATGATTTTCCAATTTCCCTTATAATCATTAATTTTCCTGTTATGTCAACAATTCTGACTTCAATATTATCTGATTGTTGCGTATTTAATGAAATGGATAATTCATTTGTTACCGGATTTGGATAAACCAATATTTTATTTTGTTGATTGCTAAAATCAAGTATTAGCGGATTCCAAATTGTTCCACTAACATTATCAGCTGTAAAAGAAAACGGTGCAGTTGTAGTACCAATTACTTCTCCATTACGTTCAAGCGCAAAAGATACCGGCATATTATTATTGCCCGTAACTGTAATAAAAAAGATATCCTTTTTATTAATATGCTGATTTGCTGTTTCTGAGTTTAGTTCATTTCCCACATATGCTAAAATGCGATCATTTTCAATTGTATTGATATTACTGGCTGCAACTATATTCATATTCGAACTAAAGCTCTTGTTTACATATTCATTTTCTATAATTCCTATGCCGGCACTTTTATTACTCATAGAACCACTATTGTCAGGATATATAAAATTTACATCGTTCACATCGTTACGATACATCATATATCCTTTATTTGGCTCAAGGAACTGAAGGCTGCCCACCCATCCAAAATTATCAGCATACATGGCAAAAGCATCCTGAGATTTAATAACATCTTGCAGTTTCGCATCATACCCTGCCAGGGCCTCATCAAGCGTTAGCATAACAGTAGGTAAGTAGCTAATATAATTCCATAATCCTGCCTTTACATCAGTAGGATTTTTAGATGGAGTTATGATTGTGCCCGGGATACTAATAAACTGTTCTACTGATGAAGAGACCTTATACATTAACGAATTATTAAGCACTAATTCTTTCTCTTCAATCCATTTTTCTTCCACATAGGAATAGTTTGCACTAATATTTTCGGCTTCACTTTTAAAGAAGTTTGATGAATTCCAATTCATGTTTTTAAGTGTTTCATCCAGATTGTTTAATAAACTGGACTTAACATTAAATGAAATCCAGTTCCAGCCGGGAACCAATTCAATGTTTTGATATACTTCTTCTCTGGCATCAAATATTATTAGGTCTGCCGGAGTTCCAACAATACTATTATTTACAAAAGTGATAGTTTCACTGACATCAGCTAAATAAGTAATTCCTGTACTGGCATCCCACATGCGGAATTCTAAGGCATTTATTTGATCATCATTACTGTAGACATTAAGCAATGCGTACCACATGTCTAAGTCCTTATAATAATAGCTATTGGTAACGCCTATGCATTTACCATTATAGAATGATGCAAGCATATCTCCTTCATCGGCAGAGTAGATATTGTTGAAACGCATTTTGCCAAATATCGACATGCTGTAAGAATAGTCTGCAGGATTTACTTTCCAGTCCGGTTTTTCTCCCCGAACATTAATAGTAATCTCGAGAGCTTCGGGAACATTATTGTCATTTATCATATAAATTACTTCATCGTATGTTCCAACATTTAGCCCTTCATCAATTTCAAATGTTACATCAACTGAAGAACCTGGGTTTATCCATCCGCTTTTAGGTGCAACTTCTATCCATGATGGCATATTCTCCATATTAAAGTACTGAATGGCCCCACCCATATTTACAGCCTTTACTGTAAACTCATGAGGCTCACTAACAAGCTTTGAAACATTTATACTTGTTTCACTCCATTTCAATTGATTGCGATCTATATATGCACTCCATGTTATTGGAGAAATATTTTCATTCCCATTGATATCCTGAATATTATCAACAGTAAATGTTACAATGGTTTTCTCTATTTTCTCCAGTGTTTCTTCTAAGTAAATTATAAGCGCATCATTATTCACTACAAAATCGAATTCAAGATCAGAAACAGGTCCTTTGTCTTTTACCGGTGGAATATCTGAAATCTCATCAGCATTGATATTTTCTGCATCGGGTACAACCATAGCTTCATCTCTCTGAATTTTCATATCAGCAAATGTAAAAGCCAGTTCTTGCTGACCTTGCCATTCAATATATGTCTCAAATGGATAGTAAGCCAACAAGCCCATTTCAGCCCCATCCAGTTTCACATTATTATTATCCTTAATAAGTTGTTCATTTTTATACAGATTCCAAATTCTTAATTCGTCAATCTCTCCATTAAAATAATTATCCAGATTTAAATAATTTGATACCCCTTCCTCATACCAACCACGGGCACCAATGTACATAAGTGATGAAGCTATGCCTCCAAGATCCTTTGAATCAAAATAATTTTGAAGATTACCATCTAAATAAATCTGGCCACGACCAATAGTTCTACTTATATTTACTGCAATATGATGCCAGTTATTATCAATGTAATTGCTGTCCAGCGTAGATGTAAATCCATTATTTCTAAAACATAATTTACCGTTAGTATCAATCTCAATTGAGAACAAATCATCTGAGCCACCCAAATCAAGACCATCACCCCGGCCATTACATAAGAGTGTTGCATTTGTTTGACCTGGTTCCCCCTTAAACCAGAATTCAATTGTATAGTCCATTGATCCTTTTATCACAGCAGAACTTCCCGTGTTAATTTTAACATAACTGTCAGAACCATTTAGGCCAATTGCTCTTCCTTCCGGAATGGACCATATACAGCCATTGATTATCATATTTGCACCACGTGCTTTGTCTTCTGCTATTATACCTTTAGCTTTTGCCATTGGGTAATACGCCAATAAGCCAGGCTCATTACCTGAAAGTTGTGCCAAACTTTTAACCTGTAATTCTCCAGACGTAAGTTCTTTATTCCATACCCTTACGTTATGCATAAGTCCATTAAAGAAATTATTATTCTGACTAATGTCTTTACCAAGTACAAAATTCCCAATCCCTGTGTAATAGCCTATATTGGAACTGCTTATTACTTCTGTGAAATTATAAAAACCGGAAATTTGCCCACTTCTAGTGTAAACAAACGCAACATGTGCCCACGAACCGGCCTCAAATGCCACCGCATTTTGACTTGTAACAACATTATTGCCTAGTTTCAATTGCAGATGGTTATCTTGTGTAAGTGACATTTCTAATGATTCATTTATATTACCATGACTAAACAATGTTGCATTTTGTGCATCGTCTGTTTTTATCCACATTTCTACCGAAATGTCTTTATTTGCCATGTTTTTGTCAAACTCTGTTGCCATGTAATCGTTTATTCCATCAAAACTTATTGAAACAGAATGATCTGTTTTTGCACCATTGCGGATACCGGTAACCTGAAAATTATTCTTTGTTAAGAGACCTTCTGCTATTTGCTCATTAAAATTAAGCCTGATTTCATCTTGAATGGTTAAAATTCCATTTGCAGGCAAAGGACTTCCAAACAGGCGAGGGCATAACATATCTTTAATACCACTTGCTGTTTCAGATATATTCTCAATTTCTTCATTATTGATAAGACAAACAGAAACTGATCTTAAATCATATAACTGATCCGGAAGATCATCCATTTTAAGGATGTATTTTATGGTCCCTGCATTAGCTGGATCAATAAATTCTGCATTAAATCCATCGTCCAGAGCTTTCATGTATAGTGCAGAATCACTATAGTAGTTCATAAGTGTTTTCCACCCATCATCAGATTCTGCTGAAGATTTATACTGTAGTTTAATACGATTGAAACTATCATGATTTACATCAAATCCACTAATTCGCACATCAATATAATGCTTATCAACACCATCAATAGTAACAACTGGTAATTTTGTATTATATGTCCATTTATCACTTGGCTTTTCAATTTCCACCTCGCTACATGAAGGGGTGAAGTGAACCGTAAAAGTAAGTGTATCTGCAATATCATCCTGACATTGAGATTGTAATACAAGTTGTAAATTGTCATAATTCAATACAGCTCCTTTTCCAACTTCTAAGGTTTTAGATAAAGTCCCTCCGGCAGGAACTAAGAAGTCTCGACCATTTCCTATCGGAGCCCCATCAATAAGTAATTTAGCACCATTAGGATTAGATTCATCTACGATTTTTAAGGTAAACCAATTATCCAGTTTTATTTCGGAGTTATTCCTCAAATAAAGCATAAAGTTAGCGGTTCCTCCTGAGGGTATGTTTTCAATAAAATCCTGCTCAACAGCAATTTCAGGAACTTCTATCTTTTTGGTAGCTTCATCAATTACATGTTGCCCGGCTTCATAATACCTTGAAACATTGGCTCCCTCATAGGGACAGGAAGTGGCACCTGCCTTTGTTCTAAAAATAAAACTTGGGTAGAAATCATCTAAGTCAAGCTCTGCGTCTTCATACATCACATCTACGCTAATATAGTCTTCGTTTTCCTCAGCAAGAACAAAACCTTTACATGTATTTCGCTCAGACTCATTTGAACCCTCATATCCATGTTGGGTTTTTATTGTTTCATCAACAGACAAGTTAAAGCCTTTACTATTTATTGATACCCCTGCCTCTTTATTAAAATTTAACCCAATCATTACTTCAAATCCCCATGTACCTGAATTAACTGCTGCATATGATTCAGAATACTCAACAGGAGAACCTCCGTGAAATGAATAGTTCTGTAATAAATTAGCATCTATTTTGGCTTTTTCATTTGCTTCCAATTGAGTATACCATCTATTAATAGATTGGTTTAGATATAATATGGTATCACTACGTGTAAAATCATCTCGCTCCGGAAAAACTACTTGATAACTTACACCATTGTATGCATCATCAGGATATGGGTCTGCAATATTATCAAATGCCATATCGTTATTACTCTTTCCATAATCAGTATGGTCGGGCGAAAGATGTGATATGTAAAATGTTGTATCTAATCCATTTGCAAGTGCTTGTATGTTAGCAGGCATTTCGGCTTCTTGCATCAAAAAATTATTTCTTAATGCTTCCATTTCCGGTAATAATCTATCTGTAATATGCACCTGTGGATATGCAAATAGAGTTGAAAATGATTGAGCTATACCTAAACCTGTTTGTTTTACAAGTAACCATTCTGCTGTTTCTTCTGTAATATTTGTATAAACTTCGTATTTAGATGTGTTTTCTTGATATGTTGATTGTGAAATAATACGAACATTTTCTGTAGCACCATAAGTAATATTTGTTGAATAACCTACAAATACATCTGCATCAGCACCAACATAGGAAGGATCATCACTAGTTTGAAAACGGGTAGTGGCAGTGGTTACTGTTGTGTTAGAATAACCCCCTGATATCGTTTCTCCGTGAACAACTCCGACCGTAAGTCCAGAGGTTGCTTCAACTGAAATAATTGTTCCTGCAAAAGGAGTTCCCTGATAAGTAACTACATCTTGTCCCAAATCTGCCTGGAGTGAAACTTGACCTTCATTCGTAATACTCCCGTTATATGAGTGGGTTTTTGTCACTGAAACTCCTTTTTCCAGGAAAGAAAAACTATTTGAGCCAGGAGGATCTCTTAAAACCATTAATATTTCATCTGGTCCTCCGGTAACAAAATCACGCCCGGTTTGAACAGCTCCAATAATAATTCCGGTGAATGCACCATTCCAGTTTATTGATGTTCTATTATCATCACTACCGTAATAAATTTTAGCTGAAATAGCTCTGATGGCAGATGTCAGTTCGGGTTCAGTTACCTGAAATTCGTAGAGTGCAACACCTTCCATATCTGCTTCAACTTCTGCTATTCCATACACAGACAGGTTGTTTGTAAATTCTATAGTTGCATCCTGCGTTGGCACTTCGTCAGGAGCAATGCTGCTATTCGGATTACCATCAATAGTATAATATATATATTCTTCAAATACTTCAGACTTGAAATTATAAAAGTCATTTTGTTTAAAGACAGGTAATCCAAGTACATATGAATTATCTTTGTAGAGCTCAATTTCAATTTCAGTGTTATCAAGAGTTGATGCTGTATATAGGGTATCTCCAAAATAAGACAATGTTTTTCCGCTTCCATCCAATTGAGAAATGCGTACGGTTGGTGAGTAACGCTTAATGAATTTTTGCGATTTGTTAAAGAAAGCAGTATCAGAATAACTCACCTTTGTCCAAACTCCATTAACAAGTGATGAGTCTATATACTCATAAACTTCAGAGTCATTAAAAAAACTTTGTGTCAGATTAAGATCTTCTCCAGACCCGGATATATCATCATGCCCAACAGCCTCAACCCTAACCGTAAATGTTTCCGGTATTACTTCAGCAATAAATTCTCCGGTTTCTGCATTTGGATATATTGTAATTGCTTCCTGACTATACTCAACGGTATTGATTTTTGGCCATCCGTCTCCTCCTTGATTAGATGGAATTAGATGATCAAAATTTTCGGATCGGTCTTCATTTAATATTTTATACGCTGGGTTTTTGGTTGTTAAGGTAACTTTTATTCCATCTGCTAAGTTATTTGTTGACAGTGAATGCCCCAAAGGATAATCGTCTTGAATTGCTCCTCCCGCCACACGTCCAATATATTTTACGGTTGTTAAATCGTTAAGTTTTAACCCAAGAACTTCATCTTGATAATTTAAATCAACCAGATAGCTATCTGTTATTCTTCCACCATTTTCAAATATATGATTAGGTTTCTTTGCAATAACTTCATGAATACCAACTGGCACCAGGATTTCAAATTCCCCAGTGGCATCAGACATTAACACATTAGCATTTCCTCCCATAGCTACCACACCATCAATGGTAAAAGATACCCCTTCTACAGGAACAGTTCCTCCATCATAGGTAATGGTACCAGTTACCTTAAATGATGATTTATCGATAAAATTTACAGTGTGACTTTGTGAACCTTCGCCAATAAACCGTATTTCCTCCTGCGATTCGAACTGGTGTATCCCCAGGCGTGGAACAATGGTGTAAACTGTACCATTACCAATGTAAGGAATTGCACGTATTTCATATGAGCCATCTACACGGGTTACTCCCTTATACCCTAACTGTTCACTTGTTGGTATTCTTGTTTCATCTAATGTTGCATCATTAAAATGGCCATGATTTTCGTTATAAGAACTCCCATTATATGATCTATCATAAAATTCTTCACTTGTGGCATAATTAAAACTCCAATAAGCAATTAATCCCGTTTCTCCACCGGTAATGTATCGCTTGTAATCACGCGTAATCTCGTTTACTGTAATTGGTCTATTCCACACCCGAACCTCATCAATAGCTCCTGAAAAATTTTCACCTATAATTGCTTGATTAGTATTGCCTATAATAATTCCATTACTTGATTTACTATCTGTAAGTTGTCCATTAATATAAATAAAAATGCTATCAAGAGTTTTTACTCCTGTTAAATGTGCAAAATCTGACCCTCCAAAGAAAGAAGTTGCTGTAGCATTAGAAGTTAAAATGTCATTTCCAGCTGAAAAATAAAAATGGTCTTCATTAATTCCCAGTTCATACATACTATTTTTGCGGAAAATTATTTGAGTACCTATTACATTATCGGGGGCAATCCAGGCTTGAATGGTAATGGAATCTGTATTTGTTTCAAGGATTGAAATATTATCAATAGTTGCAACCTGCCCACCGGTTAGATTCATGCTTTTGCCCATAATTCCATCGTCAGTTTCTAATCTAACCTCAACATTTTCTTCAGCTTGTCCGTCTTCAAACGTTACACGACCATAGATATCACCTGTAGGTGTACGGAATCCATAGGTATATAATGTATCAGTTGAGACTGTAACATCTGCACATTGTATGATTCCAATTATTTGATATTCATATATTTCGCCAGGGCTTGATTGCTCGTCATTGTATTGATATAATTTTGAACCGCTTGCTCCCAGAACCTGATCAATCTGCTTAAATTCAAGTCCTGATTGATATATTCTACTTTTTACTGTAAAAAAATCTATGGGCTTACCATCTGTTTCCCAAAATACCTCAGTGCGTTCTGAAAAATAACCTTTTGAAGAATTTACAGAAAGCAAATTTCCTGTTTCTATAGGAACAACATTGTCTCCATCTACAGAAATGGCATCCTGAGTTAAATAATTTGTACTCCCCGACCTTACATAAATTTTATATATAAATTTATTACACATCAATATAAGTTCCTCTGAATATGATTGATTATCCATAGAATCTGCAGGTACCGTAATCACTTCTTTTGCTCCACCATTTGTAATATTATAACGTTCAATAATTACAGAAGAATTATCTGTCCAAACGTTTCCATCATCATAGTTCCAGGTTATTACAGCAATATTATTCCCACCAAATTGTACATTGGCATTTGCAATATGTCTATGAGCCATTGATAAATCAACAGAAGTAATACTACTTAAATTCCAACCCCATTCGTTTTGTGTTTTTGTACGGCGAATTCTATAATAATATCTGCCATTTAAGTTTTCTTCCGAATTTTCATCTATATAATAATAACTAGGTGTTGTGGGTTCGTATTCAATTTGACCAACTGCAATTGCATTGTTAAAATTTTCATTATCTGCACGTTGAATTTCAAACTCATCGCCA
>Ga0307992_1000016_pt1:0-62500 | contig 106564 bp, 76 predicted proteins | sample EllFjometagen133_FD_203162 | JGI IMG/M metagenome (GOLD analysis project Ga0307992, IMG submission 203162) | Marine microbial communities from Ellis Fjord, Antarctic Ocean - #133 | ecosystem: Environmental > Aquatic > Marine > Unclassified | place: Southern Ocean | collected 2014-10-08
ACATGTCTGATGAAATTTTTGTCATGGATAGATTAAATAATAGGCCAAGGAAACGTCTTGGATTTAAAACACCTAATGATGTATTCTTTGGGAAACAAGAAATTGCACTTACTGGTTGAATTCAGGTGATGAAAAATCGTGGACGACATCAGCAATAAGGGCACGCAGATTTATGGGTTCTTTGGGGATTTGTTCACCAAAAGTGGCCTGGCTGAGGAGAGTTGTATCTGACAAGACCTTCAAGAGGCGCTCACAACTCGAGTGGATCTCTTCAACAATCCGGTTTTCAGGAGATTCCATCTGCAGCATATTTGACAATCCAAACATGACACCTATTGGATTCCTCAGATCATGTGTGATGATGTCCAATAAGAGTTCCCGCATACTGTCTGATTCCCTTATGTGGTCTTCAGCTCGTCTGCGTTCGGTGATATCCTGAGCAAAAATTGAGACTCCGATTATCTCCCTCTGATCATTGTATATAGGGTTATAGAAAGTCTCATAAAAGGCTTGGGTTGCTCCTGATCCGGTGGACCGGACAGAAATATGGGCCTCGCCAGCTAACGCCCGGTCATAATATCCTCTAACCTCAGTGATGTCTTTTTCAAATGTGATCAGATCGAATATGCATACCCCCAACTCAGGGTTTCTGTTGTAAGTATTCAACATAGCCTTAGTATGGGTATCGTTAAAGTATAGGTAGCGATATTTCGTATCTAATGAAAGGATGTTCATATGTTAAAAAGTTCGAGAGATATAGTGTAAGATATTGATATTTCAGCCGAAAAGTAGACCATATTTCATTTCCCCTTCTACAGACCTCCAACTCGTCACTGAATTAAACAATAATCAAAGTCCATGGATGTCTAGTTAGAATGACTAAATGCCAGGAAAGATAAAGATTTATCGGGATCGGGCAAGTGAATTAGGAGTGACAAAGCCCAACTAGAGTCTAGCTTCTAATATATCCCTTTCCCACCAACAACTCTGCCGTAAGAATGGCTCCCCCGGCAGCCCCTCGGACTGTGTTATGAGAAAGCGCTACAAATCGGATATCAAAAAATTTATCCTTTTCAAGTCGACCGATTGTTACGGCCATCCCCTTCCCATTGTCTACATCCAGCTTAACCTGGGGACGATCATCTGCTTCCATGACCAAAATGGGAGGTTGAGGAGCTGAGGGAAGCTGCATGGCTTGAGGCTCAGCTGAAAATGTTGACCAGATCTCCTTTATTTTCTCAATAGAAGGCACTTTCTCAGCAAAATTCAAATATACCAGCGCAGTATGTCCGTCGATCACCGGGACGCGCGTGCACAAAGCTGATATCTTGATGAACTGATCCAGTGCTATTTCACCCTCAATCATTTCTCCTAAAATCTTCGAAGGCTCACGCTCTGTTTTTTCTTCTTCACCTGGAATCAATGGATTTACCGTATCCTGCATATCTGGAGATGTGAGTCCGCGGTATCCAGCTCCTGACAAAGCCTGAAGCGTGTTCACCAGAATCTCTTTTACCGGGTAACCAGCCTCTCTGAGTGCATGAATAGCTACTAGATAAGATTGAACAGAGCAGTTAGGTTTCACCGCTACGAATCCGCTATCAGGAAATTTTCTGTTTTTCTGCTGGCTCTTGAGAATTTCCAAATGATCTCCGTTAATTTCAGGAATCACCATGGGAACATCCTCAGTCCACCGATTCGCTGAACTATTGCTCACCACGGGATAACCCTTTGAAGCATAGGCAAATTCAAAATCCCTGGTGGCTTGCTTATCGCCGAGTTCCGTGGCAGAGAAAAACAATTTTACATCATCTGGAATCGATGCGTAGTCAGTCACATCACGAACGGGAATGTTTTTGAACTCCTCTGGCATGGACGTATCCATGAGCCATCGTTCTCCAACGGCCTGCTCATATGTAGTACCAGCTGACCGTGATGACGCTGCTAAATCTTTTATTTCAAACCACGGATGATTGGCCAGGAGACGTAAATAATTCTGACCAACTACACCGGTAGCACCCAATACTCCAACTGCAATCTTATTTCTCATCTTTATGCGCCTTCAAATAATCTTCTATGTAGGGCTTGAATTGCCCTTTTAACGTCCATATCACCCACTATAAACGAGATGTTCCGTTTTGTGGACCCTTGGGCTATGGCTTCAACATTTATCCGCTCTCGCCCCAATACTTCAAAAATGACACCTGCTATCCCCGGTGTGGTCTGCATCCCTTCCCCTACCACAGCGACCAGGGACAAATCACTTTTCACCTTAATTTTATCTATGTATTTCAAACCGAGTTCTTTGGAGAACTCATCCTCAATGGCCAAGACCGCTTTGTCAGTTTCCCCCGGCTTTATAGCAAAACAAGTGGAGTGCTCACTAAAAGCTTGAGAAACCAACATAACGCTGATTCCTTTGTCCGCCAGACAAGTAAACAAGCGTGCGTTGATACCCTTTACTCCAACCATTCCAGCACCCTGGAGACGGATCATTGAAACATGAGAAACCGAGGAAAGACCAACTGTAACTTCGGTCCCCAGGACTCGATCATGAGATATGCGCGATCCTGGAGATTGTGGCTTAAAGGTATTTTTAATGGTAATGGGGATTCTTTTATAGAGTGCCGGAATCATAGTAGGAGGAAAAATGACTTTTGCACCGGCATGAGCCAGCTCCATGGCTTCTTCGTAGGTCAACTCTGCAATGGAAATAGGTCTTTCCACCAATTTGGGATTGGCAGTTAATATCCCATCCACATCTGTCCATATTTCAATTTCATCCACATTGAGTGCAGCTCCAAAGATACTGGCTGAATAATCTGATCCACTGCGCCCCAGCGTTGATGGGTTGCCATATTCATTGGCGCCTAGAAATCCAGTGATCACCTGGAGTCTACTCCTATTCATGATGTAGGATCTAATTTTATCATATGATTTTTGATAATGAACGTAGGCATGACCATAATTGCTATCGGTCATAACCACTTTGCGGGCATCCAGAACTTCCGCATCAATTCTATTTTTTTGGAGAAATGAACTGAGAATTTTAACTGAGAATAATTCACCAAAGCAGAGCAGACCATCTTTCCACATATTAAAATCAATGCTGGGGCCAGGACAATTGGTCAAATGGGCATTAATTTGAGCTGAATATTGACCGAATGTTGTCACAAGATCAATATCTGAATCCAGTCCCAACTCCAGGATGGTATTTTCATGCAAATCGTTGATGCCTTGAAGCTTTGCCTCCATATATTGCCCTTCACGGGCACCCAGGGCAATCTCGATCAACCCATCGGTCACCCCACGCATGGCAAGAAAGAACGACAAAAACATCGTCACCTGTGTTCTGAGCGTCTACAATGATAGCGGCTACCTGGCGGATGCATTCTCCGTTCGCAACTGATGAACCACCAAATTTTAATATCTTCTTCATTTCAATCTCTCAAATTCTGATTTAACAATCCTAATATGAATCTGACGACTGATGAGGCAAAGGACAATCTGCAAATCCCGGTCAAATAAGCTGGATTCTTCGACCTCGATCCCAGCGCCCATCTCAACTTCACTCATACTCTCCGTATCACCGCGGTTGCCGGGGCTTCTTCGCGGTATCAACCAATTATGAGAAAAGACAGTCAAACCTATGCGAATAAATATCTTGCAGTATCTAGCATAGATGAATAAAAAAGGCAACCCATCAGGATTGCCTTTAAATCCTGAATAGCCTACTATCAGATGATAGTCATAACCTCAACATTATCTTTGATTAAAGTAGCCAGCTGTTCCATTTTTTCATCATCATCTTTGGAAAGCAATGAAACCAGATTGTCTACCTTTTTGGCAGCCTGGAAAGTATCCTGGGCAACCAAAAGGAGCGGTACGTTCGTACCTGAAGCTCTGGCAAGAATATTAGGAGGAGGCAAAATATTGTTGGTGAGAATGATTCCAGCAGCTTGCGAATCCAAGGCAGCCAGGATCATATCACTTCTGTCACCACTGGTGATGACAAGCTTTGCATCCTTGTTGAAACGCTGCATTCGTAGTACAGCATCTGCAGACATGGCACCTACAAACACATCCTTAACAGTATTATTCAGACCCTTTTCTCCTGCCAATACCTTTGCGAAAAAGAGATCTGCGAGAAAACGCATAGAAGGTTGTGTCAGATAAGCAACATAGGGAATAATTCCCAGTACCGGAAGTTGCAACGCTTCAAAATGCTCACTGTATACAGCCTTGAAATCTTCTACATCGTTCACTTTGTTGATGATAACTCCAGCAAGTTTCACATCACCCAGATCAATGGTTTTTCTCAAAGCACAAGCATCATCTACAATCTGATCGTTGGTTCCACTGAGTACGACCAGGAGCTCACCACCAAGGTAGTTGCAGAGAGATATTGCATCAAGATTCACAGAGAGGCCACGGGTAAGCTCCATACCACTCTCTATGAGCATAATTTCTTTGCCTTGGGAATTATGGGCAGCAATTTCACGCACCTTTTCTGCAGTAGAAGTCTCATCATACATGAATCTGAGTTTTGAGTGATCAAAACCAATACTCATCTCTTCAGGAGACTCTTCTGCCTGCATTGCGGTTGTACAAACCGCAGCATCAAAATCCCACAGGCGTTTCTTCCTGTATAGCAGTCTATCTCCAAAAGGTTTTAAATATCCCATTTTTTGGGAGGAATTCTTTGCCAACCCCACAATGACACTTGTTTTTCCGGCGTCTTTCCGGATGGATGTTACAATTATATTTCTCATTGGTGTGAATCCTTTTTATCATCAGATAATAATACTCGAATATCTACCGCCCGTGAACCAGAACCCTGCTCATAGACAACCAGTGGGTTAATCTCGATATCAGTAATTCTTGGAACCTGGCTTATCAAACTGGCAATCTTTTCCAGGGCCATAATAATACTTTCAATATCTTTACGAGTTTCTCCTCTAACTCCCAGTAAAAGTGGATATGAGCGAATCTCTTTAATCATTGATCTTATGTCTTTTTCAGAAAGTGGGACAGCACGGAAGGCGACGTCCTTCATGACTTCTACATAGATACCACCAAGACCAAACATCAGGGTAGTTCCAAAGTTGGCATCTCTTCGGGCACCAAGAATAACTTCAGTTCCTGCCTTTAGTTGCTCCACAACTTCAATCCCATCGATGATGGCATCTGGGACATTGGCTTTACAGGAATAGATGATAGTCTGGTAGCCGTCAATGACTTCTTCCCGATTTTCTAGATCAAGGAGAACACCACCGGCGTCACTTTTATGAAGGATGTTCCTGGAAACCACTTTCATAACCACCGGATACCCGATCTCATCAGCCAGCTTAACCGCTGCTTCTACTGACTGTACAACGCCACCTCTTGGTCCAGGCAACTGGGCTGCCTGCAGCAGACCCTGTCCCTCTTCCGCCAGCAGGAAGGTTCTACCATCCGCCAGAGACCCATCAATAATAGCATTGATGGCGTCCACATCGATATCAGCTGTTACATATTCAGCTTCTTCGACGGCCTGAACTTTTCTGATAGACTGGATCGCTCCCATACAGGAGACACCATCGTAGACATCCCGGTAAACCGGAACATTCTTCTGGTGCAAGGCAGTAATGGCTTTTTCGGTGAGTTCTCCACCAAAAACAGAAAAGGTGATTGGTTTACCCTTTTCCTGATATTGTTCATACATTTCATCAATCATCTCAGTTAATTCCTGAGAATCCATCATGGCAGTTTCACAGTAGAGTGCCATCACACAATGAATAGAATCATCCACGAGAGCTTCTTGCAATGCTTTCACATAGTCCGCTTTGGAAGCCTCACCTGTGATATCCACAGGATTTTTGGTTGAGCCAAATCCATGAGCAACGCTTTCGAAGGTTTCTTTCAATTTTTCCTGATCATCATAAAGCTTGATATCGTACTTCTCACAGGCATCGGTGGCCATAACGCCTACACCGCCACCATTTGTGATGATGATTCCATTGGGTCCCTTGGGTACCGTTGAATGTGAGAGAAATTTACTCCATTCCAGAGCTTCCTGAATACTTTCAGCTCGAAGCACGCCACACTGCTTCATAATTGCATCAAACACTTTATCAGAACCAGCCAACGATCCAGTATGACTGGCTGCGGCTACGGCACCACGTTTTGAGCGACCGGATTTGATCACAATCACCGGCTTCACCTTGGTCGCGTGCTTTAAGACTTCAACGAGACGTTCACCATCCTGAATACCCTCAACATATATCAAGATGATTTTTGTTTCGTCCTGCTCGATGAGATACTCGATAAGATCAGCTTCATTGATATCGGTTTTGTTACCTACAGAAATGATCGATGATAGTCCAATATTCTGAACTGCCGTCTTCCCGATCATAGCAATACCTAGGGCACCACTCTGTGTGATAATGGCTACATTTCCTTCACGAATATCACGGGGGCCAAAGGCTGCATTGAGGGAGACCTTGCTGGAATAGTGTCCAAAAATGTTGGGACCAAGAATTCTCATGTTGTGAGCACGAGCATAATTCAAGATACGTTGCTCTTCTTCCAGATTCCCGATTTCGGAAAACCCAGAAGATATGATAGCCAGCATTTTGACTTTCTTTTTGGCGCAACTCACTACAGCATCGTAGACAAAGCGTGCCGGAATGGCAATAACGGCTACATCGACTTCACCCCCAACTTCCTCAATACTCTTGAGAATGTCGTATCCCAGGGCATGACCGCCCTTTGGATTGATTGGGTAAATATTACCCGTGTAACCCACGTAGAGCATGTTTTCCAATATCTTGTAACCAATCTTGCCGGGTTCTTGACTAACCCCAATGATCGCCACAGATTCGGGCTCAAACAAATATTTAATATCAGGTTTACTCACTATTATTTACTCTCCAGAAATGTCATCTTCATTTCGTACATCCCATCTGAAATATGTTTTTGCACATCAAATCCCATACTCTCAAAAAGTCTCATCATGCGTGCATTACTAATTAGTACATCTGCTGTAAAACCCAGCAGACCTTGTTTCTTGGCAAGAAGGGTTAAGTATTTCAACAATCCCCTACCTATACCTAATTCCTGGTGATCATCTCTGATCACAAAGGCCACATCGGCAGTATGGGTAGAACCAACGATAGCATATTGTCCCAGACCAACTAATTGCTCAACTCCATCTTTCGTGGCAAAGGCCAAAAGGATGATTTCGCTGGTATAATCTATGACAACAAAATCCTGAAGCCGCTCATGGGGCATATCTTTCCGCTCTGAGATAAATCTGCGCTGCAGACTTGCATCTGAAAGAGAATAGAAAAAATCCTTCAATAAAGGCTCATCACTAATTTTGACAGGTCTTATAAAAACTTCAAGACCACTGCTCAATGTCCGATATGTTTCCAACTTTTCAGGATACTCTCCAGCCTTTCCAGGAATGAATGCCTGATCCTGGTAAATCAAATTCTGTTTCTTGGCTTTACGAATTAACTCAGCTCTGAATTTGGGATGAGCAATAGAGATTAATTCCATGGCTCGTTCACGGATATTTTTTCCGTGGAGATAAGCGATACCATATTCTGTAACCACATAGTGCACATCACCACGATTCAGGGTAACCCCTGCACCTGCTTTCAGAAACGGTGCGATACGAGACACTTCACCATGATCAGCTGTGGATGGCATCGTAAGGATGGTTTTTCCCTTCTCAGCCAAAATAGCACCACGCATAAAATCTGCCTGGCCGCCAATCCCACTGTAAAACACTTTTCCCAGAGACTCTGCTGTCGCCTGACCTGTAAGGTCTAATTCAAGGGCAGAGTTAATTGCCGTCATATTGTCATGCTGGGCTATCACACGCGGATCATTGGTGTAATCTACCGTTTTGAACTCAATGAAGGGATTATCGTGGAGATATTCATACGTTTCGGCTGAACCCATACTGAAGGTGGCAATCGTTTTTCCACGGTTAAACGTCTTTTTGGAATTGTCTATTACACCGGATTTCATTAATTCGACCAGTCCATCACCCAGAAGTTCCGTATGAACACCCAAATGTTTCTTATGGCTCAGGTTTGCTAAGATTGCATTGGGTAAGCAGCCATAACCTACCTGGATAGTATTTCCGTCTTCTATCAAGGTGGCTACGTATTTTCCAATCCGATCCGCAACCTCATTATCGAGAACATCTTCATAGGTAAGCAGGGGTTCATCGTGGTACACAATATAGTCCACATCAGATATATGAATAAAACCATCACCGTGAACTCTGGGCATCTGGGGATTAATCTGAACAATGATCGTTTGAGCTTTCTCTGTGGCCGCCTTCACAATATCAACACTGACTCCCAGACTCATAAAGCCATGAGGATCTGGGCATGAAGTCTGGATAAGAGCAACATCTACTGGAACATGACCACGCTGGAAAAGCTTGGGGATTTCTGAGAGAAATATTGGCGTATAATCTGCCAGTCCACTGTTTACTGCAGATCTGGTGCTATTCCCAATAAAGAAAGAGTTATGCCTGAAATTGTGCTTAAATTTCTCTTGAGCATAAGGGGCCAATCCAAGAGACCAGACCTGAATAACTTCCGCATCAAAGACTGCTTTGGGTTCATTCTCAATATATTCGGTTAATGATCTTAGAAGATACTGGGGTTCTCCACAGGCAGTATGAACAAATATACGATCACCACGATGAATGGATCGAATTGCCTGATTTACAGAAACAAATTTATCAGCATATCGCTCCTTCAGGATAGCCAGAGCTTTTTCACCTTTAAATTCACTTGCCATATTTCAAACTCACTTTCTAGCGTTCACTCTCCAAAACTGAGAAGTGCAAATAAAGTGCCTTGTACTTCAATTAGCAAAAGATTATTCAGTAAAACGTAAATATTCAGATAAATAATTTTGTGGTGGAAGAATATTTTTAGCTGACAATTAATTTTAATCTGAATATCGGGCAATTGTTGAGAGTATTTCTGGAATCGCTTTTTCACAACATTTGAATCCCTCATTGATAGCACGCTCAGCATGATCAAAATCAAAAAAGTTCATATCCCCTAATCTGGGAGCAAGCAGGACATCTGGCGCATGGGTCTGCAGGTTCATTTCCTCAATTTTCTTCTGCATAATATTTATGGATGACCCCAGTACATCGAAAATGTGAGGAGAGTGCTCCTCCCGGCTAAACCATTGATCAATTTTAGAGCTTACCGTTTTTCCTGTTGGTCCAAACCGTTCTGTCCAGGATTTAATGACTTCCAGTCTTTTTTTTTCTATTTTTGCTGAATTCTTAACCCAGTCGGCATTTTCAGGATGTTTATTTTTCCGGGTAATTCGATCTGAATTAATATCCACTGCAATCACTATATCAGCTCCAGAATCGCGACATACATCAATGGGAAGTGGATTCACAACGCCACCATCTACCAGCCATTCGTTATTGATTAATTTTGGCGTTAATAAGCCAGGGACCGCCATACTTGCACGAAGGGCATTTGTAACACTCCCCTTGGATAGCCTGACCTCCTGCCCAGTACGCATATTTGTTGCAACCATGATGAGGGGAATATTTAATGCTTCAAAGCGCTCGACCTTTGTAAACAACTCTATAAGCTCAGCAACTTTTCTTCCCTCTATAAATCCAGAACGTGGGAAAGCCAGATCGAGGAAGGACAGCACCGCCTTCCAATCCATATCAAGAGCAAATTTCTTTACCTGCTCCAGACCTCCGCCAGCATAGGCAGCGCCGATAAAAGAGCCTGCGCTGGCACCCGTGATGATACCAATATCAATGCCATGCTTTTCAAGGGCTTCAATAACACCAATATGTGCCCAACCCCTGGAGGCTCCACTTCCCAGAACCAAACCAATTTTGGGTGTACTCATCAGCCTGAGGTTCCTGCTTGACTCTCTTTTCTTATCTGATCTATGGCACTGGCCCTGACTCTGACTTTTACTAGGATATGATCCTCTTCATAATCAAGTTTGAGAACCTCTGCAGTGCGATGTAAAGAGGCTAGAAATTTCTGCTTCGAATGGTCAAGTCTGAGAGTCTCCACAACATAACCACTCTGCCTGATTTCAATAATTTTCTCTTCGAGCTGATGAATATTGACCTGTCTCAGGGCTGAAACTGGCACGGCATCTTGATATTCTTTGAGAGCGCCAGACAAAGTTTCCTGACCAGTAATAAGATCAATTTTGTTGAATACTGTCAAGGTCTGGCTCTGAGAGACTCCCAGATCCATCAACACTTCGTTGACTATCCTCAGGTGTTTCTCATACTGTGGATCGCTGAGATCAATGACAATGAGGATCAGATCGGCCAACCGAACTTCTTGTAGGGTACTTTTGAATGAGGCGACAAGATGGTGGGGTAGTTTATGAATAAATCCCACCGTATCACTTAAGAGGATTTCATTATCAAGCACCATGATTTTTCTCACTGTGGTATCCAGAGTTGCGAAAAGTTTGTCCTCGACCAACACACCAGCATCTGAAAAAAGGTTCATTAGAGAAGATTTTCCAGCATTGGTGTATCCAACCAGAGCAACTTTGAACATATCATCGCGTTGTTTGCGTCTGGTATCTCTCTGAATTTCAATTTTCTTTAAATCTTTTTTCAACAAGGATATGCGATTGCGAATGAGACGTCGATCGATTTCGATCTGGGTCTCACCCATTCCCCCACGGGTTGAGGTAGCTCCTCGCTGTCTCTCCAGATGAGTCCATGCCCGTGTAAGCCGGGGCAATAGATACTGGAGCTGAGCCAATTCAACCTGTGTTTTGGATTCCTTACTCCTGGCATGTCGGACAAAAATATCCAGGATCAAGGTGCTGCGGTCAGTGACACGGGCTTTATCAAACACCTTTTGTAAATTTTTGGTCTGAGCTGGCGAAAGTTCATCATCAAAAATGATCAGATCAACTTTGAGCATCTCCACCTTGGAGACGATTTCTTCAACCTTGCCCTTACCAACATAGAGAGCAGCATGAACCTGGTTGCGTTTCTGTATGACCTCGCCACAAACGATAGCTCCAGCCGTGGTTGCCAAAAGTCCCAACTCAGCGAGATTTTCTTCAACATCAGACACTGATTGCTGCCCGTGGACAACACCCACAAGTAGCGCTTTTTCTTTTTCTAGATTAGTTTCAAACATGTTGCCGCCAGGTTGCTTTAATTCTTGATAAATAGGTTTCAGCCAACCAGAGAAGAAAGATCATCAAGAAAAGAAATGGCCAAAGCGCCAGACTTGATCCCTGCTCTAATACCTCGGAGACAACCTCAGAGGCTTCCGAACTTACGAATATATCACCCCCTCCAAATGAATAAACTGCTCCGTGGGCTTGAGCTTCATGGGATGAAATGTTCACAGCCATGGGTTGAAGAACCTGTCTTCCCCTGGTTAATTTGTAAATACCCGGTAAATTCGTGTTTGGATAATGAAGGGTATAATCCAGATCAGGTGATAAAAAGTCAATGGTACCATCTGGTCGTTGGACACTAAAGGGACTATTGTCATTTACCTGTGCAGATGGATAAAAATGCAGGGTATCTCCTACACTGGAATTGTACATATCCGTCTGGGCTTTTAATTCTTGTGATTGAGCCAACTGAATCACAAGTGCTGGGAACATACCAAGCAAGGGGAGGTTGCTGGCACTCAATCCGAATTCCGTGTTAAACCAGACGACACGACCTTCCTGCAGTTTATTGGCGCCCAGGAAGGGTTGGTCATCTAAAAAACGAACCCAGGTTTCACCCAACTCATCGCCCTGGCTTTTGAATCGTTTATATACTTTTAATCGGTTTTGTTCAATAATAGCCTTGAGTGGCGTTGTATTGAATTTGCTGGTCGCTGAGCCAGTCAGATATAACCCGAGAGAAGAGCGGTTGACCTCTTCAACAAGTTGGGAATTGAAGCCCAATATGTCAGTCATGGATTCACCACCATTGCCAAACAAGACGAGCTGTCCCCCACTGCTCACAAATGTTTTTAAGCGATTCCAGTTATAGGGTACCAGCAAATTAGCATCACCAACAATGACTGTCCCCCCTTTGCTGAGATCGACATTATCAATCTCGGCATAGTTCAAAATGCGTATATCGAGATTTAATTCCTGCTTCTCAACAGACAATTTAATGATATCCCAAAAGTCTGGATTTTGTCTCGTGCGCAGAACCTGAACAGGGATATCACCCTCGGCGGGTAAAATGAAATGTCTTTCATTGTTGTAACCAGCTTCATCTGTAGACAGAATTAAGCGGCCACTTTGGTAACCACCCTCTTCTACGCGGGCTGTAATTTCAGTTGAAATTTGATTGGCCTCTACCACGACCTGATTCTGTCTTTTCTCATTAATAATGAGTTCCAGTCCAAGGGGCTTCTGGATATCCAGGGACTGTTCAATATCTACGATCATTTCGTAGGTATCATTCAAGCGAATACCTTGACTTGGGAGCTTGATATTGCTGATACCAGCATCATTTGAAATGGGTTGCATCAATAGATATTTTTTCCAGCCCGCCAGTACTTCCAGATGCTCTCGGGCATCTTGTCCGTCCCCAATCCAGACAATCGACTTACGCTCATATTGCTCCAGGTCAAGTTGAGCTGAGAGTGCATCATCAATGTCTTCTGGGAAAATATCTGTGAATTCTGGTCTAATCTCATCCAGAGATTCATAAAGTGTGAGATCAGATAAGTCACAATAGACAACCTTAAAGCCTTTGGCAGTAAGGTCAGCAGAAAATTCACTTATCCAGGTTCTATCCATATTTTGAAGATTGGATTGATTTGAAGCCGTATTGTCCAGGGCAATCACCAGTAGATCAATACTACCTGAGTTTAACCTGAAACCCCTGTTTCTATCAAGGCCAGGACGAGCAAAGGCCAGGATAATCAGCAGGATCATGAGGGTTCGAATGAGAAGCAAAATGAGTTGTTTTACATTGAATTTCCTCAGTGCATCCTGTTCCAGGAGCTTAAGAAATTTGAGGGAAGGAAAATCAATGAGTTTACTTTTTCGTTTGGCCAATAAATGAATGATAATGGGAACCGATATGAGCGGAAGAAACCAGAGAAAAAAAGGATTTAGAAATGTCATTGTTTAAACCCGGACCTGACTATAAAAGACTTGCGAGACTTAATAGGACCCCAGATAAAATGGGAATAAGAAAATTATCATCAAGGTTCATTGGATAGGCTTCGGCTAGAGTGACGATAGCTGCAACGAATATGTTTATAAGTAGAGTTTCGGGAAAATATATGCCCAAAATCAATAATGTACTTATAAAGAAGGCTGAACTTCCCTCAAGGGATTTTTTTAGAAACTTATGTTTCCCAAAAGGGATACCAATCAGGGCAGCCAGCGTATCAGATATTGATAGTGTGAGTAAAGCTGGGACGGCTATTTCCTTTGGGAAAAGAAAAATAGCCACGACTGAACCTGAAAATACATAGGTAGCACCGGTTAATTTTTGCTTTTCATGTGATCTGAGTGCAAGTCCAAATACACGCATAAACATTTTCCCGATGGCTGTAGATTTAAGCCTTAAATAGTCTACAGTCAGAAATCCCAGGGCGAGAATAATTACAATCTGAAGTGTTATATCTCTCTCAAATAAAAACCAATATGATAGGGGGATGAGGCTACTGGCTAAGTGGATAGCCTTACGAATCACTTCATGACGACGAAGATTGGCTAAACTCATTTACCTGCTGCAACCAAAGATTGGAGAGTGCTAAAATTTTCTCCTGGAGATGCATGTTTATTGAATACGGCAGAACCTGCAACAAACCGACTAATGCCCTTACCCAATACTGATCCGATGGTTGTCTGGTTAATCCCTCCATCGATCTCCACCAATACATTATTTTTAACCAGGGATGGTCTCAATGCGGGGAGATCGTTGAGGACTTCAGGCATGAATGATTGACCGCCAAATCCAGGTACGACGGACATAATAAGTAATTGATCCATCTCCTCTAAATAGGGTTCTACCAAGGAGAGTTTTTCATCAGGATTTACCACAAGTCCAGCTTTTGCACCTAAAGATTTTATGTTCTTCAAAGTGTTGCTCACAGATATACAGGTTGAGGGATGCACTAAAACAATATCTGCTCCCGCTTTGATAAAGCTCTCAATGTATTTGTCTGGTTCAGATATCATGAGATGCGCTTCGAGGACCATATCAGTCATTTTCCGCATGGCTTTCACCAGAAGGGGTCCGAAGGTCAAATTAGGTACGAAGTGACCATCCATGACATCTAGATGCAGGACTTCTCCGCCACGCTCTCCCACAGAAGCAATCTGCTCCCCTAGTTTTGAAAAATCTGCCGAAAGCACCGAAGGTGAAATTTGTGGTTTCATATGGGGTGCCACTTAGAAGCCATCCGTTATCATGAGATCGACCTTGATGATCCGTTCCCGTGGAAATTCTTTTCCTGCATCTACTGATTGTCGTACCACTGTATTGGGTAATAGTTCTGAATTTTCAGTAGTTTGAATTTCTCCCAGAGTAAATCCCTGAGATTGAAGCACTCTTGTGGCTTCATCCAAGCCCTTGTTAAGCAATTCTGGCATTGTTTTCTTAAGATTCCTTTTCCCCAGACTAACTGTGAGGGAAATTGAATCTCCAGGTGCCACCGGCATGCCTGCCAGAACTGATTGATGGATCACTACGGTTCGCTCATATACATCCGACGAATCTTCGACAGTTTCAAAAAGCAGAAGGCCCAACCGATCCAATGCAATTTTTGCCTGGCGCTCGGTGATTGCTATGAGATCCGGCATTTCAAGTTTAGCCGGCGGCAGGTTGATTGTGAGCTGAATCTTACGGTTTTCCTTAACCATTTGTCCTGCTTCAGGATACTGATCCATAATAAACCGACTGGGAATATCCCTTCTAAATATGGTATCTTTTATGGTCCATTCCAGTGTACGCTCATTGAGAATTTTTGTAGCTTTATCTAGATCTGTATGAGTAAGACTGGGAACACGAATTTCGTCATTCCAGTTGACATAAAGGGGCAGAATGACGTTGTTGAAGGCCAGCGCCACCACAATACCAATCCCGGCAAAAATGAACAAATAGTCTCGAATAAATTTCATATCATTTTTCTAATTTTTACTGCAAACATTCCATCCATACCGTGGATCCATGGTAATGTAGACAATGCACCTCTTTCATCAATGTAAGGTTTAAGTGATTCATCGGCAATGGCTTCAACTCGGGCATTATTAAATTGTTCAAGAACCTTATCTACAAGTCCCCAATTCTCTTCTGGTTCCAATGTACAGGTTGCATAAACAAGTAAGCCACCGGGTGCCAGGCATTCCCAACTATTCATGAGGATATTAGACTGAATTTTAACCAGTGAGTCAATATCAGAAGATTGACGCTTCCAGCGAGCATCAGGTCTACGATTCAAGACACCCGTACCAGAGCAGGGCACATCAAGTATAATTTTATTCGCTTCTGGCAACTTTTCCACTGCAGCATCCAGTTCACATACTTCAATTTTCTTCAGCCCGAGACGTTGGATATTCTCCTTTACTTTTAATAACCTCGCAGCACTTGCATCACAGGCAAATATCTTGGCCTGCCCGCCAGCCAGTTCAGAAATAAAAGCCATTTTACCCCCGGGAGCTGCGCAGGCATCTACAATAGTATCCCCTGCTTCAGGCTCCAACAACGAGGCAACGACTCCGGCTGCCAAATCTTGGAATGAGAACCAACCCGAGTGAAATTCTGGCGTGCTAAAAAGTGCAGATGCACTTCCAATTTCGTAAAAGACATCCAATACTGCTGACTTTTGGTAGGTGATTTTCAGGTTATCCAGGAGAGCCTCAAAATCTGTAGCCCCTACAACCTGGTTATTCCGCCTTATCCAAGTTTTAGGAGCCGAATTGTTGTGCTGACATAATCTATAGATATCATCCTGATCATATCGTGAAGCCCATTTCTCCAAAAGCCATTGGGGATGGGAAGTTTCAATGGATAGACGCTGGATATCGTTGCTGGACTGCTTCAACACATCTTCTAGTTTAAGTTTTTGAATCTTTCGCAGGACAGCGTTTACCAATCCACTTGCCTGGGCTTGTTTGACACGCCTGCTCAAGGCAACGGTTTCATTGATGGCAGCATGTTCTGAGGTCTGCATGTATTTGAGTTGGAAGGCACCCATTCTGAGGAGACTCTTCACTGAATGTTGAGCTTTGCGATACCTTCCCTTAAATGCCAGACCAATCCATGCATCTAACTGGAGCTTCATACGAGTCACACCGTAGACAAGCTCCATGGTCCAGCGCTTTTCCTGTAGGGTCAGTTCACCCTGTTGTAAGGTGGTTGATAGCAACTCATCAATCCCGTGTGAGGCGTCTTTCTCAGCAGCGAGAAGTGCTTTGTATGCCAGTTCTCGAGGGGTACTAGCCAAGTGTTTCTCCAATTTCAAGGGGATATCCACGAAGATATGAGCCAGCATCCATGACTTTCTTACTCTCAGGTTGGATCGACATGATTTCAAGGGCTCCATCTGCGCATGCCACCGTGAAGGATTCTGGTGTAACTCTGATTATGGTGCCTGGTGTCCCCTGCCCTTCAACTATGCATGTTGACACCACTTTTAGTATACCGGCACTACGATGTGTGTATGCTCCTGGTGAAGGTGCAAAAGCTCTAACCCGATTGTGACATTGTTCAGCACTCTCAGTGAAATCGAGTTGACGGGTCTCGGAGGTAACTTTAGGTGCTGGACTCGCCAGACTGTTATCCTGTTCACCTGGCATAGCGGACCCCTCTGCAATGAGATTGGTGGTCTCAAGTACCAGGTCTGCGCCAATATTACACAATTTTGCGTAAAGTGTATGCAGATTGTCCTCAGGGAGTATGGAAGTTTTCGACTGCTTGATAATATTTCCCATATCTACTCTGCGTTTCAGGAAGAATGTCGTCACACCTGTTTCAGCATCCCCGTTGAGAAGAGCCCAGTGTATTGGAGCGGCTCCACGGTATTTGGGAAGCAATGACGCATGTAAATTAAAAGACCCATACTTGGGAAGCGTGAATACAGCTTCCGGTAAAATTCTAAATGCCACAACTACAATAACATCGGGTGCGAAAGCTTTGAGTACATCAATGAAAGCTGGGTCTGTGAGTTTTTCTGGTTGGAGAATTGGTAAGCCATATTCAAGGGCCGCAACTTTCACTGCTGAGGGTCTTTCATGACGTCCCCTGCCCTGTTGCTTATCCGGAACAGTAACAACTGCCGATATCTGATGGTGGCTATCATACAGCACCTCTAACGCTGGAACCGCAAAATCTGGAGTTCCCATAAAAACGACTTTGAGTGGTGTAGGATTATTCATAATGTTTCAGCCCAATTCGCATCTCTGGTAAATACAGATTGTTGGATGAAGTTCCTGACCGCCATCAGAAGCCAATTAAGTAGATGTGAGGGTCAGCGCAACCTTTAAAGCTCGAAGTTTTCTGAGGCCTCTACTTTTATTTCCCCACTGGCAATTTTCTTGAGGGTTTTCTTAAGAAGTGATTTCTTTAGTGAGCTTAAATGATCAATAAAAAGGATCTTTTCAATATGGTCATACTCATGTTGGATCACTCTAGCCAGAAAACCGTCGATTTCTTCATCATAGTGCTTACCAGTCATATCCTGATAAGTAACTCTGATGCTGGTGGGCCGGGTTACAATTTCATGAACCGTGGGAATACTCAGGCAACCTTCTTCATAGTCGTCTTTGGAATCTCCAAATCCCAGGATTTGAGGATTAACGAAGACACGTCTGCCCTCTTCTTCATCGATTGGTGAAAGATCGATAACAAACAAACGAATAGATTTATCTACCTGAGGAGCTGCCAGTCCAATGCCTTCCGCAGCATACATCGTTTCAAACATGTTAGCAACGATTTCCTTTAAATTGGCATCAATCTCAGGTATTTCCTCAGTCTTGGTCCTTAAGACCTCCTTGCCATAGGTTTGAATTTTGTACAACATGAAACTATTTGGTTTTCACCGTGGTTACCGCTGCTCTACCAACATGGAGTTTGGTATCGGTGGCAGTTTTTACCAATAGAATATCATTGTCTTTGATACCTTCAATGGTGCCATGAATTCCGCCAGTCGTGACAATGTGGTCACCCTTCTTGAGTTCGGTACGCATCTTTTCAGCTTCTTTCGTACGTTTACTCTGAGGTCTAATGAGTAAAAAGTAGAATACTCCAAACATCAAAATAATGGGTAGAAAACTTAAGATTGGGTTGCCGGCTTCTCCACCTGCAGGTGCTGACATAAGCATAATGTTTGCGATCATAATAATATTAAAACTCCTCTTTAATTCTGATTACCCCAGTACCATCCTAAAAAGGACCTTTACCAATAGATAATTCAGTTTCCCTGCTCCGCCATACTTTGTCTTGCCGCGGTATCCACCTTTTCGATGGGGTGAATTCGCCGCGAAGCAGTTGCGCGCCCCTCATCCATCGCGGGTCATGCCTTCTGATTAATGCGAAGGCGGATAAAAACCGCGCTAATCTAAACGGGGGTGAAGATCATTCCAACCTGCATCAGCTCTACTACCCATTAAATCCTTAAGTATAGGCATTGTTTGATGGGCTGAGTGGCAACACTCATTGATGTCATTTAGAAGTCACATGATTTCGAGACAATTCTCCCACCATTCGCCGAAACTGCGCGATTTATGTACAATAGCTTCAATGCTACACAATGCAGGAGCAACGGCTACCGTCGTCTCAACCTCCTTATAGCGTACATCCATTTCTACCCAGAGGGCTTCAAAGGTGTTAGTGGCCTGGTTGGCAACAGCCGCAGCTGCACCAAAGGCAAACCCCATATCTTCGTTCTCACTATTACGGTGCCCTTGAATCCTGATTTTCAGAGTTCTCCCATACAGAATATCGTCCACTACCTCAGCAGAAATGATAGTGGGAGCAGTCCGATTCCGGGCGAAATATTTTTCTACCGTACTGGCAATATGTCTGTCTTGTATCTGTGCAAATACTAGAACTGGAAGGGAAATTAAGAATGGAAATAAAAATTTAAGATGCCTATTCAATGGACGACCCTTTCTGGTGATTTTCATGGCATGCATGATGCGATATTCGGCTGAGTTTACATTAACATCTGATGAATATCCAGTAATAATTTTAAAGATCTCCCTGCGCTACAGGTCGGGTGCAAAATCGGGATTCTGCAACGCCCCTCAGTCGATAATCGCTTGCAGTCCCTTCTATTCGTTCTATATTAAACAGTAATGATTACTACTTAATAAAATGGGATGAACCCAAAACAACTAAACGGAAGAAATAAATCATATGTTAGTTACGAACCCAGCACCAGATTTTAAAGCAACAGCCATCATGGGCGACAATTCTTTTAAAGAAATCAGTTTAGCTGATTATAAAGGCAAAAAAGTTGTCTTATTCTTTTACCCCCTGGACTTCACATTTGTTTGTCCAACTGAAATTCTAGCCTTCAACCATCGTCTAGCTGATTTTGAGAAACGCGGCGTCCAGGTTATTGGCTGTTCAGTGGATTCAAAGTGGAGCCATTATGGTTGGAAAAACACGGACACTAAGAATGGTGGTATCGGTGATATCCAGTACCCAATTCTTGCAGATATTGAAAAGAAGATTGCCAGATCATACGATGTGCTTAAAGGAGCTACGCCCGCTGCTGTTCTCACCGAAGATGGTGAAGAAGAAACCACAGTAAACGGTGATGTCGCATTGAGAGCATCATTTCTTATTGATGAGGAAAGAATTGTTCGTCACGCTGTAATCAATGATCTGCCATTGGGTAGAAATGTTGATGAGATGCTGCGAATGGTCGACGCACTAGCTTTTAACCAGAAACATGGTGAAGTTTGTCCTGCTGGATGGCAGGAAGGCGATGACACAATGCAGGAGAATTTTGCTGGTGTCGCTTCATATCTGGAGAAAAATGCAGACAAGCTTTAAATTGCATTTATAAGAAGAAACAAAAAAGGCTCCGATTTACTCGGAGCCTTTTTTTATGTAAAATTATTATCGTCAATTAGACGGTCATAATATCTTCTTCTTTGGCCTTCACAGCTGCATCAATTTCTTTGATGTATTTATCAGTCATTTCCTGAACATTTTCCACGGCTCTTTTAGAGTTGTCCTCTGAGATTTCGCTTTCTTTTTCAGCTTTTTTAATATGATCATTGGCATCACGACGGACATTCCTAACTCCAATGCGGCCATCTTCTGCCAACTTATGCATGTGTCTGATAAGTTCCTGTCGACGTTCGTCATTTAGGGCTGGTATGGGTATACGAATATTCACACCATCATTTGCAGGATTTAGACCAAGATCAGCTGCCATGATTGCTTTCTCTATCACAGCCATAAGACTTTTATCCCAGGGCTGGACAACGATGAGACGAGGTTCAGGTACACTAAGGTTGGCAACTTGATTTAATGGAGTAGGGCTCCCATAATAAGGTACTTTGATGTGCTCTACGAGGGTGACAGAAGCTCTGGCACTTCGTAAACCAGTAAACTCGTGTTTAACATGTTCCACAGACATATTCATTCTATGGTCAACATCTTTAAATAATTCATTCAGCATCTTTACCTCCAACTACAGATCCAATGGCAGCGCCTTGTATCACCTTTAATAAATTCCCTGGAATTTCCATATTGAAAACGTGAACCGCAAGATTATTTTCACGACATAGCGCAAAAGCGGTTTGATCCATTACTCTTAAGTTCTTATTGATAACTTCATCATAGCTTAGGTTAGGTAAAAATTGTGCATCTAGATCTTTTTCAGGGTCAGCAGAATAGATGCCATCTACTCTGGTTCCTTTAAGCAGTACATCTGCTTCGATTTCAACGCCCCTCAAGGCGGCAGCAGTATCAGTTGTGAAAAAGGGGTTGCCAGTACCCGCAGCAAAAATCACGACTTTACCTTCTGAAAGCTCCTGAAGTGCTTTTCTTTGTGAGAAGTGTGCCGCAATTTCATTCATTTCTATGGCTGTGAGAACACTGGCCTTCATCCCCTTGCGTTTGATAGCATCTCCCAGGGCAATTGCATTGATCACTGTTGCCAGCATCCCCATATGATCAGCAGGAACACGATTCATATCTCTGGCTTTTTGAGATAAACCGCGAAAAATGTTTCCACCTCCGATGACAATCCCAACTTCTACACCGAGTTCCACAATCGCTTGTAAATCCGATGTCATTTGATCAAGGACATGTGTATCAATAGAAAGAGCCGAATCACCTGCTAGCGATTCACCACTTAGTTTAAGGAGTATACGCTTGTAGATCGATCCGGCTGACATATTTCCGCCTATATTTTATAGGATTATTCTGCGCTGGCGAGGGATTCTCCGACTGCAAAACGCTGGAAGCGTGTAACAGACATGTTTTCACCAAGAGATGAGATAGTCTCATTCAGCAGATCTGTAATCGTTCTTTCTGGATCTTTCACAAAGGGTTGTTCCATAAGCACAACTTCCTTGTAATATTTCTCCAAACGACCAGTAACAATTTTTTCGACGATGGCTGGAGGTTTGCCTTCGTTCAAAGCCTGCACCTTGAAAATCTCTGCTTCTTTATCCAGAGCATCAGTGGAAACCTGTTCACGTTTGACAACATCTGGACCCGCAGCAGCGATATGCATAGCAATGCTATGGCCTAATTCCTGGAACTTTTCAGTCTTGGCAACAAAGTCAGTTTCACAGGCGATTTCAACGAGAGCTCCCAGTTTACCACCAGCGTGGATATAACTGAAGACCAGACCTTCTTTGGTGGCGCGACCAACTTTTTTAGCAGCCTTAGCCATCCCCTTTTTGCGAAGGAGATCAATTGCCTTTTCAATATTTCCATCAGCCTCTGTAAGTGCTGTTTTGCACTCCATCATGCCAACACCCGTTTTATCACGCAGCTCTTTTACCACAGCAGCTGTTATAGCCATTCTACATTATCTCCAGGTTTAAATTTTCGGATCTTAAGCGGTTACTTCTTCAGTTTCTTTTACGTTAGAAATGCCCTTTGCTTCCAGAATTGCGTCTGCAAGGGTTCCCATGAGTAAACGAATAGCCTGAATGGAATCATCATTTGCTGGAATTGGAATATCAACTTTGCGAGGATCAGTATTTGTATCAACAACAGCTACAATTGGAATTTCCAGTCTGAGCGCTTCTGCAATGGCGATGGTCTCTTTTTTTGCATCGACAATAATGACTACATCTGGAAGACGTCGCATGTCCTTGATACCACGATGCTGTGTCTGTAAACGATTACGTTCACGGGTACGCATCAGCAGTTCTTTTTTTGTCAAGGTCTCAGCAACACCACTGGTTTCGTCTTTTTCAAGTAGGTGTAAGCGCTTGATAGATTTCTTTATGGTCATGAAGTTTGTCAGCGTGCCACCCAACCAGCGTTCAGTAACGTGGAACATACCACAGCGATCAGCTTCTTCTTCCACAACTGTCTTGGCAGCCTTTTTCGTTGCAACGAAAAGAATGGATCCACCTTTTTTAACTGTTGAGCTCACCAGCTCAACGGCTCTATTCAACTGGTCAATGGTCTTATACAGATCAATGATGTGAACACCATTTTTCTGGGTGAAGATATATTCAGCCATGTTTGGATCCCAGTTACTGGTCATGTGACCAAAATGGGCTCCGGAAGCGAGTAAATCCTCTAGTGAAATATTACGCATTAAAACTCCTGAAAAAACTTTTTAACGTTTTGAGAACTGATAGGCTTTACGTGCACCGGCCAAACCGTATTTTTTACGCTCTTTCTTACGAGCATCACGGGTTAGCAAACCGGCTTTTTTAAGCACAGGCCTAAGTTCATTATTATCATTCTGCAAAGCACGTGAAATACCATGCCGAATTGCATAGGCTTGTCCGGATAATCCACCACCATTAACATTGACAGAGATGTCATAACGACCTGAATTCTCTGTTAAATCCAATGCTTCATGAACAATCATCCTTAGCGTTTTACGACCGAAATAGTCATCCAGCTCACGGTCGTTAACTTTGATAATGCCCTTGCCAGGGGTCATATAAACGCGAGCAATTGAGCTTTTGCGTTTTCCGGTAGCATAAAATGTAGTTGATGTACTCATGGACTAGCCTACCTCGAGTGTTTTAGGTTGTTGTGCCTCATGAGGATGAGAATCACCCTTATAAATTTTTAACTTCTTGATCTGGGCACGACCAAGACGATTATGAGGAAGCATGCCTTTTACAGCATGTTCAAGGATCCGTTCTGGATGCTTCTCGCGCAACTGTTTCAAAGAAGTAAAACGAGCTCCACCTGGATAGCCACTGTGACGAAAATAAGTTTTTTGTTCTTCTTTATTTCCAGTGACACGAATTTTTTCTGCATTAGTAACAACGATAAAATCACCGCTGTCAAGATGGGGAACAAAGGTTGGTTTGTGCTTTCCCCTCAGGATTTGAGCAATGGTAGTTGAGAGTCTACCGAGTGTTTTATCAGTGGCATCAACAATCCACCACTCTCTCTCGATTTCACTTGCTTTTACATTATACGTTTTCAATTCTATTCCTTCTCATTCATAGTCTATGACCACCTACGGTCACAAAAAAGCGACGTAATCTAACCGGCGTCCTGTGGCATGTCAAACATAATTTCCCAGTTAAAAAATCGAGGTTTTTCAGTCACTTGCCGAGGTTTTCAGGCTTATTTCAAAGCTGGTGCCTTGACCAGGTGCCGACTCAACAGTGATATCTCCCTGATGGTATTCCCGAATGATACGCTCAACGAGACTCAGACCAAGACCCCAACCCCGTTTTTTTGAGCTCCACCCTGGCCTGAAGATGTTTTTGTGATCCCTCAGAGGAATCCCTTCCCCATTATCGCTAACCCTTACCTGAACCCAATTACTTCTGCGGAGCACCTGCACTTGAATGGTGCCTTCATCACCTTTGATGGCATCAACGGAGTTTTTCAATAGGTTTTCTATGGCCCATCCAAATAACTCAGCATGTGCTAAAACGAGGTAATCCTCTGGACAATCGAACTCAACCTTAATTGATTTGCCCCACTGAGGAATCCGTCTTTGGACATAACCCAGGACGGGTTCAACCAGTTCTTTGATAGAAAGACTTTCTAATTTTACACCTGCACCAATTTTTGAAAAACGTTCAGCGACCTGATTGAGCCGTTGGAGATCGCGATCCATCTCCTCAACAATTTGACCGACCTGGCCACTGTTTTCTTCCTGTCGTAAGAGTTCTATCCAACCCATGAGAGATGAAAGGGGTGTTCCCAATTGATGCGCAGTTTCCTTTGAAAGACCCACCCAGATACCTCGATGCTCAGCTTTTCTGATAAATTGAAACCCTGCAAATCCCAAAAGGATAAATCCACCCATGATACCGAACTCAATAAATGGAAACCAGCGCAACGCCTGAATCAGTCCAGAATCCTCATAGTGGATGAGCATGACAGTTTCATTTCCAAATTTAACGGGTACAGGATCATTTTGGGAGTCCATGCGCCGCAATGCTGATTGAAGCATATCACTGCGCTCATCTTGCAGCATGTCAGCGCTCAAAACAAGGGTATGATCCTGGATTGTTTCAACCTCCTGGTCATTTTTTTTGGTGAGAATCATGGGAAAGTTGACAGCTCGCATGATATTCTCAACGATGGCTTCAAATTCACGTGGTTCAACTCGGCCAAAGTGGATTCGCATAATTTCTTGATCAAGATATTTGACTGGAATCGCTTCATTTTGATCATCCATCTTCTCAATGGTCTCACGCAGAAATGCCTGGAGCCCCTCTTCACTCAAGGAATCAGGCTTAGCTACATTTCGATAAGCATAGATCACCTGCTGCCCCTCCTCCACCACAGTGATGATCACAGGAAAGCTAATATTGCGAATGATCTGGTTGAAGGCGAAATCCATGCTGGGCAAATCTGCAGACAATGCAGTTGCATACAGGTTGACGTTATAGCTGAGGAAATGACGCTGCTCATCAAGATAGGCTTTGCTTTGCAAGTCTGCGGATAATGCGTTGGCAAGCAATTTTGAGTTATAGTTAAGAAAGCGAAGATTATCGTCGCGTAATTCCTTGACCAACCAATTTGTGTAGAGCAAGGAGCCACTGATGATCAGAATACTTAGGACAAAAAGCCCCAACTTGATGTTTGTGGTGGACCTGAATTCGCGCATTACTCTTGCTCGGTAGGTTTCCTGCTTCTATAAACAAGAAATCCGCTTAACCCCAGAAGTATGAGAGCAGATAACAGGGTGATTCTGAATCCTGCCTTAACCGATGCTGGTTCATAAACAAATTTCAGAGTGTGTTGACCTGCAGGAACAGGAATGCCACGAATGAGTTCATTGGCGGCAAACATTTCCAATTCGGTCTCATCATCCATATAAATGGACCATCCAGCAGGATAAAAGACCTCACTCACTAGCAGAAAACCATCAGCAGCATTGTCTGTGTTGAGAATCAGTGATTGCAGGGAGTGTGCTTCCACAGCTACAGTGCCAACCCCATAGGTTTGCTTCTCCAACTTACCTTCAGGATCCAGGACATAGGCAATTTCACTAGGACTTCTGATCGATCCATCCATCTGCCTACTCAGCTCAGAGGATATCTTAACGGTCTTAATCTCAGGGACAAACCAACTTCGTTCATAATCATCGGTAAATTCATAGATGAGTACTTGAGCCCTCTGGCCCCGTACGATATGGAGGGGTTGATCTATCAGTTTGAAAAGAGGATCGTTCAATGGATATGGCGAAACCAAATATTTTACATTCAGATTCCTGAGCACATCGAGGTGTCGTTTCCTCAGGGCAGGATCAACTTCAGATATAGGTTTTGGTGCTGCTCCATTGGCTGTCTGGGAATAATATTTTGGTAAAAAGGTTTGCTCAATCTGTGTTGAGTTGAGAAAATCCTGTAGAATCTTCAGCTTTGCAGGGCTATAGCCACCAATGGATTCCAGACCATGCAATGCCCATCCATTTGAACCAAATAATGAGTGGACGGGAAATATACGACCTGGATTCGCTGCAGTGAGTTGCTTTAACTTGCGGATAGCCGGTGTTTCCTGTTCCCCTGCCAATGCTCTCTTTTTGGGTACAGCATTTTTCGTAAAGCGTAAATCAACATGTCCCAATTCTAGAACAACCAGTGCGATCATAGCAAGGGAGAGCGTTATCTCTTTAATTTTTTGAGCGAAATAGGCCCAGATAAGAGCCAAACCCAGGGTTCCGACTAACAAGCCCTTGATTAGACTTGAGTAAAACATATCGATCCGCGCCGTGCTTAGCTGGGGATGATATTTGGGGGAATTGGTGAGTGCGCTGGAAAAGGCGCCTGTAATCATACCCTTGAAAAGCAGGACGAGAACGAAGAGTCCACCCATAACACTTGCTGCAATGAGCATACCTTTTACTAGTTGTGTCTTGCGTTTCTCATCCAGGTTCAGGAGAGTGTATAAACCGATTCCAGCCAGAATAGCCACCATGAGCTCCATCAATATGAGAATCATGGAGGGAACCCTGAATTTATTGAAAAAGGGCAGCAATTTGAAAAGAAGGTCATAGAGATAGGGCCAATAGCTCCCGAAACTCACCAGCAAAGCCAGTAGAATGGTTGATACCAGGAATACTTTTTCCTTGAGATTTTCCCGATTAAAAAATGCAGCAACCATGAGAATAAAGAGTGTTAAACCTATGAAGTCGGAATGCTCGGTAAATACGCGTCCTCCCCAGTAGGTTTGACCTCCAAATCCAAACCAGTCAGAGAAAAATAGGGCTATAAATTCATAGGGTGGGAAAGACCAACTTGTAGCATACCCATATTCTAAACCTCCCCCTGCACTTCCCCCACGGATGGTGTGGGCAGCATATGCCAGAGATGGAATGTATTGCACGGCAGCCAAGCCAACTCCGAGTACCAGTCCGCCAAGCAGATAGGCTGCAGAGAGGGGGAATTTTTTCCAGTTTTTCTCTTTAGCCCGGAAAATAATCTCAATCACCACATACCAACCCACGGCCATCCATCCATAGTAGGCTATTTGCACATGTCCTCTTTGGAGCTGAAAACCTGCTACAATTGCTAGAATGAGCAGACCCTTAAAATCGGGCTCATCGAAGATTCGTATAACTGCATAAATCAACCATGGTGTATAGGCAGCGGTCATCATCTGTGAGCCATGTCCGGCTGACATCATCACGATAAAAAATGGAGTGAGCATATATGCCAAGCCACCCAATACTGCCGAGAAATAATCGGTTTTCAAATATCGCAGCAAAGTATAGACACCCATTGCAGCAAATAAATAGTGGAACAACATGAGCCAAAGAGCAGGGACCCCAGATCTGTGAATAAATCCGAGCAGAAAATTGGGGGAATAGACCCATTTTGTAAACATCATGCTAGCAAAGGCAGGCATGCCAGAGAATATGTAAGGTTGCCATAAGGGATACTCTCCGGTTTCATCAAGATAGATATTAAGTTGATGGGTCATTCCTTTTGCCGCAGTAGTATCCCCACCGCCAAATACATAACCCTTGAAGAAAACAGATGAAAAAAGGATAAGCAGAATAATAAGAAAAATCCCAAAAGCCTTCACGTCATCTCTTTTGTACAATAGTTTTAGCATAGATTACTCACATCTCTCATTTTTTCGCAGCCTTAGATTTGAAGTGTTTTTCCAATATATTGATAATTTTAGGCGCAGCCTCGCCGTCACCATAGTGGGACTTCCAACGCTTTGGAACTGGAAAATTATTTTGAAATTTAGGTATTTCCTCCAAGCGATCACCTACAAGATAATTCCAACCATCCTCCACAGTCTCAACCCATTCTGTTTCACTTCTTATTGTAAGACAGGGTATCCTATGTAAGTAGGCCTCCTTCTGAATGCCCCCCGAGTCTGTAACAATCATATGAGCGCTTTTTTCTAGCAACATCATATCCAAATAGCCAACTGGCTCGACTAGATGTATTTCCCCTTCGACGTTATCAATTAGTGATTCCACTCGTGCTCTGCTTCTGGGATGTACAGGGAAAATAATGGGAAGGGCACTTTTAGAAACTTGATTTAAAATTGAGTTTAATCTGTCATCATGATCCGCATTCGAAGGCCGGTGAATTGTCATCAAAATATATTCGTTTTTATTCAGCCCAAGATCACCGAGGATCGAAGACTTTTGTTCTGCTTCTTCGGTATATTTATATAAAGCATCAACCATAACATCCCCAACAATATGAACTCCGTTGACAATCCCTTCTTTTTTAAGATTATCAACTGCCACTTGAGTCGGAACAAACAAAATATCTGACAAAATATCTGTAACTATACGATTAATTTCCTCTGGCATTTCACGATTGTATGATCGCAAGCCCGCTTCAATGTGCACTATTTTGACATGCAATTTTGACGCTACTAATGCTCCAGCAAGTGTTGCATTAGTATCACCGAAAACAACTATACAATCAGGCTGCTCAGCAATGATAATTTCTTCGATTCCGATCAATGAGGCTGCAGTCTGCGTAGCATGACTCCCTGAGCCCACTCCCAAATTGTAATTGGGTTTTGGAATTTCCATTTCATCAAAAAATATTCTGGCCATGTTATCATCATAGTGTTGACCTGTGTTGATCAAAACTTCATTATGTCCTGCATCCCTGATAGCATGTGAAAGAATGGATGCTTTTACAAATTGAGGACGGGCACCTATAATACTCACTATTTTCATCTAAATCGTTGTTCCTTTTTCTAAAAGATGATAACTTCTATATATACAAATTCGACTATCACTAATTTGAATATTCATTAAGATATTTAATAAATAATTCATAATTAGATTCAGCATCGTAGTGAGTTTTCCACATACGTTTTGAAGCTATTTTCTTTTCCTTCAAATCATTCTTATCATCAAATATCTGATGTAATTTATGGCTGATTTCTTTAGGTGTCGGGTTTGCCGAGAGTAGATATCCGTTATCATTGCTGACAATTTCCGACACACCACCCACATTGGTTGCCATCACTGGCACAGAAAAACTTTGAGCCTCCATCATCGTAACAGGAATTCCTTCTGAATTGCTCACATTTACCAAGAGGTCTATGGTGTTACTTTGATAATAAAGGTTGATCTCATCTGGAGTTTGATAGCCTAAAAAAGTAGCACTTATATTTCCAGGGAGCTCAAGAATAAGCTTCTTCAACTTATTACTTTCTGGTCCATCGCCAATATGATCCCATTTGATTCTATATTTATTTTGCTCTTTGCCGAATTGGTAGAATGCTTGGATTAGTAAACCTATGCGTTTGACAGGAAGTAGGTTCGAGCAACTTAGCAAATGAAGTAAGTTTTTATCTTCAGATTGTTTTGCAATCACTCCTTGCGCGACAACTCCTAACCTAGCCACCCTCATTTGGGTTGATGGGAGGGCATACCTGTCGATAAAGTATTTTTTTCCATGCTCTGCTATTGGAAAGATCTGATCGAGGTTATTAAATATAAATGATCGAAAAGGTAAAAAATTATATTTGTTTTCTTCTTCATATATATCATGCCTATGCGCTCTGGCTATCACGGGTATACCTAAATTCTTCTGCTTGAGCATTGCCAGCGCCAACGCCCCAGTAGAGAGCCAATAGGAATAAAATAAAGTATCACTTTTCATCAGATCCTTGCGAAGCAAACTTTTATAAATATTTGTCGCCCTCCCATAAATCAAAATTTGTGATTTGATTCTCCGAATATTTTTATAGATCATTTTTGTGCTAAAAGTTTCTTTCCAGAAAAAGAAGGATGCAAATGATACAAAAATGGAATAAATATTTTCATACTTTATTTGTGGTATATCAATGATTTCAATCCTTGGATCAATTTTCCTTTTTTTTCCAGACTTTTCCCTTGGGACAATCACAACTCGCCGATAATGATTGAGCAAATATTTTAGCTCCACCTCCAAAAATGGTTCTGCATGTCCGTATGGAAATGCTTCAGTTACTATTACGATATTCTCAACCAATGTCAGAGTCCTTCACTTGCTGCAAAAATTCATGATGTTTCATATTCATTGGAATTTTTACTTGGAAGCATTTCATATTTGTAAACGCCTTCTTGTACAACGTTAACCAATGGGAGTGTACATCCTCCATCCTTATTATTGGATCTTGATCCATTAGGATGGAGTTATACTCATGCCATATCAGGTGCTGGTTATATACTTGATACTCATTTTGAACTATTCTCAGGGATAAGATCGCAGCTAAATGTGGATCAATATTTTCAATCTCAATTTTATCCAAATTGGTCCCCTTGAAGAGTAAGTAATATTTATCCGCTTTTTGTCCCATATTTTCATATTTACTATACAATTTGCTGGGGGATATTTTTCTGCGAGCTTTTGTGGGTCCTTTTGTGAACTTTCGGTACTGCCATTGAATTTTATCGAGCCAGCTCGAATCACCAAAAAGACTTTTTTCTAAATCCGCATATGCTTCAACGTTGTATGCATAAATTTTTGGGTAAGCCAAATTTGGATAAAGGTTCTGCTCCCCATCAATAACAGCTATATCATCTGAGATAAAGCTATATTTTTTATCCCTGCAATAGTATAGCTCTAGTGATGTTTTCCCAACTCCACCTGTTCCTCCTATAAGAACTCCTTCACCTGTTTCACTGTTCTTAAAAGAAGAAGCATGTAGAATCGCTCGATCATTAAAAAAATAAAGAGATGGGATTAGAGCCATTTCATGTAATATCTGACCAGCATTTTCCTGACTACTCTGGTACTCAATACTACGTAATCTTGAGATAAATTTGTTTCTCTTTTGAATGTTGATATTTATGACTACCTGATGATTTGACTGATATGCGATATTATAGTAGCCCAAATCAGCCCAGAATCCATCGACAAATGTTTTATGTGTTCGAGGATTTACACTAACAACTTTTTCTAATATTGGGGAGTTGATAAAGTTTATGTGAACATCGGCATCTACACTTGCTTCTGAAGGATAAAGCGATAATTCCTTTTCAAGAATTTCTTGTATCTCTGCATCCTCATATTCGATCTGATATATTTTTCCAAAAATGTTGTATTTCACTTATGCCTCTTTCACAATTGACCAATACCACAATAATCTGTAGATAGTAATTATAGTGCTGCTTGCACTATACAAAATGAGTCCCAAAATAATATTACTCGTAAGTCCCCCCGTAACCAATGATAGAATTCGCAGGATAGTATTAATTACTTCAATTACGAGCGCTTTCTCCTGCCTGTTGTATGCCAACACCACAGATGAAACGATGGTTCCAGAGAATCTAAAATAGAGCATTGGAACCAAAATCATCATATAGCGACCTGCTTCTGCCCACACCTCTCCAAAGACAAGTGCAAACATTGGTTTTGAAAAGATAAATATGAGTATAAAAAAGGGCAATGAGTAAAGTAGCAATCTACTTAAAGTATGCTTAAAAAGAGCAACAACCTCTGTAGAATTCTTCCTGTTAATACTGGATGATATTTCCTCGTAAAACACCTGTGAATAAGAACTCGTAAATAGATTAAGAGGTAACATTACTATTTTATTTGCCAATGCATAAAAACCAGTTACGGTACTTGTAAAGTAAGAGTTGATAATGAGAACCGGTATGCGTGAAGAGAATACATTTAGAAAGGAGTGTGGCAGATTAACTCTTGGGAAGTTGTAGTACTTTTTTGATACAAACTTCAATTTTTCAACCGTTGCAACTCTATGCAGATTTCGAAGGATATACCTATTTTTCAGACTAAGTATGAGGCTTGATAGTCCTTGCCCAAAGATTTCTCCATAGACTAGACCACTCGCTCCAAAATGGGAGTATCCAAACCCGATTTTTGTCGCTATTGCACCTGTGCTCTGTGCTACCTTACTTATGGAAATATCAGAGTAATTTTTATTTCTATTTGACCAATAGTTTAAACATTGATAGATACCTAAAAAGAAGACTGAAAGAGGAATCCAGTATAGCCATTTTTCAAGGTCAGCATTTTCGAAAAATAACGATATCTGTGTCTTAAATAGAAATATTAATACCGATAAAATAATACTCAATGAGGTCGTAATAATCAATCCAATAACAAGCACATTAGTTGCTTCCTCTTCTTCTGCGGGAAGCATTATTGCCATCTCATAACGTCCAGTTATTATGACAGCTAGCATAGCAGTTAGGCTCGAGAAGAGAGCAAAAACCCCAAATTCTTCAGGCGTATATATTCTCGTGAGAACTGGAGTTAGCGCAATGGGTATCGCTTGGGCAATTGTTGCACCTGTAAGTAGGGTTATAACATTTCGACTAAACTCTGATATGGGGAATTTAAAGTTTTTCATCTAAAATTTAGTAAATCGCAATGCTTTACTAATAACTCCAACTCTCCAGCCACATCTAATGCTATTTGTCTAAGAATAATACCATCGTCAAATAGTTGTGTGGTTGGGAATATGTTAAAGTGATAGATGAGAGTACGAATACCACTATTCGATGGAATGATCGAATGGGTAAGAAACATCATATATGTAAACCCTTTACCTTTTCAATATGCTGGGTTATTCGACTGTGATATTCTTTGCCAAGCATTCTCCAGTCGTAAGCAACAAAACTCGGTATCGTACCTACTGACTTCAGGTCTAATGCGGATTCGATCGCAGAAATAGTTTCCTCATGAGTATGACATAGATATGCTTGGCTGGCAAACCCCTCAAATTGTTCCATGTGCGTGGCAACGACGGGGATTCCAGCTGCTAGGTACTGCAAATACTTTGCAGAGGCTGCCTGCCAGACCTGTGGGATCGATTTCAGAGGGATCAATCCAAGGCGAAATGTTGCCAGAATAGCAGGAATCTCTGAATGATCGACAGCAGCATGATAATGGACATTTGCATTATTAAGTAAAGTTTCCAAATCCTCCCTCGCATCACGATCAACAGGTCCATAAAGTTTAATCTCATATTCAGGGAACGCATGTGACAGTTTCTGCACCAGGTCAAAATCGAAGAACCACGAGGATATCACACCGACATATCCTAGCATCCTTCTGTTTGTAAGCAGCGGCTTATCTCTCAGCTGGGGGAAAACAGTCAGATCGACACCATTGGGAATATGATAAACTTGCCGATTGTATTGAGTTTCAAGTTTACGCTGCAGGAACCGCGAACAAGCCATAACCATATTGCTGTTACTCCGGAGAAATGAGTCAAGTAAGGTCATCGCCCAAGGGACCTGCGGACCAAATTGTTCTGGATCATCGTTATAATCCCAGACCGCAGCATCACTTTTATTCCAGTATGGCAAAAAATACAGATTTGAGTAGATTTTGAGATCAGGTGCTTGTTTCAGAATGAACCGGGTCAATAGCCTTTGCCAGATATTTGTGGCAGCATACAAAAGCGTTCGGATCAGCGTCGTGTTGAGAAGTTTATTCAATACAGACCACTTGCTCTTGCGATATACTGGGAGCGTCAAATAGATTATATTTCCCTCTTTACGTGGCAGGAAATTGTTTGTCCCCACCAGCGAAAAGGGCTGAAAGAAAAGTATGGTATCCGTGGCAGGAAAATTACGTAGCAGATGCTGCTTCCTCGTAGTGAGATAACTCCATTTAATTTCTGAATACCATACAATTTTCACAGCTTAATTACCTTACCTCGTCGCTATGCAAGTATCTAACCATAGCGTAAATATTTAAGCAAGTATCTTGGACTCATGATCAATTGAGCCACCAAAATGCCCACACATTGATACCAGCGTGCATGACGGAAGTAAATGCGAATCAGTCCTTGGGCTTTTCGGGCTAATTTGTTTAGCCCGAATTCCCCTCCGACCGAAGCCGACACCTTATGATATATTTTACTCTCGGGTACGAAAATTAGCTCATATCCTTTAGCTCTGGTACGCAGTGAAAGATCAACATCCTCGCCATACATCTTAAATGAGAGATCGAATCCACCAAGCTCAACTGCTAGCTTGGTTCGCATCATAAGACAACAGCCTGTGATGTAATCAGTAGTCCTCGGTTTACTCTCAAGCATGGACACGTTTTTTCTAATGTGTTTATGCTCCACTACTCCAGTCCACAAATTAACGATACCACCACCATACCAAATAAGATCAGGGGTGGCAGAATAACACATGAGGGGTGCAACCATGCCTACTTTGGGAGAAGCGTCAAACCCATCAAGCAAAGGTTCCAGAAAATCTGGTTCAACTGTGGTATCATTGTTAAGAAATACTACGTAATCAAAACCCTGTTCCTGAGCCCATTTTAAACCAGTATTGTTGCCTCCTCCAAAGAAGAGGTTTGATGCTAGTTCAAGAATTTTTACATCGCTATGTGCTGCTTTTATTTGGGGAATGGAATCATCACTGGATCCATTGTCAATAACCACGATCTCAGCGTTGGGGTAGGTCAGATATTTCAGGGATTGCACACATTCAATGGTATCCTCTGCGCCATTCCAATTCAGCACCAGAATGCATATTCTTGGACTATGCATTTTGTAGATCCTGAATCAAACGATCGCAAAAGCTCTGGGTAGAATATTGAGATTTGGTTGATTTGATATTTTCAGTCATCCTATCCTGATCATCTTCAAGAAAAAACTTGAGAATGGCCTGCCCCAGGGCATCTGGATTCTCCGGTTCAACGAGATAGCCCGTCACCCCTTCAGAAATGTATTCGCCCAAACCACCTACCCTGGTGGCAATGACAGGACGATCCATTTGTAGAGCAATTCCGACGATACCACTCTGGGTTGCTGTTCGATAGGGTAAAACCAAAACATCTGCCGCAGCGAAATAAATTGGCAGTTCATTATCTGAAATAAATTCATTCCTGAATATGGTATAGGATGAAATGCCCTCTGACTTGATAAGGTCTACATATTTTTGCGAATCCTCATAAGCCTCGCCCAAAATGAGCGCGGTATAATCATCAAAATCGTGCTTAATAGATCCCAAACCTTTAATAAAAATATCCAACCCCTTATAGGGACGAATTAAACCAAAATACAGCACGATGGGATGATCAGGTAAATTCAGCTTTGCTCTTGCTTCTGCCTTACTGTGACTGGATTGGTAAATTTCATAGAGGGGATGAAACAATGTCGTGGTCTTCATCCCGGGGTAATGAGCCTGGACATCTCCTGAAACTGATTTGGACATGGTGATAACATGATCGGCTCGAGCAAGAATTCTACGCGCCATCCAGGAATCGATGAAAGATTCTTCATGTGGAACCAGGTTATCTACCAGGATGGCAACTTTGATGGATTTCTTGCGCAACTTACTAGCCATAAAGCCGATGAGAGGAGCGAAGAATGGGTTCCAGTAACGAAAAATAACCCATTCAGATTGGAAATTTTTAATCAGTTTGACAGCTTTGAACCAAGTCAGAGGATTAATAGAATCAATGACCCGTTTTGAGGGAAAATCTGAGGCTAAATCACCAATTTTATATTCAGTTTTACCAGGAAAAAGGATAGCAGGATACTGGCGCTTATAATTGATGAATTGAACCTGATGTTCTTTGCTCAATTCCTCGTATATAAGTGCACTTAAGTCTGAAATGCCCCCGCGATACGGTGGACCAACGCTGATGAGAGAGAGTCGCACAGAATATGTGGATCAGTCATCACCACGGATGACAGGATTCTCCTTATGGAGTGAACTGGTTATTAATTCACCCAGAAGCCCCATTGAAATAAACTGACCCCCGACAATGGAAAGCAACATCCCAATATAAAAGATGGGGCGACCACCTATCCATTGTCCGGTTCCAAATAAATATTGACGAAACCACTGAATGCTCAAGAAAGCAAGAATCCCCACACCCAAGACAAGTAGTAACATGCCTGCCAACCCAAAAAAGTGCATGGGTTTCCGCATATAAGTACCAAGAAACATGACTGTAAATAAATCGAGATACCCTGTAAAGAGTCTCTTTATACCGTATTTAGATTCACCATATTTTCTGGCTCTGTGTGAAACAACTTTTTCTGTACAATTGAAGCCCTTTTGTTTGGCCAGAACAGGAATGTAGCGATGCATCTCGCCATAGAGTTCAATATTTTTTACCACTTTGCGGGTATAGGCTTTCAGTCCGCAATTGAAGTCATGAATGGGAATACCTGAGAAGGTAGAAACTGTAGAATTAAACAACTTGGATGGCCATCTTTTTCCAATGGGATCATGTCTGACTTTTTTCCAGCCAGAAACCATATCCCAACCAGAATCCAGAACAGCGATAAGTTCCAGGACTTCTTTTGGATCGTCCTGAAGATCTGCATCCATAGTAATCACATAGTCGCCTTCACATCGCTGAAAACCAGTATTCAGAGCAGCGGCTTTTCCATGATTTCGTTGAAATCCAATCGCTTTGACTCGTGGGTCTTCATTTCCCAGCTCATGCATAATCTGCAGGGATTTATCCTGACTTCCATCGTCTATAAACACTACCTCAAACTCGTGAGGAGATGGTTCCAGCGCTTCCCTAATTTGAGTATACAGTTCAACGAGGGATTCTTCTTCATTGTAAACTGGAATGACCAGACTGATTAAACTCAATGTATATTCCTTCTCGTGTTCATTTTTTCAATTCTGAAACAAAAAGTATTGGCTTTAGTTCCCGGGTCTCAATCATTTAAGCCTATCTGCCCGCATGTAGTAGATATAGGCCTCATTGGACTTTCCAAGATACTCCAAAACGTCCCCCATGTGCATTAAAACCTCTGCATTGTCAGGGTTGATGGTCAGGGAGCGGTCAATTAATTCCCGGGCGAGTTGAATGTGACCCAGTTTGAAATATATCCATCCTGCTGTATCCAGATAGGGAGCATGATCAGGGTGAACCAACAGCGCCCGTTCAACAAAATCAGCTGCATGGCGTAAGGTATCTTCACTCACTTCTCCTTCTGTGATCAAATAGGCATAATTATTTAAGGCGAGATCATCCTCTGGATTGATTTCGATAAGCTGGAGATACGTTTGCAGCACTTCTTCCCGACGTCCAAAAAGTTCAAGGGTGTTGGCAACCAGATGAAGTGTCTGTTGGTCTGTAGGTCGCAGTTTCAGGGCCGCTCTTTGGGCATCCAGGGCGAGCTGATAGTGAACTGAGTCAGCCTTCTCCACGGCAATATCATGGAGAATGCTTCCCATGAGTCGATGCAAAAAGAAGTCCTCGGGAAAGGCGGGTAAATAGCCTTGCAAAACATCATGGGCTTGATTGACATCATCCACATCCAGATAGGTCCAGACTAACATGGATACAGCATTAGCCATTTCAGGCTTTACTTCGAGAAACTCTGTCAGGAGTTCCCGTGCCGTAGTCGATTCACCGGCATCGATCAGAAGTTGGCTGAGTTTCAATTTGAGTTCCCATGCATCTGGATATTCCTCAACAACATCAGTGAGGTAGTCGACTGCCGCCATTTCACCGTGCATAACCTTCACCAGATCGGTTTTCATGCTCTGCAAATCCATTGAGTAGGGAGCCACTTCAATCAGTGAGTCCATGAGATCTTCGGCATCGAAGAACCGATTCATTCCTAGAAACAATCGAATCTGTCTACCAACGAGATCAGTCTTAGTAGGCATTCGTTTAATCAGCCTGCTATACAGTTCAGTGATCCTGTCATAGTCATTTGCCGCGAGGTATATAGATTCAGCTCTCTGCAGGGCTGCAACCCGTTCCGTATCCAGCTCCCAGAGACGGATTAAAAATTCTGCTTCACGGATGGTATCGCCAAGTGCATGAAGAATCTGCGCAGATTGAAGTATGGCGTAATCATTGTTATAATCGATATCAAGAACACGCTCAAAATAATTCAGAGCCTGCTCATGCTCCTGATTGAATTGCGATATCTCACCCAGTAGCTCAAGGGCATCTAAATTCCTCGCATCATATTTAATCACATTCAGGAGGGCTGCGTGGGCAAGTTTCTTCTGTTCGAATTGGAGATATAACTTAGCCAGGGAGAAATAAATATCCACGGCTTCAGGATCGTAACTCAGGGCTCTTTTATAGGCTGAAATGGCTTGTTCGAATTTACCAGCAGACTCCAGATCCATTCCATCCATGAATGCATCAATGGCACGAGTATCGTAGGTTTTCGGGGAATCATCACCAAAGAGGGACGAAACCAGTGAAAATATGATGACTAATGCTATCCTGCCTATGCTCCGCTTCAACATCATTCTAAAGGCTTTTAACTCCTGTGGGCTCAGATGGTTCTAAGGGAAGTTCTTTCCCATAAAATTTCAATATTAGGTACAAGGTCGTAATACTTAAAGTATAAAGTAATATACCAGTCATATAGCCAGCACCTGGAATCAAACCGATGGGGAGAAAGCCAAATAGAATGGCCACACCACCTACAACGAGAGCATAGGGAAGTTGAGTTTGAACATGATCTACATTGTCGGCACCACTTGCCAGGGATGAGAGGATGGTTGTATCTGAAATTGGTGAACAATGATCGCCAAAGATTGCCCCGCTAATAATGGCAGAGAAGGTTGCAAAGAACATCACATTCTGAGTATCGCCTGATAGTTGGATGGCGAGAGGCACAATGAGAGGAATTAGAATAAACATGGTTCCATAGGACGTCCCGGTGGAAAAACTAATCAAAGCAGCAATTATAAACGTCAGGGCTGGTAGAACTCCCGGAGATATCCAGTCCCGAGTGTAGTGAACAATAAAATCTGCTGTGTGAAGATCTGTACAGACGCTACCCAGACTCCAGACCAGGATGAGGATAATAACCGCGAGAAACATGGTCCTGGCACCTTCAAACCAGCTTTCCAGAGCAGTTCTCAAGGTGAGCAGCTTCTGACTCAATGCCATAACAATAGCTGTAAAGGTCGCGATATAGCTCCCCCATAACAAAGCCTGACTCGAATTGGTGTTGTCCATGATGATAAGAAGTTTTTTCAGGAAGCTAATATTTTCAGGAAATACATCGGGCAACCCCGTTATCACCATCCCCAGCATGGTCATAAAAATGACAATAGCGACAGGTATCACTGCATTATACCAATGGTGTGGAATTCCCTCAGGCATGGTATTACGCAACAATGAATCGTCGGACAGGGGCTTGGCTCCCGGACGCAGAATAGCACCGGTTGTGATGGCACGCTTCTCTGCCTGATACATGGGACCAAATTCCCGCTTCATTGTTGCATTCATAAAAACGAAGATGATGGCCAGGATTGCGTAATAGCTAAAGGGTATTGCCAATAGAAAAATGAGGTAAGCGTTGGTATGAATATTCAGTATTTGAAGTTGACCGTCCAACAGGGACATGGCAAAAACAATCCAGATGCTGATAATGCCGATACTGGCAACGGGAGTAGCTGTCGAATCAACAATGTAGCTAAGCTTTTCCCGACTGATACGCAGCTTGTCCGTAAAGGGTCTCATGGTGTTACCCACGAGAAGACTATTGGCATAGTCATCAAAGAAAATGAATAAGCTCATGGCTGCTGTAGCAACTTGACCGCGGACTCTTGTCTTGGCAAATTTGGCTGCGATGCCTACGATGCCTGCCAGTCCACCATTACGTTGGACAATTCCAATCAGACCTCCAAACCCGAAAGTGAACAATAGGATGGTTGCATGACCTGAATCGGCAATAGTGTTAATGATATAGCCATCCAGTGATTTGAGAAAGCCGGTGATGGGATTATAGCTCAGCATCACGGTCACACCTACCCAGATACCGGTAAACAAGGAAATGAGCATTTCTTTGGTTACCAGAGCCAGGATAATTGCCAGCAGGGGCGGTAGTAAACTCAACCATCCTGGAATGGTTTTTTATGGTCCTCTGTTCCAGTCCACCTTCACTGGTGGGATACTCCAATATAGTTGTTCCCTGAACGATCGCCTCAGCACTGCCTTCTGGAGCTGTAATGCTAAAAGGACCTCCTGATAGACCATTCACAATGACCGGATGCGCCGAGTTCGCTTGGGAAAATTCTTCCCAGCTCAATTCAAAAGGAACATTGGATAAGATGATTGAGGGTAAATTGATGTTTTGTCCCAAAACTATTTCCCCAGAGCTCAGGAAAACACAGGCAACGATGAATAGCAACTTTACATTTTTCAGTCGCGCGATTTGGGTACCATTCCTTTCTCGTATTTGACTACTTGATCTCCGCCACGACGTTTGGCTGTATACATGGCAGCGTCTGCTGACTGGATCAAATTTTGCATGGATTCCCCATCTCTGGGAAATTCTGAAAGACCAATGCTGATTCTATTGTCTATAACGGTTTCATTCATTTCGAAGTGGTGTTCGCGGATTGCTGCACAAATACGTTTGGCACTTGCCATACAAGCTGCAGCATCTGCATTCACCATAATCACGACAAACTCTTCCCCACCGTAACGGCCAGGAATATCACTGGTACGAATGGATTCTCGAATGATTTTTGAAATCTCCTTGAGGACAAAATCACCAACGAGGTGACCGTGAGTGTCGTTTACCAACTTGAATTTATCAAGATCGAGGAATAGAACGACCAGAGAATTCTGATAGCGACCGGCTCGAGCCAATTCTTCTTCAAAGCGCTGTTTCAAAGCCCGGATATTATAGAGGTGAGTGAGTGTGTCGATTGTCGCGTAATTGTTGAGGCGTTCATACAAGCTGAAACGGGTCAGTGCTGCACCAAGACTCTGACTAATCATCTCAAAAATGGCCAGTTCACTTTGTTTAACAGGGTATTCTCTTGAAGATTCCAGAACCAGCACTCCAGGTCCATTTTTGACTTTAACCAGAGGAAAGCCAATCACCTGCTTATATGGATACTCTTCATAATCGCCTGTCCGATATATTCCATCAGGATCTGGCTTGTTGCTTTCTTTATAAACGAAATGATGTCCTGTAATGATGGCCTTACTCACCAGAGAGTTGTGTACTGGATAACTCATCCCCTGTTGTAAGCCTTGCTCATCACCCTCAATGGAGTCAACCATAAAATACTCTGGCGTGTTTTCGGGATGAAGCACCAGGACTGCTCGATCAAACTGTAGAAAGTATTTACCAAACCGAGTGATCTCATAGAGAAAATCCGTCTTGGTAGCAGCCACATTTAGATGTGTGTTGACTTCCAGCATGACGGAGAGCTGATCGGATCTATTTTTATAACTCTCCAGCAGGTTTGAAGTGATAGAGTTTGCTGCCACACTGGCCGCCACTTCATCGAAGACATCCAAGTTGATGGATTGTCTGGAAAGTTCTTTAGGAAAGATGGTAAGTAGAAATCCAGACAGGTTCTCAGATTCCCCCAGGGGAGATATAATAGAGAACTCAGCCCACTCATCAGGTTCGGTGGAAAACATGGCAGCATTTTCCTGATTCAGAATAAAGCTACTCCCCAACTCTTTTGCTGCCAGCATGTCTACAATGGCAGGAACATCTGCTGGTATGGTATCAAATAGGTGAGCCTTATTCGTAGGCAAACTCTGAAGCTCAAAGCCAGTGGTTCCATTCTGTATATTCTGTATATAGAGATAAACACTGATATCAGGATAAACGGTGTAAAGGATATTCAGCAGATGCTGAACTTGGGACTTAAAAAAAGGCTTCGTATCTATATTCGCTAAGTCAATATCAGTGAGCGCCATGATCGAACCTTTCCCTGCTGGACTTCTTCGAAATTTCATTCGAGAAGATATCTATTCAGAAATTCTTAAGGATACGCCATTTCAGACGATTTACGCCATAGACTTAAAGTTAAAAGTTAAGAGTACCAAAATCAATTGATACTCCTCCCTTAACAAGAATAAATAAGATTGAATCTAGAGGGATTTTGTAAGGAAAAAGTTTATTTCTTTCCACTGACCAATTGCACGGATTGATTCTGGGAATTTATAGTGGTATTCTGAAGCATTAGGGAGTCTGCAGTGAGGTTGGTAGAACTATCTGTTACCCCTGCCAGTGATTCTTCAGACTGAATTTGATTGGTCTGCTCCCCTGCGAAATCTGATTTAACGCCCCCTTGTATAGTCGAAATAGGATCAATCCAGATGTTGATACCGATAGCCACGATGAGTCCAGCCGCAATCGCATACCCTGCCACCTTTGTATAGGAAGCGTGGTAAATTTTTCGCCAGACCGTTTCTTGGTTAAGTGTATCAATTTGTGATAGAAGTGTTGAGGTAAAATCGGTTGAAGCTTTGAGGGTTGGAAAATTGTGAAGTGAATCAATGACGCTGATTAGTTCTTGAAATACATCTCTGCAGGAAGAACATGAAGCGAGATGCGTGTCTACCTTGGCTCGGATTTCAGATGAGAGTGAGTTTTCCTGATAGTCGGTGAACTGTTCACAAATAAATGTGCAATCTGTATTTTGCATGCCTAATCTTCCTCGATGTATGGTGCTCTAACAATAGCGTTTTTAGCTATAGGATTACTCCTTAAGGTAACTCAATGTTTCCTGCAATTTCAAACGTGCTCTATTGACACGTGACTTGACAGTGCCCATTGGGATGTCGAGTATTGTACTTATGTCTTCGTAAGAAAGTTCCTGAATATCTCGTAAAATAATTATGGTCTGGAAGGGTTCGGGCAGGTTATAAATTGCCTTCATGATCTCTTCACCGGCATAGCTATTAAAAACAATGGCTTCCGTGCCTTTACCTGTATCAACGGGAGTGAATTCATTATTATCAAAAGACAATTCTGACATGGTATATGTTTTACGGCGTTTGCGTTTCCGGAGCTCAGAACGGGCCAGATTTCCAGCGATGGTATAAATCCAGGTAGAAAATTTTGCGATCTCACGATAGGCATGTTTATTCTTGTAGACCTTCAGAAATGTTTCCTGAACCATATCTTCAGCATCCGTCATATCGTGGAGAAAGCGATATACGAAATTCACCAGACGATCTTTATAACGATCCACTAATTCAACAAAAGCGCGATCATCCCCACCCTGGAAGGCGGCGATGAGTTGTTCATCAGTTACTGTAGGTTTTTCACTCATTACTTAGACTACTTTCGAAACCCATTCTGTAAAAGCATTTAAGGTATCCATAGACCCCAATCTAAACTTTATGTCCAACATAGCCAGCTCCCGAGTGGCATCCTGCAATTCTTCCATGGAATAATTTTTCGATACGGAACCTAGTTTGCTCAGGAAAAACCAGGAGGTGGCCCCCTGGCTGATTTTTTTTCGGGCTTCGGGAGGTTCTCTCAATGCCATGAGTTGAATAAGGCAGTTGTAGAGCATGGCCACCAAATAAGGTAGACCTTCCTTGCCCTGGTGATCGATTTCAACCAAAGTCTGAGTTGCAATTCGACGATCACGATTAAAAACGGCATCTATAAACTGTGATACCTGTGCATTTTCAATGGAGCCGGCTACTCGATCCACCATTTCTCGATTGATGATTTCAGTTTCATCATTGAGGTAAAGAGAAATTTTCTCCAACTCGTTATCTATGATCGCCAACTCACCGCTGCTCAACTCAATGAGGCGATAAATACCAGCTTCATCCATTTTAAGATTTCGTTGTGATGCCATTGTTCCGACCAAGCTAGGTAATTGACTAGCTTCTGGACTGCTCACAGGTACAACCTGAGCAATTGCTTTCATGGCATCCAACCACTTGGCTTTTCTAAAATCACTGACTGAGTAATGGGCAAGAACCACGGTATCCGCGGGCAAGTTCTTGAACATATCTGCTAACTTGGTTTTTACACCACTGCCGGCATCCTGGACTTCATGAAGCAGAATGAGACTAGCAGAAGAGAATAGACCTCCCCCACCGAGAAGATTGCTGACATCCGTTGGGGCTTTCAGGTCTACGCCCCATCTCTGGACCAAATTGGCATTTGTACCAAAGCGCTGCTTAAAGGCTGATTGAAACTCGTTGATAAATTTTCTATAGAGATAGTAGTCTGTACCCATGGCAAAATACAGACCAGATATACTCCCCTTCTGGAGATTGGCAAGAATCTGGGCATAGCTTAATTGAGCAGGCATATCTAGAAGAAAAACAATCCTATGATGGCGACACTAAAACAGTACCAGGCAAAATAATGGAATTTGCCTTTCTTTAGTAATTCGAGGAGCAACTTCAGGCTAAATATTCCAACAATAAATGATACAACCAAACCAATCATAAGGATTGAAATTTCGGCGGAAGAAATGCCTGCTTTTAACAAATCGATAAACTCGAGGCCTGTTGCAGCAACGATGAGGGGAAGCACCATAATAAAGCTGAAACGTGCAGCCTGTTCCTGTTTGATCCCAAGCCCCAGAGCCATTGATATGGTAGAACCTGAGCGTGATATGCCCGGTATGAGGGCCAAGGCCTGGGCAAGCCCAATGAGCAGCGCTCGTTTCATAGTGATGGGTTTGTCTCCTTTGGGGAAGTACTTGGTTGATAGGAGCATTGAGCCAGTAAATAAAAGAGCAATGCTCACCATAAATGGTTGTGAGAATAAATCGCTGATATGATCTCGTAGCAGGAGACCAACCAAGCCAGCGGGTAGCATGGCGACCAACATCAAAATGGTTAATCGGAACTCAGCATTATTCTTGTACTCCGAGGACCAATTTCCAGGCTTAGCAAGACAAGTCACAAAGATTCCGAACAAATTCACAATATCTTTCCAAAATATGACCAGCACCGCCAAAAAGGTACCGAGATGAACCACCAGCTCAAACGCAATACTATCCCCGAAAGCATGGGAGCCCAACAAAGCTTCACCCAGGACTAAATGACCAGAGCTGGAGACAGGTAAAAATTCTGTTAAACCCTGGACAATGGCCAGGATGGCTGCACTAAGTGGATTCATTCATTTATTCCTATCACTGACATCATTCTTCCGGTGGTTCCTCCATCACGACGATGGGAAAAAAACAACTCGGTATCACCATAGCTGCAAAAAGGTAAAATTTCGATCTGATGAGACGGGATCCCCAATTGAATGGCTGTATCTCTCAGATAGGTATTGTTATTGAACATCAAGCGATCACTACCTTCAATTGCTCGCAAATTTTTGGACGGAAACTTCTCTCTGAACTCGGGTCCAACTTCAAAATTATCCTGGGTCAAGCCTGGTCCAATGGCCAAGCATAGTGAATCGTAATCAGCATCCATTTCAGTGTGCATAAGCTTAAGGGTCTGACCAAGTATATCTAGCGCTGACCCCTGCCAACCTGAATGAACAGCAGCTACCAATGGCTGATTCTGTGACCAGATCAGGATGGGAGCACAATCTGCAGTCAAAACACGCAAGTAGACGCCGGGATGTCTGGTTATCAAAGCATCCCGATCAGCATATTGACCTGGCGCATCCACAATTTCAATCCCATCCCTGCTGACTTGCAGCGGTTCGGCCAGCTGAGATTCATTTATCCCAAATTCATTTAAAAAGAGCTGTCGATTTGCTACAATGTTCTCTTCACTATCTCCGTGTGAGGTGGACATATTCAATCCCTGAAATGGATGCGAGCTAAGACCACCCAGACGACTCGAGAAACCCAGTAAAATATTTCGAGGCTGAGTAATTTTTTGGGAGTTAAGGACCCTTATTCGATCTCCGATGTTGACTCCACCTCAAGACTATCCATGGAGAAGAAACCTAAATTATCGTAGTATCCCGTCAATTCGAACCCATTTTCAACATAATCCATCAGGAAAACCAGGTCATTTTCCCTTCTGGTGTTACCACCCCATTGTACCTGATGAACCAGACCTTCATAATTGGGCGAGTTTATCATGACCTCCCAGAGTTTGCTACCTGATCCACCAGCATATTGGGCAGATTCAAGCAACATACCCATGACATCGAATCCCATATAATCATATTGATCAGGACGATGTTTAAATATGCGGACATACTCATTCGTGAAATCTGGACTGATTTTCTGGAAACCGAACCTATCTCCTGCCACCAGAGTCAATTCTGAAATGTAACTCGCATCCTTTTTCAAAATATCTTTATCCAGCCAGTTCTCATCACCCAGGATGTGTGTATTCAAGTTGCTGCTGGCCAATTGATACAGGATGTAGCGCATATTGCCTTCATGGATGGGGAAGAATATGCCATCAATATGAGACAATTCAACACCTAGCGAATCTCCACGCGTAGGTCTGGATTTTCTAAAAATCGGTTGCAGCTGTTCCTCATAGACATTTACTGAATCCCCCTCAGTGGTCAACCCGATGAGCAGGGAGTCCAGGCGTAGAGAGTCTGCCTGAAATTTATGATAAAGTTCTTCAAGACCCTGTTCTCGGATTCGCCTAAAATGAACCTTACTCAGGTCTTTGGGTTCACCAACATACCAACCCTGATACTGGATAATACCGCCCAATTCATCGACTCGGACGGCAAAATTATCTGCTAACTGCTGCCCATATTCAGTTGAGGGGGCAATAATGGCGAAAGTGTGTAAACCCAAGGTTTGCACAGCGTATTCCGCCATGGCCATGGCCTTGCGCTCCCGAGTGGAGCGGAATTGGAATATTCCCTTGGATAGATTTGTCAGGTGGTTCTCAGTTGCTGTTGGGGCGATAATGGGGATGGAATGACCTTCCAGCACAGCTGCAGTCCCTTTTACATTTTCATTGGTCAACGGTCCGATCATTGCGATTAAACGTGGATCATCTCTCACTTTGCGGGCAATTCGAATCGTCTCAGACAATTTACTTTCGTTGTCATAGATATGCAGCTCAATCCCGTGATCAGTACTATCCATAAAGTTCATGGTTGAAAATTTAATACCGTCCAGAATAGCACTTCCAATCGTACCCAGAGGTCCAGTTAGTGGCAGTACTACAGCGACATGCAACGTATCAGCCTCATTTGATCGAAAGCGATCATATAGAGAAATTGCCTTCTTACGGAGATCGTCATCTTTGATGTACGGACGCATATTAAACAGGATTTCGATTGATTCTCCCTGATCACCCTCTTTCAAGAAGCGTTCCACAACAAGGAGGGCAACATACTGGCCTGTACGATCAATGGATCTGCCAGCCAGGGCATGCAAATCATCCCTATCACAGGCATTCCCCACTAAGGATTCTGCGTATTCACGAGCAGCTTTTCTAATTTTTTTGTCTTTGGTGGAAATTGCTGAAGATGCAAAATACCAGGCTGATTCACGCACATCTCCCAAATCCAGATGTATTTCACCGATGAGATATTGTAGATCATCCATGTATTCGCTGCCAGGATAGGACAATGGAAAATCGCGAGCCAACATGAGAGCACGTTGACTAAAACCTAACTTGTTGTAGCACTTAATTCTCATATAGGATGAGGCAGAGCGCTGCGGATTTAGAGAAACCTCTTCATCTGCCAGTTCTGCAAATACCCTTAGAGCTTCCCAGTAAGCACCCTGATTATAAAGCGAGACTCCATCCTTAAAATCGGGACGCGCTCCCAGGAGAAAAATAGGAACTATAATTAATAAAAGAAGTTTGCGCATCAATTACTCCACTGTTACGCTCTTTGCTAAATTTCTCGGTTGATCCACATCGCAGCCACGCTCGACAGCAATGTAATACGAAAGGAGTTGCAGGGGGATCACATTCAAAATGGGTGCGGTAAACGAGAGCGCGGGTGGAACATAAAGGACATGGTCAGCTATATCTTTGATTCTCTGGTCCCCCTCAGTTGCCAACGCGATCACCCGGCCATGTCTGGCTTTTACCTCTTCGATATTGCTAATGATCTTATCGTAAGTCTTATCCTGTGGTGCAATAGCAACAATAGGCATAGATTTATCAATAAGAGCGATTGGACCGTGCTTCATCTCAGCAGCGGGATAGCCCTCAGCGTGGATGTATGAGATCTCTTTTAACTTCAGGGCTCCTTCGAGAGCTACAGGAAAATTAACTCCACGCCCCAGATATAAAAAGTTTGAGGCATCTGCGTAAAGTTTGGCAATCTCGGCAATCTGATCAGCCTGTTTCAAGACCCATTCCACATTTTCAGGCAATTGCTGCATGGCTTTTGAAATTTCCAAACCATCTTCTCGACTCATCCCCATTAATCGGGCAAGTTTTAGGGTCAATAACGAGAGGACGGTTACTTGAGAAGTAAAGGCCTTGGTAGAAGCTACACCTATTTCAGGACCGGCATGAACGTACACCCCAGCTTCAGTTTCTCTGGAAATTGAACTCCCCACAACATTACAGATGCCCAGTACAGTTGCTTCACGGCTTTTGGCTTCCTGAATAGCAGCCAGAGTATCTGCCGTCTCTCCAGACTGACTGATAGCGAATACGATCGATTTTGCATCAACCAGGGGTTCTCTATAACGAAATTCGCTGGCATATTCTACCTCACAGGGCAGGCGGGCGAACTGTTCAAACATCATTTCTCCGATGAGGCCTGCATGCCAGGATGTCCCACAAGCAGTAAAGTAACGTTGATCCGCATGAAGAATGGAGCCTATCATATGATCAATGCCACCAAGAAAGGCATTCCCTGTTTCAGGGAGCAGACGTCCTCGCATGGCATCATAGATGGTTTGGGGTTGGCTGAATATCTCTTTGAGCATGAAGTGCTCATAGCCACTCTTTTCGATTTCTTCCAGATTAAAAGTGATTTTGTGAATTTTCTTATCTATGGGTTCATTGGCATCTGAATATGTCTTCACGCCATCGGGGGTAAGTATTCCAATCTCCTCATTATCGAGGTAGATAACATCCTTTGAATAATTCAGAATAGCTGCCACATCTGAGGCGACATAGAATTCACCTTCTCCAACAGCCATAATGAGAGGGGCACCTTTACGAGTACACACGATTTTTTCAGGTTCATCAGCATGGATAACTGCTAAACCGTAAGCCCCTACAACATGGGAAAGCGCTTCTCTCACTGCCTGTTCCAGATTGCCTCGATAGGCCTGGCTGATCAATGCTGCGATGACTTCTGTATCTGTCTCGCTGCTGAATTCGTATCCAGAACTTTCCAGGCCATCTTTGAGCGCTTTATAATTCTCAATGATGCCGTTGTGGACAAGGGCTACTTTGCCGTCCTGGCTGGTATGAGGGTGGGCATTTGACATAGTTGGTGGACCGTGTGTGGCCCAACGAGTATGTCCAATGGCAATAGGGCTGGATGTTTTTTGACGAGCCAACTGACCCCGGAGCTCATTCACTTTGCCGGTCACCTTTTCCAGATGGATCTGTTCAGAATCTATCGTAGCTATTCCACAGGAGTCATAGCCCCTGTATTCCAGCCGCTGTAAACCCTGAATAACTACCGGAATTCCGTTATTCTTACCAATGTATCCGACTATTCCACACATAATATTCCAAATCTATTTTCGTTAATAACTGGGGTCAGAATTTTAATGCTATTCCCACTCAATAGTTCCGGGTGGCTTGGAGGTCACATCATATACAACCCTGTTAACCCCACTCACAGAATTAACAATTTTACTGGAGATATCAGCAATGATCTCATATGGTATTCTAACCCAATCGGCTGTCATGCCATCTAGACTGTGAACTGCCCTGATGGCAAGCACGTTTTCATAGGTTCGCTTGTCCCCCATGACACCCACTGTTTGAATGGGCAGAAGCACGGTAAAGGCTTGCCAGATTTTGTCATACCAACCGGTTTCATAGAGCGTATCAATAAATATTTGATCTGCCGCGCGGAGAATGATTAAGCGATCCTCGCTGACTGCCCCCAGACAACGTACTGCCAGGCCGGGACCAGGAAAAGGATGGCGACCAATAATCTTAACTGGCACATTTATCACTCTGCCTACGGCGCGAACTTCATCCTTAAACAACTCTTTGAAGGGCTCAATTACTTTTAAGGCCATCTTTTCAGGAAGACCACCCACATTGTGATGGCTTTTAATGGTTACGGCATGACCTGTAATCGCGCCACTTTCAATGATATCTGGATAAAGCGTACCCTGGGCCAGGAAATCTATCCCTGTAATCTCTCTGGCTACCTCCTCAAATGCTTCAATAAAGACGCGTCCGATAATTTTACGTTTTTTCTCAGGTTCAACAACCCCAGCCAGCTTAGAAAGAAAGGCCTCGGTATAATCATGTTGATAAATTTTGATATGTGAGGCTTCAAAGAGAGATCTGACCTCTTCAGTTTCATTTTGACGTAAAAGACCATTATTGATGAAGACAGGAACGCACCTGTCCCCGATCGCCTCATGCATGAGAAAGGCTAATACAGAGGAATCCACTCCCCCACTTAACCCAAGGAGAACTTTACCGTCACCAACTGTGGTTTTGATTTCTCTGATAGCATCTTCAACAAAACTGGATGATGTCCAGTCACGATTAAAATCGGCGATTTTAAACAGAAAATTACTGATGATGGTCTGTCCCTGGACGGTATGGTTCACCTCAGGATGAAACTGAACCCCATAAAAGGGTTTTGAATTATGCGACATACCGGCGATGAGATCACCACTGGAGCGGGCAATAATATTAAAGTCTTCGGGAATAGTCTCTACATGATCTCCATGGCTCATCCATACTTGTGAACCGTCGCTGACACCTTCAAATAGAGGGCTTTGCTCTGGAAATTGGATTCCCATAGGACCGTATTCTCTGGTTTCTCCAGGGATGACGTTTCCCTTAAAATGTTGAGCCATAATCTGAAGCCCATAGCAGACCCCAAGAATGGGGATTCCGAGCTCAAAAATACCTGGATCAACCTGGGGCGAATCTGCTTCGAAAATGCTATTGGGACCGCCAGAAAGCACAAGGGCTTTGGCACCCATGTCTTTAATTTCCACAGCACTGAGGTCAGAACGCTCGATGCGACAGTATACCTGTTCCTCCCTGATGCGACGGGCAATCAACTGAGTATACTGGGATCCAAAATCTAAAATCAGTACTAATTCATGCATGAAGTATTACCCTAAATTCAAATTCCAGGATTCCAGTGATTGTAAAAAGCCCGTATTGGTTAGTTCATAGTGAAGTGGTGTGATGGTGACATAACCAGCACGAACCGCATTCTCATCCATATTGGGATCAGGGTCATTATAGCTCCGTGTACCAGATAGCCAATAATAAACTCGCTTGCGAGGGTCCACGCGTCTTTCAACATTTTCCTTATAGGTTCCGTTCCCTTGCCTGGTCACCGAAAACCCTTTAAAAGAGCTGTATTCTCCTGTAGGAACGTTCACATTCAGGAGAGTGCCCTCAGGCAAACCTTCTTTAAGGATGCGTTTGGCCATGATACGACCAACCTGGCCTGCCGCTGTAAAGTCTTTTTGTACAAAAGAGTCAAGTGAGATAGCCATGGAAGGTATACTGAGAATGGTGCCCTCATAGGCGGCAGAGACAGTCCCTGAGTAGATGATATCAACGCCTACATTGGCTCCCTGGTTAATACCTGAAATTACCAGGTCAGGTCTATCTACAAGACCACCATTAATGGCAATTTTTACACAGTCTGCAGGTGTTCCTCCAACTGCCCATCCAAAATGTTCATCATCTTTAAATATTTCGGTGACTTTGAGTGGATCTGAAATAGTAATCGCATGCCCCATGGCACTCATCTCCTGAAGGGGTGCAACGATTGATATTTCTGCAAAATCATGGAGTGATTCTGCCAGAGTAACAATCCCTGCTGCGTTTATTCCATCGTCGTTTGTAAGAAGTATTTTAGGCTTTGGCATGAAGAATATCAATAATTTCTGCAACTTGCTTCTTGAGATCATCTCGAGGGACAATCAAATCGAGGAAACCCTTTTCAAGCAGAAACTCGGCCCGTTGGAAACCCTCTGGTAAATCAGCACCAATGGTTTGCTTAATGACTCTTTGTCCTGCAAATCCAATCAAGGCACCTGGCTCAGCAATATTTACATCCCCTAACATAGCAAAACTGGCTGTAACACCACCTGTTGTAGGATCGGTCATGATTGAGATGTAAGGAATTTTGGCATCGGCCAGCTGGCTCAATTTTGCAGATGTTTTGGCCATTTGCATCAAGGAATAAGCCCCTTCCATCATACGGGCACCTCCTGATGCAGAGACGATGATCAGGGGGATTCCCTTTTCTCGAGAAAGGTCGGCAGATCGAGCAAGCAATTCACCAACAGCAGATCCCATGCTGCCACCAATGAATGAGAAATCCATGACGGCTACCACCACCGGCTTCTCCAGCATAAGTCCCTCAAAAACCTGAACAGCCTCATTGTGTCCTGTTCTTTGCTGGGCTGCTATTAGCTGGTCAGAATATTTTTTTTGCGCTTTAAACTTTAGTGGGTCAAGGGGTTTTATATTTTTGAAATGCTGTTGACGACCTTCAGTGTCAAGAAGTAAATCTATATAGTTGGCAGCTGGTATTCTAAAGTGATATCCGCATTTATAACACACATTATTGCTCTGCATCAACTCAGCTTTATATAGAATCTGACGGCAACTAGGGCATTTCACCCATAGACCTTCTTTTACATCCTTTTTCTCAGAATTTTCGGTTTGTATATTTTTATCTTTTCGTCGAAACCAACTCATTCAAAATCCTTAATATTTTACAGGAACTTGACCCTGATACATAATAACCTGCAAAGCAAGTTAGACCAATTTGTAAATCAGTCATTCCATGCCGAAGTGTTCATTTTTACTGCCCGCTCACTGGAGAACTCAGAGCATCTTCAGAATTGAGGTGGAACCCACTTTTTCGCTTCGTAAACGGCATTGTAGAGGGGTTCAAGCTCATCCAGGTCAAGATGTCCCATTTCGGGTCGAGATTCAGCCAACAGGGCAACATGCGCTGCATTTGCATCCACATCTGTGAACTTTGAGTGCACATCCTTCCCATCAGGTTCATGCAACCATGTCTCAAATCCACGATCAGCTTTTCCGAAATAATGATCGATGTGATCATCCTGAAGTTGCTCCCAAACTCCATATTTAAACTCTGGTGTGACAATGACCTGGGACTGTGAAAAATCATAGTCTGCGTAATGCACAAAATTTCTATGGGAGTAAATCACGGCCCTGCCCATTCCACTGAGTTGATTTCTCAAACCGTATGCCAAAGCATCTGTAGTGGGAATTGGTATTAAGGGTTTTTCCAGAGCAACCGCCAAAGCTTTCATGGTGGCCAATCCAATACGGAGACCATTGAAGCTGCCCGGACCAATGGCAATTGCCAGAGCTTCCAAGTTTTCATCCAATTTGGTACAATATTCCAGGGCTTCCTTGAGAAAGGGTGAAAGTTTTTCGATATGTATCTGTCCACCGACTGCTTGTTTCTCCCAAACAATCGCACCATTGTGAGAACCGGCTACTGAGCAAACTACTGAGGATGTATCACAGGCAATTATCACAGGTTTATCTCTAGGGCGCGTGGTGAATGAATCAATATTTCACGACCGTTTTCTTCTCCATCAATGGCTCGGAAACTCAGGCCAAAGGCATCCTCGGGAATGGCTCCGGCAACTATATCTGCCCACTCAATAATGACAATAGCCCCTGATTCATAATACTCCCAGATACCCATTGAGATCAATTCTTCTTCTTTGCTAAGACGATAAGCATCAATATGGACAATATCCTGATTTTTGCCGTGATACTCATTAATATAGGTAAAAGTAGGGCTAAGGGCATATTCCTTGATCTCGAAAAACGCTGTCAAACCCTGGGTAAAGGTGGTTTTTCCACTGGCCAGATTTCCACTCATAGCAAGAATATCACCTGGCTGGAGTTGGGCAGCTAGTTGATGGGCAAGCTGGGCTGTTTCTTCTGGACTGTGTGTCTGGAAGCGGTATTGCTGCATTACTTAGGCTCCAGAATGGCCAGAGGTATGATCATCTCCCACATGCTCAGACCACCATGTTGATAGGTGTCGGTAAATTTATTCTGGTATTTCCGATAATTATTCGGGTATAGGAAGTAATACATTTTCTGGGCTATAGCCATCGTGTCATTCGGGATAGTGGAGGGTATTCTGAGTCTTTCAGGTTTATCTAGATACCAGGCATCCTTGGTACTGGGTTTCAAGTTCCGACCCTGTTTAAATCTGAGGTTGGTGGATGCTTCCCGATCTGCTAGAATTTGGGTGGGGTGCTGAACACGGATACTACCATGATCTGAGGTCACCACGACATGGAAACCCATTTTTGCAGCGGAAGCAAGCACTTCTTTGATCCAGGAATTATTAAACCAGGCACGCACAATCTCACGGTAACTGGCCTCATTGGGTAAGAGTTCTCGTAGCAAGGGTGAATCGGTTCTCCTGTGAGCCAGAATATCTACCTGATTCACAACCAGGGTAACCAATTTTTGGCTGCCCCAAGATCCAAACTGTTTGGCAAAATGAATTCCATCACGATTGCTGATTATCTTTTTATACTTGGCTTCAGGTTTTAGATCAAGACCTGATCGCTTCATATTTTCCTGGAGAAAAGATGCTTCGTGGCGGTTGAGACTGTGCTCATCGGTGCCTCCCCACCATTCCGGATGAAACTTTGCCATGTCATCAGGAAAAAGACCACTAAAGATGGCATTGCGGCTGTATTCTGTGGTTGTAGGTAAAAGTGAGAAATAACCATCGCGTTTGATTTGATAATCATTGTACAGAAGGGGCTCAAGAGTGAGCCATTGATCCCAGCGCATGCAGTCAATAATAAGCATGAGGACTTTTTTATCTTCTTTAAGTAATGGTTTCACTGATGCGGAAAATACATCAGGAGATAGTGTAGGGCGTTGATCTGGTGAAGCGCTCACCCAATTCTCATAATTTGATTTTATAAATCGTGTAAATCTATCATTGGCCTCGTGTTGCTGCTGAAGAAGCATCTCATCAAATCCCAGATCAGGGTAGTCATCCAGTTCCAGCTCCCAGGTAGACAATTGATTATGTATTTTGATCCATTCTGCAGGACTGGGATTGTCTTCAATACTGAATGCCAGATCAGCAAAAGCCTGCATATACTTTCCTGAGACCGCATCTTGTTTTATTTGTCGATTCTCAAGTATTTTGATTATTGCAAGCAAAATCTGGGAAGGATTTACTGGCTTGGTGAGGTAGTCAGAAATTTTACTTCCAATAGCCTCTTCCATGAGCTTTTCTTCTTCATTTTTGGTGATCATGATGATGGGAAGCGCAGGATGTTCAGCTTTTAAAATGGCCAGGGTCTCCAGTCCATCTTTGCCAGGCATGGTTTCATCAAGCAGGACAATATCAAACCTGTCATTCTCGCATAGTGCGATGGCATCATCCCCATTTGTCACTGTTGTGACCTGGAAGCCTTTGCCCTCTAAAAAGATGACATGGGATCTGAGAAGATCTATCTCATCATCAGCCCACAATATTTTTCCCCGAATTTGCTCAGTAGTATTCATGGCACCAAAATATGAGTAGATCAAGTTGAGGAAACATCAATCTTCATTTGGATGAGATATTTAGATCAGATTACTTGGACGTTAATGTCCATGAACCATCCCAATTCTCTCCTGGTGGATTCTTGAGAAAAATTTCGCAACGCTCAATATACACAAGGCTGGGGTTAGTATTGCGTCCAGGAAACATATCCTCAAGAGTATTTGAGTGTTTAAAAGCTTCGAGAGCCTCTGCAAATTCTTGATTTCTGTAAAGCTCAAGTCCAACATGAAAGGCTTCAGCCATTTCTGCATAGCCTGGGGGTAGATTTCCTTTTGTTGCCAGCAATTCGAAGACCCGAACTGGCTTATTTTTGCCTTTCACAACGACATAATCAAGATCTCGCCATTCAAAGCCGTCACGAGCTGCAAGATAGGTAGACTCCAGAACCTGAATATAAACGCCATACTGTTTGGCTGAAGATTCTAGCCGTGCAGCGATATTCACAATATCACCCATCATGGTGTAGTTCATGCGCATGGCAGAACCCATATTTCCTGTCACCATATCTCCAGTAGCAATACCGATGCGATTCTGCATATTGTGCACGATCTCCGGCCAACGATCACCTTCAGATTGCCATTTTGTGCGAAGTTCAGCCAGACCCAACTGCATATTAACTGCAGTGAGACAGGCCATATACTCATGATTCTCAACAGGTACAGGTGCTCCATAAAAGGCTACAATTGCATCTCCAATATACTTGTCCAGTGTACCCTTATTCTCAAGCAGAATATCGGTCATCTCTGTCAAGTATTCATTGAGAAGTTCAACGACTTCTTCCGCTGACAATTTTTCAGAAAAGCTGGAGAAACTTTGAATGTCGGTAAAAAATGCGGTGTGGACTCCTGCATCGCCACCAAGCTTGGGCTGCTGTTTCTCTGCATACATCTGATCAATGAGTTCGGGAGCTATGTAGGTACCAAAGGTATCCTTCAAGAAATGCTTATCTCTTTGTTCGAGAATGAACCTGTACAGGACATTGGTTAAATAAGTTAAGGCCATCACAACGAGTGGTGCCATGATTGGCACAAAGAGGGTCTCACCAGGTGCCGGAATGAGTATGGATTCTGAATTTCCACTAATCCATTTAAAGAACCACAAGTGATCCGTAGTAAACATGCCAACACTGAGACTAAATAGAACAATGGCTTGTAATCCAATTAATACTGCACCCCATAGTGGATCCAGGAAAGCAATGATCAAATATGCAATCAGGGCACAGATAACAATGAGCAGAATATGGGTCAAAGCGGAATCTGAAGTAAACTCTATCGTTTTGCCAAGCACTTGAACAAAATTTTCATCGAGAAGGGTTTGGGTGGCATTGGCGTGGTACTCAAATCCCGGCATGAGTGTTGGCGCACCGAGATAATCGAAAAATGCCGTAGATTTATAATCATGCATGACTTCAACCGACACACCAATTATGCAAATTTTATCCTTAAACGGACTTTCCATGACTTCAAAGGTTGGATCCATCATTGCCATCATACTATTAAATCCGCTGGTGGGATCAAAATTCGACATCCAGTCCGTATCTTCATCACTTGCAGGTAAATCATAATCTTCAGTATCAATAATCCAAACCAAGGGAAATCGTTGGAAGGTCTGCCACGGCTCTGACTCTCCGATGCGGGCGTGAGATGCCGGGCCGTAGATATTGGTGAGAAAGCCTGGGTAGTCAGATCCATAGGTCGGAATAGTGAGTGGTCCATAGGTAAACTTGCTACTCTCATAGTCATAAGTCAAACCAGGATCATCTGATATGTCAAGAAAGTGCTTCACGGCCTTCATGGCTAAGGAGAGATACCACTCATCTGGAGCATGGTTCATCGCCCCAAAAACGGAATAACGGCGAGTGAAATGGTCCTTGTCTTCTTGGATATCAACAAGACCATGATCAGGATTGACCTGCATGATGTATTCGTTTGGCGTCACCAGCATTTGTGGTGGTACGCTTGATAATTCAGTTTTGATAGTGGAAGCCATGACAATTTCAGTGCCTCGACTTCTGGCGTATTCAATCGCCTTGGCAATTTCTACATCACCATCTGTACGGCCTTCTGGCAGTATCCCGTTAAAAACGGACAAGACATTGGCGGTGTGAGCATCGCGGGAGTCAAACTGGATATCAAATACGATGACTTTTGCACCTGCATCGGCCAGGTTCATTATGGCTGCATTCCAGATTTCGCCACGAGGATAAGGCCAGCCTATATCAGATAGTAGACGAAAAGTTTCATCGTCAACATCTATGAGTACAACATCCAGGCTATCATTTGGGTTTTCCCCGTGAGAAGCCCAGGATGAAAGAGGACCTCTAAGTTGATAGCTGTAGTCCAGCATTTTGAAATTGGCCAGATCAAATAATCCCAGCACTTGTACCAAGACTACCAAAACGATAGCGATAAAAGTGAATAAAACTCCGATACCGTGTTTTTTCAGCATAACTATCCCTGATTTTTAGATATTTCGGTTTTTAAAAAGTCATCTCAAATCGCGCCGAGATGGTGTTGTCAGTATAATCAGTGTAATCGCTGACATACCTGCGCTGCTCATAGCTACCGATAACCCGAGATTTCACAGTTGAAGTTCCAATAGTGATTGGATTGAAAGTGTATTGGGCGTTAGCCTGCAAATTTGATTGAGTCTTCAAAGTGGAAACAAGAATCTCTTCCACATACTTTTCGGATTCAAAACTCATGTATTGGAGGCTGCTACGTAGTACAAAGTCACCACCGAATAGTCGATAACCTGCACCAAACCGATAGGTATTAAAAGTATTGGCTTGATGATTGAGATCGGTGGTCTCATAAAGTTGATTGCGATTATTTCGAATAGAAAGTGTTGTGGTCAGAGGGACCATCCATTCCGACCTAAGATTCAACCCATAAAGATTTGAGTTACGCAGAAGGCCTTCTCTACCGATGACAATATTATCCATGTTGGAGCGCATCATATTGAATGAAACTGTATTGTCCAGCGGTCCTGTCTTAACTAAATAAGTTAAGTTCACATTGGTACTCAGGGACTCATTCAGTTCTCTATCATCGATTACCAATAGAATGGTTTCATCCCCTATTGTCTGGTAGGTGTGGGTGGTATCATCCACATTGTTGTCACGGGTGAAATATTTCATATTGGTGGTGATGGTGGGTAGACCTCTTCCAAGATTTAGAGTAATTCCACCACTGAAGGCATTTTGTTCGAGACGGGGATCGGTTTCTGGATCCTGAGAGATCGTATTGTTCTTATAGAGTTCCCATCCAAGATTCAGGTAGAGCATATTGTTCAACATGCGCACTTTATCACTGATCTTCCAACCATTCCAACCTTTTCCATCCAGACGGAGGACTGGACTTCCCAGAGCCTTATATCCTGGACCGACATGATGGTAATCGACATGGATGAAATTGCCGTAATAATTGAATTTACCAGCAAAATGAAGAGCCAGCGTGGTGAGACTCTTAAGAATATTGTGATTGGCTAAATTATCAAGATCGATGGGTAGTGTCAAATTTTCGTTAAGAATGAAATAATCAGCCAGATTCGCTGGGTCAAACTTTCCATCCGTGAGTAAGAAGCCAAGTCCTGAAAGGTTGTCATCAATTGTTGAGAATGGAATCCCAATAAAGTTTCCTTCATCATCTTTTTCACCAAGAGTTCCAGTACCGATGTGGTCATCAACTACCGTATCCTGGAGTAAGCTATAAGTATCAAGATCTTCTCTCGACAACGGTCCATCGAGAATATTTCTGTTGTAGAGGGAGAAGGCTGCACTTCCCTCCATGACAAACCGATGGTCATCAAAAGCTAGCTTGATATCCGATCCTACAACAATGTTGTCTTCGGGATTATTGCCGTTCATGAAATATTGTATATCCCGCGATTCACCATTCAGCATGTAGGTATCATCACCGAATCCAACTATTGTGGTACCCATATCCGTGATAAATTCTTCAGAAAAAGTACTGGCATCCCAATCCTCAGGTCTCAAGGGCACGCTATTAATACTATCCCGAGTATGCACATAGAACATACCCAGTTGGAAATGTTTCCCTGATCCAAAACTTGGCCTTATTGCAAATAAGCCGCGTTCAAAACTATATCTCGTACGTCTCCATTCTGAGCCTGTAGTATCAAAAGATGCGCTTCCAGTCACAGCCCGAGATGTTTGTCCCGAAACAACATGGAGATTCACCCATTTAAAACGGGCATCAATATTGTGACCACGCACTCTTTTTCCCCAGAGGGCAAGTCGATTCATCATGGGAGTTTCATCACCGAAAGCATATTTCAACCAGGAAGTTCTGACTTTAATACCAAAACGATTTTGAGGTTGGAGACCAGGATCTTCCTTGGAGGTCATATTTGCAAAAAGTTTAACTTTCGCCCAATCAAAGTTGACATTGGTTGAGAAATCAACACGAGTAACTCCTTGAGAGATGGGTGTATAGGAGGCAACAGACACAGTATCACCAGCAATCACGGTATCAACATTGCTTACACTGATATTGATTAAATCCGCTCTGTGGCTCACATTGAGGTTACCATTTGTGCTCATATCAAATATCCGCTGTGCCTGACTTTGCACATCAAAACTCCAGGAGGTCGATGATAATCGAACGCCATAGATGTTTGAAACCTCCATGAAAATAGTGTGTTTCCCGGCACTGAGCGCATCTGGTTTATATGTGATCAAATCTGTTGTGACCAGAGAGTAAGCGGTCACATCTACATTGTCAAAAGTCACTCGAACTGAGTTGATATCTACATTGTCCAGATTGAAAAGTGAGACAGCGACAATCATGGGCTCACCAAAGGGCATGATTGTTCCGGGATCAGGAGTTAGAATGATCAACTCGCCAAAGTTTTCACCGGCTCCACCAGATACACCATCTGACAAGCTTGATTCTGAGACGGCTACAAATTGAGGATCAGATAAGGGATCACTGCTTACGGGGTAGGCTACCAGGCCCCCATCCTTAAGACTTACAACAATGACATATTCAATTCCAGGTGCTCCGATGATCTCACCTGGTAAATCCGCAGATAACTTGACATCACCGATATCCATACTGGCTTCGAGATAACCCACCTGCCCGGCGAGACGATACAGAATCTTGGCAGATTGAATATCATCCAAATCACCAGTATAAATTGCATCAAGGGTCAGGCTGCTGCCTTCGACCGCTTCACGGGGGGATATATGAATCAGTTCGCCATCCGATTGAAGGGCAAAACCATTTATTCCCACCCCCACCAGCAATATTGCGAGTAGTCGCTTCATAATAGTTATTCCGTCTAGGCGCTTATTATTCAGCGTATTCGATAATTATGAATTTTTCTGAATTGGTTTCTTCGTTGACCATGCGAATACGAAGTTCATGGATAGTACTACCCGTATCTTCTTCCTCTTCATCATCTTCAGGATCTTCAGGGATGTCATTATCATCAGTTTCTTTGACATCAACTGATCCATCCGGATTTGATGTAGCAGTTTCATCCTGACCCACGTTTTGTACGGTACCACTAATGAGGTTTTCTACCTCAACGACGCCTTCCATGACGATAAAGGTATCACCATTTTCATCACTCTGAACCCACCATTCAGTTCCTTTAACAGAAGCCACTGAGGTAGGAGTAGCAATTCTAAATTCGCCCTTCTGTTTACTCACAGAGGCTTTTACAGTACCGTAATCGAGGGAGATGGTTTTAGAAATCTTACCGCGTTCAACGGATGCAAGAATCTCCATCTCTGAATTGCCTTTCACCTTGAGCTGACTTTTGTCATCAAGGAAGAAAATGGCAACAAACCCATCGTCAGACGTTTTTATCCAATCATGGTTCTTGAGTTGAGTTCCCATGACTGCACTAGGAGAGTAATCATCGGCATTAAATTTTTTATGGAAGGTCGTTCCACTTGATTTAGCTATTACACCAATCGGTTCTTGCGCTACTGCGGTCATTGACACGAGAGCAAGGAGAATGGCAACTAAAGATACTTTTGAAATATACTTCATTTTTAAACTCCTATTGAGTCGTAATGCTCTCGATTTCGTAGGCACCGCTCATAAGCTGAACCAGAAGAGCTCCGAAATCGGTTGAATTCATATTATCACCATCAAGTGTAATTTCTGCACATTCACCATATCCCTCTAAGGGGCCATTGGTTCCAAATAGCACATTGTACTGGCTATCGCCGAGCACATTTCTCAATTGCTGCTGACAGGGGGTCATTGTCTGACCTGCCTCTGAAATGGTAAAACCGTAAATTTCACTATAAAATTCTTGATCATTTCCTGTTGTATTGCAGACTTTTTTGACTTGCCAAGCATAAGCCTTTCCAACTTCAAGGGGGCGACCATTTACTGATGAATAGTCCAATTGATTACTTGACCCAACAGAAACAAATGAGCCATTATCGGGGTAAGGAAAGGATGCTTCACTCTGCATGGCATCTTCAGGAGAGCTGTGCTGGATTGGGTTGTATTCACAAATTCGAATGAAGTAGTTATCACAACCGGTGGAATTCCATTCAAACACAGGATAAGTATCACTGACAAACTCATATCCCAGAGATGGAAATATCAAGTCAATGTTGGCTGGGGCTACGATTGAAATCTGTTTGTTTGGCTCAAAACCTTCGGGACTGAATGTATAGCCTGGTGCATCTACTGATAAAGAAAATGAATAGTTGCCTGAAGGCATAGAACCGAGAGTCATTATTGTGCTAATAAGATTTTCAGATTCATCTGAGTCAATCATATCCAGAGTAACGTTATCAAACGTAATCTGATTGCCCGCCTCATCATTCACACCGCGACTTTCGACATTTCTGTCCAAATCCCTATTGGTAATATAAATAGGCGCCTGCAATGTCATTGTCACTTGAGCATTAAATAGTACTTTATTGTTAAGATCAAGAGAGGGTACATTGGCAACCATATTCAGCGTAAGATTTACATTTTCAACTGGATAGGAATCATCATCCACGGAGATTCGATATCCAAATATGAGTGGATTGTTTTGCCCATTTTCAAAATCAAA
>Ga0307992_1000016_pt1:65000-106564 | contig 106564 bp, 76 predicted proteins | sample EllFjometagen133_FD_203162 | JGI IMG/M metagenome (GOLD analysis project Ga0307992, IMG submission 203162) | Marine microbial communities from Ellis Fjord, Antarctic Ocean - #133 | ecosystem: Environmental > Aquatic > Marine > Unclassified | place: Southern Ocean | collected...
ATTTCACATCCTTTATCACTTAGCACAGATTTAGGGACCTTAGCTGACGGTCTGGGCTGTTTCCCTTTCGGCAATGAAGCTTATCCCCCACTGCCTGACTGCCGGTAAGCATGTTATGGTATTCGGAGTTTGATTGGGTTTGGTAATCTTGTGGGACCCCTAGCCCATTCAGTGCTCTACCCCCATAACACTCGGTACCGACGCTAGCCCTAAAGCTATTTCGAAGAGAACCAGATATCGCTGAGTTTGATTGGCCTTTCACCCCTTACCACAGTTCATCCAAACGGTTTTCAACCCATCCTGGTTCGGACCTCCACTGTATTTTACTACAGCTTCATCCTGACCATGGTAAGCTCACTCAGCTTCGGGTCTACCCCATGTTACTATTCGCCCTATTAAGACTCGCTTTCGCTACGGCTCCGGATATTTTCCTTAACCTTGCAACATAGGAGTAACTCCCAGGCTCATTATGCAAAAGGCACGCCGTTCCGGAACTAAATTCCGGTTCGACCGCTTGTAGACATACGGTTTCAGGCTCTATTTCACTCCTCGTCAGAGGTACTTTTCACCTTTCCCTCACGGTACTAGTTCACTGTCGGTCACAAGAGAGTATTTAGTCTTGGATAGTGGTCTACCCAGATTCAAACGGAATTTCTCGTGTTCCGCCCTACTCGGGAATAATTCCCAGGAAGTCCAAAAGTTTTCATTTACGGGGCTATCACCCTCTATGGCGGACCTTTCCAGGTCCTTCAATTAACTTTTGGATTTTTGACTTCCCGACGGGTCTGCAAACCCATCTAGAATTATCCCACAACCCCTGAACTGCAACACTTGCAGGTTTGACACAGTTCAAGTTTAGACTGTTTCCGTTTCGCTCGCCGCTACTCCGGAAATCTCATATTGATTTCTTTTCCTGAAGGTACTAAGATGTTTCAATTCCCTTCGTTGGCTCAACCCTCCGTATATATTCGGGAGGGAGTAACACAGCATGACCTGTATTGGGTTTCCCCATTCGGAAATCCTCGGATCAAAGATAGTTTGCATCTCTCCGAGGCTTATCGCAGCTTACCACGTCCTTCATCGCCTTCTTGTGCCTAGGCATCCACCGTACGCCCTTAGTAGCTTGATCAAATAACACTGATCATTTATATCTGTATCTGTATTTGTATTCTAATATCTAATGCGCATAATTGCGGCTACTCATGTATAAATACATTAGTATTCATTACTTTTTCCCAACTTGTCAAAGATCTCGATAATTCCTCAGAATCATCAATGTGGAGCTTAACGGGATCGAACCGATGACCTCCTGGTTGCAAACCAGGCGCTCTCCCAACTGAGCTAAAGCCCCTTTGTTGTTATAGTGGGCCTAGATAGACTCGAACTATCGACCTCACGCTTATCAGGCGTGCGCTCTAACCACCTGAGCTATAGGCCCATAACTCGCAGTCTGTTTCCAGACTCGCATCCAACAAAGGATCATTGTAAAAAAACAATATATAAACCCTGACCTAGCTCATATGAACTATGTCAAGGCCCTTTTAACAACTCAGAAGAATTGTTAAAAGAAAAAGGGTATGCAGGTTTTGGCAATATGCTCAACCTAGCTGGAGCTTGCGCTCCGCTGGCTCCTTAGAAAGGAGGTGATCCAGCCGCACTTTCCAGTACGGCTACCTTGTTACGACTTCGCCCTAGTCATCGGTCTTACCATTGACAGCTCCTTCCCCGAAGGGTTAGGCCACTGGCTTACGGCACTACTAACTTCCATGGCGTGACGGGCGGTGTGTACAAGGCCCGGGAACGTATTCACCCCGGCGTGCTGATCCGGGATTACTAGCGATTCCACCTTCATGGGGTCGAGTTGCAGACCCCAATCCGAACTTAGACCGGTTTTTTGGGATTGGCTCCACCTTGCGGCTTCGCGACCCTCTGTACCGGCCATTGTAACACGTGTGTAGCCCTAGCTGTAAGGGACATACTGACCTGACGTCATCCCCACCTTCCTCACGCTTGCGCGTACAGTCTCAATATAGTGCCCAGCATAACCTGATGGCAAATATCGATAGGGGTTGCGCTCGTTGCGGGACTTAACCCAACATCTCACGACACGAGCTGACGACGGCCATGCACCACCTGTGACAGTGTCCTCGAGCAAGCTCTTGGAGGGTTCGGCTTTCACCGAATTTTCACTGACATGTCAAAGCTAGGTAAGGTTCTTCGCGTTGCTTCGAATTAAACCACATGTTCCACCGCTTGTGCGGGCCCCCGTCAATTCCTTTGAGTTTCAGCCTTGCGACCGTAGTCCCCAGGTGGAGTACTTAACGCGTTAACTCCGGCACCGAAGGGGTTGAATTCCTCCAGCACCAAGTACTCATCGTTTACGGCGTGGACTACCAGGGTATCTAATCCTGTTTGCTCCCCACGCTTTCGTGCCTTAGTGTCAGTATCGAACCAGAGAGCCGCCTTCGCCACTGGTGTTCCTCCTAATATCTACGCATTCCACCGCTACACTAGGAATTCCACTCCCCTCTTTCGAACTCAAGACCAACAGTTTTGGAACCAGGTCCGCAGTTAAGCTGCGGGATTTAAATTCCAACTTATTGATCCACCTACGCACCCTTTACACCCAATGAATCCGGACAACGCTTGCGCCCCTCGTATTACCGCGGCTGCTGGCACGAAGTTAGCCGGCGCTTTCTTCTAAGGTACCGTCACGAATCAAGCTTATTCAACTCGAAACCATTCTTCCCTTAGGACAGATCTTTACACTCCTTGAAGCGTCATCGATCACGCGGCGTTGCTGCGTCAGACTTTCGTCCATTGCGCAATATTCCCCACTGCTGCCTCCCGTAGGAGTCTGGGCCGTATCTCAGTCCCAGTGTGGCTGATCATCCTCTCAGACCAGCTACTGATCGTCGCCTTGGTGAGCCATTACCTCACCAACTAGCTAATCAGACGCAGACCCATCCAGAGACAGTAGCCGAAGCCACCTTTGATCACAAAGACCAGGGTCAAAGTGATGTTATTCGGTATTAGCACCAATTTCTCGGTGTTATCCCAAATCTCTAGGCAAGTTGTCTACGCGTTACTCACCCGTTCGCCAGTTTAATAGGATTCCGAAGAACCCGTTCTCCTTAGACTTGCATGTGTTAAGCACGCCGCCAGCGTTCGTCCTGAGCCAGGATCAAACTCTCCATTGTAGTTTGTTTATGACTCTATTTCATTTTACTTTTTTTAACTCATTGTAATTGTCGGTATCGTCAAATGAGATACCTCATATTGACCTAGACCGTGCATACCCAATTTTCAAATATCAAGGAGAATTATTTGCATTCTCCGCTCTCTTTTCAGAAAGCTCGCAAATATACTTTTGTACCTATGGCTCAGCAACACTAAAATTCAACTTTTATTAAAATAGTTGAGGCTGTTTTGCCACCTGGTACCTGTCTCCTGTCATAAAGCGGCGCGATAATAATCTGCTGACTACCTCTTCACAAGTTTTATTTGCAAATAATCTAAAAAATATCACTATTACTTTTCCACCTACGCCCCTATGGGTTGTATTCTTCTATACTGTGCCTATGCTAAGCAACTGTTATTCATAATATTAGGTCGGATATCTGGTGTATATATCAGCTTCGTTATATTTTCCCTGAAACGCCTTATAGTCAATCCAGCCCCAATTCCTGCCATTAATCCTGAAGTAGTGGCAACTTCTAAAGCGAACTATTAATGGCACAAATTTCTAGTCAGGTCAGATTTAAATAGTTTCCGTAAAACAATGTTAAGCCTTCATATCAAAACGAGGGCAAAGCTACCATGTTTACATGATATATGCTTTGTGAATACAAAAAAAGGGAGTCTGAATTCAGACTCCCTCTATATCTTTTTCTTGCCCTTTTTCCAGGGGCATGCTCCCTCTATTTGAGAAGCGTCATCTTTCGCACGAAATCGCCATTCTGAGTCGTTAGACGATAGAAGTAGATACCAGCATCAGCTGGCCTTCCATTAGGCTCTCCCTGCCAGGTAACACGATAACTACCAGGTGTCATTTGATCAGCAATCAATTCATCAATCACCCGTCCCCTGATATCAAGAACCTGCAATTTCACATAACTGGCTTCAGCAATATCAAAGGCAATCTGCGTTGATGGATTAAAGGGGTTAGGGTAATTAGCGAACAACCTATGCCCTGCTGGTAATCCATTCTGCTCTACAATAGGTGTAAGCGTGGGAAGTACACCAGTGCGGTGGAGGTTGCCCCTGTGGGTTGACCAATAACTTGCCGCATCCCCATTGGTATTTAAATCCATTACTATAAGTTTATCATCGGAACCAACTATGACTTCAAGGTCATTGTCGCCATCCAGATCAGCAACTGAAGGCGAGCCCTGGATATTGCCTGAATTTTCCACAGGGAAGCCACCAATGTTGGAACCATCGAGATATAGACCATAGAGCCTGCGATCATTGGATCCGATAAAAACTTCTGCCACACCATCATCGTTGATGTCTGCCAGTGCCGGTGAGCTATAAATGGCTCCACCTGTTGCTACAGGCCAGCCTGAAAGAAAGGTACCTGTATGATCCACACCGTAAATCAGTCCATCAAGACCACCAACGAAGATTTCCAGATCACCATCGCCATCCACATCAGCGACAGAAGGATCAGCCTGAATGTCCTGTGAGGAAGAGTTGACAAACCATAGTTCGTTTCCAGCAGCATCATAGGCGTGAAGCTTATTGTCATTACATCCCAGCAAAATGTCCAGGGATCCATCTGCACTACCATCGAGATTTGCCAGGAGAGGTGCAGATCTGATATGGTCGGCCATCGTTATGGGAAAACCAGCAGCCTCCGTGCCATCAAGGTTTATGGCATGAAGCTGGTCACCCCAGGTACCAACTACGATGTTGACATTGCCATCAGCATTAATATCACCAATGGCTGCACCCACGGTCATACTTCCATCAAGGGTTATTGGAAAGTTCTCCAGGGGCGTTCCATCATGGTGCATGACAGCAAGCTCATTATTATATGAAACATTAATTATTTCCAGATCACCATCACCATCCAGGTCATATAAACTGGGAGGTGCCAGAATAAATCCTGGAGCAGTATGGATGGCTTCTGCGCTACCATCATGTTGGACCACATACAGGTTGAGATCCAGACTACCTACGACAACCTCAAGGTCGCCATCGTTGTCTATATCCCCTACTGCAGGAGTTGATTCAGCGAGATGGCCCAGGTCCACTGGGAAACCACTCAATTCGTTGCCACTGGTGTTTACAGCATGAAGGTTATTGTCATACGCGCTAAAAATAATCTCCATACTCCCATCACCATCAAGATCGACGACGGCATTTCCGCCCTTAATTATACTGGAGGCAATGGGGAAATTTGCCTGCCACATACTGACATCAATGGAGAATACAATGGTTGCACTGTAGGGATTATCTGATCCGCTATTTGCGGTCACATCCAAACTCAGTTCGTATTCACCTGAGGGCGAATCTGCAGCAACTGAAAAACCATAGCGATCGATGTTATTCTGACCAATGTTGCCATTGTTAATATCGTCGTAGGTACCGGTGCTATCTGTGATGGTGACGTATTCTGAGCTGCTACGTAAGATCGCACTAACCCCCAGCGCATCCATCCAACCTGAATCATTAAAAAGATTGATTTTCATGAGGGCTGATTCACCTGGTGAAAGGAGCCCATCCCCATTATCATTTTGCAGGAACAGACTGTGTGAATAGTAGGATAGTCTGGGATATATGATTCGGGCAAGGGCATTGTTGATATTAATTCGCCCTGTTCCCAGTTGACCAGCATAATTTGGATTGATATGATCAATGGAGTCAGTGGTGGCTAAAATATTTTCAAGTAACCAATCGGTGCTCGCTTCAGGATAAGCAGCTTTTAACAAGCCAAAGCATGAGGCGACCAATGGTGAGGCCATGGAAGTGCCATCCCAGGACTGGTATGAACCAGCCGTTGTATATACTGTACTGAGAATATTTTCACCAGGAGCACTGATGCTGACACCTGAGAAATAGTTATCACGGCCTGGAATCCCTATTTCAGTCCCATAGTTTGCCCAACTGAAGTTATCTGAACTACCTAGGGCGGTTACCGAAACTACTTTATTATAGCCCGAAGGATAGTGGGGTGTACTGGAGGGCGAACCATCATCATTCCCATTACCTGCTGCTGCTACAGTCAAGGCTCCGTATGTATCATAAACCACATTAGCCACACTTTGATCAGCGGAGCTATAGCCTGCACCTCCCCACGATAGGTTGATGATGTCAGCACCAGCCTTGGCTGCATACAAAATTCCAGTTTGTCCACCAGAAATGCCACCATCGCTCTCATCGTAGAGCACTTTCACGGACATGAGGGTACCATTATAGATGGTACTGGCAACGCCTACGCCATTGTCAGTTGCAGCACAAAGTAGTCCGGCAACATGTGTACCATGCATTTTGTTACCTGAATCAGCGGGACCCGTAAAGGTACCCATGGGATCGTTATCTGAATCAGAGGTACTGCTTGTTGTACCAGCAACATCCCAGCCGAACAGATCATCGACATAGCTTGTGCCATCATTATCCCAGTCATCATCATCGATGCCGTCCATAAATGGGGATGAGGAATGGAGGGCATCCTGCAGGTTGGTGGTTCCACTACCATTATAATCGGTAATGAAGGCTGAAACCTCCTCAGCGGTGACCAGACTATCAGAATTGGCATCCACTGCAGCAAAAATAGAGTCAGGAACCTCAGCTTGATTGATCCAGACGCGATCTCTCAAGTCTGGATGTGTGTATTGCACTCCGGTATCTACACTGGCCAGCACAATTGCCCTATCGCCGGGTAAAATACCGCCAGCTATATCGAATAAATCCCAGGCTTCTGGGGCATCAATTTTAGGAAGATACCATTGGTTGGAATAACGTGAATCGTTGGGTGAATAGAGGATAGTATAAATCACCTCCTGCTCAGCGTACAAAACATTGGGATCAGCATCAAAATCAGCCATCAGCTGTTCAAGGTCACTTCTCCCTGCACTCACGGCTAATCGGTAAATGTTTGAAAGGATAATATCACCATCCATATCGTCAGGTGTAGATCCAGGAAGGTATTGCTCCAGGACAAGGATTTCCCGCAAAGCCAATAATCTGTCCAGGCTTGCTATGCCAGTAACAGGGACGCCACTTCTAACCACTATCTGTTTCACGGATACATCAGGTTGGAGACAAACCAGGAAGCGATCATCGTAATAGGCAGATTTTTCAGGTGATGCGGCATAGGCCAGGGAGCCAACCAAGAGTAAACAAATGAGAGTATATTTTTTCATGCTTTTCCTTAACCTCGTGAAATCAAACGAACTGAAGTTCCAGCAGGCACACTAATAACTGGAAAATAAATATAATTCAACATGCCGGCAAGATAGGTATAGTCCTCGGTTTGACAGGCCAAAGCGAAGTTGCCATTTCGAAGGTCTCTGGTCATACCTGGTTCAGTGACCAGGGCCGCTTGGCTGGCAGATTGATTCATGCCCTTAATCATGATCTGATTTTGTGTCTGATTCAGTCCATCGACTGAGATTGCGAAAGCTGATACAGCTATGAGGGAAACCAACATAACTTTAAATAGCGACTTCATCTTTATTCCCTTATTTCCATTATTCCTGATTTCATCAATTGTCATCAATCTCTGAAAATTCTACTAAAAAGCAAATCCAACAGATACCTGCTGAACCATCCCTAAAATACCGTAATTTGAGTAGGCATAGTCAAATAACAATTTCGTACCATATAAATTATAATTGATACCTGCACCGATTGAAAAGCGGCGGAGTGAGTATTTGTCGGCACCATAGTAACTATCCCAACTGGTGGTGGTAAACTCACCCGTTTTCACGGCCAGTCCATCCTCAAAGTCTTCATTGGCATCTCGTACGCCATTGTCATTCCAGTCAGTATATATTTCACCCTGGTCATACTCACCATTGAGCTCATATGTGTAAACATCATATTCTACAGGCCATTCGTATTTCAGCTTATAGCCTCCCCTGACAAAGAGCATATCATCCCAGCTGTATTCGAAACCGATGGCACCTCTCAGGACAGAGTCGAAAGGATCATTGGCATCAGCTAGGATACTTAAACGATGTAATGGTGAGGGCAGCCAGGGGCTTTTGCCACCCATGACATCCATACGCAACCCAACGCGAAAAACCAGGGGAAGTGGCCATTCTTCAGTAAGCAGCCGTGTGGTTAACTCAGGGCTGCTCTGAAATTCATCATTTACATCGAGAGGTTGATTCAGGTCCGGGCCATCGAAACGGCTTCCGACACCAAAATTCTGGATAGACATTCCTAATACCAATCCATAGATACCCAGATCAAAGTTTGACCCAACATCAAAGGCAAAGGTACTGGCTGATTCACGATAAATGGTTTCGCGGATCATTTTGGATGAGACACCTACGGCAAGCCGATCAGTAAGCTGGCGCGCAAAAGCCATTCCCAGAGCGAGACCAGTTGCCTGGAATTGCTCCCCTGTTCCATCAGGAAAATCCAGGGTAGTCACTTCCATATCGCCAGAATTCATATACTGAGCCACGATACCGAACGTGTTACCCCCACCAATAGGTATGGTGAATCCCAGATAACTATTGGAAATACCAGCATAGAGTTCATTGTTACTCATATATAGCTCAGGACCCCTTGTGGTGGTTATACCAGCTGGATTCCAGGCCATAGCCTGAGGTCCATGGGCCAGTGCAGTATAAGCACCACCCAGGGCCGCACCTGCAGCGCCATATTCCAGTTTGAGGAATTGACCAATTGAGGTAGCAACCTTGGAGAACTCATCTCCAGGATAAACCGTATTCAAAGAGTCCTGTCTTGAATCCTGTGCATACATCAGACTAGGGACAAGCATTATTAAAATGAGCAACAGCTTGATTGAGTTTTTCATTTTGTTTGTCCTGGCAGGAGCGTATAAAATATTTGATTCCATTATCATACCCTCCTTATCTAATCACGGCAAATTTGCCGACTTGTTTTTCGTGGTTTGGTGTCTCAACAACAAAGACATAAAGGCCGGGGGCCACCTCCTGCCGATTCATCGACCTAAGGTTCCATTCTTCCTGACCCGAGAATATGTCATTATGCAAAATTGTATACACCAATTCACCGGTAAGAGTAAATATCTTTATCACACATTCATTAGGTAGATGTGTAAAATGGAGACTCTTATGGTTCACATCTGTTTCCCAATCAGCGGTAACGATATATGGATTAGGAACCACCATAACCTTTTCCAGAGTCTCTTGAGTAACTTCACTCATCTTTGTTACAGTCTGAGCACGGAAAGTGAACATATCACCATCTTCATAAGGTTTGTCAACACTCAAATGTGTGATATCACCTGTCTCGGCATGCCTGATGGTGGGGTTACCTGAAAAGGTTCGGGTTGTATCCCAGGAAAAATCCAGAAACCATGTAGGCAGGTTAGCTGTTGTAGAATCATATCCAAGCACCTGGGATTCCATAAACGCTATTCTGTCATTCGAGGTGAAGGCTGGAAAATTGTCATCTGGGGATGTGCCGGTAATTCCAAACCCGAAGATGAATAACATTGCTTCCCTATATGGATCAAGAAGGCCATTGTTGTTGATATCTTCCCCTACATCTAAAACATCATTGCCATTGCTATCTTCACCAAATCGTGTATTGCGCACTCTGAAAGGTAAAGGGCGGGCCGGGTCAAAAACCATATCATCGTTTGGGTTTTCCCAATCCCAGTGAAGTTCATAATCACATGGGTTTGGAGGAGCAGTCGATCCCATACCTATTCTATACTGAGGTGCTTCATCGCTGCCCTTATTTTGCCAAAAAACGGTATCAACAGTTGGAAGAGGCTGATTTTCAAGATAGAACTGGAATCCTCCCCACTCTTCAGAGAACATAGTCGAGGTTCCTACTTCCCAATCAGTGAGAATGGTATCACCTGTAGCACTATCAACTACTGTATACATAGGCTCCAGATATGAATAGGGATTATTACAGTTCGGTGTAAAACATTTAGGCTCAGCATTTATTGTGATGAAGTAAGTGTTCGTATTTACCTCAACTTGATCAGGATTGGTGGGAATGACTTCCACCTCGCCAGTACCAATCGTCCAGAGCGCCGATTCCAGCCCCCATGATTCTGGTGCATTGGATGGGCGAGCATCAGGAGTTACGCTCACATACTGTGGGAGGAAAGGACTGTTCCCCCTGAAGTTCTCAAGAGATTCCAGTGGATCCCATTCACCTGTTGGGTTCGTATATGAATTCTGAAGGGTATCCATACCAATATCGTAGGCGACCACAGAGTATGAATAGGTTACACCATTGAGTACATCACGATCTATATAACGATGCTCAAGACCTGTGTTTTCACCCAGATTAAACCAGGGTGCTACTGGATCTGGACCTGAATATTCCAACCCATATCGATCTTCATCTTCTTCGTCTGTCAGATCAAACTGAGCCAGAGGTTTCCAACCGACAGCCTGACCATCAGTGTTATAGATAACATCAGTATGAGGGTTACCCCAGGTAGAGCCACCATCAGTAGATCTATAAATTTTATAACCTTCGAAATCTTCAATTCCAGTAACAATGTCTGTGGAACTCTCGGCTTTTGAATCCCAGTATAATGTGATTTTTTCATCATCAGCCACAGCAGAAACTGTGGGAGCGTCTGGAGGTGAAAATCCCTGATATTTCAAGTCATACATGATCTGAGCCATCTCTGCATTCTTGGCCAGATCAGGAGGAGTCTCAAAGGTTTCAGTATTGGTTGGTGGATCACCCATAATTACAGCAAATGAGAAGTAGGTTGTGTCTCCAGCTGCCAGATCAAAGGGACCTGCAGACATAATAAATACACAATCCAGACCAGGGGTTCCATCCTTATTGCTCTCTTCATACAGACTTTCTAGTGAATCGAAGTGCGGATTGAGCGTTCCATCGATTGCAGGATGAAAATACCAATCCCTATATGAGCTATTTAGGCGGTTTTGCTCAGGTACTTCACGTCGCCATTCCCAGTCCTGAAAATTTAAATTGGATTCACCAACATACGAGGTATCACCTGACATGAGGGCAAACATGATATTTTCTTTATCAAAAGCTCCTGGACAACCAGCTGCTCCGGCATAACCATCTGTGCAACTTGCTCCACCATTTTCATCCTTCAATACACCAGGACGTTTGTACCAGTCAAACCAATGCCAGTCTGTGAGACCCAATGCTTGTCCTTGTTGAATATCGGTGGAGCCATCTCCATTGATGTCCAAGTCCTGTGAAGCAAGGGGGGTGTCCAAAAGTTTTAAAGCAGAGTAGGCAAGATTGGTTGCCGATGTACTGAGGTCATCCCAATCCCAGATATAGGCCATATCATAGGTCGTATCGAAGGCCATCATATCATCCTCATTGGTACGACCATTATAACGACCGTCTGCCAATCTTGAATAGGAGTCTACATCAAAGTAAAAGCCACCGTAGGCACCCTTATAATCAAATCCGTGTACAGCAGGGTCACCAATAAAGTTACGATCCATGAGTTCGTAGGTGACGGTTCCATCTGCGGCGGTAGTGGGTAACCAGACCACATCGGCAACGTCATCACCATTGGTGTCCATGGGAAAACCCTTGTAAGACTCATTCACAATCTTCACCGTGAAAAAGGCAATATCTTCGGCATAGGAACGTCCATAGGAGTGGGCATTCACTGTGACGTGCATCCCCATGGAATAACCCTGGGTCATATCCTCATCGCGGACAGCCAGCCTATCATCAAATTCCATATAGATATCCTGGTCACCAACATGACGGCCAACGATTTCCTGTCCCTTGTTAGGACCTTCAGTAGCCACGGCCCAATCACCAGGCCAGGTTCTTTCTTCCTGACCGGTATCGTCATTAATCCGCATGGGCCAGGTATCAGGAATATCACTGGATGCCAATAAGGGGTAGGGATCACCTGTATCCGTGTAAATACCACCATAAATTTCGCCAGCCATCACATCGCCACTATGGAGATATCCATAATGAGATTCAACAGATTCCCAATCGACCTGCTTTTTATCCTGGACTCGATCAAACCATGATTCTGATACTGTAGAGCCCCAATAAACCAGGGTGTCTGTTTGGTAGCTTTCAAGCTCAGGTATATAAGGTGGACGGTAAGCCCATGGCGTTATTCCACCATTGGCATCTCTACCGGGGACTCCAAGAATGAAAGAAACATCAGAAATGTACTGATAACCTTTATAAAGACCAGAAGGAGAGCTTTTATCATCAAATTCGATAAAGCTGCCATAGTTATGGGTTGCAAATTGAAGCTCACCCTTGCTCATATAGCCGCGACCACGATTCAGAACTGGATCAAAGGCAGATGTTTTACCAAGTCCAGCAGCAGGACGGATATTAGGTTCAGCTGCACCAAGCCAGTTTGGCATCACAAGGATAAAAACAAATATTGAAAATAATGGAATTAATATTTTTTTCATCATATCACCTAGAATTTCACTTTAACGGTCAGATCAACCTGACGGGGTGATGAGTAATAATATGGTCTATCATAGTAGGTCAATGAACTGCTCCCATTCTCGATAGCTGTGGTCGCCCGGCGACCAGGATCTTCAGGGCTTCCAGTTTCTTCGTAAATATCGATAATATTCTCTCTATTTAGCAGATTTCGTACGATGAGACCCATGGACCAATTAAACCCAGCATAATTAACTGTCTTCCTGATAGCCATGTTGGTCTCGATAAACCAGGGCATGCGTTCAGAATTTGTGGCACCATTACGATTCAGGTTGATATCAAATGGAGTGTATGGCGAACCCGAGATACCAACCATGGTAACGTGGACAGCAGTCTTATTCAGAGGATACATCCCGAATAAACGGGGTGAGTTCTTCTTATTGAACTGATAGCCACCTGTCATGGTGAGGTTGTGAGTTCTGTCATAGGCCATTAAGACCTCTTTCTTAGGCATGGATTCAGGTGTATCAGATGAACGATATCCCTGCCAGGCATCAGCACGGTTAGCTGTTGCACGGGAAAGTGTATACTGAATATCAGTTGACCAGGCCGAACCACCACGTTTAATGAGACGCAAGTCCAAGCCACGAGCAGAACCATAGTCATAATTCACGACCACAGAATAGCTATACGGGAAGGCTTGTACACGCTCTGTGGAGCCAAGATCAGAATAATCTTTTGACCAACCCACAACGCCGAGCTTCCAGAATTCCACAAACTCCCAGTTTAAACCAAACTCATAGGCAGTGACACCCTGAGCCTGAACATGGCTGTTTCCTACGATGGGAAGTGCCGTGGTAAGATCATTGTCATCATTGAGATAAATATTGCGATACTCAAGATTCTGGTAATAGCGGCCATAACCAAAAGTAAAAGTAGCCTTATTAGTGATTACATGGGAGATACTGAGACGAGGTGACCATAATACATTCCAGTCTGTGGGAATCTCACCTGAGGTTTTCTCACGAGGATTTGCCCAGGAGCTATCCAGGGAGTTCTGAATATCAAAACGGATACCTGCATTGATGGTCATCCAGGGATACTCGATCTTGTCCTGAACATAAGCTCCGATCTCAATAGGTGATTTCTCTCCCGTCCCATAAATAAATTCAGCCACTGCACCATCACGCTCAATGGTTCCAGGCAGCCCATAGGTTTCACCATAGGGAGGATTCAACCAGGGTAATTGAGTTTCATCAAAGGTGATGAGATGACGTTTCACATCTACCCCACCCCGCAATTGGTGGTGCTTATTGACGCGACTGGTAATATCAAATTTTATCTCATCAGTCACACTCTTGGTGTGATGACGGTAGCGGTCAGCTCCAGCAGAACCGTATTCATAATACATGATATAGTATAATGAATCACGCATGGCTGCGAACTCAGCGGCACTCATACCGGCAGGTGAGGAGAACAGCTCATAGGTCGAGTCAGGATAATACATGTACTGGAAGGGTGTGTATTGACCTTCAGCCAGATGCTCCTGCAGTGGGTCACCCAGATGCCAGGTATGGATATTACCATCTTTGTCTGAGTACTCCAGAGAGTCCAGGGGATCAATGAGGTTACCATTAGAAAGTCTTCTCGATGAAAGCAGGTTTCCACTATCATCAAAGTTTTCTTCCAGAAAAATATCTTCGATTTTTATTCTGTCGTAAGGTCCAATGGCGATTTGCTCACCGTGCTGGACAATAATATGAAGCTTGGTTGAATCATAGCTGGCGCCACCAATATGCTGAGGACTTCGCCAGTAATAGGAAATCATGGTTCTTAAACATCCTGGTCCCCATGACTCTAAGGAGATGGTCTCATTTTCATCGTTGGCAATGGACACACCAGGACCAAATTTCTGATCATTTTCATAGGGGATATCACAATCACCTTCATAATCCACACCATTGTGGAGACCGCGGGATTCTGTACCAACTTTGTACTCAACCCAGTCTGGATAACCATCACCATCCATGTCACCACCTTCAACATCGATTTCCATTTCCTGAGTGAAACGGGATGCGCTGAGTGTGTAGTAGGTTTTTTCATTGAGCTGATGACGAAATTCTAAATGGAATCTCTGTGAGAACTTATGGTTGACATTTTTGTTCTCTTCATAGAATTGATTCCAGGGACTAAAAGTCTTGAATTTTGAATCAACGATCCAGTGTGAGAAATTCAAGATTTTATATGAGTCAATCTTCCAATGGAGCTTGGTAAAAATATCATAGGTTCTATCGTAACCGAAAGATCTCCAGCCTGAATATCGATCCAGCCAGTGAACTTTATTGGCCTGGTTGATTCTATTACCTGGATCATCTTCAATATAGACTTTGTCATCAAATTTGTAAACGGAGTAGGCGCTGTTAGAATAGTCTGCCGCAATCAGGAAAGTCAGGTTACTCATTCCAGGTATGACTGGACCGGAAAATGATCCGGCAAATTCTTTGAAGTCCCTGAGACGATCCTGCTCGGAGCTGATAGGGCCAAGGTTACTGGCTTTCCACTCAAAAGTTCCTGCGTAAGTGTCGCCGCCCGTTGCAGTGATGATATTCACAATCTGAGACATGGCGTCACCATACTCAGCATTAAAAACACCAGTCTGAGATATCAGGTCCTGAACCGCATGGGTTCCTAATCTGGTCCCTCTACCAAAACCACCACCATAAATGGGGTTTTCAATATACATTCCGTCAATGGTGTAACCGATTTCACCAGAACGACCACCGCGAACGTGGATTTGTTCAATTCCACGGTCTGCATAGCCAGGGATACCGTTTTCAGCTGATTTAATCTGGATAACACCACTCTGAAGGGTGAGCATCTCCGTTAAATCGCGGGCAGGCAGATTTTGAATTTCTTCAGCTGTACGAACCAGCTTCTTTACCGTCACATCTTTTTCAACCAGGGGTCTTTCAGCAATAACCGTAACTTCTTCTCCGGCAATCACTTCTTCGTCAAGAGAAACATCAAGAGGGGTTGTCTGATCCATGACGACACCTACATCACTATAGGTCACCTTGCCATAACCAATCATCCAGACCTGGACACTATGCACACCAACTGGCACATTCTGAATGTAAAATTCACCTTCAAAATCTGTAGAGCCACCGAGACCCAGGGCGATAATCATAACCTGGGCTCCAATAATTGGTTCACCGGTGTTCCTGTCTGTTATGCGCCCCGAAATGGTACCTACGGTAGCGGACCAGGCCATGGTGACACTTAACAATACGAGACTGAACTTTAACCAAATACTTCTCATGAAATCTCCCTGCAGCGTTGACGCTTGATCACATGCATTTTTTTATTGGCTCAGCATGGAAGAGTCAGAAAACAAAAAGAGGCCAGCTAAAAAAGGTGACCTCATCTTGATAGGAGCAAAGGGATGTTTTGTTTTCGCTAAAACATCCCTTCACATTCTCAGATGGCCTCTTTGTCAATTCGTAACCATTATTTAACCAGGAGCATCTTTTTGACATCCTGAAATCCCTGGGATTTCAGAGCATAAAAGTATGCACCGCTTGCCAGATCATTACCAGCAAAGGTGTACTGATGTTTTCCAGCTGTGAGGAAACCCTGATGCAGAGTCTGCACAGCACGACCCGTAATATCATACACCGTCAGCTCAACCATGCCTGCTGTTGGAATGCTGAAACCAATCGTGGTTGAAGGATTAAAAGGATTAGGGTAATTCTCTTTTAGTTCAAAGCTAACTGGACGAACGACTTCGTCATCAATAGCCACTGAACCTAATGTAGTTTTCAGGAAGTAAATCTTGTTCAGATAATTACCCGGAATACCATCATCTGCCTCCGTTGGTTGATTATAATCAGGCATTTGATACATGATATAGACTTCACCATCTACACCAAATCTATTCATATGGGGAAAGGTTTCATCCATGTTAGGATGGAAGGTCTGAGTCAGATTCTGTGGCTCACTCCACGTTTCGCCATTGTCTTCAGAATAGGCACTCATGACATCATAGTATGAGAAGAAAGAATCACCAACTGTAATAGTATCTGATACAGTATAGTAGGCCATATAAAGTTTTTGATCATTGTTGAGATCAGTGGCCATGGTTACACCATTGGCCTGCCAGCCACCATCACCATAAATCTGCCATCCCAGCTGCATACTGGCAATGGAGCTGATGCTTACATCAATAGGGCCACTTGAAAGAGCAAAGGCGCTTTCATCCGCATGAAAATGGTAAATGCCATTCTGTTCTGACCAATAGGGATATACACCTTCTGCATTAGAAGGAAGAACTGGAGCGATCAGGTGCAGGCCACCATTTTCATCAGTGGTTAGGTCAGTGTCATAACCAATAAAGGGGGTCCAACCCTCTCCAAGATGGGCCCAACCACCTTCACCATCTTCAATACTGTCGGGAAATACTGTCCAGAAATAATCATTCAGCGTATTATCAGCAACATAGTACCAGTCACTCCAGGTTGCACCGAAATCATTGGTCTTTTTGATGAAGATAGTATGATTGGCAATCTCCGCCTCATTGTTCCAGTAGGAAGTCAAAGCATAGTATCCAATACCATCATCATTGATATCCATATTTCCATTGGAAGAGTAGTTGACGTCAGCTTCAAAGAGAAAATCGAGTGAACTCTCGACTAAAATATATGGAGCAGACATTGGAAGCTTTGTCCCCCGCCACGCACCATTGGATTGGGCACGGAAATGAATCCTATCTTTGTTACCAGACCAATCAGCTACGACAACATTCATAATATAATTTCCGTCACCATCCACATTTTGTGTTGGAACTAAAACCCATGAGTCGTGTGATAAAGGGCTGGAGTGGATATCTACGCGAGGATACCAGAGTCCACCACCATAGCTAAATAGATCAAATGTATAATATGGACGTCCAGCATATTCACCACCACCACCACCAATCTCGTTCCAGAGTATGACCGGATAGTTTTCTGCGGCAAGTGCAGAAGGATAGCGACCAGTACTAGTTGAACCAAAATTCAAATTAGTATAGGTGGTCCAAGTATCACCGGCATCATCTGACGAAGCCATACCAATAATACCAGAGGCTGTACCATCAGTATACTGACGATATGCCATAATAATCTGGTCATGATTGTACGGATTCACTGAAATCGGATTTGTTTCACTTATTACCATTCCAAAGCCATTCTGAGAAGAGTCCACCAGGACAGTATTGCCTTCACGCAGGGCAGTTTTTGTAACCCCTGCTTGACCAGGAGTAAGTGACAATCCTTCACCCTCAGGCTCAATATTTCTTACTAAAGCTGCAGATACAGCTTCACTTGGGTTGGGAATATTTGCTCCAAATAATCCTAGGGCAAATGCGCTCATCAGGACTATGGCAACTAGCTTTCTCATTTTATTTCCTTTCACTTACGTATCTCATATTTCAAATTTATCGCATCGTTTACATCATAATTTTTTCCCTTACATATTGCAAGCTCAATCACGGAGAGAAACGATCACAAAAATAACACAGGTTGCAAGTCTTAGCCAAATACCATTTGCGTAACAACCACAGCAGCAATGATACCTGCCAGGTCAGCCAGTAAGGCTGCTGGAAGGGCATGCCGGGTTTTCTTTACGCCGACTGAGCCAAAGTATACGGCCAAAATATAGAAAGTAGTTTCAGTTGAGCCTTCCATAACAGCAGCCATGCGGGCAGGAATTGAATCCGGTCCGTATGTATTAATCAATTCAGACACAATCCCAATAGCTCCGCTACCACTCAATGGTCGCATGAGTGCCATGGGAATCACTTCTCCAGGCATGCCAATCCAGGAAGTCAGAGGACTCAGCAGTCCTGTTATTAAATCCAGTGCTCCAGATGCTCTAAAGGCGCCAATGGCAACCAAAATGGCTACCAGAAATGGAATAATGCGGACAGCAACATTAAAACCTTCTTTTGCGCCCTCGGTGAAGACTTCATAGACCTTGACCTTCTTGTACCAGCCATGACCCACGATTGCCAGAATGAGAAGAGGGATTGCGATGGCTGATACGCCATTAATGACTCCTTGAAACATATCAGACCTCCTTCCCTTCACCTGCCGTAGAGGCAGCCTCAACTGATGGATACCTATACTTAGGCAGCTTTTGCAAGGTTTTGATGGCAATAATAGCCACAGTGGTGGAAACACCAGTAGCCAGAATAACCGGTCCGATTATTTCAGCTGGGTTGGAGGCATTAGCCGCAGCTCGAATCCCAATCACGGTAGCAGGAATAAACGTGACTGAAGAGGTATTGAGGGCCATAAAGGTCGCCATGGCGTTTGAAGCTGTATCCTTGATCTTATTCAGGGTCTGTAATTCCTGCATGGCTTTTAATCCAAGAGGAGTTGCTGCATTTCCCAGACCCAACATATTCGCTGCAATATTCATCACCATGGCACCCATGGCGGGGTGATCTGGAGGAACATCTGGAAAGAGTCTCACCATGACCGGACGAACAGCACGGGCGAAGAGTTTTATCAATCCGGATTCTTCCGCAATTCGCATCAAGCCAAGCCAGAGAGCCATGATACCTATAAGACCCATGGCCAGATTGACGGACGCTTTTGCAGAATCGAATAAACCTTTGGTTAGGACTGTGAGTGGAACGAAGCTGGGGCTCATCACCAGCCCTTCCGCACTACTGTAATCCAGGCCGAGACATTGAAATCCTGCAACCAGGATTCCACCTGCCATTAACACAATCCAGATGGTATTAATCATTTGGGTTTCCCTTTGTAAACTTTGAGATATTTTTTTCCAGCTTTATCTATATACTTGTCAATCATTTTCCTTCGGTGAAACCGAAAAACAATCGCAAATATCATAATGCCTATTGCATATCCAATTGCAGCGACCAGTGACATGTCCATCTCCTAATTGGGGATTAAACTAATTGAATTGGGGATGAATGAAATCAGATATTCAACGAAGAGGAATCAAATGAACAATTACCCCAGGCTTTAGCCTGGGGACTTGACAACCAACTATAATATCAAGGCTTTAGCCCAAAGCTTCGTGGTTAAAACCCCTTCTTTTTAAGTTATTGTAATCCCCGCCTTGAAAGGCGGGGCAATTGATTAGCATAGTGGGTTAGTTATTGCAGGTCTCCGAAGAAGGGGTGGAGCTAGTCTGTTGGTTCAGGGATGCTGATGTTATGCTCTTTATCAGCATACTCAATCATGCCTACTTCCCCATCATATAGCCAGGTCAGTCTCTGTGTCACCCGAATATCATATTGTGCTCGATAGAGCTCAGCAAACTCGTAATAACCCGAACTGTCTGTGATTGTCTCCATAGGTTCCAGATACTCTCCCTGATAGAGATCTCCCATGGTTACACGGATCATGGCTTCAGGTACAGGCATACCCGTTGATGCACGTGTAATGATGCCATAAAGCTTATAGGTGGGATGGGCTGGCGGTTCAACGGCAATGCCCTGCTTCTCCCAACATGAGAGGAGGGTCAGATTCAAGCCCACAAGCAGTAGGAACATTAATTTTTTCATCTGAAGGAGCTCAATTATCACTGCTATTTTGGGACAACGTTCGCATCAGGCTGTCAGTCCCTGTAGTGTCAGGGGGTAAAATCACAATATTGTAGACCTTATCCTCATACTTGATAATACCCAACTCAGAGAAATACAAGGTATCCTGTCCTTCCATCACCAAGACATCATAGCGTCCGCGATAGAGGTCAGATATTTCGTAGAACCCGGATTGGTCGGTCAGCGTACCTAGAGAGTCTAAAAACTCCCCCTGGTACAATTCCGTCATGGTAACACTCACTTCAGCTGCCACAATAGGTAAACCGGAATCCTCAGAAGTGACTATTCCAGATAAGGTATAGGTTGGATGAACTGGTGGATTGGTGGTGATATCCTGCTTTTTCCAACATGCTGTAAGCAGCAGGAGCATGACAAAAGAAATTATGTTGAGTGATTGTCTCAAAAATTAATTCCAATCCCTACTCGAACTCGTCTACGTAAGTCATAGGCACCGGGATCATTGAGCACTCCCCCGGGATATCCGTTGGAATCTACCCAGAGTATATTTTTTTCATCCAGCAAATTGGTGACCTCAAAAAAGGCCTGCAAATCTCGTTGGCTAGACATCTCCCAGGATCCATTCAAGCGGAGGTTCATCTTTTGGGTTGGATCCATTCTTTCACTATTTGGCGAAGTATACTCACCCTTATCCTCAGTGTAAGGTAATCCGGAATTGTAGTGATAACTGAGGATGGTTGAGAGCCAGGTTATGGGAGACCATTCCAGATTGAGCACCAGCGTATGACGCTGATCCCAACTCAATGGGTAGAGTTCTGAAGCCCGTGTGCTTGCTTCTGCATTGCGCCACAAACCTTCCAGGCTATAGGAGGACGAGCCCATGGCTGTCATCATGGTGTAGGCGAGATTCCCACTGAATGTGGGACCAACATTTCCTTCTAAAAATATTTCCAAACCCTGGATGGCTGATTGCCCGATATTCACAAATCGGGTAAAGCCTTCTTTCTGATAGTCATCCCCGTACACCAGCAGGGTATTCGAATCGATGAGATTGATGACATCCTTGGTAAAGACGACCATATCTATGAGACCCCAGGTTCCCAGAGGTTGCATAAAGCCAAATTCCAGAGCCCGGGTCTGAGCGGGTTCCAGATCAGCATCACCGATGGCGGAGAATCCATTGGCTACGTTGAGATTGGGATTGGCATAGAGATAATCAAAAATAGGCATCTGGAAGAAGTAACCGTAGTTGAAATGAAATTTACTGCGGTCATCAATAACCCAGGCAATACCAATGCGTGGGCTTACACTGGTTTTAATGGATGCTGGCGTAGTTGAGATAGTATCCATGACCCATTGATCGTCCGACGCCGTGAAATCCACTTCAATCTCAGGCCGTTCGGCACGCGGATCGAAAAAATCATAGCGAACTCCACTATTAATAACCAGGTCACCGGTTCCATACTTACCCTGGAGAAAAATGCCACCCCGGCGTGGATCATATTCGTATTCACTGTCATAGGTGATGTATACGGGAAAACCATCACTCCAATTCTTAATATCTCGTCTTAACACATTCTTTCGATAAAGATGATATTGAGTAAAACTCCCCCCTACCTTGATCTGGAGATCTTCTGAGACCTGATGGGTAGCGACCAGTTTGCTGTACTTTTGAGTCTCCATATGATCCATCCACCAGGGATATACTCCAGCCATGACATACCCAGAGTCAGAAGTAACCGGAACGGATTGAAGAATATCTGAATCTCCATAGATGGATCTGATAAAACTGTAATAACTGAAGCTGGCTTCATAAAATGTGGCTGAGGTGAGGGTGTGACTTATGGTACCAGCCAGACGATTACTGAATTTAGCCTGACCAGGTAGTGCATCCAGATTGTATTTCCAGAGATGGTCGTAGTCACGCCATTCCCAGCTGGAGTATATGTTTTGCAGGGTGAGCTTCAGAGTCTGATTTAAGAAGTAGGTGCTCAATTTTCCAGTGAGGTTAAAATTCAACGTGGAATCTGGATCCATGATACCCATTTTTCTCACACCGAATTGTTCCTGAAGCAATCGGCTACTGGGAACGTGTACATCTCCGGCGAGAAAGTAGGAAGCTCCTGTTGATAGGATGGGACCGCCTATGGCCAGATCATATTTATACTCATGGGCCTTGCCGGAGCTGTTAAAGGGTCTGGGATCCTGGGAATAGTCCAGCAAATGAGCCTGGGCTTTCAGGAAAAATTTGTCCTGACCTTCCTTGGTCAAAATATTCACTACGCCTGACATGGCATTGCCATACTCAGCGGTGAACCCACCTGTTTGGACTGAAATGTCAATGATGGAGGTATTGGGCAGCTCCGTACCGATCTTGCCATCCACAATATTCTGAATGGGCATGCCATCCACCAGATAGACCAGCTCGGTTTTTCGTCCGCCACGCACATGTCCGGCAGCCACGCCTGGCTGAGCTTCGACCAACTCCTGATAATTCTGTACGGGCAGATTATCCAATTGCCCTGCTGATATGAACCGGGTTGTGGATGTGATTTGCTGGGTAAGATCCTTGGTTTGAGATTCAACAATAACCGTCTCACCTGAGAGCGTGGCAGCTTTCAATTCAACATCTATTTGAGTTTGCAAATCAATGATGACGGGGACACCAGTGACAATTTGTTTGCTGTAACCAATCATTTCAAAACGCAGATCGTAGTGTCCAGGTGGGATATTTACTAAGATAAATATTCCTGAAGCATCGCACACTGCTCCCCTGTCGCTGCCCTCAATGATAACCTGGACTCCAGCCAGTGCTTCTCCAGTGCTTCCTTCGGTGACATGCCCGCTGATGGTGCCGCTGATTCCAGCAAAAAGATTTATGGATAGGGTTATGCAGAAAATAAAAATATTAGTTTTGAAGGAGGGTATCATTTAGGTATCATTCAGTTTTCATTGGTTACTCAGTTAATGGTAGTCTCGTAAAAGCGACTTCTCGCAGAGATGCGCCCGCCTGCGTATAACTTCGTGCGGGCAGACAGAGCCGCAAAGAATTGATGATTATGCACAATACTCTATTTACACGTTGTATTTATGCCTGCTAGAGCGTTTTTCAATTTCGGTGAAATACCTTTTTGATCGATTGTCAGCCACGACGCGTCAGAATTACCTTTTTGTTCTCATACCATGCCTAACCCCAGTGAGCAGTCTCTGTACATCCTGATCGAGACCTGTCTCGAGAAGGGACCTGTTCGTTCATTCGTCAGATTCGTTGTAAGAACAGCGCCCATTTTCATTTTCAATTGGCACAGAACTTAAGCAAAACCACTTTTAACAAAAGAGGCCGCCAGAATATGGCGGCCTCTCGTAAAACGCGTCTCTAAAATAAAATTTATTTTAGATAGAGCATCTTGCTGGTAGCTGAGTATTTGCCAGCATTCATCTGGTAAATATACAGACCTGATCCAACAGGTTTGCCCTTCGCATCAACACCATTCCACTGTACGTTATATGTACCAGGAACATAGCTGTTATTGACAAGGTCAATAACTTTCTGTCCCAGCATGTTATATACAGAGATGACAACATCACTTGAAGTTGGAACTTCAAAGGAGATGGTTGTGCTTGGGTTGAAGGGGTTTGGATAGTTCTGAGTAAGACTAAACTCAGATGGCAGACTTGCATGATCATCAATCGCGACGTAACCAAAGAAATTAGTAACAGCAACTGTCTGAGGAGCAACTGCAGTGAAACTATACCATGTATATGGAAGTGCGTTGATACTCATTGGATCAAAACCAAAGAATACAACTTTATCATCATTCACAATACGATTCAGACCGATAGAATATACCGTGTCCCCTAGTGCCATTGCGAAAGTGGTCATATTAACATCTGCAGCATTCACAGGTGCAAAACCGTCTAGATAGTTAGCAACTTCAATTTCAAAGTATGGATCATACATCAATGTATCATTGGCTGCCATGTGAGCTGTATAGAGAGCACCAGAAACGATGTTCCCATCAACGGCTTCGATAGCAGTTGGGGCACCTGAGCTGACTTGGATATCATTATGGCTGTGACTAATTCCAAGTACGTCATACTCAAAATCACCAGCTACAAAATCCATATCAGTCCAGTTGCTCAGGCCACCAAACCATTCGTCACCTGCGAGCATATAGTTCTTCTCGCCTTCGGTCAACCAGTCAGTGACAACACTACTGTTGTCGTATAAAGGACCATCAGTAGCAATTTCGATGATGGTGGTATAGGCTGAGGCCAAACCAGGAGACAGACCTTTGTCCCATACATCGTAATCCATATCAGCATAAGCGAAGTAGTAGTCTGCAGGATAGCCAGATGGTGGTAATCCGTTAAACACAACGAGAGCATCATACATTGGAACAAAACGTTCGAACATCATAGCTGCTTCGTTGGCTGGTGGATATGAACTCATGGAACCATCAGATGTTGCTTCAATACCCCAGTAGTAGGCACCGGCAACAGTAACATCAGGAATCTGAGCTGTGAAGGTGTCTACAACTGCAGTCATGGCAATTGATTGCCAGGTTGCACCACTATCAGGACTCCAGACGATATTTGCTGTAACAACATCACCGTCTGCATCACTGATAATTGCGCTCACATCATAGGGACCGGCAAGAAGAGTTCCTTCTGGTCCTTCCACGTCACTTATCTGAGCTGGAGAACTCACACCCATCCATGTCAGGGCACCTTCAAAGAACATGTCAAACTGATCTGACGTCAATGTTCCATCAGCAAGTGTATCTACAGCGGCATCAGGCATGAAACCAAAATAAGCCGTCTTGAATGTACCTGGCTCATAGGCAACACCATAGCTCAGACCATCAGTAGAACCAATAAATATCGTGGTTGCACTGGCAGGTACAACCGGGTCACCCCAGTTGAGTGTTTCATAAATCGTATGATTTACAACCAGCGGGGTGGATGCAAAATCAAGATCCATGGGTGTTCCACCAACACCGAGAAACATGGTATCTGAAATACAAACAGCTGGATCACTACCACCATCTGGATCATTTGTTCCTGATCCAATACCGAAATAATCGTAGGCAAAATCACCTTCAGCGAAGGTGATAGCTGCTGGTAGACCATGGCCAAAATACCAATCCTGATCGGCGAGTATTAAACTACCGCCATTATCTAAGAAAGTATCAAAACCATTAACAGCTTCACCAGCGATGGCAGGCACGATGGTGGTTCCCCAACCGTAAACAACAATGTTGGTCCATCCAGCATTGACAACAGTGGCATCAATACCTTGCTGATCAGCGACATTCCAGTATTCATAGACGATTCCGAGGTCATCAGCAACATTTTCATAAAAGGTGTTTGCCAATTGACTTTCATCACCACCATCATATACAATAAGAAGGTCAGCATCTGGGTTACCAGGTTCGGTAATCATGAAATCCAGGTGAACTGATTCTGAGGCGAGATCATCATTATCAACTGCAGTAATCCAGTATTCAATCATATCACCAGATTCAAAAGCACCAGCAATATCATAGCTATACCAACCATTTCCATCTGCGCCAACTTCGTCAACTGTCAAGGGACCAGTAGTTTCCACTCCATTCAATGTCCAATGGAAAACGATTGCATCTGTTCCACCGATAGCGACTCCTTCACTCACATCATCAAAGAGATCAGCCAGAATTGTGAAAGGACCATCAGTATCATAGGTATTGTTTTGTTGTATGAGGGTATTTACAGCAATAGGAGCTCCCCAGGGATAGGTAACCTTTACCATCATGGAAAGATCAACTATCGGGTTATAGTTACCCCATTGCACAACACCAGAATCATTTTCTGTCCAAGGACCACCAAACCAGGTATAACTGATTACACCTCTTGGGGTCGTATCATCTGATAAGGGAGCCGGAGCTGCACCACCTTTAACCCAGGCAATAACAAATGCAGGGACGTTGGATAGATCAGCTGAATCACCGACGACAAAAGTGCCACCAATGTCTAACTGATAAGACCAATCTTGGACTGTTCCATCAATTGTATTGGGTGTGATTGTGGTACGAATATCACCAATTGGTGAAAGTCCAGGAGTTAAGGTACCACGTGCCATTTCAGTGGATTGACCATCTGGGCTGAGAACCGCTGCTGAATCGCCATAATCAGCACCAAAAGCGTTGACGTTACCAGCCTCATGCCACATATGGTAAACTTCAGTAACTATGGCGGGAGCTGCAGGTGTGAAAACGACAGCGAAAGTATCTAAAGCTGCACCTGAGCTCAAGTAGTATTCACTGTTGTCATTAACATGTTGCAATGTCCATAGCAAATCTTCTCGCGTTGATACTTCTGATGAAGTAGCCACATTACGAGCAGTTTTAACTCGATGGAATTCAAGACCATTTTCATAGTCCTTAATGCGGGTATCAAGCACGTTCATGGGAACTTGCTGTCCAGTACCAGGCATTAAAACCTGTACCCTGTTAGTTGGGGCTACAGTTTCTGTAGCCTCGATTTTTGCAAATGCCATAGGCACTAACAGCATCAGAGCTAGGCTAATTGCGAGTAACTTCTTTGTCATACATTATCCTCCTTTAGGATTATTGTCTGGTTTTACTTATTCTAAATTACTAATCAAATCTACTAATTCTGTGAGAAACATACCAAAATCTTCAGTATGATAATAGTCTACGCTCACACGATCACCACTTTGGAAAACGGGGTTTCCAAAAACCTGGAATTGAGTTCCGCCTTCATCAATACTAGTTACTGTATAGCTGGCTCCATCATCAACCATGGCTGTAACGGAGTTAATGTATACCAATTGACGTCCAGAGTAAACACTGATTTCCATGACACCATTTAGGACAGAATCATCAAGTTGTGCTACTGTTCCCGTACCTTCCAGATACATCGCGTTGGAAAGGGTAATGGAACTCACCATGGAGGCTTCAGTTGAGTTGATTCCTGAAACAAGAATTTCTCCTCCAGCCAGAAGGTATCTCACCCTATATCCCCCTGCTTTGGTAATCTTCTCAACGAGGGGAGTTAAGGCGGCATCACCATTATCACTGAGACCCGTGATGACATAATAATCTCCAACTTGGAGATCATGAGTAGGTGCAAACACCTTCAACCAAGGAGTTGAGAGGGTATCTCCTACCACGGGGACAAATCCTGAATCAACTGTTGCCAGAGCAGTCACATCACCCTGTGATGGTGTTTCCCTGACGAGATTCTCCATGGTTATCCCTAGATCAAGAATCTCTTGAAAGGCCTGGGAGTAGTCCCCTCTGTAAAAAGCGGCTGTCATTCTAATCTGCTTCATAGCCTCCAGATTCACACTGGCGTCATGGCTGAATTCATAAGCCGGTGCGGCAAGGAGAACCTGATCGGCATAATCGATAGCCAGATCATAGTCACCCTGTGCCAAAGCGATACCAGCCAGACCACTTTGTGAATCGAGTATAATTTGCGGTCCATTCACGGCATCCAGAAAGGCAAATGAGATGGCGGAACCTAGATAGATCCTTCCATTCTCAAGATTTAGATCACGGATGTTACTCCAACCTAAACCCAGATACACCTCAGGGAGGGTTGCTTTTCTTTCAGCTGCTGCTGCAAATGTTTCAACTGCAATTCCATAGTTCTCTGTTTCAAATGCTGACCAACCCTGGGCCATGAGATCATCAAATGACTCTGGTGGCTCAACAAGGAAATCATCATCACTAAATTCAGTGGAACAACTCATCATGAGTGCGACAAGACCAATGGCTAATAGTATTTTTGTTTTCATCTTCGCATCCACCTTATTTCAACAATACCATTTTTTTAACCAACCGAATATCCGCACTCTCTACGGTGTAAAAATACACACCGGAAGCAACACGGACTTGATTTGCATCACGGGCATTCCATTGCACATCATGATGCCCTGCTGTATAAAATCCATCAGCAAGCGTGGCTATTTCCTGACCCAACATATTAAAGACCTTCACATCAACCTGCATATCCTGAGGCAAAGCAAAGGAAATGGTTGTCGTTGGATTGAAGGGATTAGGATAATTTTGTTCCAGGGCAAAAACCGTGGGAAGAATTGTGGATGCTTCTGGATGATCTCCGGCAGCAATCACAAAGCGCCCCAAACTTCCAGTATTGGCCCTGATGTGCATGTCATCCCTATCGATGGTACCACCGATATATCGCCACTCACCATCCAGCATGGAATAAATACCCAGCTTTTCACTATTATTTGCAGATTCTGAACTCAGCGAGAACTGAATTGAGGCTTCGCGATTCAGCTTGATATGATCGTGACCTATATAGACGATATCTGAAACTGCTCGAACACCTTCAGGTAAGGGGTTACCTGCAAGAATTCGCGAGCTTACACTTTCATTAAAGCCACCCGCTACGATATATCGTGAACCAGTAACAGCATTAGCAGGCAGGTCAAAATGACCCAATCCATCGGGGAGTGTCATGGCAAGTTGGCTGGTTGGTTTAGCCATACCCACAATAATATTTCTGGTGACAGGATCCAATGACACACCATTCTGGTCACGTCCACTGAAAACGAGACTATAGTCTCCGACATCCTGAAGGGTGTACTTACCAGAATACACTGAAACGACACCATCACTGGCATCATGAAGTGCCAGATCGACAGTCACGGTATCCAGAAGACCATTTACTTGAACAGTAGCACCTTCTTCACCCGTAAGCCCATAGATGGGACGTTCAGAGACCACAAAGAGATCAAGGAAATTCTCAGCATCCGGGTTTTGAACGGCATAGAAATCACCAAAATCAGGTTTGGAAGTCACATTCGTCAATACATAGTCATAGGTTACTGGCGGTTGAGCATAATCTGTTTTTGATACAACCATGGCAAGGAGTTGGACTCCCTTGGCAGTATCTGGTACCGTTGATCTGAATTCGAAGAACGAGTCTGTTGTCAGAGGCAGTTGCCCACGACTGGTTTCAGCGTCTAGTTCAAAATCAACGACTTCGAAATCTCGAGTCATTGCTTCAAGATAGCTACTATGGAGCAATATCTTGGTTGCCTGGAAATTGATACCATCATAGCCATCAAATACCAGGGTATCTGTAGAATTCAAATCAGGAGATACGATGACAAAGTTGCCATTAATGTCCAGGAAATATGCTCTGGCCACATAGAAATTAAAAGACCAGGGTTGGATACTACCCTTGGCAAAGGGAGCGCCTGCTCCTGATGCCATATCCCAAGACAGGTTCCCAGCATTCTTACCCCCTGGGGCACCATCCAGATCCAGAGCTTCAAAGTTGTAGAGACCACCATATTGGGCACTATCGGCGGTATCATGATATTGCGTTAGGTCCAGAAAACAAGCGACAGCATAATTCTGGAAAGTATGGGCAGCACTCGATGTGATACTCAGGTTACCCAGAGCCTCATCGATGGTTTCAACACCCACAAGTTCGGACGCTGCGATCTCACGGAGGATTGCCAGTGAATCACCAACAGCACTATATTTTTCTGTCAAATAAGTGAAATAATTGTAAGCATTGAATAAATCATAACGCGATTTCAGAAGGCTTTCAGCAATATAGGTCAACTCATTGCTGGCAGTAGCAACCGTGGTTGCTCCATCACCAAAGAATTTGATATTGCCTACGGTCTGCTCCTGCATCTTGAGGGCTATACCATAGTTAATCCAGCGCTCTTGATCTGGCTGCATTGACATGGCTGAGAGAAGTGTATACTGGTAAGTGAGTGCATTCAGCATAGTCTCATTCCATTCAGTATAGGGTGACTCACCCATGATTTGCGGATCCACATCAAGATAGATCATATCACTCTGATTTGAGTATTGGCTATCCGTTGTATCTGCAAGTGTGGTGTAGCCATTTTCAAAAAAGCTATCCTGGGTATCATTACGACCCAGGTCATACTCATCCAGCAAATCAGCCAGGAAGATGACAAGCTTTCCATTTCCGTCTGTATCCAGAATGCCACCATAATAGGCATCAACAATAGCTTTGATACCTCTTGTGGAGTCTACTGGAGTAGAAGATTCAAAAGCGGCCTGAATTTCAAGTAGGTTGGCTTCGCTTATCTTGCCATCAGCCCACATCTCATCATCAACATAGATGTCGGCATTATTGCCAATGAGTTTTAAGGCACCAAACCTTAAGGCAGGACTTGGAGCAAAAGCTTCAAAACTGCGTAGGTAGAATGTACGACCTATTGAAGTCCTGAGTGTATCCGCAGCGGAGTGAAGCCCACTAATATTTGTGAGTGCAGATGCAGCTGAGAATAAATCTGGAGCAATAAACACACTATCAGGGAGAGCAATCAGTGCATTATATGTGGCATCGCTCACTTCAATAGCGAGAGACGCTGCATACATGTCTTCAGCCTCATTGATAATGGTTCCATCAATGCTCACACCAGCCAAATTAAATGAAGCGGTAGCCAGATCAGCATAACTCACAGGTTCACCGACTTCAAGCTCCAGCATCTTCGTGAAGATGTTGAATTTAACGCTTTCAAGTTCTGGTGCGGTTGTATCAGCAATAATGTCCAAACTTAACGCTTCAGCAGCACCGACGGGAGCATTCCCGTTGAAAAATACGAAGGCATTAAAAACAGAACCATCAAGATATGTCTGCATTGAATTCGCATTGGGATGATTTTCCAGTTCAATTGCATCAGCTTCAGATAATTCAATATAGGTATTCTTTTTACTGCCAGAGTAATAAACCAAGCCCTCACCCAGGGCAATAGTCGAATCAGCAACTGTGTCATAAAGACTTACACCGTTCAGTTCCTGATAAACTGCGTTCGCAAAGGTAGGCAGTGTTTCCCCATTATAGAACCCAACTCCTAAGGGTAAATTCCAGGTCAGGGCAATGGTATGGTTATCAAAATCGTACGTTGATGTAATCAGTACGGGGGGCTGTTCGTTTGTAAGTGTAGTCGAGGCTACACGCACCGGGACATCACCAAATTCAGTATTGCCGTTGTTTAAATTATCATAAAGCGCAAATGAATTCATGGATAGCGTCAGGGGCGAGCCATTCAAGAGCGCCTCTACACCAGCTTGATCCAGAATAGGTAATTTGAATTTAAAAGCAGCGTTGCCAAATCCGGGAATGTTAGAAGGATTGCCCTCAACACCATTCAGGGTGTAAATGCCTGCAGATGAACTAAGTTGAAATTTCGTATAAACAGGAGCTGGATTGGTCAGTGTAATCTTCCGTCCTGCAGACTGAAGGGTTGAGAAATAGATACTCAAGATGTTTTTAGAATAATCATAAGATGCAGAATCAGCTGCGAAATTGACGGAATCTGGAACGATATCCACAGTAACATTACTGGGAAGATTGGGATTATAAAAACTATCGACAAATGCCCATTCGTTTACATCCAGCTGTAATCCTGTGAACCCTAGGGTTGCTTCAAGACGCTTCGCATCATTGCCAGTCAACTCTATTTCCAGGGTATCATCATCGGCGGTCTGAAAAATGCTTTTAATATTTTCAAGCGTCATGCTCCCATTAGCGCTAACCAAACCAATTTCAAAGGGTCTGATATTCGCCTCGAAGTCCAACACACCATTATCATTACGATCTTCACCATCATCGGCCCCCGAGATTGGAGTCTGTAAAAGTCCATTACCGGGACCCCTGTTTACGGATCTGTCTTCGGCGATAACATCATACTGGACTACTCGATCAAAGGCAAGTTTTAATGTATTAATGTTAGCATCATATACTGATGATACGATACTTGGCTTTTGGTCGTCAAGGCTCACGGGGCAGGAGACGGTTGAAGTACCACAGGGTTCATTTGTTGCGGAAAGGAATGCTCCTGTCTTTAGGAGGATATCCAGGTTAGCTGTATCCATAGCTTCGAGAGTTTTTACCTGACGAACATCATTCCCCCATAACTCAAACACATGAGCGTCGCCGTTAAGCAGCCCAGAAAGCTGATCAATAATTCCACCAAAGACCAAATCAATGACCACCTCATCGCTAGAAACGAGATTCCCCGGATTTATGACTCTACCCCCTTGAAGCTGGAGGTCAGCATTGGGGCCACCGTTGTCGTCATCAAATGAAATAAGACCCATTAACACAGCATCAAGTTTAACTGCCTGATCAAATACCAGGGTTGCCTGATTGTCATTTTGAGAGTATTGAGCAGAACTCAGTGTTGGAGCGGCTGCCAAAGCAATGGAGGAAGCGAGTAGAGTCGCCAGGGCCATACTAAATATTTTACTTTTAAAAATCATATCCAGACCCATCCTTATCGTGAAATCGTCAGTGAGAATTGGTGAATTACCCCTAGCAAGTCGTAAGAGGAAATCGCGTAATCGAAACGGCCTATGGAACTTACATTCACGCCAAAGCCACCAAATAGTGATGCTGAATTGTGGTTGGTATACCAACCGCCACGTAAATGGATCGTATTCATAAAGGCATAGTCAGCACCAATATTGAATCGTTCAGAAGCTTCATTAGGATGCACTGCATCGATAGCTACTGTTAAGGCATGATTCTTGGCGTCCTCCAGAAAATCCATGGCAACACCAACCTGAAAAGTCAGTGGCATATGGAAGGGATGGTATTCACTTAATTCAGGTACAATCTCACCATTATTGTAATCGGTGAAAGAGGTTGCAAAATCCAGCTCAGGTCCAAAGTTGCGAATGGTCATACCCAAACGCAGAGAACGAAAACCGGTCAGGTAGAAAGTACCCAGATCAATTGACCATACGGATGCATTGAGATCGTATTCGTCAATTGATTCTTTGATATAATTCATATTCATACCAAAACTGAATCTATCAGTGAAGGCATGGGCAAAACTCACACCGAGAGCAACATCATTCCACTCAAAGGTGTTTCCCGTACCACCCTGCTGAAGAACGGTGGTTTCTTCCATCTCTCCAGAGTTCAATCCTCTATAGTGTAATCCGATAGTTCCGATGCCATCAAGGCGATAAGCAGCAGCACCACCATTTACAGAGATACCGGCAAAGTAGTTAACCATCCCAAATGAAGTACTCCAAGAGGGTACGAAAACAAGGGTGGCAGGATTGTAATGGATGGCATATGCTTCATCGATCATTAACGCAGAAGAGGCATCCCCCATTCCCCGAATACCTGCATCCAGAGATACATCAAGAAAGTGGGCACCTGCCGTTCCAATTTTTTCAAATACTTCCTGAGCATGAGCACCTGGCCCGACCAACAGAAAGATCATTAAGACGATAGCTTTAAATTTCATATTCATAGTCTCACTCGTAGCTTTCTTTAACGGAACAGTGCGAATTTGTCAACTTTCTTTACCATTTTCGAAGAGCTTTGACCCACGACACTAACGTCTGGCGCCTCTACGACATACAGGTATAGTCCGCTGACAGCGGATTGATTGTTACGACTGACCAAATCCCAGAACTCATAATCAGTACCATTATTGTGCTCGATCTCGATCACCATATCACCTGATAGCGTGAAAATGGTAATTTTGGCAACCGGTGGTAAGCCAGCAAATTTGAGACGATCCTCATATTGAGCTTCCCACAGTGCGGTACCACGATATGGATTCGGTACGACCTTGACATTATCCAGAGCAGGAACTGCTTGTCCAACCTCATACAGTCTTGATGGATAAACAGCCACAGGAGCACCTGACAGGGTTTTCTTGTAATTGCTCAGGGGTGAGTATGCCCTGGGGAGATCCTGGCCAGCTTCAGCGGCCGTTTTAATTGGATCGAAAGCACTGAGGGCATAATAATATGGAATACTATTGAGGGGTGATATCACCGTGGAACCCCACAGGGTTGTGCCACCTAAATCTTCATAGGTTTGGACAATATCCGGTAAATCAAGCATGACCCAGGCACCTGTAGATTCTGCATAGCCTTCATCGCCATGAAATAGTGTATCAGCACCAGTCAATTTGGGATTCAAGGTATCACCTTGCATATTGACCAGATAGACAGGGCCATTAATCTTGTCACAGGCATAGATCATTTCCCAGCCTTGAGGAGTGTAGGTTGCTCTATAAAGCTGATAACCTTCAAAGTCTGTACTACCCAGATTGGGATCAATTGTGGTTTCAGCTGTTCTATCCCAGGCCAGTTCAATTCCATTATTAATGGGTGAATAGGAAAGGCTTGGTACAGCCGGAGGAATGGGCAGAACCCAGTGACTGTCTTCGTCCCAGTTACTTGGGTTATAAGGATCACTATGTTCGCTGCCTGAATAGTAGGCTTCCACAAGGTTATCAGCGTTCTGACGTAGGCCCTTGAGTCCCTGACCAATAACTGTAACAAAAACTAATTTCACAGAACCACCCTCTGGAATATCAAAGGGACCGGTAGTAAGCAGAAAACGATAATCGAACTGGGGAAATCCCAGCTCGAGTGGATTGTCCAGAAATTTCTTTGATTGGCTGGCAACATGCTGACCCATCATATAATCCCATCTGTCATCATCCGTTTTTGGATCTGATTCCCAGTTCCACCACTGATGAGACATTGCGACGCGGTATTCTCTGCCTTCAATCACTTTTCCTTCAGCGCCTGTTGCGAGAAGCATCCCACCAAAGAAACCATCTACCTGTGGGGTCATTTCGCGCTCGCCATAATCGTTGCTTGAGGAAACAGGATCGTCACCATCATAGATATAGGAAAGACTACGTGGGAAGATATATCCATGGAGTGTGTCGCCATCAACCACAGCTGGCTCACCAGCAACACGACCGAGGTCATCAACATTGGTCTGCCAGTTTATAACTGGAGCAGAGGCGTCAAATACGATTCCCCACTCATCATAGAATCCATCAGCTTCGGTAAGACTTGGGTCGTAGTTTGGATTGTGTCCCTGATCTCTATAATAAGGCACACCAAACTCATCATAACCAGTCCATCCATCACCATTAAGATCGTAGGGGTCAACGGCATCCAGAACATCTGTATCCGTATCAGCCTCATCCCATCCATCATAATCAACGAGGTCATCAATAGCCAAATTGGAATCATCAATGGAAGCCACATCAACATCATACCAGAAACCAATATTAACATTGGTCAAATCACCATTCAGACCAGTATTAAACACTTCATACTCAAATGCTACTGCATCATCATATTCAGGGAGACTCCAGGTCATACCACGCTGTACAATACGTACACCCAGGGGCAAGTGACTACTCTCGGAATGACCTTCAAGATCATCGAAGATCATATAGCTATCTTCAAGTGATTTTGCTTTACTGCCATTCACAGTAGTACCCAGCTCTCCAGGAAAACCTGTGGTAGGCATATATTCCTGATCAGGATTATAGAAGTAGGAAGTCACTGCCGGGTCACCGCCAATGAGAGTTCCAATCCAAATCCCTCCGTCGAACAAATAATCATTATTTGACCCACCCGGCCATTGCATGGAGGGTCTACCGGTGGAGGGAAAATTGGGATCACCAATACCGCCAAAATTCGAAACAGCAGTCCAAAGATTTCCAGTAGAATGGATTTGGTACGCCTTCTCAGGTCGAGCAGAAGGTTTTGCCAATATACTGCCATCGTCCCCTTGATGAAGCTTGTTGCGTGCATCTACAAGCTCTGGGAGAAGCAGGAACATAAACCCGAGAATGAGTCGGGTAGCCAGATTTAATTTTGCCAATTTCATAAAATAATGGACCTAACTTTTCAATTATTAGAAGCCAAAGGAGACACCAATTTGGTATCTGCGAATGTCACCGTAAACGACAGGGTTCAAGTCTGACCCCATCTCAGGATGGGATTTGTTATAGTCCACTTCCCCATCATTATTACTATCTGTCTGAGCCAGATATTCATCATAGGTTAGATCACCGTCATCATAAGCTTCTCTAAGCGTACGATAGGTGTGATACCACTCTGTGTCATCGACAGCATTGATATTTTTACGATTAAACAGATTGGTTACCAGCATGAAGACCTGAGTATTCGTCTTGCCAATATCATAGCGATAAGACATTCTTAAATCCGCCTTAGAGGTCGCTGGCATAATACCTTCATTTTCTACGATTAGTCTGCCCTGACCTGGTAGTGTGTATCTTTGACCACTTCCAGCTGTTAGGACGAGACTGGTTAGAAAACCGTGGTATTTCATGATGATATTTCCTGAGAATGAATGGGTTTGATCCCAATCCAGAAAGGATTCAAAAGTAGGTACGATATTGCCAGCCCACTCAGTGGTGTATCCCTGACCAGCAACGGATGATTTACCCTTGGCAATTGAAAAGGTATAATTCAACTCACCGTAAAACAGGCTGGGAGGTCTACGAATAAGAGAAAGCTCAAATCCACGAACTGATCCATAATCAGCGTTGAAGTAGGTCGTGTACCAGTCTGATACGGTCCAGTAAATGGCTCTTGTATCTGTCAGACCAAAGATATCTTTATAAAAACCCTTGGCTTCGACCATCATCTTGTTCTTGAACTCATGGCGGACACCAACTTCATATGAGGTAGTCAGTTCTGGCTCAAGGTTAGGATCACCCACGATTGGGAAGCCACCACCCATATTATAGGTAATGTTTCTAAAGAGGTAGTCCAAACGAGGACGCTGATAATAGCGACCATAGTTGAAATAGAGCATATCTCTATCTGTTATTGGATGTGAAACTCCCAAACGAGGCGCAAAACGCATCTCACTATTGGCAGCTTGAGGATCTTTTAAATCTCTCAGCTCATGAATATATGTGTCAGTCTTGGTGGCATCGTAATATTCTGCAGTGCCATTACCATCCCAGTCATTAAAGTCTTCAGATGTCCAGGTTGGATCCGTATTGTCACCAGGATAGTCCTGGTTTGGATCAAAGCGTTCCCATCTGAGACCAATATTCATGATCAAGCCAGGGAATTCCATCTTATCGTTCACATAAAGGGAGAAATCGTAGGGTGTTACCTGATAACTCTCAGCATAGCCGTATCGATCTGGAGGATCATGATTGAATAGATCATAGCCCTTATATTCAAGACCAGAACTAACCTTATTGTGTTTATCATACTGAGTTACAAAATCAACTTTTACGGTAGTAGTGACTTTATCATCTGCATGCCAGTGATCTCTATTATAAGTATATGGATTATGTGGTCCCACTCCATAAAAATCACGGTAATGTTTGAAGCCTTCATCAATTGGGAAATCTACCCAATCAATCCAATTAGCCTTATCCAGATCATCTATATCGCCATCGCCATCCCAATCACGTTCTGATTCATCGACATAATCATTATTGTTGGCATCATGAAACATATCCTGGCTATCATCAAAACCCGAGAGCTTGCCATCAGCATTATACTCATCCAGAACTCCATTACCATTAAGGTCTTCATCTTCATCAAGGAGGCCATTATAATTACGGTCCTCATTGACGCGTTCAATGATATTGGTTTCCCTTTTAGTCTGATAGCGAGCGATTTTCACTTCATAATAAGTTTTTGGAGATAAGGTGTGGGTGAACCCTCCCATCATGAGGTTGCTACTTCGATCCTGCCAAGGTAGACGCTCTGCCATATTGTAGCTGGTGAGCGAATTATTTCTATCAACATCCTCAGAATCCATGACGCCATTTCCATTTAAGTCTTCACCATCATCAAGAAGCCCATTACGGTTCAGATCCTCAGTATCCATCTGTCCATTACCATACCAGGAGTCCAGGATACCTTCCTCATCAATTATACCATTGTCGTTGAAATCTTCACCGGCATCAAGGATACCATTGCCATTTGCATCTTCGGTCTGGAGGCCAGCAGTGCTTAGCCAGTCACCGTAAAAGTCGGGAATCTCATCATCTGTGAGGGTTCCATCAGTAAAGTCCGTGCCACCGCCATCAAAGGATTCCAGGTAGCGTGGCATATAGGAGCGCATACGATCTTCCTGGATTGTATGGCTGTATGTGTTGAGGTAGCCCCACTGGCTAACGTCTCTTGTGTAGAGCCCGCTGAGGTTAAATTTTACAGCATCGCTCATTCGATAAGTAAGCTTAGCCGTGTAATTATTTAGCTCTCCATATTGATTGGTGAGGCGACCACTATTTTCGTCAATTTCACCAGATACGAATAAATTTAATTTGGGAGTCAAGAGTGGAAGACTACCACTGAATTCTATTTTTCTTCTTTCGTGGGGATCTGTACCGGTGATTGCATCTGCGATCAAATTTGATGTCGTATATCTTATTTTCCCCTTAACGCCTCTGCCACCTTCGGCAGAAACAATATTGATCACACCGGATTGGGCGCCACCGTATTCAGCACCAAAACCACCAGATAAAATGTTCGCCTCATCAACGGCCATTACAGGCACATCAGCGTCATTAGGGTTACCGGTAAGAGGATCATTAAGAGCAATGCCATCAAACAAGTAAACCACTTCACTGGCACGTCCACCACGAAGGTGTAAATTACCTAAGTTATCGCTTATAGCGCCAGCAGATAGTGCTACGGCACCTTCAAGGGTGGTGACAGGCATATTGGAGAGATCTTCGGCTGCCAGAGTACGTCTACTGGCAGTTAAATCTTTTTGGACAAGCGACCTTTTCGCCACAACGACAACAGATTCAGAGCTTTGAATAATTTCGGTACTCATCTCAATATCAAGAGGTGTAGTCAGGTCAGCCATGACCTGCACTTCTTGAAACTCAATTAAGCCATACCCAATGTATTGGGCTTGAACTGCATAGATACCTACAGGTACATTAAGAATGTAATACTGACCTTCAAGATCCGCGGCGGCACCTAGATTCGTCCCTTTTACAAATACATTGACCCCGACCAATGGCTCGCCTGTAGACGCATCTGTGACACGTCCAGAAATTTTTCCGGTGGTTCCGGCAAAAGCGACCTGAATTACCATAACGGGTATAAGCATGCTGAGCAGCATGTTGCGAAATTTCATTCCAATTATCCTCCACTAACGTAACATTAACGCATCGACCGGTAGAATAGTTTAAAATAAATGGCCAAGCAAGTTTTTTGTGACTCCCCTGAAAGCCTTATTTGGCAAGGGTTTTTATGAATATTTGATATCAACAAATGGTGCTGTCTCACCCTAAATTCAAGCGTAGGTTGGCTCAAACAATATGTGACAATTAAGGTTAGATCAATTTTATTTGTGGGAATCAATTTCTCCGAACATTTAAATCAGACAAAATGTGATGTGGTTTTGTAAATCGAGATAGACAAACTACGAGCGAATGAATGTAAGTCTTTTGAACATTTGGCACAACTTTGGTTTAAAAATAAGAGAGACTTCCTTGGCTTTCTAATCATGTTATGGACACCTCCAGGTGTCGCTGTTTCATGTTGATTCGCTTCCTCTGTTGAAGCGTTTTTTGTTTTATGATTTGTCTCTGTGTTAAGATTTCCTCCTTTCGAACCATTATACATATCAGTGGTGTGATGTTATCCAGCGATTCATGAAGCCTGTGATTTTTGTAATAATCAACGAACTCAGTTAGAGCTGATTCCAACTCCCAGGGCAGATAATAGTTTTCTAATTTCACTACATTTTTCATCGATCTATGATAGCGTTCGATCTTCCCTTGAGTCTGTGGATGATAGGGTGCACCCCGGGTATGATCCATTTGCTTATCATTCAGATACTCCTTCAACTCTTAAGAGATGTAACACGGCCCATTGTCTGAGAGAAGACGTGGTTTATGCTTTACCTTCACGTGATCAACTCCCGTTCTGGCTATGGCAAGATCCAGAGTTCCCCTGTACATCTGATGCATTCATTGTTGTGAACAGCTTCCAGGATAGGATACAGCGACTATAATCGTCTAGTACGGTTGACAGATAGAACCAACCCCAGCCAATTACCTTGAAATAAGTGAAGTCAGTCTGCCACATCTCATTGATTCGAGTTGTCTGATTCTTGAACTTGTCAGATGCTGCCATGACGATGTACTGAGGACTCGTGATAAGATCATATTCCTTCAATATCCTGTAAACACTGGACTCAGAGATGTGGTAGCCCCTCGTATCTGTGATATGCCAGGCTAACTCCCTGGAGGATTTATCAGTCAGATCAAGGGCGATTTCCTTCACCTTCTCACATTCTTCATCAGGGATTCTATTCCAGAAACGCTGTGGAAAACTCTTCCGGTCTGTAAGTCCATCATAGCCATACTCTGTGTACTTGCGATACCAGCGATAAAAGGGTTGTGGCTGGAACCTGGAGCTCAGCCAGGGTTCTTCTCACAGAGAGTTGACTGTCCTCAACCAGGCGGATGATCTCGTATTTCTCACCCTGGCCATATCTCATGTATCGCTGGCTCCGGTAGCCTGTCCACGAGATATTTTTTTTTAACACGTCATTGCGTATGGCCTGCTCAGCGTAGAGCTGCTTCAAGTGTTGATTCTCGTTACGAAGATCATCAACTTCAGTGCTGTTGACTTCTCTCTGAGTATCGCCATTTAGACGCCTCTTGCCGGCTTCCATAACATCTTTACTCCACCGGTAATACAGGTTTTGAGCTAGACCTTCTCTACGGCAAAATTCGGCGATGCTATCTTCACCACACAGCCCTTCCAATACGATCCTGATTTTATCTTCTGCTGAGTATTTCTTGCGGGTGTTTCTGCGTATATCTTTTACACGTTTCTCTACTGATGAATTATGACTCATTTGGCTCTCATTTCGAGCTAACAAAGTAGCCAAAAGGCTCTCTTATAAAATTATCTCATCTTGTCCAAATGTGCTGACTTCAAACTAAGGTATATAATAATTGTCAATATAGCAGGAAGGAGTTTGGGAAATCCCCTGGCAACAATCTATCTCTTAAATATTTGTTTATTCTACTTTTATATAATATTGTTAAGTGCAAGCTTTTTGCAAGCGTGTGCTGTTATAAACCGGTGCAGTTTTGTATATATACTTAACTCCATTAAATGCCAGTATTAAGGATTTTTTTACTCTAATGTTACCCAGAAGATTGAAAAAAAGGGTGAGGTTTGTTAGAGGCGTTTTCCAAACCATTACTACGATAATTCAGGCATAATCACCCATATCTCAGCGAATATTTACAGATGAGTTGGACTAACCAGGTGCGCCTATTGGGGTAGAAGAAACAGAAGCTTAGCTAAGGCGAGGTTTCTTCCCATCAGTGACAACTGATTTTGTGATGACACACTTTTTGATTGCGTCCCAGTCTGGAAGTTCAAACATGATATCTTGCATCACTTTTTCCATGGATCGACGTAGAGCTCGTGCACCCGTACCGTACCTTTGAGCTTCATCAATAATTGCGTCCAGGGCTTTCTCTTCAATTACCAGTTTCACACCTTCCAGCTCAAATAATTTTTGATACTGTTTGACCAGGGCATTACGTGGTTCAAGTAAAATGGAATGCAGGGCTTCGCGTGTAAGATCTTCCAGG